>Ga0224530_1000115_pt1 | contig 53662 bp, 32 predicted proteins | sample CBST75metaG_FD_179873 | JGI IMG/M metagenome (GOLD analysis project Ga0224530, IMG submission 179873) | Peat soil microbial communities from Stordalen Mire, Sweden - C.B.S.T75 | ecosystem: Environmental > Terrestrial > Soil > Wetlands > Peat | place: Sweden: Norrbotten County, Stordalen Mire...
ACCTGGAGGGGGTCGAAGCGAGGGAGGGACGCCGAGGCGCCCCTCCCCGCGGATAGGCGGGAACGATTAGCGGGAGAGTGTTGCGGATTGTAAGGCGGGCTGAGTAGGGAGGGAGAAGCCGTTCTGCTTGAGTGCCTTTTTAACGGTGCGGTCGATATAGGCGTCTTTGTCTCGCTCGGGGCGGTTGACGAAGGCGGATGTTGAGGTATGGGCGCGAATGGTGTCTCGGACTTCTATTTCAGGGACGCCTCGCTGGAGAGAGTAAGTGGCATAGGTAAGGTCGGCTTTGTGCCGTTCACCGTGCGCGGCATATTTGTTGGCGAAGTGGGCGTAGTCAAGAAGTTCAAATGTCTGGCGGGGATGCAGTTCGAAGCCGATGCGCGTCTGGATGGACCGCTGAGACTCCATGTACTGATCCAGCAGCCGGTCCTCGACCTCGGAGAGCACCTCATGCGTTTTTGGACAGATGACACCTTTGGAAAGAGCGAATTTGAGTTGCGAGTAGGGAAAGAGCCCATTTGGGAGGCGGTATTGAGGTTTTGGGTTGGTAAAGCCTGCAAGGCGGCCAAAGTGCCGCCAGTCGGCTGAATTTGGATCGCCGCCGAATTTCTCCGCGAGAATTTTAGCGGCGACAGTGCCTTCCTGGGCGCTGAGGGTCCAAGCGTGCTTGAGCCACGCCTGAAAGTTGCCTGGGGATGTCTCGACGACACAGGCCGGGGTGTATCCGGTGTCAATCAGCCTTTTCAGGCTGTTGCGAGTCAAGTCGTCGATCAGTGTCAGTTGGCTTGGTCCCGATGGGCGGATGTAGATGTGGTGGCCCTTGGCGTTTTCCGAGGCGAGCCAATCGAGCTTCTCGAAGACCTCGCCGTTGGTGAGGTCGTTGCGAAGGATCATCTGCGATTTGCCATCCTCGGATTTGTCTTGGGGCACTCGGACACCCAATTCGTAGCGGCTGGCGCCCATTGCTTGCAGTTGGAGTTGAACGGCATAGAGAGCGATGGGAAGCAATTGTCCCTCCTTTTCAGTTCCGGTTTTGGCCAATGCCCTGCTTCGCGAGTATTGGGCCGGAAAACTCTTGGACAAAGCGTATCACAGTTTATTACATTTCTACTGCATTTGACCTGTCATACACCTTTTATGTATGCTTCTTGCGTGGCCGTAATTCTGGGTTGCGGCGCGTTCGGGGAGGCAGGGGATGTCGGTTCAGGCGGAGAATTTTGAGACTCTGAGGCTCGATTCGGAGAACGAGAGCGAGTATCGCAAGCGGTACAAGCTGATGACCGAATTGGGTCCGGAGATCGTGTATGCGCTGATGAAGGACCGGACTGCCGAGGACGTTGTTGTGAATCCAGACGGGCGGGTCTGGATCATGCGACAGGGCAGGCCGTTTGAAGTCCTGACGGAAATCCCGCCATTACGTGCCGTCGGGGCCACGATGAGCATTGCTGAAGGATTCGGCTTGGTAGCCACGTACAACAGCCCGGTCGTCAGCGGGAATGTTCCCTATCTGAATTGCCGGGTGGAAGCGTTGGTTGCGCCTGTGGTGCCGATAGGCACGGCCTCTTTGTCGTTTCGCAAGAAGGGCGAGAAGAAGCCCAGTCTGTACGACTACGCGGCGAGCGGCATTCTGACCAACAAAGACGATCCGCTGAACGGCCTCCAGAGCATTGACCCGTTCGAGCAGGCGCTTCACAGCGCGAAGAATCACGTCGATGTGCTGTTCACGGCTATCGAGCACCACAAGAACATTCTTGTCGTGGGCGGCACGGGGTCCGGGAAGACCACGCTTCTCGATGCGTTGAATCAGGGCATTGCGGAGCGGACTCCGCATGACCGGGTTTTGATTCTCGAAGACCTGCCCGAGTTGCGCGTAGCCATCGAAAACTACGTGCAGCTCACCGCCTGCAAGGCGGTTCCGATGGACGATCTGATCCGCTCCTGCCTGCGCATGAAGCCCCACCGGATATTGGTTGGCGAGGTTCGCGGGACCGAAGCATTGACGGCGATGGAAGCGTGGAATACAGGTCATCCTGGCGGGTCGATGACGATCCACGCGAACAATGCGATGGAAGGTTTGAATAGGATTGTTTTCCTTTGCCAGAAGACGGCGAATCCATTCCCAACTCACATTTTGGCAAGGATCGTCGCGGAAACGATTCATCTGGTTGTCTACATCGAAGCCGGGCGTCAGTTTCCGTGCGGACGCAAGGTGAAAGAGGTTTGTTTGGTGAAGGGGCACGACGGAGAACGCTTCGAGATTGAACAGCTTTAGGCATTCCCTGTTGTTGCATGACAAGGACATTCAACCGGAAAGAAGGAGATGAGCATGGTGAAAAAGATGCGGAAGATGGCCGGAAGGCTGGCTGATCTTGTGATCGGCAAGCGGTTTTTGACAATGGCGGGCTTGGCGCTGGTCTCGAATGCCCTCGCCCTTGCGTCAACGAGCACGACAGGCTTGCCCTGGGAGACGCCGTTGCAGACGGTGCAACAGTCGCTGACTGGGCCGGTGGCGGCGGGAATTTCTGTAGTGGGCATCGCTGCCGGAGGCATGGCGTTGGTTTTCGGCGGTGAACTGTCGGAATTTGCCAAACGCTCCTGCTACGCGGTGATTGCAACCGGCGTGATTGTCGGGGCGGGCACGATCATGAGCACTTTGTTCTCAAGCTCCAGCGCCGTCATTGCGATGACTGGGGGATTTTGAGATGCACGGGCCAAGAGAGACGGTATTCCATCCGTCGATCAACCGCCCCAATCTTCTCATGGGCGGCGACCGTGAACTTGTTCTCGGCGCCGCCATGATCTCCGCGCTGTTCATTTTTGCGTTGATGACGTGGTGGAGCATTCTGATCGGCGTTGTCTTCTGGCCTCTGACGACTTCCATGCTGGTTCGATTGGCGAAGGTCGATCCGAGAATGCGCGACGTAGCGACGCGCAGCCTCCAGTACAAGGCGTATTACCCGGCAAAATCCCGCTTGTCGAGCAGGAGCACAGGCCAGCGGCGGGCATGGAAATAAAGCGAAACCAGAGTTTATGTGGCCTGTTGAATTTTGTGAAAGGTCGCCGCTCCCTGTTGCTCCTACCCCAACGACGAAGATCTGTCGTTGGGGACCCCGGGGTCGCGTCGACTTGAGTTCAATGGCTTCGGGATACAGTAACTCTGGTTTCGCTGTAGCCGTAGCTGGAAGTAAAGGAGAGGGTTGTCACAATGATTTCTGGACTGGTGTTTGTGGTGATAGCGTGCGCGGCTGCGTTGGCGTGTGTCTTGATCGCGTGGGCGGCGCGCGGCGCAAAGGCTGAGGAAGGCCGAAAGTGGGTTGCCGGCCTTCCCGACTTATTGCTTTATGCCTCGATGATCGACGATGGCATCCTTCTCCTTCAGGATGGCGCTCTGATGGCGACCTGGCGCTATGCCGGTCCCGATCTCGGTTCGGCCACTCACGAAGAGATGGCAGCTCTTGCCGATCGATTGAATTCTGTCCTGAAGCTCGGCTCTGGATGGCTGGTGCATTGCGATGCGATTCGGAGCGAAGTGAACGAATATGCCAAACAGGGAGCCTTCCCGGACCCGGTAACGAGTTTGATCGACGATGAGCGCCGGGCGCAGTTCAAGGCCGAAGGCAGGCACTTCGAGAGCACCTATTTCATATCGCTCACCTATCTTCCTCCGATGCAAACGGAGGAGAAGGTCAAGGGATTCCTCTTCAAGGGAGGCAACGCAGAGAACAAGTCCGCGGGCGAGACCGCACTCCTGTATTTCAAGGACCGCCTCGGACTGTTCCACGATGTCCTGAGTTCGCAGGTGCGCGTGGAGCGCCTCTTGGGACACCGCGTCGTTGGAGACGATGGGGCGGAAACGGAGTGGATCAGTTGCGATCTGGCGCGGTATGTGCGCCGTTGCGTAACGGGCGAAGACTATCCCTTCATCCTTCCGGCAATCCCCGTCTTCCTGCACGACTTGATTGGCTGTGTGAGCTTCAAGACCGGCATCGAGCCGATGGTCGGAGACAAGCACATTCAGATCGTGGCGATCGACGGATTTCCGGCAACGAGCTTTCCTGGGATTCTTTCGGCTCTGGACACGTTGCCGTTCGAGTACAGGTGGAACACGCGAGCTGTCTTACTTGACCCGGAAGAGGCCAAGAAGATCATCACCGACGCCTTGAAGAAGTGGACGGCGAAGGCTCGCGGCTTCATCGACCAGCTCATGGGCAGGCCGCCCAAGCGTATCGATCCGTTCGCGCTGAAGATGATGGAAGATGCGACGGTCGCCATCGGCGAGGCGTCTAGCGGCGATGTGCAATTCTGCCTCTACTCAGGAAACATCATTCTGATGGATGAGGACAGCGAGAGCGTAAAGGACCGCGCTCGTCAGGTTGCGAAGATCGTCAAGAATCTTGGATTCGGAGCGCGCCTGGAAACCTTCAACGCCGTGGAAGCTTGGCGCGGAACGCTGCCGGGAGATGGGTATCGCAATGTGCGCCGCATCATCCTGCACACGTTGAATCTTGCCGATTGTATGCCGATAGCGGCGATCTGGACAGGCGACCGAGTGAATTCTTCGGCTTTGATGCCGAAGAACAGCGAACCTTTGATGTATGCGACGAGCACCGGATCGACGGTCTTTCGCTTCAATCTGCACGTTGGAGACCTGGCGCATACGCTGGTCGTTGGGCCTCCCGGCGCAGGCAAGAGCACGTTATTGTGCGGGATCGAAGCGCAGTTCTTCCGTTATCCCAATGCACAGGTATTCGTCTTCGACAAAGGATACTCGGCTTGGGCCTTGAATCAGGCCGCGGGCGGAGAGTTTTACAACCTGGGCGCTGAAGACGGCGGTATGAGCTTCGCGCCTTTCGCGGAACTCGACACGCCTGGCGATATAGCCTGGGCCTCGCAGTACATCGAGCAACTGTGCGCCTTGGCCGGCCATAACGTAGTACCGGCGGAACGCAAGGAAATATTGAAGGCGCTTCAGCTTCTTGTCCAATCGAAGACGCGAACCTTCACGGAACTCCTGGTGAACTTGCAGAACCTGGCTCTGCGGGATGCGCTGCGGGTGTACACGCTGGAGGGTTCGCTCGGCGGATTGCTAGAGGCCAAGGCGAATCAGAGTGTGCTTGGCCAAGGCCGGTTCATGGTCTTCGAGATGGAGCACCTGATGGGCATGGGCGAGCGCGCAGTCGTCTCGGTCCTGCTCTTTCTCTTTCATCAAATTGAGAAACGTCTCGACGGGTCGCCGACGGCGATTGTGCTCGATGAAGCGTGGGTCTTCCTGAAGCATGAACTCTTCAAGGAGTTCATCCGCGACTGGGCGAAGACGCTGCGGAAAGCCAATGCGGCGCTGATGCTTTCTACGCAGAACTGGTCGGACATCTTCAATTCTTCGCTCAAAGATGTATTGATCGAGACCTGCCCCAACAAACTCTTCCTTCCCAACCCGGAGGCCACGAGCGAGACGGTGCGCGTGTACTACGAGATGTTGGGGGTCAACTCTCGTGAAATCGAGATGATTTCTCGCGCCGTGCCCAAGCGCGAGTATTACCAGCGAACGCCGAACGGACGACGGCTTTTCAATATCGGCTTCGGGCCGGTTGCTTTGGCGTTCGTGGGCGTAAGTGGTCCAGAGGTGCGCGCTCGCATCGGCGAGATCCGCAAAATGCACGGCGAAGGATGGGTCTCGGAGTGGCTGCGTGTGCGCGGTGTCGCCAACTGGGCGGATTACTTCGATACCAAATATGGAGCGAAGAAGTCCGGCCCGAAACTTGTGTTGTGAAAGGGAGAAACGCATGAAAAAGATGTTTTTGCGTGTCGGTATCGTCATGGCTGCATTCATGTTCACAATGGGCGTAAACGTGGATGAAGCTCATGCCGGAGTGATTGCTGGGATCGCCACGGAGTGGACCCAGATCATGAACAACATCCAGCTTGTTCTGCAATATGAACAGCAGGTCCAACAGTATGCGACTCAGTTGCAACAGGCGCAGATGCAAGTCGAGCACCTGGAGCAGGCATACAAGCAAACGACGGCGATGGCGCAAGGGATCGGCAACGGCAATTTCAATTTCAGCGCCATTGCAAACGATCTGTCCGCATTGAACGGCGTTGTGCAGTATGGCAATAGCCTGGCCTACTCGATGGCCAATCTGGACGACGAGTTCAATGGGCGCTTCCCCGGTTATGGGAGCGCGAACCCAACAAATTACGCGGGCATGTATCGGAAGTGGTACAACACCAACCTCGACACGGCTCACTCTGCGTTGAAGGTTGCGGGGCTTCAATACTCGCAGTTGAACAACGATGCCGCGTTGGTGCAGACGTTGCAGCAGCAGTCTCAGAATTCGACGACGCTGTTGCAGACCCTTCAAGTTGGCAACTCCCTTGCCGCGCAGGAACTTGCGGAACTCGAAAAACTGCGCCAGTTGATGCTCACGGATATTACATCCAAGGCGACGTATCAGGCACAGCAGGCGGCCTCGGCGCAGGCTGACGGCGACATGAACGATACATTCTTCACGGTCCCTACTGGATCGAATACGGATACTCGGACGTATTCGCCGGTTCCACAGCAGTAACACGGAGCGATTGAGATGAAGCTGAGACACAGGTCGTTGTTGGTATTGGGCGCATTGGTGATTGCAACGGGAGCATTTGCCTATGGGCAGACTCCGGCGCCTCAGTCGGGGCCGTCGGATTTGCTCGATGTTTACAAGAACGCAACGACGACCTGGGTTTCAACTGCGTTCGGCTATGCGAATAAGCTGTTCGGCCTTCTGGCCGTTATCGACTTTACGTGGGCAATGATCGTTCTCTTCCTGGAACGGCATGAATTGGAGGGATGGATCGCTGGCTTTCTAAAGAAGTTGATGACCATCAGCTTCTTCTATGCCCTGCTTATCAATCAATCGACCTGGTTCCCGGCGATCATCAATAGCTTCGTCCAGATCGGTCAACAGGCCGGAGGAGTTTCGGGGTACTTGAACCCTTCGTCTATTTTGTGGACGGGCGTTCAAATCAGCGGAGCGATATTGGCTGCGTGTCTGCCAAGCGCCTCCGCAAGCGCAACGGCCGGGGGAGTATTGGGAGTCCTTGTTCCCGGCGCCGGGGCCGCTCTGACGGCCGCTTCCCTGATTCCCGCGCTGGTCGCGCTGTTTTGCGCGCTGCTGATCTTCCTCGCCTATGTGGTCATCACATTGACGTTCATCATGGCGACCGTCGAGAGCTATGTGGTGATGTCTGCCGGGTTGATCTTCCTTGGCTTCGGCGCATCGCGCTGGACGGTTCCTTACACGGAGCGCTATATCTCCCTGGTCGTATCGACTGGAGTACGGCTGATGGTCCTTTACATGATTATCGGCCTGGGCCAGACCCTATCGAACACATGGGTTCAGGAAGCCTCGCAGATCGCATTGAGCACGGCTGGGCTTCAGTCGCTTTTTGGATTGCTGGCCAGCGTCATCGTCTTTATGGCGCTCGCGTGGCAGGTGCCGAAGCTCGCCAGCAGCGTACTGCAAGGTTCGTTGCAAATGGGCAGTTCGGATCTGATTGCTCCCGCTATGTCCGCCGCTGTTGTTGCCGGTACGATTGGCGCGGTTGCGACGGCAGGAGTTGGAGCCGTAGCGGGCGGCGTGGGGTTGTTGGGCGCAGGTGGCGCTGCGGGCGGAGTCGGTGGGGCCGGTGGAAGTTTCATGCCGGGAGCCGCTGGAGGCTTGATGCCCGGCATGGGCAGCACGATGGCCGGCGGCGGCGCCAGCGGTGCTGCGCCGGGCGTTGAGGGCGCAATGAACAGTGTCCCGCCGCCTGCGGCTAGTGGGGGCGCTGGGAGTGTCGCTGTAGACCCGCCTCCTATCTCCGCTGCGGCTGATTGTTCGCCGACGCCTGGACAGGGTGCTGAAGGATCGGCTGCTGGCACGAGTGTCGGAGAGAGCGCGACCACGGGGAGTTCGGTAACCGTGCCAACGCAGGGGAAAACAACTCGCGTCGTAGATGCTGGTGAGGCGATTTCGGCTGGCGACAATTCCGCGAGGGAGCCGGTTGCGGACGGGAGTGTTTCTGACGGCGGAGCAACGCCTACCAATGTTCCGGCAAGCGAAGACAGTAGCAGCGCAGCGACAGGTGAAGCCAGTCTTTCGGGTGAGTCGCCGACTGCATCGCCGGGTGTGGTGACGGAAGCTCCTCTCGGCGCTGTGAGTCCTGCTGAAGAGGAAGCGTCGAGCGCGAGGAGTAGATCAGATGGCCGCTCGTTGGGCGAGAAGATCTCTGGAATTCATAATGCCGCGGCACAGGCACATCAACATCTACCGCAGGATTCGGCGACTGTGTCGGCGCCGACTCTGAACATTCAACACGGAGAGTAGGAGCCAATGATGAGTGAATCGCTGGAAAAAGTGGAAGAAAAGGGTCCGGGCAAAAGCCCGTACCTGGCAGCTCGCGACGAATGGAACGAACGGTATCGGGATTTGATCGTGGCTGCGCGGAATTGGCGGCTTCTTGCGGTGACAACCAGTGCGGTTGCGCTGGTTGCCGTCTTGGGCTTGATCGTGATCGGGACCAAACCCAAGGTCATTCCCTACATCGTCGCGGTAGACAACCTGGGCAAAGTGGTAAGCCAGGGAACGGCGGTTCAAGCCCCGGTTGCCGATGACCGTTTGAAACGTGCGGCGCTATGGTCCTGGGTCCAGGATTGGCGGATGGTCTCTTCGGACGCAACGGTCGAGAAGAACGCAGTCGAACGGGTGTATGCCGAGATCGGCAACGGAACTCCCGCTGCGATCAGGATCAGCGATGGGTATCGCGATGGATCGCCGTTGAAACTGGCGCAAACGGAAACGGTCTCTGTCGATGTTCGAGCGCTTTATGCGTCGTCGAAGGACAGCTATGAGGTCGAGTGGACGGAGACGACATTCGATCTGAAGGGCGAACAGATTGGCGCTCAAAACTACAAGGGGGTCATCACGATCTCCATTCATCCGCCCGCGGATGAGGCTTTGGCGCGTGTGAATCCTCTGGGGATTTATGTCACGAATGTGAGCTGGTCGAAGGTTCTGTAATTCAACCGAGAAAGGCACGGAGATAAAAAGGCGATGAAGACGATACGAATGTTGGTGTTGGTTGCGTTGGGTGCGAGCGCCTTCTCAGGGTTCGCGCAAGAGGGTACTCCAGGCACGGGTGCGTCGGCTGGAGGCGCGGTGGTGTTGAATCGGAAGACCGCGCCGACGAAACAAGAGATTGTTCCAGCGGACAAGTATCCGTTTGCTGCACTTCAGAAAGCTCTGGAGAAAGGCCCTGGCACTGAGATCAGTTCGGAGATCGGAGCCGCTGCCGCGAGTGTGGGACTTGGGGTGAAGGCGCCTCCGGGATGGGAGCCGACAAAGGATGTGGCGTTGTCGGAGACTGCGCTAGAGGCCGTTGCCTTGTCAGCGAAGCTATCGAATGAGCAGAACAGTCCGGTCCCTGGGCCGGATGGGCGCGTGGTTTATACCTTTGGGGTTGGGCAGCCAACATTGGTTGCCACACCACTTCGTGTCAGTTCAATCGAGTTGCAGCCGGGCGAAAAGATTCTGGGCGAGCCTCAGATTGGCGACTCCGTGCGATGGGTGGTGACGCCGATCTCTTCGGGGTCCGGCGATGCTGCTACGCCGATTCTTGTGGTAAAGCCCAAAATGACAAGCCTGGATACAACCATGATCGTCGCCACGGATAGGAGAACGTATTACCTACGGCTGGTTTCTAAGCCTGGTGATTACGTCTCGCAGGTCGCCTTCATCTATCCGGACGATCAGCCGTTGCAGTGGAAGCTCTTCCTGGAGCAGCAAGCGAAAGAGCACAAGGATCATGTTGAGGCTGCGCGCATTTCGCAAACCGGCAACGATGCGGTTGACAAGCTCTACTTCGATTACACCTTCAAGGTAAAGTCTGGCGCGGACTCCATCCGGCCTGTACGAGTTCTAGACGACGGGGAGAAGACCTACATCGAGATGCCGAGCGTTACCGCGTTTCAGGAGCTGCCGACTTTGGTTATCGAAGGCCCGGAGGGCAATGAGATGGTCAACTTCCGCGTCAAAGGCACGACCTTTGTGGTAGACCGCCTCTTTGTGAAAGCTGCCTTGCTGCTTGGTGTTGGAAAGCATCAGCAGTTGGTCGAGATCGCACGCAAGGATGCGCTTACGCCGCATTCGCCCACGGAACGCATGCCACAAAACGGAGGGAGGTAAAGTGATGGCGAACGAGAACAAGGTCGATAGCGGTGTGCGTGAGGAGGTCGTGTTGACTCCGAAGGTGGAGGGCGACAGCCCAACACGCAGTAAGCAGCCTTTGAAGCTGCGCTTCTGGCCCACGGACGGAAAGCATTTGAATCCGGCCGTGCGGGGGATGTTGTTTGTCGTTGTCCTGGGATTCCTCGGCCTGATGGTCTATGGAGTGATGTCTCGCGGAGGCAAGAAGAAGGCCGCGGAGGCAGCCAAGGATGAGCAGTCGATCTCCGATGCGCAATCGACTGGGACGAAGGTCTGGAAGGATCTCGAAGAGCAGCGGAAGATCGACGCAAGGAAGGAAGCACAGGCGCAGGCCGGTGGGAGTACGCCGGACGTGCTTGAGGGCCGGGTCCAAAGTACCGTAGTTCCGGCTGAACTTGTTGCCCCTTCCCAGAACTCGAAAGACACGCTTGTTCCCCCTCTTGAGGCTCGGCAGATTGCCGCCACTGGGAGACCGGCGCAGGCAAAGTCCACAAGCGGGCGTGTCGCGTTGAATCAGCAGCAGGTCGGCACGCAAACAGAGGCGCCTACCGGGCGGAGCGCGGCGGAAGAGTGGCGCGAGGAGATGTACAAAAACGATCTCGAAGCTCGCACAGCGGGAACTTCGATTTCCAGCGGAATGAATGCCAGCAGGAGTTTGGGTGCTCTGGGGGCCGCGCCAGCCGAGGGCGTGAGTTCGCTCCTTCAACAGCTCGCCGGCGAGTATCCGAAAGCCGCCTCGGGTGGGAATGCTGGAGGACCGAGTCCGTCGTCATTGGCCGCAAATGCAGGCTCTGGAGATCAGAGCGACACGAACCTCCAGGAGCACAAAGAGAGCTTCATCGACAAGGCGAGGCAGGCCAGGGATGAGCGGGATTATTCCTCCGCGACGCGAGCACCCGCCCTATCGAAGTACGAAATCAAGTCGGGATGGGACATTCCGGCGACGCTTGAAAGTGAAGTGAACACCGACCTGCCGGGTGAGGTGAAGGCTGTTGTGCGCGAGAATGTTTACGACACGGCGACAGGCCAGTATTTGTTGATTCCGCAAGGTTCGCGCCTAGTCGGCCGATACGACAACCGGGTCTCGTATGGTCAGAGCCGCGCGATCGTCGTTTGGTCGCGGTTGATCTTCCCGGACGGTTCCAGCGTGGATCTCGATGGGATGGTGGGACACGATGCGTCGGGAGCGGCTGGATTTCACGACCAGGTGGACAACCATTTCGTGCGGCTTGTCTCGATGGCTTTGATGCTGAGCGCGTTCACGGCCGGAGTCGAAATGTCCCAGCCACAGACGAACTCGGCGTCGGGCGTCTTGTCGCCAAGCGCCGAGGCGACTCAGGCGCTTGGCCAGCAGTTCGGCCAGTTGGGCATGGAGGTGACGCGGAAGAACCTGAACATCCAGCCCACGGTGAAGATTCGAGCAGGCTATCGGTTCAATGTGCGCGTGAATCGCGACATTGCGTTTGCGGAGCCGTATGGAAAATCCAGGGCAGGACAATAGGAGCCGACGATGCAGATTGTGTACCGCAACATTCGTTTCAGTGCAAAGGTTGATCGGTGCCTGCGCCGGCGCTGGAGAATGCACGGCGACTTGTCCATTCGCGTCCGTGAGGCTCTGGATGGCGTGAACCTCCGAGATGTGGAACTGCTCGATGTGGATTCGCGCCGGGTCCACGCAACGCAGGTTGGTGTATTTGAGGATTCGTGGCTCGCCGCCCATGAGGCGGCGAGCGCGCGTGGATGCTCCTTGAACACATTGGTGAATAGCGCGGTTTGGGCAGCCTTCGGCGCGCAAAGGTCGGGCCAACGTGGCCGGCCTCGCGTCCGGAATCGGCAGGGGGCGGCGGTTTCCGATCCTTCTTCGGGCCATCCTGCCTGAAATCACAGGAAGAGGAAACGGAAGTCTCTTATTTCCAATATGTTAGATCGGCAGAATATTCACATCACATTGCCGCAATGTGATAGACTCAAACAGTAGTGAAATTCACTCGTGAAGAGCAATCCAATGTCCGACTGGACTCCGCATTTCGACATCACGACAATTCCAGATGACGTATTGCTGCGAGAGAGTGCTCGCAGGTTGCGTGCGCGCCAGCTTCGCGCTCCACGAGCAAAGGTGCTCCGTCAGTGTCCCAAATGCGGGGAACCCTTCGGCGCCCGCGAATTGCGCGAGCACCTTCCCCGGTGTGCGAAGCCTGCCGTCAATGGACTGTGTCTCAATCCCGCCAGGACTGTTCGCAAGGTCGCCAGCGTTGAAGAACAAGAAGCGGAGAACTACCGTTATTGGCAGAGTATCCCCGTAGGGGACAGACTCGTAGCCGTCTGCGAACTTACCGAGGCCGCATACGCGATTCGGGAGATCGATCAGAATGCTGACAAAGGACATGAAAGAACTCATCCGCATCTTCAACGAACACGGCGTTGAGTATTTGCTCGTTGGGGGTTACGCATTCGGAGTCCACGCTCAACCGCGCGCGACCAAAGATCTCGACCTGTTCATCCGGGCCGATGCCGGCAATAGCGATGCGGTGTTCAGAGCCTTATGCAGGTTTGGCGCGCCCCTTCACGGACTTACAGCCAAAGACTTTCGAGATGCAAAAACAGGACTTCAGATCGGCCTGCCCCCGAATCGAATCGATATCCTTCAACAGATCAGCGGCGTAACCTTCGACGAAGCGTGGTATGACCATGTCAACGCCACGATAGAAGGTGATACGCCAACTTATGTTATCTCGCGAGAGAACCTCATCAAGAACAAACTGGCTGCGGGCAGGGAACAAGATATTCTCGATGTCAAACAAATCCAAAAAGCCGCCGCCTACGCTCCAAAACAGCCGACACAAAAGGCGAGGAAGCCCATTCTCAAAAAGAAGAATCGCAAAGGAATTGAACGCTGAAGATCCTTTCGAGACCTGTGAGGTAAGCTTATATCTGCCCTTGCAGATACTTTTTTCACTCACCACTCACGGCAACTGGCTCAAGAGCGTTCGCGCCGGCACGACCATAGGCCGTTGCACCTCAAAACAGTCCGCAGCCACGTAAGGCAGGTTGACCACCGCCTGGAAGGCGTGAAGCGCCCCAATCTGCGCTTGGAAGTGCCCGAGCGACGGCGACAGCACGGTATCGCTCAGTTTCACTTCCACCAGGAACCACGGCTTGCGGTCCCGCACCACCAGGAAATCTACCTCCCGCTTCAGCTTGTCACGCACATAGCGCAACTCAAAGCTGCCGAAGCCCAGATCGGTCCAGGTCTCCACAGCTTTCAACAGGTGGCAGGCGGCAAAGGTTTCCGCGTGTGCCCCATCGTCCGCCACGCCGCTCCAGTCACGCAGAAACCACTTGGGCTCCTTGCGCAGTGCCTTGGTCACATTGGTAAACCACGGCCGGACCACGAACCCATAGTGCATTCGCGCCAGCAGATCGATCCAGCGCCGCACCGTTTCCACGGTGACCTGTATCTCCGTCGCCAAGTTCGAGTAAATCAGCTGCTGGCCCGAATGCTCGGCCAGCAATTGCATCAGCATCTCAATGCTGCCCAAGTCCCGGATCAACGCAACCTCGCGCAGGTCTTCGCGGGAAAGTTGCTCTTGGCGCAGCGTCCGCCAACGGCGCGTAAAGCGGACTTCCCGGCGCAGGAACGGCTCTGGGAATCCACCATGCTCCCAGAGCGCATCCCAATCCTCTGCCGCCACCTCAGCGGGGGCGTGAATCGCACCGCCAGGCACTTCCGTCCGCAGGCACTCGCCCACACTCCAGGGATGCATCCTGTAGAGCATGTACCGGCCCATCAGGCTGTCGCCGCCGCGGCGGTAGATGTCCATACGCGAACTTCCTGTCACCAGAAGATGCGTTCGCTCCCCATAGGTGTCGAAGAATCCCTTGAGAAGCGTCTTCCACTTGGCATACTTGTGTAACTCATCCAGCACGGCGATAGGCGATTGCGCCCGCAACTGGTCCAACCCGAGTGCTTCAGCCAGAGCCCCCGGTCCGCGCAGCAACGTGCGCCGGTCGTCGATGTTGTCCCAGTTGAAGTAGGCATTCCCCAGCGTACGGCAGACCCATGTTTTGCCCACCTGGCGTGGGCCGGTCACGAAGGCCATCTGGCGGTTCCGCTCGAAGTGCTCCCTCAGGATTGCCGTATAGATGCGCGCCCGATTCATAAGAACCATTTTCTCACATATCGTAAAATAGTCCAGACCAATTTACGATATATAGCAGATTGGTCCACTTGGCGGAACAGATTCCGGGTGCCTCGGAATCTGTCCCGGTGCCTGCCCTGAGCGAGGGCGAAGGGCACAGCTCCGTCGATGAATCGATGATCAGCGGAGAGCCCATACCGGTCGAGAAAGACATGGGCGCGAAGGTTACGGCGCAGACGGTCAACGGAACCGGCGGTTTCCGAGACACCGGCGTTGAGTTCCTCCGCAAGTTTGCACAAGAGTCAGGCCCCTTCCAGACTGAAGAGGTGCGGTGCAATTCGCCACGGCAGCTTATTTTCCCTTCTGTCCAACGGCGGCGAGCGCTTGACGCAGTGCTTTGGTATCCATAGGTACGCAATAGGCCGGAGTATCCCTCTGGAAGCGCCGACCTTCCGTGAGTGGGCCGGCATCCACAACGTCAAAACCGAACTGATCGAGCAGGTCGGCCACAACTTTCTTCGCCGCAGGATCGTCCCCGGCGATCGGATGGGCGCGGCGTCTGGGCGTGCTGGCCGGCTTACCATCTTTTTCGATGTCGGTCGCCTGGATCGCGTTGAACACCTTGACGACCTTCGATTTCGGCAGATGGCGCGCCAGGAGTTCGCTGGTGGTGGTTTCGTCGCGGTCCAACTCGCCGATATGGCCGTCGCGCTCCGGGTAGTAGTTGTTAGCGTCGAGAACGATCTTCCCTTCCAGCGGAGCGACCGGTACTGACTTGTAGTTCTTCAGCGGTATGGCGACCAGCACAATATCACCGAACGCCGCCGCTTCCTCAGGTGAGCCCGCCTTGCAGCCTAAGGTGCCAACCAGGCTGAACAAGGTATCGGGGGTGCGCGTATTCGAGACCATAACTTCATGGCCATGCTTGATTGCCACGGCAGCAACTGCACGTGCAATCATTCCGGCCCCGATCATTCCTACTTTCATGTGTCTCCCCTTCGATGAACTCGCTTATCCTGGGCAAGGAGATGACTTCCCATGCCCGCGCCGGCAATCGCCAACAGAGCGCCCAAACGCCGCCGGTCCATAGGCTTCTCTCCTACCCGGCCACAGCCTCTGCCGCAACCTTCCGGGCGCTTACCTCATTCAGCTTTTGTATCGACGCCGCATCCAGCTTCAACTTTGTGGCTTCCACCAGATCTACAAGCTGCTTTTCATTCGTCGCGCTGGCAATCGGAGCCGTAACTCCGGGCTGGGCAAGCAGCCAGGCCAGCGCCACGCGCGCCGGAGTCGACCCGTGCGCATGGGCCACTTCATCGAGCGCCACAACCACCCCGAAGCCCCAGGCGTTCAGGTATTTCTTCACCATGGCTCCGCGCGCGACCTTCTCCGCGTCCTGTTGGCTGCGGTACTTGCCTGTCAGAAAGCCCGCCGCCAGCGAAAAGTATGGAATCACGCCCAGATGATACTTCTCCACCACCGGCAACAGGTCCGTCTCATAGCCCGAACGCTCCACCAGGTTGTAGTGCGGCTCCAGCAGAATATAGCGTGCCAGCCCAAGCTTCCTGCTCGTCTCCAGCGCCTCCGCCAGACGCGCCCCGCTGTAATTTGACGCGCCAATATAGCGGACCTTCCCCTGTTTCACCAACTCGTCGAAGGCGCCCAGCGTTTCTTCCAGCGGAGTCTCCTTGTCGTCCTGGTGCGCCAGATAAACGTCGATATAGTCTGTCTGCAGCCGCTTGAGCGAATCCTCGACCGCCTGCCGGATGTACGCCGCCTTCAATCCCTTTTCGCCCTCGCCCATCTCCATGCCGACCTTGGTCACCAAGATGATGTCCTTGCGCTTCCCGGTCTTAGCAAACCACTTGCCGAGGATCGTCTCCGACTCACCGCCCTTGTGCCCCGGCGCCCACCGCGAATACACATCCGCCGTATCCACGAAGTTCAGTCCGGCATCGAGCGCCGCATCCAATTGCCGAAACGTCTCTGCTTCAGGCAACGTCCACCCATATACGTTTCCACCCAGACAAATTACCGGCACTTTAGGCCCGGCAGATCCCAGCTTTCGTTTTTCCATCTGCGATTCTCCTCTCACCATCAGATGCAGCACAGGCGCCGAAGGTCTCACCCAAACCACGGGGGAAAAGTCCGGTAGCCCTCCCTGAAAACGCCTTGCGTCTTCGCCCCGACGCAGCGATGCAACCGCATGGGGATGCGCGGAATGAACGCCGCGAGAATCACCACGTCCGAGAGTGCCCAAAATGCGCACTGCTGTGCCCGTTCGCCCAGGCTCGGGGTCGCAGTGCGATGCCAACTTATACGGTCTTTGAATCAAGCCGTCGCCGTGCGGTGTATGCCGCCAGCGCCCTGTCGAAGACATATTCACCTGCCGGACTCAAAGTGAAATTGTGCTTTCCAGTCTGTTTCTTCGCCCAAAGTCAAGTACGCCTCGAAGTGCTTGCCCTGTTTAGAAACGAAGCCTTTGAGCAGGCCGGTTTTGCCTTTCGTGCAAAGCGCCTCGATCTGTTTCGGCGTGAGGGTCTTCTTGGCAATGGTCTCGTTCAAGCTGAAGTTGCAACCCTCGCGGTAGCGGCTGCAACCGTAGAAATTTTGTCCATTGGGCTTCTTGACGACGCCTTGCTTGCATTTCGGGCACACCAGAGAGCCTGGCGGCGGTTCAGCGCCTGTCTTTGCCGGCGCTGAACCGTTCGACGCCAAGGCAGGCTGCGGCGCGATGTGCAGCAGCGCCAGTTCCTTCTTGAGCTGGCCGTCGATGCTTGAAACCACGTTGAGATACTGGGCCTTGCCTTCGGCAATATCGTCGAGCAGTTGTTCAAGAGAGCGCGTGTAGTCGTACTCAAGAAAGGCGAAGTGGCCTTTGAGCGCGTCGATGAGCAGGATGCCGAGGTCTGTAGGTCGCAATATCTTCTTGGAATCGTCGATGTAGTTGCGGGTGATGATGTTTTTGAGGATGGCCGGGTAGGTGGAGGGCCGTCCGATTCCCTCATGCTCCAGCTTCTTGATGAGGCTTGCCTGGGTGTAGCCGTTCGGCGGGCGTGTCTGCTTGTTCAACACGCGGGCGTTATCGGCATGAAGTTGGGTGCCGCGGCCAAGCGCGGGAACGCGGCCATTCTCGTCCGATTGTTTCTCCGAGTCTTCCATGTCGTTCGCGTCGGAATCTTCGGCGGCGTCCTTGGCCGTCAAGGTGCGCCAGCCCGGCTTGATGAGCGTTCGCCCCGTGGCCTTGAATACAAAGGGCTGCGAGCCGTCCTGGGCCGCGAGCGTCAGTGTGTTCACGCTGTATTCGGCGTCAGCAAGCTGAGAAGCTACAGCTCGGGTCCATATAAGGTCGTAGAGCTTCTTCTGGTCGTCGTCCCTCCCGGCATTGCGTTGTTCCAGGTGGGTGGGGCGGATTGCTTCGTGGGCCTCCTGGGCGCTCTCCTTGGACTTCCAAGTACGCGCCTTGGGCGGCAAGGGCAGGTTGTTGCTGGCGGCATAGGCCCGGATCTCGGCCAGCGCCTCCGCGGAGAAGTTCTGGCTATCGGTGCGGTGGTAGGTAATCAACCCCTCTTCAAATAGCCGCTGGGCAATCTGGGCGGTCTGCTCCGGCTTGTATCCGAGCGTCACGCTCGCCGCCTGAAGCAGCGTGGCCGTTGTGAAGGGCGGCGGTGGGGCCTTGGACGCCGGCTTGGTCGCTGCGGCGGTCACGGAAAAGAGTCTGCATTTCGCGGCTTCTTCCGCCAGCGCAACGTCAAGAATGTATTCCTCCCCTTCCTTGAGAAAAGGAGCGGTATCCCACTGGGCACGCCACTTTTCGCCGTCGAAGATCGCTTCGGCGCCAAAGTGCTTTGTCTCTTTGAACACGTCGATCTCGCGTTGCCGATCGACGACAAGGCGGAGAGCAACACTTTGAACGCGGCCAGCGCTCAGCCGCGCAATGCCCGTTTGATAGGAGAGAGCAGGCGACACCTGATAGCCGACGAGACGATCCGCGCCTCGCCTGGCCTCTTGCGCGTGAACAAGGTTGGTGTTGAGTTGCCGCGGCGCCTTGAGCGCAGCACGAATCACGCTCTCAGTGATTGCGTCGAAGGTGACGCGCACGTACCGGTGAAGCTTCAGAACCTGCTGAAGGTGCCAGGCAATGGCTTCTCCCTCGCGGTCGGGGTCCGTAGCGAGATAAACCTGCTCAGAGCGAGCGGCTCGTTGTCGCAACTGCGCAACGACGGATTCGCTCCGTTCGAGGATCTGGTATTCAAGCCGGTAAGTGTTCGGCTCGACACCCAAGCTCTTCACAGGGAGATCCCGAATGTGTCCTACGCTCGCAGCAACATCCCAACCACTGCCGAGAATCGCCTTGATCTTCTTGATCTTGTTTGGGCTCTCCACAATCATCAGCTTCATGCGGTTGCCTCGTGCCCAGCGATCTTCCGGAAGGATTATGCGACGGTGGCTGGCGTCGGATTCTTCAGCTTATAGATGGAGGCAAAGTAGGCCACCATCACGCGAAATGTCTTGGAGCGGTTCACGCCGCCAAGAATCTCTCCTCCAACTCTCTCCAGCTCATCCGCAATCTCGTAAGTCAACGGGAAGACGAAGGCGGTGTCGATGGATTGAAATGGAATGTTCAGCCACGGGCCGTTGTAGAACGCAACAAGTTGCGCCTGAGCGGCCTTGGTCTTGAAATTCATGATGATGTGTTCGGCAAGGGCGTTCTTGTTACGGATCTTCAGCACGGCAAAAAGTTGGGTGAAGTGGGTCTTGGTGAATTTGGAATCGACGGTGAGACGGACCTGGGTACGCTTCTCTGCGGGAGCAACGATTCTGCGCTTTGTTCGGATTGCTGCTTTCTTCGGAGTGGTCATGCCGCCACCTTTCTGTGATGTATTATACAGCATACATGTAAGTATTTGTAAAGAGAATTCTCCAACTTGCTGCAATCATGCAACTTAGGATAGAGTCATTGGCAAAGCAGTAGTGGATTTATTGCACGGGGAAGCTTTTGGGCGCGTCCCCGTGCACACTCTTCACTGGAGGCCCTCTGCGATCGATGCCGTTCTTAGCGAAGTCATCTTCCTGGATCTAGACGGGGGTGGCGAAGATTTTGGCTTCTGGAGACGATACGCGGAGCACGTCTCCATATGCCGATTCACCATGCCCTTTCGTCCCAACTCACCTGTGTCCGCCCGAGCGCGGCGCACTGACTGGTCGATTTGTGGCCGTTCAACGATATTGCTCAGATGCAGAGCCGTTCGTATGGCGATGTTGCGCTCACACGAGAATGTTATGTTGTCCAACCTGAGCAGGCAGACGACAATCTCTGTGAACTCAGGGCATTTTACTAGCGTAGGCCGTTTGCTGCGCGTCGGGGCCTCACGGACGGCGGCGGGAACAGCAACGGCTAGTTGTTCAACAGAAGCACCGCGGATGAGATGAGCTGCGGTAATGAGTGCGGCATTATGACTCTGATCGAAAACTGCGTCGCCGATCATGTCGAGGAGCGTTTCGGCAAAAGAAGCTAGAGCGTGGTGTGCTTTTTGTCGTGCTCTTTGAATGATCCGATAGCAGCGGGCCATTTGTGCTTCATAATTGCGCCGCTGGTTTGATGAAATCTCGCTGGACGCAAGGTTTCGTGTGAGTGTTTCGAGTTTCTCTTCAGCTTCTGCGACTGTCATACCTTACCCTTTCCGAATCGATTGATTTCACCGAGCAAAACACTAGAGATACATTTAGTTAGACTTTCAGTTACAAATAACGTTCGATATTTTTCGCGCATTTGAATCAACTTTTAAACTTTGAGGTTGATGTAAGCAGGAGGAGTTAGATCTCCGAGGCGAGGATGATGGAGCCAACCATGGAAGCGGGAGCCGATGATCGTAGCGAAGAAAGCAAGCAAGAACTGGAAGCCTGGAATATACAGAGTCTGGGTGAAGTAAATGATCAGGCCGGTGACGATGAGAAAAATCAGAGGGATTTTTGGCTGGCCGCGATGTATCAGGGACGGGTTGCTGCAGTGGATAGGACGCCGGTCTTATGCTAGGGACTCCACATCGCATAGGGAATCGGAATCCGCTGCTGAAACGTGGCGGCGTGACTCGCCGCAGAGGAGGATCACCGAGAATGCAAATGTCAGATAGCTTGCCGAAGCCCGTATTCACACCTTTGTGGACCACGCAGCTATGCGGCCGGCAATATCTTCTCTCAAAAACGTCCTCGCTCCACGGCCCTTGCGAATCGTAGATTTCAGTAGCCCAACTCCGTCCTGGCTTCGGTGAACTTCGCCACGGCAAACTCCAAGTCTGCATGCGAGTGCGCCGCTGAAACCTGTGTGCGGATGCAAGCCTTGTCTTGTGGCACAACCGGGTACGAAAACGCGACCACGTAGATGCCTTTGGTCAGCAGCATCTCGGCCATGCGAGAAGCTCTAACCGCGTCGCCAAACATGACCGGAACTATCGGGTGGTCGCCCGGCAAGATGTTGAAGTTAGCCTCCGTCATCGCATCGCGGAAGAAGCGGGTATTCTCGCGTAGTCTCTGCCGCAGGTCCCCGGATTCTGCCAGCAGGTCGAGCACCTTCAGCGACGCGGCGACAATCGGCGGAGCAACGGAGTTCGAAAACAGATAGGGCCGTGAACGCTGGCGAAGCAAATCAATAATCTCCTTGTGACCGCTGGTGTAACCACCGCTGGCACCACCGAGCGCGTTGCCCAGCGTGCCGGTAATGATGTCCACGCGGCCCTCTACGCCGCAAAGCTCAGGCGTGCCGCGGCCGTGGTCGCCGATGAAGCCGACGGCGTGAGAATCATCGACCATCACCATCGCGTCATACTCCTCGGCGAGGTCGCAGATCTTGTCCAGCTTCGCAAAGTACCCGTTCATTGAAAACACGCCATCGGTCGCAATCAGCCGGTATCGCGCCGATGCGGCCTCCCTCAACTTCGCTTCCAGGTCGTCCATATCGCCATTGTGGTAGCGGTACTTGGTAGCTTTGCAAAGCCGGATGCCGTCAATAATGCTGGCGTGGTTCAACTCGTCTGATATAACCGCGTCCTCCGCGTCGAACAGCATTTCAAACAAACCACCGTTGGCGTCGAAGCAGGAGCTATACAGAATGGTGTCTTCGGTCCCGAGAAAAGCGCTGATGCGCTCTTCGAGTTGTTTGTGAATGGACTGCGTGCCGCAGATGAAGCGAACGCTGGCCATACCGTAGCCCCAATCATCCAAGGCCTTATGCGCCGCCTCGATTACAGCGGGATGATTGGCAAGACCGAGATAGTTGTTCGCGCACAGGTTGAGAACAGCCGCCCCGTCTGCCACGGACACCTGCGCCTGCTGCGGTCCCTGAAGCACGCGTTCGTGCTTGAACAGTCCGGCCTGTTCGATTCCGGCAATCTTGCCTTGCAAATGCTGTTGTATCTTTCCGTACATTCGGTTCCCTTCCCAACCCGTTTAAGCCAGGCTCGTCCAGTCCAAAACGACTTTGCCTGTCTGGCCTGAAATCATCGCGTCGAATCCCTGCTTAAAATCGCTGTAGGCGAAGCGATGCGTGATGACCGGCGAAATGTCAACACCCGACTCCAGCATCACGGTCATCTTGTACCAAGTCTCGTACATCTCGCGCCCGTAAATGCCTTTGATGGTCAGCATGTTGAAGATCACCTGCCGCCAGTCCATTGCCATCTCCTTGGCTGGAATGCCAAGGATAGCGATCTTGCCGCCGTGGCTCATGTTAGCGATCATGTCGCCGAGCGCCTGCGCGTTGCCCGACATCTCCAGGCCCACGTCGAAGCCTTCTTGCATCCCCAACTGTTGCTGTACCTCTGCCAGCGTCGTCTCATTCGGATTCACAGCCAGCGTCGCGCCCATCTTCCGCGCCAACTCCAGGCGGAAGGGATTCAAATCTGTAATGACCACGTGTCGAGCGCCGGCGTGCCGCACTACCGGGATAGCCATGATGCCGATGGGCCCGGCTCCGGTGATGAGCACGTCCTCTCCCAGCACTGGGAACGAAAGCGCGGTGTGCACCGCGTTACCGAAGGGATCGAAGATGGCAGCCACCTCCTGGTTGATCCCTGCGTGATGCCGCCAGATATTGCTCATGGGCAGCGAGATCAACTCGGCAAACGCACCCGGGCGGTTCACGCCAACACCCTGCGTTGACGCGCACAGATGCCGTCGTCCGGCCAGGCAGTTGCGGCATCGCCCACAAACGACATGCCCTTCGCCACTGACAACATCACCCGGATAGAAGTCATTGACGTTGGACCCAACTTCAATGATCTCCCCAACAAATTCGTGTCCGATCGCCAGCGGCACATGAATCGCCTTCTGCGCCCACTCATCCCACTCGTAGATATGAACATCGGTGCCGCAGATGCCCGTGTAGCGCACGCGCACCAGCACGTCGTTGATACCCATTACCGGTTCGGCAATCTCTTCGAGCCACAAACCCCGCTCAGCCTTACTCTTTACCAGCGCCTTCATTGTCTGTCCTCCAGGTCTATGTTCAGTCCCGAGAAATGTTCTCATTTTCTTATCCTTGCGCACCCGGCTCAGTGGCCGGACCTCCCGCATTAGCCGCTCTAACCGGCTGTTGGTCCGCAGGCAGCGCTACAGATTCCTGCTCAGAGCCAATTTTCCCAGATCGTCCATTTGCCGAAGGGAAAAGGGCGGTCCTGTGACGGGCCGCCCGATCCATGCGACCACCACACCTTAGAAGGTGATACGAACGAAAACGCGGGAATGGCGGTGGTCGCCGTACAGCGGCGCATATTCGGCAAAGGTGGGGTTGCCAAAGCCGCCGGCGGTGTAGGGAATGCCATAAATCAGTGTCGTCAGAGTAGAGGAGCCGCTACTGTTGACATAGGCATTGGTCACAACGAAATTGCTGTGATTGAAGATGTTGAAGAACTCGCCGCGGAAGTCGAGCGTGGAGTTGCGCCACAACTTGAAGGAGCGCTGGATGCTCATATCCCAGGTTTGATAGCCGGGGCTGATGAGGTTGTTGCGGCCGACGGTGTCACTGGGCCGCGTGCCATAAGCCGGAACAATCCAGTGAACCTGCGAAGCGGTGACCACGTGGCAGGGATCGCTGGTATCCCAGAGTTCGCTGCCTTCGCACAGGGTACAGGTAGAAGGATTGCCGGTGTACCAGGAGTCGTCGAACGCGTAGGTTTGCAGCGGCGCCTTGGGGTTGCCAATAACGGGACGATCGTTGCTGATTCCGTCTCCGTTCACGTCGTACCCGACTTCTACGTTCTCCGGTGTACCGCTCTGGAATTGCGTGATGCCGGCGACGCTCCAGCGGTTGACGACGTTGCCCACAGCCTTCATCGATCCCTCGGTGTGCCATATCGGAGGGGTCCAGACGTAGGACAATACCAGACGCTGGCGGTGATCGTAGGCCGAAAGGCCGTAGTCCACGCTCTTGCGAGGAACGGGATAAGATGCGCTACCGTATGTGGATTGTCCAGTGTAGGAGGAGGTAAAGATCTCGGAGACGTCATCCTCTGCGCGGCCGTATGTATACGAGGCGCGGAAGAGAAGATGACTGCTCACCCTGTGATCCAGCTCGGCCCAGAGGGCGTTGTAGTCGGAGTCCCCGGAGTTATCACGAACAATGATGCGTCCGCGGCTGTTGATGAGCCGATTGCCGGTGTACCAGTCATTGACGTAGGGGTTGAACTCCGTCGAGCCATAAAGATGTTCACCGCGTTCGCCCACATAGCTGGCCTGGAGCGTATAGGCGCCGGGCAGCTCCTGCTGCACACCGAGATTCCAGTGAAAGGTCTCGGGCGAAAGCAGATGATCGGAGATGGGCTCGGCGAGATTGGTTGGCAGCGGAGACTTATCCAATGCGGCGAATTGGGTTGACCAGTTAGCAATGCCGCGCGGAAGCGTGCTGCTGGGGTTGCTGATGATCTCCGGCGATGCTGCATTCGGCGCCGAGGCTTGAATGTTGTCGATGATATTTGTGAAGAGCGCGTCGTAGAAGATTCCGACTCCACCGCGGATGACCGTCATGTACTTGCCAAATATCTTGGGGTTGTACGAGACCCCGAAACGCGGGCCCCACTCCACTCCATCCGGGCGCTGCTGGTCGTTGCAATTTACACCCGTGCTTGGGAAGCAGGCGGGGTTGGCATAGTCGATGCCGGGATAAGGCGTGGTCTTGGCGTTGAACGGTGCGCCATTGTACTCATAGCGCAAACCGAGATTAATGCTCAAATTCTCGGTAGCTTTCCAAGTGTCCTGGGCGAAGTAGTTTTGCGAAATCAGTTGCGGCTCAGTAACGGGGCTACCGAAGTTCTGCCCGATTGTGCCTTTGCCTGCGTAGTCGTCGACGAGGTTAGACAATCCCGAGGAGGCGGGAATCCCACTGCTTGCGGATGCGGCAACGTCCAGATAGCCTATCGTGCCGTAGAAGTTGAAGGGGATCTGGTCCTTGACGCGGACGTCGGCCAAGTCAAAGCCAACCTTGAAGAAGTGCTTGCCCCTGGTCAAGCTCAACGAATCCTGGGCTTGAACAGTGTCGTGGAAGCGCCCCTGCGGGTCTGCGGACGGGATGCCATAACCAGTCAGATTGCTGACGGTGAGGATGGGAAGCCCGAAGAGCGGATTCGATGTGGTGCTAGCGGGCAAACCGAAGGTAAAGCCGATGCGGCCAAAGGAGGCACGGAACTCGTTGAGCAAGCTCGGACTGAAGATATGCGTTTCGACAAGGCCGGCATTCTGCGATGCGCCACTCTGGTCGGTGTCGAAACCGGGAAGCTGGTTAGGACTATTAGAAAAGTCCACAGGTGTCTCGTAGGTGGAGCGGATGTAGTGAAGGCTGAGCGTGTCCTTTTTGCTGATGATGTAATCGCCCTTGAGGTCCAGCTCAGGGGAGTTGCTCGGGGTTCCTGCGGTGCGAAAATAGCTGCCAACCTCGACGTTGCCGCGGTCAGTGCCCGATGTCGGATCCAGGCCGAGCGGGATCAGAGTTGTGCCGCCCAATTTACCAAGCTGAACGGGATCTCCAACCAGAGTGCCAAAGCCCTCGATGAGGTCGGTGAGGCGTGTAGAAGCAGTGTCCGGGAAACTCGTGGGCAGAGCTTTGAGCGTGGCGAAACCGGCAGCGGAAGGCACAAGCAGTTCATTCCCGATTGCCGAGGAGCGGTAGTTGTCCCATTGGTAAGAGGCGAAGAAAAAGAGCTTATTCCGCAGGATGGGACCGCCGATGGAGAAGCCGAACTGATTCTCGCGATAGAGGGCCTTGGAAATGCCATTCCGGACATCGTAGTGATCGGTGGCGTCGAGAGAGGAGTTCTGCAAGCGCTCGAAGACGGAGCCGTGGAATTGGTTTGTGCCGCTCTTGAAGATCAGGTTGGAAACCGACCCAGCGCCATGGCCAAACTCAGCGGTGTAGTCGTTTTCCATGATGATAACTTCCTTCTGGGCTTCGATGTTCTCCGGCTGCAGGCCTTGACCCATAATTCCGGCGTCGTTGTTGTCCTGGCCCTCGATGAGGAAGTTATTGGCACGTGGACGTCCGCCGCCTACTGAGAAATTGATGCCGTTGCTGAACGCACTTTGTTCAGCGGAGGTGACGCCGGGCAGAGTGAGCGCCGTCTGATAGGCGCTGAGGCTGCTCAGTGGCAGGTTCGCAATCTCTTGCGCGCTGATGACGCCGCTGATTTGCGCGTTGTCAGTGTTCAGATTGCTGTTATCGGCCCTGACCTCGACAACATCGCTTGCGGCACCCAGCTTGAGCGTGACGTCGGAGGTGGTGATGACTGAGGCCGGGATGCTGAGACCTTTCACCACCGTCGCAGCAAAGCCGGTGGTCTTCACGGTGATGTTGTATATACCGGGAAGAATCGACTCAATGCGGTACGAGCCAATGCCGTTGCTCACCGTGGTGCGGATCGCTCCTGTCTCGACAGATTGAATGCTGATCGATGCCCCAACCACCGCTGCTCCTGTTGGGTCGGTTATGTTGCCCACCAGAGTTCCATTCGAGGTTTGTGCTGGGGCCAAACGTGGGGTCAAAGCGATGGTCATTAAAACCAGACTTACAACGGCGCTAAGAATCAGCGCTCGCATATGCTTCGATAATGAAACCATGAGACTCTCCTCCCGAAAAGTTGAAAAGCTAGAAATACTCTTGGCTACATGAGCATTTCAAGCCGGAATTTCCATTTTGTTTTATCAACTGCTAACCACCTGTGGCCGCGTTGTTCAGCACAACCTTAACGCCAGGGATCACCGCATTCGTCGAATCGGTGACCGCACCGGTTATCGGCGCAACATCCTGAGCTTTTAGGTGAACCTGGATGAACAGCATAAGCACCAAATAGCAATTTTGATTACCTGATTGCGCGTAAGCTCCCTTTCCGTTGGTCCTCAGCAGGAGCGGGTCTTTCTTCGACCCGCTCCTGCGGCTGGTGTTTTGTTATTGCACGGTCAAAGTCACATTGGTGGTTTGCACCAGCGACCCGCTGGTTCCTGTGACCGTGACGGTGTAGACCTGCGGCGTCGTGCTTCCGCTTCCGCTTTTGCCGCCGCAGCCAGAGAGCCCCGCGAGCGCGCTAAGTGAGCACGCAAGGAAGAGCAGTACAGCGAGACCGTTTGAGAGCCGGCCCAGCCGGCGGCGAACGGCCCGGATGCGGAACAGTGGCAGCATCAACAGGCCCGCCGCAAAGGCCATCAATGGAGCCTCTGAACCGGGTTTGCCGTGATGGTTGGCTGCCGCAGTCTGGGCTACGGTCTGGATGGTGAGAGTTGTGCTCGCGGCGCTGGTTCCAAGGCTCAGCGACGAAGGCGAGAAGGTTGCAGTTGCACCCGGCGGCAGTCCGGTGGCCGTGAAGGTAATAGGGTTGCTGACAGTTCCGCTGGGCGTAACCGCGATGACGTAGGTTGCGGTACCACCTGCGGAGATGGTCTGGCTGCCGGACGAAGAGCTGAGGGTGAAGGTGCCCGGCGTAACAATCGTCTCCGTTAGTGTCGGCGAGATGCTGGCAGTGAAGTCCACGTCTCCGCTGTAAGCAGCCGTAATGGAATAGCTGCCGATGGCGAGGGCGCTGGAAGAGTATGCGGCCTGGTCGCTGGAGTTCAGCTCCACGGTGCCCAGTAGAGTGGTTCCGTTATAGAAGCTCACCGTTCCTGTCGGCGTACCGGTGGTGGAGGAAGCGACCTGTGCGGTAAAGGTAACCGCGCTGCCCGCACCCGATGTACCACTGCTCGCGGTGAGTGCCACGGTTGTCGGCGCCTGTGTAATGGTCAGCACCCCGTTCACGGTCGTCACGGTGTAGTCGGAAAGATTTGCGCCGACGGCCGTGGGAACGATGGGATAGCTGCTGGGCGAGGAAGTTGCCGTCGCCGTGGTCGAAAAGGTCTCAGTGAAGGTATCGCCGCTCTGCGCGCCCTGCACCAGGCCAGTGAACGCAGGGTTCGTGGCACCGTAAGCGCGGGTTGCGTTATTGGCGCTCACGGTCAACGGCACTCCCGTCACGGTCAGCGTACCGTTGACGAAGTTGAAGGTGTAGTTCTGCGATGTCAGGTTTCCCTGGGTGATGGTGATGGGATAAGTTCCCAGCGCCGAGGACTGCGTGGCCGTCGTTGTCAGCAAAGGCGCGCCGGTGGTTGCCGAAGTCTGCGTATCGCTGTTCACAAAGCCGGCGATGGTGTAGGTCAGCGCCGGGTTGGCAGTGCCGTAGGCGCGCGAGAGGTTGCTCGCGGTTGCCGTCAGCACAGCCGGCGACACGGTGAAGCTCTGGCTCACCGGAGTCGCGGCGACATAGGTTCCGTTGCCCACCTGGTTCGCCGTCACGGTTACTGTACCAGCGCCGGTCAGTGTCAGCGTCGATCCTGAAACCGTTGCCGGCCCGGTCACCGTATAGGTTACCGGAAGACCCGAACTGGCAGTGGCGTTCAGTGTGATTGGTTTCGGCCCGTAGATCGTGTTTGCGATCGCCGGGAAGGTGATGGTCTGCGATTCACCGGTCACCGTCAACGTTCCGTTGACAAAGACAAAGTTGTAGTTGGGCGCGGCAAGCGTTTCTTGCGTGATGGTAATCGGATAGCTTCCCACCGGAGAACTTTGCGTCGCTGTCGTTGTCAGCAACGGCGCGCCGGTGGTTGCCGAAGCCTGCGTATCGCCGTTTATAAACCCGGCGATGGTGTAAGTAAGAGCCGGGTTTGCCTGGTTGAGCAGCCGGCTCAGGTTGTTCGCAGTAACCGTCAGTACCGCCTTGAGCACAACCGAGGTCGGCGCGGACTGGCTGGAAAGGAAGTTTGCGTCGCCTGGATAGCTGGCCGTGAGGTTGGTCGCGCCTGCCGGAACGGAGGTTGTGACCAACGTGGCCACACCGGAGTTGAGCGTTGCCGTGCCGATGGTGGTCGTGCCGGTCAGGAAGGTCACCGTCTCGCCGTTCGTGCTCAGGCTGCCGTTCGAAGCCGGACTCAGAACCGCAACCAGCGTTACCTGCGAGCTGTTGCTCGGAGGTGCGTTGGCCGTAAGGGTCAGCTTGGTAGCAATCTGGCTTGCCGTCAGCGTGATCGGAGACGAGCTGCTGGGACCGAAGTTCGTGTCACCGGAATAAGCCGCGCTCACCGAAGGCGTTCCGCTGCCAGGCACGGAGACGCCAGTCAGCGTGGCAGTCTCAACCTGCTGACCAAGGATTGTGTGGACAAGGCCAGGAATCCAATCGGCAGAGACAATGTCGAGCTTGCCGTCGCCATTGAAGTCGCCCGCGGCAATCCATGTAGTCGTGGGGAAATTGTTGTTTTCAGGATTATTGGGAGTGCCTACGGCACCGTCCGGATAGGTCGCCGATGTAGGAACGAAGGTTCCGTCGCCGTTGCCCAGCAGGAGGCCGACAGTACCGGTATCGCCCGCATTGCTTGCCGCCACCAGGTCCAGCTTGCCGTCGCCGTTGAAGTCTCCGATAGCGAATATCGCGGCATTCTGCAGGTTGAATCCGGTAATCAACGGCGGCTGGAAGGTTCCGTCGCCATTGCCCAGCAGTACGCTTACGAGATAATCGGCTGAGTCATACGAGACAATATCTAGCTTGCCGTCGCCGTTGAAATCGGCCACCGCAATCTGACCGGCATATACATCTGCGCCTCCTCCCAACGAATAGGCCACCGGCGGTTGAAAGGTTCCATTGCCATTACCCAGCAGAATGTTGATTCTTGATGAGCTACCCACAGCTATGTCTAGCTTGCCGTCGCCGTTGAAATCGCCTAAGGCGATGTCACCTTGAACACCGGGAATTTCCACTTCCGGCTGGAAGGTGCCGTCCCCGTTGCCCAGCAACACGCCAATGCCAATGCTGCCCACGAACCCGTTAGAGCCATCGCTTATCACCAGGTCAGGCTTTCCGTCCCCGTTAAGGTCGCCGACTGCGATCGCAGCAGGACCGGGGCCGATGGAATAAATGACTGGCGGTTGGAAGGTGCCATCACCATTGCCCAGCAAAATGCCGACACTGCCGACACCAATCACGGCCAAATCCTGCTTGCCATCACCGTTGAAGTCACCGGAAGCAACCAATTGATAAGTAACTCTACCCGGCCATCCTATGGTGAACGGGAGCGTGATGGTCGTTGGAGCCTGGAAGGTGCCATCTCCATTGCCAAGTTGAATGGCGACCTGATTGCCGGCCGTGCCGCCTGCCACGGCAACATCAGGGATTCCATCGCCGTTGAAGTCGGCGGTCACGATATAGGTCGGAAGAGGAAGTGTCGCAACAGTCTGCGCAGCACCGAAGCCGCTGACCAGCGTCGAGCTGCTCAACGGCGCCGTTCCAAGATTGATGCCTCCGGTTGAATCGGTAAAGGTCACGCTGCCGGCGGGCGTTCCGCTGCCATAACCAGTAATCGTGGCTGTCAGGGCATAGTTTCCCGCCGAGCCCGACGAGGCCAGTGTCGTGGTTGTGGTATCGAGGCCGCTCAGGGTTACCGTTTGCGCCCCGGAAAGGCTCGGCGCGTCACCTGCAATGCCGCCAAAACTGGCCGTAATGCTGTGTGAGCCCGGTCCTGCCAGCACTGTCTTGAATACGGCGGAGCCGCTTGAGGCCAGTATCTGCGCATTGCCCAGAGTCTGCGTCAGTCCACTGTAGTTATCCGTGAAGGTTACGGCGCCGCTTGAGACGGCTGCGCCGTTGGACCGCACGGTAGCGGTGAGCGTAAAGACGCTGCCGGTCGCACCGTTTCCTGGAGTGACAGCCAGGGTTGTCGCAGTCGCCAGGTTCACAACGGCTACGAAGGCAGTACTGGTGCTCGCGCCGAAAGTTGCGTCGCCGGCATAAACCGCCGTGATGCTATTGGCTCCTGAGGGCAGCGTTGCCGTAGTCAGCGTCGCTACTCCTCCGGCAAGCGTTGCCGTGCCCAGCGTGGTGGCGCCGCTCAGGAAGGTGACGGTTTCGCCGTTGGTCGTCTGGCTGCCGCTTGCATAGGGAGCCAACATTGCTGTCAGCGTTACCGGCTGACCGGGAGCACTGGTAGCAGGGCTGGCCGTTACCGTCATGGCAGTTGTAATGCCCGCACTCAGGCTTACGGGAGCTGAGGTGCTGCCGCTGAAGTTTGTATCACCGGCGTATGCGGCATCCACAGTCTGCGCGCCGCTGCCGATAGCGGAAACACCTGTCAGCGTCGCCGTTTCCGTTATTGCGTTCAGGAGTACATCCACACCGCCGCCAAAATCTACAGCGGCAATATCCAGCCGTCCATCTCCGTTGAAGTCTCCCATCAAAATGCCGTTGGGATTAATCAGATCGGTAGCGGTGTAGCGAGTCGGCTGCTGGAAGGTTCCATCGCCATTGCCGAGAAAAATGAAAGCATGGCCAGGAAGACTGCCCGCGTTGTTTCCCAACACGCTGACGATGTCCGGCTTGCCATCCCCATTGAAATCGCCGAGAGTGGTCATGAGGAGCTGATATTCTTCCACTACTCCTACCTGGTATGGCACCGGAGCCTGGAAGCTTCCGTCGCCATTGCCCAGCAGCACGTTCGCGGTAGTATTGTTGCCGATAACCAAATCGAGCTTTCCATCGCCATTCAAATCGGCCACGGAAATGCTGTATCCATAGCTTCCGCTGGTCACCGCGGGCGATTGAATCGCCGCCTGGAACGAGCCGTTTCCGTTACCCAGAAAAACGCTGACGGATTGCCCGCTCGTGACCGCAATATCCGGATTGCCGTCGCCGTTAAAGTCTCCCACTGCCACGGCAAGCGGATTATTAGCGCCGAGGCTCTGCGGCGCCTGGAATGTCCCATCGCCATTGCCTAGCAGCACATCCACCGCGTAGCTGGTGAAATCCACGGCGGCCAGGTCCAGCTTGCCGTCCCGGTTGAAGTCCCCGATGGCGATATACGACCCAACCGGGTTCTCGTTCGCAACGGTGGACAAGGTATAGCTGGTCGGGGATTGGAAGGTTCCGTCGCCATTACCCAGAAGAATGCTAACTGTCGTGTCGGTAGAGGTCGAAGAGCCATAATTGAGCGTCGCCAGGTCCAGCTTGCCGTCTCCGTTGAAGTCCCCGGCGACAATGGAAATCGGACCCACCCCGGTGGGATAAGTCGCTGTCTGTATCGTGAAGGTGCCGTCACCTTTGCCCAGATAAATGCCGACTGTGTTCTCATACAAATTCGCCACCGCGAAATCCGCTATGCCGTCGCCATTGAAATCCCCGGTGGCAATCGCATACGGGCTCCCATTCGAACCCGCCGGGAAGGTTTGCTGAATAATTCCGCCGGAAAGCGTAGCCGTGCTGAGCTCAACCTTCCCCAGGGTTGCTCCGCTGGTCGTGTCGTTGAAGGCTACGTTGCCGCTCGGCGTCGCATTTCCGTAGCCTGTCACCGTGGCGGTCAGAGTGTAGCTGCCGGCCGTTCCGGAAGATGCCAGAGCCGTTGCGGTGGCGTAGTTTCCGGTCAGCGTAATAGTTTGCGCGGCTGAAACGCTTGTGCCGCCTGTGCTTGTCCCGCCGAAGCTGGCGGTAATGGTATGTGTTCCAGCGCCGGCCAGCGCCGTTTTGAACACCGCAGTCTGGCTTGCGGTCTGTATCTGAGCCGCTCCAAGAACCTTCGTCACGCCGTTATAGCTGTCCTGGAAGGTCACCGTGCCGCCGGTGACAGCCGCGCCGCCCAGTTGCACGGACGCGGTAAATGTGAAGACGCTTCCCGTCGCGCCGGTGCACGGAGTACCGGTGCACGGAGTAACAGTCAATGCCGTTGCCGTTGCAGGCATGACTAAGACTGTCTCAACCATGCTTGTGCTCGCGGTAAATGGAGCCGCTCCGGCGAAGACCGCCGTGATCGGGTTCGCGCCAGGAGGCAGCAAGGTGGTCATCGTCGCCACGCCGCCTGAGAGCGTCGCCGTGCCCAGCGTCGCCGTGCCGTTTAGGAAGGTGATAGTCGCGCCGTTGGCCGTTTCGCTGCCTACGGTCGCAGGGCTCAGCGTCGCCGTCAGCGTCACTAGCTGTCCGGGAATTGCTGGCGCAGGGGTCGCGGCGAGCGTCAGCGTGGTGACGATCTGTCCGGCCTCCAGCGAAATTGTAGAAGAGGTGCTGCCTGTGAAGTGCGTGTCGCCAGAGTAGGACGCATCGACCTTGCTGGTTACGCTTCCGGGGACATAGACATTCGTCAGCGTTGCCGTCTCCGTGGGCTCGCCGAGCGATATGTTGACCATTCCGGCGCCCTGCACTGCCACATCGAGACGGCCGTCGCCGTTGAAATCAGCGACCACGACTGCGCGCGGCGTATTCCCCGTGGCGTGTGTTGTCGCCGCCTGGAATGTCCCGTCGCCGTTGCCCAAGAAGAGATTGAAGGTGTTGCCGCCGAACTCCGTGCCGTTTGCAACTACGAGATCGAGCTTGCCGTCGTGGTTGATGTCCGCCGTCGCAATAGCATTAGCGGCGCCTGTTGTAGTGGCATATTGCACCGGGGTCTGGAATGTACCGTCACCATTGCCCAGAAGAACAGCGATCTCGTTGTTATTGGGTGCCCCTAAGTCTTCATTCACCCAACCGTCGTCGCCATTTGCCACGGCGATGTCCAGTTTGCCGTCTCCGTTGAAATCACCAACCGCAATGCCGATAGGCTCCGCTGCAACTGGAACTGTTTTTTGCGTCTGGAAGGTGCCGTCGCCATTGCCCAGCAAGACGCTAACAGTACCGCTGCCGACATTGCCCACGAGCACGTCGAGCTTGCCGTCGCCATTGACGTCGCCGACTGCAATGGACATGGGCTGGCTACCCACTACAAGGCGAGTCGCCGTCTGGAAAGTGCCATCCCCATTGCCCAGCAGGATGCTCACTGTGTCTTCATTCCAGTTCGCCACAGCAAGGTCTGGTTTGCCGTCGCCGTTAAAGTCGCCCACGGTGATTGCCAGCGGCTGGTCTCCCACCGCGTAGGACACCTGCGGCTGGAAAGTGCCGTCGCCCTTGCCCAGCAGGACGCTGACCGTGCCGTCATTCCGATTCGTCACCGCAACATCGAGCTTGCCGTCGCCGTTGAAGTCGCCCACGGTAACTCCGATAGACCCAACGCCTGTGGCATAGTTCACCTGCGGCTGGAAGGTGCCATCGCCATTGCCCAAAAGTATTCCCACGCTGCCTACCGCTAGGCTCGCTCCCTGTGCTTCATTGGCGACTACAAGATCAGGAATTCCATCCCCGTTGAAGTCTCCGGCCGCTACGTCATTCGGCCAAAGACCGCCTCCGCCCACAAAGCTCTGCTGAGCGCTGAAGCCGCTGACAAGCGTCGCTGGATTCAGGGACACTGTTCCCAGTGTCGTGCCCGTGCTCGTGTCATTGAAGGCCACGCTGCCGATCGGTGTGACGTTGCCGATGCCCGCAACCGTAGCCGTGAGCGTGTAATCCCCTATATTGCCCGAGGAGGCGATGGTGGTCGCCGACGCGAAGAGTCCTGTGATGGTCACCGTCTGGGCCACTGAGGTGCTCGACTGGCCTGCGCTGCCGCTATAGCTGGCCGTCAGCGAGTGCGTTCCCGCGCCCGCCAGCGGCGTCTTCAGCACCGCGGTTCCATTGGCTGTCTCCACCTGCACAACGCCAAGAGCGCTTGCCACTCCGTTGTACGTGTCATTGAAGGTAACCGCGCCGCCGGTAACGGGAGTGCCGCTGGATCCCAGCGAGACCGCCGTCAGCGTAAAGATGCTTCCCGTCGCGCCGCTCGCTGGAGCTACGGCCAGAACTGTCGCGGGGCCAGTGGGCGCCCCTGTTGCAACCGTAACCACTGCGGGCGACGACTGGCTGGGCGAGAAATAAGCGTCGCCGGCGTAGATCGCCGTTATGGTGTTCGTGCCTGTGGGCAGGGAGGATGTTGTGTACGTCGCAATCCCTCCCGAAAGAGTGCTGATTCCCAGCGTGGTGGCGCCGTTCAAGAAGATGACTGGCTCGCCATTGGTGGTCGCGCTGCCGTTCGAGTACGGACTCAGCGTGGCTGTGAACGTCACCTGCTGGCCCGGCGTAATGTTCGTGGAGCTTGCCGACAGCGTCAGCGTCGTTGCGAGCTGGCTGCCGGTAAGGTGCACGGCGGAAGAGGTGCTGGCGCCGAAATTCGGGTCGCCGACATAGGCTGCATTGATTGACTGCGCTCCCGAGCCGGGCACGGAGACCCCGGTCAGCGACGCGGTTTCCGTCGCCTCGCCCAGAAACACGCTCACCACGCCTGCTATAGCACCTGCGGAACCACCATAATTCGAGTTTGTATCGACCAGGTCCGGGCGGCCGTCGCCGTTGAAATCGGCAATCGCAACGCTAAGTCCACCAAATCCTCCAGCATATCCTGCCGCGAATACGATCGGCGTCTGGAAAGTGCCGTCGCCGTTGCCATACAGCAGGGCCATGTTGCTCGATGTCCGACTTCCACCGGAGAATCCTGTTACCAAATCCAGCTTGCCGTCGCCGTTGAAATCGGCCACATACACGGCCGAATCAGCCGTAACCTCACTCACGGGGAAGGTTGTTTGCGCCTGGAAGGTGCCGTCGCCATTGCCCAGCAACAGGCCGATTCCCGTGCTGGTTACAAAAATGAGGTCCGTCTTGCCGTCGCCATTTGCATCCCCTGCCGCAAGATAACCGCCTCCGCTGACGGAATACACAACCGGCGCCTGGAAGGTGCCGTCACCGTTGCCCAGCAGGATGGAAATCCAGGAATTTCCCGTGCTATCCGTCCAATCCACAGCGAGGTCCAGCTTGCCGTCGCCGTTGAAATCCCCTTTCACGCCCTGATTGGTCGTATAGGTCTGTGTCCCGCTCGGCACAGAAGTGATGATTTTCGCGGCCTGGAAGGTTCCATCTCCATTGCCCAGAAATACCGCGCCGGACGTCGAGTAGACCGCACTCGATCCTGTTATCGACACGGGAATGTCCCCGACGCCAACTATGTCCGGGATGCCGTCGCCGTTGAAATCGCCAACAATCGGAAAAGCGCCGGCAAAAGTAAGTCCATTGCCGGCTGCGGGCGGCGCGAAAGTGCCATCCCCTTTGCCCAGCAGCACGAATGTGCCAAATGCCAGATCCAGCTTGCCGTCGCCGTTGAAATCGCCGGTAACGACGTAGTGAGGCTCTTCGCCAGCGGCGTCAAACGCATTGTAGCCGCCTTGTATCCCCTGGAACGTTCCGTCGCCATTGCCCAGCAGGATGCCCACTTTGCCGTTGTTGGGAGTGCCAACCAGACTATTCGTCACCGCCAGGTCCGGTATGCCATCTCCGTTGAAATCGCCGACGGCAACCGCCAGCGGCCCTGTTTCCCCGGTTATCACTGCCGGGTAGGTCTGCGGCGCCGTAAAGCCGCTGACCAGCGTGGATGCGCTCAGCGCCGCAGTTCCCAGGCTGATGCCCTCGGTCGTATCGTTGAAGCCCACATTGCCGATCGGCGCACCGCGGCCAAAGCCTGTCACCGTCGCCGTCAGCGTATAGTTGCCCGCCGATCCCGAAGTAGCCAGCGCCGTGCTGGTCGCGTATGCTCCAGTGATGGTGATGGTCTGCGCGGCGGATACGCTTGACTGGTAGATCGACAGTTCGCTGGTGGAAGCCGTAATGGAGTGCGTTCCCGCTCCTGCCAGGATTGTTAGCAGCACGGCCTGCCCGTTGGCAGGCTGCACTTGCGCCGTGCCCAGCGTGGTCGTGACTCCGTTATATGTGTCCGCAAAGGTAACGAGTCCTCCGGTAAGCGGCTTGCCGTTCGAGGTCACTGTCGCGGTCAGCACGAAGGTGCTGCCGGTAGCGCCGCTGTTCGCGCTCACGCTGAGCGTGGTAGCCGTTGCGGCGGGCATGGAAACAACGTAGTTGACAGCCGGGCTGATTGTGCCCTGGAACGAGATGTCGCCCCCATAGACGGCGGTGAGGCTGTCGGTGCCCACAGGCAGCGCGTAGGTGAGCAGCGTCGCCACACCATTCGACAACGTTCCGGTTCCCAGCGTCGTTGTCCCGTTCAGGAAGGTCACGGTCTCGCCGTTGGTGGTGTAGGTTTCGTCCACGTAGGGACTCAGCGTGGCCGTAAGCGTAACCGACTGCCCGGCATCCGTGCTGGCGGGGCTCGTCGTCAGCGTCAGCGTGGTGGCAATCTGCCCGGCCAGCAGTGGCACTGCCGGCGAGGTGCTGCTGGAGAAGTTGGCGTCGCCGGGATACGTCGCGCTGACCTGGTGCGTTCCGGTTCCGCTGACAGACACACCCGAAAGGGTCGTCGTTTCCGTGGTATCGCTCAGCATTACTTCCGCAACGCCAGTGTTGCCGTTGTTGATATACGCCAGATATGCCAGGTCCGGCTTCCCGTCGCCATTCAAATCGCGAGCAACAATCGAGCCTGGATGCGAATCCACGGCGTAGGCCACCTGCGGCTGGAATGTGCCGTCCCCGTTGCCCGACAGCACACTGATGGTGCTGCTGGTGTTGCTTGTGCTGTTATTGGTCACCGCCAGGTCCAGCTTGCCGTCGCCGTTGAAATCACCCACGGCAATCGCTTGCGGGGATGGTCCTACGGCGTAGGTCGCCGGCGCCTGGAAGCTCCCGTCGCCATTGCCCAGAAGCACGCTCACGGTGCCGCTGCTGTTGTAATTGCCTATCGCCAGGTCCAGCTTGCCATCGCCATTGAAGTCGACGACAGCAATCGGAACCCCATTGGTTCCGTCGGCATAAGTTACTGCGGTCTGGAAGCTTCCGTCGCCATTGCCAAGAAGCACGCTCACGGTGCTACTGTACGTGGTTACCGCCAGGTCCGGTTTCCCATCGCCATTGAAGTCGCCAACAACGAGGTATTGCGCGTTGCCGCCCACGGAATAAGTGACCGCATTCCCGAAAACGCCGTTGCCCTTGTTGAGCAGGATACTCACGGTCGTACTATTTACAATAGCCAGATCCGGATACCCATCGCCATTCAGGTCCACAACAGCGATCTCCCCTGGGTCGGTAACGCTGTACCCCACCGGCGTCTGGAAACTCCCATCCCCATTGCCCAGCAACACCCATACCTCGTTGTTGCCGTTATCGGAAACGATCAGATCCAGTACGCCATCGCCATTGACATCGCCGGTGGACATATTGACGGCGTTGGGTCTTGTGCTGTTGTTGGTCGCGTTATAGAACACCGGCGGCTGGAAGGTTCCGTCTCCCTTCCCGAGATATATGTCCACCGTTTGCTGGCTCTGGGTAGCCGAAATACTGTTGTTGTTGAGCACAGCCATGTCCGGTATTCCGTCGCCGTTGAAGTCGCCTATAGCTAAACCATGCAGCCGCGGTGAACCACCGTTGTTAAACCCAATCGCCGTGTACACCTGTGGCGACGTGAAGCTGCTGGTGAAGCCGGAAGCGTTCAGCGGCGCTGTGCCCAGCAATACGCCCGCCGTGGTGTCGTTAAATGCGACGCTGCCGCTCGGCGTACCGTTGCCGAAGCCGTCCACGGTGGCTGTCAGCGTGTAATTGCCCGGCGCTCCGGAGGAAGTCAGCGCCGTGCTCGTTGTGTACGTGCCGGTTACCGTCACCACCTGCGCGGCGGAAGCGCTCGCGGTAGCGTTGTCGGTTCCCTTGAATGTGGCCGTCACCGAATGAGAGCCCGGAGGCATCGCTGTTTTCAGTACCGCCGTGCCATTGGCCGCCTGCACCTGCACGGCGCCAAGAACGCTTGTCGCCCCGTTATAGCTGTCAGTGAACGTGACCGTGCCGCCGGGAACAGTGACCCCATTCGACGCCTGCACAGACGCGGTAAAGGTAAAGACGGTTCCGCTCGCCCCGCTTGAGGGATTGACGCTGAGAGCCGTAGTAGATGCCGGAGGTGGGGCGACAACATACGAAACAGTCGGACTTGTGGCTCCAAGAAAATAGGCATCTCCGGCATAGACCGCGGTTAGACTGTCCGTGCCGATCGACAAGCGTCCCGTCGTCAGCGTCACCACTCCATTCGACAGCGTGCCGGTTCCCAGCGTCGTCGCGCCACTCAGGAAAGTAATGGTCTCGCCGTTGGTGGTGAAGTAAGTACTGTCGTTATAAGGATTCAGCGTTGCCGTGAGCGTGACTTGCTGCCCAACCATTGAGTTGGCGGGAGATGTCGTCAAGGTCAGTGCCGTTGCAATCTGGCTGGTCAGCAGCGGCACTGTGGAAGAGGTGCTGGCCTCAAAGTTCGAATCTCCGCTGTAAGCCGCGTCGATGAGGTGCGTGCTACTTCCACTGAGGGAAACGCCCGACAGGGTCGCAGCGCTGGATGCCCAGTTGCCTATCAGCACGCTCACCGTACTGTTGTATTCATTGGCGACTGCCAAGTCCAGCTTCCCATCCCCGTTAAAATCCCCAACGGAGACTCCGTCCGGATAGTTGCCCACGGCATAGGTCACCTGCGTCTTGAAGGTTCCGTCTCCATTGCTCAATAGCACGCTCACCGTATTGTCGTTGCCATTCGCAACCGCCAAGTCCAGCTTCCCATCCCCGTTAAAATCTCCCACGGAGACTCCGTCCGGATAGTTGCCGACGGCGTAGGCCACCTGCGTCTTGAAGGTTCCGTCTCCATTCCCCAGTAGCACGCTCACCGTATTGTCGTTGGAATTGGCGATCGCCAAATCCAGCTTGCCGTCACCATTAAAATCGCCGATGATGATTCCCCAGGGAGCTGATCCTACGTTATAGGTGGTTTGTGTCTGGAAGGTTCCATCCCCTTTGCCCAGCAACACGCTCACCGTATTGTCGCCGTAATTGGCGACAGCTAGATCCAGTTTCCCATCCCCATTGAAGTCGCCAACGGTGATTGCAACCGGGGCGTTCCCCACGGCATAGGTCACCTGCGTTTGGAAGGTGCCATCCCCATTCCCCAGCAACACGCTTACTGTGCCGTCGTAGGCATTTGCAACCGCCAGATCAAGCTTCCCATCCCCATTGAAATCGCCTACAGCAATCGCGTATGGGCCGCTTCCAACGGCGTAGGTCACCTGCGTCTGGTAGGTTCCATCCCCGTTGCCTAACAGTACGCTCACCGTGTTGTCGCTATTTGCGACCGCCAAGTCCACCTTGCCGTCGCCATTGAAGTCGCCCACCGCAACGGCATCCGGTTCGTTGCCAACTCCATACAACTGCTGACCACCAAAACCAAAGGACAGCGATAAGGAACTCAGGGGCACTGTTCCCAGAGTCACGCCAGCCGTAGTGTCGTTGAAGGTCAGATCTCCAGTCGGAGTGCCGTTCCCACCCCCCGACAGCGCCGCCGTGAGTGTGTAGTTGCCTATCCCGCCAGTCGTCCCCAACGACACCGATGTCGGATAGCCGGTGGTAACGGTCACGCCGTATGCCGACGATGCACTCGCCGCGTAGCTGCTCGTGCCGCCAAAACTGGCTGTGATGGAGTGCGTTCCTCCGCCGGCCAGAGCGACGTTCAGCATCGCCGCACCGGGTGCGCCGTTCGCCGACTGCACCTGCGCCGTGCCCAGAACGCTCGTGACGCCGTTGTAGCTGTCGGTAAACTTCACCGTGCCGCCCGTCACCGCCACGCCGCCCGACTGCACCGAGGCCTCCAGCGAGAAGATGCTCCCCGACGCGCCGCTGTTTGGAATCACCGTAAAGGCCGTCGTCGTTGCCGACTGGGCCATCGCCTGCGGCAGACAGGCCAATATGGCCAGCGCGGCAGTGAGAAAACACAAAACAACACGGGAGGCAACAGCGGATGTACGGCGAATGGCGTTCGACATTGGCGAAATCCTTTCTTATGCGTGACCTGGCTTACTGCACTGCGACTTGATTTACTGCACTGTGACTTGAAGCGTTGCGGCGCCGCTGTTTCCAGAGCCGTCCGTGCCTGTCACGCTAAGCGTGGTGGAGTAAAGAATGTTTTCCGTCAGCGCCGGCGACGTGGACGCCGAGAAGTTCGTATCGCCGCCGTACCGGACTGTGATGCTGTGTGTGCCGAGGCTGAGCGCGCTGGTCGACCAGGTTGCCGAGCCGGCCTCAAGAACGGCAGTCCCCAGAGTTGTGCTGCCATCGAGAAAAGTCACCGTTCCGGTCGGCGTTCCGATGCTCGACTGCGGAGCGACATTCGTTGTGAAGGTTACGGCCGTGCCCAGCAGGGCGCTCGTCCCGCTTGAAGCGAGCGTAGTAGTGGTGCCAATCACCTGCGCCCCGATCCCGGTGGTCGATCCCGTCGCGATTCCTACAGCGGAATGGCCTGATCCGCCGCAGCCCAGCACCTGCACCGCCGCGACCGCCAGCGCCAAACCAAGCACGCGGCTGAAGTAGCGCCTGCGCCCGGGCAGGAAGATGAGGATAATGCCCGCAAGACTGATGGCGCCGGCGCCAAGCCACGGCAGGCGCTGCAACTGCGGCGGCGCAGCGGACTGACTCTTCACCGCAAGCGGCGCGGCCGTTTGCAGGGTAAGAGTGGAGGTAGCGGCCAGCGACCCTGCGGGGATGGTTGCCGGGCTGAAGGAGCAGGTCATGCCGGCAGGCAGAGACGCAGGCGCGCAGGCAAGCTGGACTGCGGTGATGAGCGCGCCGGAGGTTGGCGTGATGGTCACCGTTGCGGTACCGCTGCCGTTCGCCGAGAGCGCCAGCGACGAAGGATTGATCGATACGGTGAATCCTCCCGTGTTCGTCAGCAATATGGCGGTGGAAGCAGAGCCCGTGTAGTTGCTGTCTCCGGAATACGCTGCCGTAACGCTGTTGACTCCAGATGTGAGACCGCTAGCCAGGACATTGAAACTGGCCGTGGCGATGGAATTGCCCGCGGCATCAATCGCGGGCTGCACCGCAACAGTACCCAGCGTCGCGCCGTTGGTGGAGTCGGTAAAGACCACACTCCCCGTCGGCGAGTTGGCCGTGCTCTGCGTTTCGATGGTCAGGAAAAAGGTGACGCTGTCGCCGGCAGCCAGAGAGCTTCTGCTGGCGGTGAAGCTGGATGTGGTCTGAGCCTGGGCGATTGTTACAGGAACCCCGGCCGAAGTGCTGCCGCCAAAGATGACATCGCCGCCATAAGTTGCCAACAGGGTGTCAGAGCCAGCGGGAAGGCCGTTAATCTGGCCCGAGGCCTGCCCAGAGCCGTTCAGCGTGAAGGGGCCGCCGGTAAAGCCGTTGGTCAATGCCGCACCGCCGAGAATGACGGAGGTGCTTCCGCCTGGCGTGCCGCCTTCTCCCGAAGTGGCGGCAACCGAGACGCTGACCTGTAGCGGCGTACCGTAAACGCCGGAAGAACTGGACGGAGTCAGCGTTGTCCGGCTGGCAAGGAACGTCGATGACGCGCTGTTCCAGTTGGTGGCCAGATTGTAGGCGTTGACGGAGCCCAGTCCGCTGGCCAGGTCATATCCCGCGTTGGCCGTATATCCGTTCAGCAGACCTAATTCATCGTTTGGGTTTGTAATCGTGCAGCCCGGTGAATAAGGAGACGGAAAGCCGCAGGGAACGACATTGGAGCCTTGGGCGATGTCGTAAAAGACGCAGGAGTTGCCGCTGGCGACGCTCGACGAGTTACACGAGGCGAGCGTTGACGCGTTGTTGTACTCATTGGCGGCCAGTTTATAGAGGACATAATTCGCATTTCCCTGCGACGCGCTCTGGCCCTGCTTAGCCTGGTACTGGTTGACAATCGCCAGAATGCCCGCGAAGGAGGGAGCCGCAAAGGAAGTTCCGCCGGCGCCCAGGACCTGGCCGCCATTGGTAAAGTCGCAGGATCCCGTGCTGGTGGCGTCGGTGTCGCAAAATATATAGAAGCTGCCCCAGAATCCGTTACCCGCAAAAAGCGAGACATCGGGCAGATCGCGCACGCCATCCGCCGGTATGCCGGGAACTCCGGCCTGCCAAGCAGGTTTCGCATACCCTGGCAATGCCGGCAAATCTTCCCAGCCATAATCAATCAGGCCGTTCGTGCCGCCATACCCGCTCTGTCCACCGCCGCCGCCGACAATCTCGATCAAGCCCTCGTCTTCGGCAGGAATGGAGTTACAAAGCTCCTCACCGGTTGTAACCCCAATTTGCGGCCCAATAATCGAAAGGATCAGTGGATTCCCGCAACTGTCGTTCCAAGGAGTCTCAGGGATATAAGATTTCACCGACTGCAAGGTTGTCGGGGTGTTGGTCGCGCTCCAATACGTACTCAGCGCATTGTAATTCCCGGAAAAGTCAGTTCCGCCGACGGCCACATCATACGGCGTTGACGCGATCCCGCTGACGGCAAGACCATAGACCGAGTCCTCAACCTTATTTTCGTTGTCGCACGTGGCGGAGCCGGCATCGCCTGCCGATGCGAACACCGTGATTCCCTGCGCCGCCGCCTGCTGCCAAAGAGAACTGTAGAACTGGTTTTCCGCAGTTCCCATGCCGACTTCGCACTTCCCGTAACTGATGCTCATGACCGGGGCCAGATTGTTGTCGACGATATATTGCGCGGAGAGATCGATCCCGTCTGTAGTAGCGGTCGTACCTGCCACCACATAATCGATGGTCGCGCCTTTGGCTACCGCGCCCGACCACTCGACATCCAGGTCGCTTTCATCTTCGGCGGAGGTGACACCGGGATTCGGGCCGTCATAAATAATGTTCAGGTTCGCCGCCGGCAAGCCAAACGCCGAGCGAAAACTGTTCACGTCCGCCGTGTGAATGTCCGACCGCCCAACGATCGCAATCGTCTGCCCGGTGCCGTCATAGCCGGCATTCCACAAGGAAATGACGTTATAGATGGTGGCAAAATCATACGGACCGACACCGTGGTAAACCGGGTTGCTGGTAGTCGCTTGCGGGGCAGTAGCAAAATCATGAGGACCAACAGCCGGGAGAGTTTGATTGCCGGTTGCTGTTACCCGCGTGATCGTCCCTGTCTGTGTCTGCTGCGCCTTGATCCACTTTCCCGTGCTCTTATCCAGGCTGAACAGGCCGGCGTTCACATGCGTGGGTTTGATGGAAAAATTGTTGAGCGCCACGATGCCTGAAATAGCGGGCGCGAGCGCGGCGGGCACCTGCGGATTAGAGGCGTTAGCATAATGCTGCTCGTTTTTCACTTTGTATGAATGGATCGTGGTATGAAAGGCGCTGCGCAGTTGTGCATTCGTACCTGTAAGGGTAATGAGATTGCGGCTCCGCGAGACCGACTCGATCGTGAATCCGTGAGACTGCAACCAGCCGGTGATGGTATCGATGTCCTGCTGCGCTACTCCGAACTGCGCGCCATATTCCGCCGGCGTCAGCCACTTGTGATATTGCGGAGAGCTCTTGGTCTGTTGAGCTTCGAGTAACTCCCGGAGCGCGGACTGCTGGGCATCGCTCGGCTTGAGCAGCAGAAGCATACGTTCCAACCGCAGATCGTCCGGCGCCGCCCCCTGATCATTCGTAGACCGCGCCAGTGGATGAACGTTTCCCTTGAGCGTAACCAGGCTCTTCTCATCAATCGTCTGAGAGAGCCGCGGAGCGGGTCCCGCGCTTTGCGCACGCGACAACGAACAGAAGAAAATTGCGCAGATCGACAATGCAATCACACCGTGCAGCAAGGCGGATATTTGTATGCGTCTCATGGCTCCTCCAAAAACTAAAACAGTCGAAAACGGATTTCTCAGTCATGCGTCCAGGGTTACTGGACAATCAGGTTCAATGTCGTGTGCACGGCGGTCCCTGATCCCGAAGGCGTGGCCGTAATGGTCACCACGGATGTGCCTTTCGGAGTCGTCGGAGAACTGCCGCCGCAGCCGGTGACTGCGGCGAAGGAAACCAGCGATGCGATTGCCACGATCAGCGCCAGCATCCACGATGCCCGCCTACGCCGCCGCGGCAGCAAAATCAATAGCAGTCCGGCCAGGCTTGCACCTCCGGAGGCCATCCATCCTGAGCCGTGAAAAACAGCCGCAGTATTGATGGGTGTATCAGTATTGATCGTCATGGTGACGAGTTGGGTCTGGCTGCCTGCCAGCGTCACGGAACTCGGGCTGAAGATGACACTTGTGTTGGCGGGCACGCCAGTTGCTGCAAAGCTCACACTGCCGCTGTAGGCGGCATTCGCGCCCAGGGTCAGCGTGACCGTGCCGTTCTGGCCGGCGGTCATCGTCAACGCGGTGGGATTGACGCTGAGCGAGATTGCCGGCGCTTCAATCAGCTCTGTCACGGGGTTCGAACTTCCTCCCAAGAAGTTGCCGTCGCCCGAATAGACCGCAGTGACGCTGTGGTTTCCGGCTGCAAGAGATGAGGTCGTGTACGTCGCGGTTCCGTTGTTCGACAATGAGGCCGTACCCAGCTGTGTGCCGCCGTCATAGAACGTGACCGAGCCGGTTGCGGCTCCCTGCCATGCTGAGGCCACCGTCGCCTGCAGAGTGACCGTCGCTCCGGGAGCGGCGGGATCTGGGGATGCCTGCACCGTCGTTGTCGTAAGGGCCGGCGCAACTGTCACATTCAGGCTGGCCGCATTCGTGTAGGCATTAAAGGTGCTGTTTCCTGAGTAGGAAACCGTGATGGCGTCGGAGCCGATCGGCAGCTCTGAAGTTGTCAGGCTCGCCGTTCCACCCTCGAGGTTCACCTGGCCAAGCACCGTCGCGCCCAGCAAGAACGTTACGGTTCCCGTCGGAGTCAACTGCGGAGCTGCCGTCGGCGTAACCGTCGCCGTGAGTGTTTCTCCCTCGCCCGCATTCACCGTCGGCTCGGCCGCGCTCAACGTAACTCTCGTGCCGCCCTCGTTCAACAACAGCGTCGAGCCATACGGGCGGCCCGCAACGAGGCCCAAGGTGTTGTCGCCAAGGAAATTCCCCGGCATAATGTCGGTCGATGCCAGAAAGACCAGCGTATTCATGTTGGCCGGCTGCGTGAAGGTTCCATCTCCATTGCCCAGCAGCGTAGAAACTCCGTAGTACGTCCCGGTTGTATTGTCTGTATCCGAGTAGAGGCTGAACAAAATGTCGGGGATACCATCGCCGTTGAAGTCCGCAACCGCACCCCCGACCGGCTCGATCCCCTGCGCCAGGAGCGATGACGCTCCGAAGGTTCCATCGCCGTTGCCCAACTGAACCAGTATTCCCTCTGTATCGGGAACCATTTCAAAGGTCGCCATATCGACTTGGCCGCCGGTAAAGAGAACGAGATCAGTCTTGCCATCTTGATTCAGGTCATTAACAAAAGCGTTTTCGATGACGTTGCCGGTATTGACCGTCAGGGGATTCGAGGTCGAGAAGTTGCCGTTGCCGGTACCGAGCAGAATCGTCACCTGGAATGTTCCTTGTCCCTGATAAAGGACAGGATTGTCCACCAGGATAAGGTCGAGCTTTCCATCCCCATTCACATCGGCGAGCGCGGGTTGATAAAGCATGACGCCGTAAGGAGTGAATGTAGCCGTCTGGAAGGTCCCGTCGCCGTTGCCCAGCGCAACGTAGTAGCCGGAAGGCACTCCTCCCGTGGCGTCGTCGCCTTGGTAAGCGATGACCAGATCCTGCTTGCCGTCGCCATTTACATCGCCCACGGCGACACTGGCGGGCAGATATAAGGGAGAATTCGGAAGCTGAATGGCCACTGCTTGCCGGAAGGTCCCATCGCCATTCGACAGCGAGACCGAAATCACCGGAGCGCCGCTGCTTGTTTCGGAATACAGAATGATGTCCTGCAGCCCGTCTCCGTTGAAGTCGCCGGTCTGCGTCAAAATGTCGTAGAGGTTGTAAATGGAACTTTGAGACAAGGCCGTCTTATAAGTAAATCCGCCCTTGCCGTCGCTGATTCCGGACTGGATCTGCAGAACACCGGTGCTGGCGGAGTTGCCCTCGTCCGCTGCGAGGATGTCCTGCTTGCCGTCGCCGTTCACATCCAGGACGGTCGTTACAATCATCTGGTCCGGCACGACTGGCGCTGGAGTGGCTTCCGCAATCTGCGATGCCCCCTGGAAGCTGCCGTCGCCGTTGCCGAAAAAGAGTGACGCTCGGCTGTAGAAGGAATCGACAGAGGCAAAGTCGGTCTTTCCGTCGCCGTTGAAATCCGCAACTGTAAGATTGTTCTGGCCCGGAGTCCAGCCCAGATAGTTATAGCCGGTCGAGTAGTTTGCCGCGGCAATTCCGGAAGGACCGCCAAAGGATGCGTTGCCATCGTTGAGATAGATGCTTGCGTAGCCTATTTCCAGATCGATGAAATCGGGCAGGCCGTCGCCATTCACGTCCGCCAGCGCGAAATTGACCGGATAGACGGCGGTGTAGCCGCCTACCGAACTTACGGGCGGCTGAAAAGTGCCGTTTGACTCGCCCAAAGCGACATAGAGATTGCCGTCACCGTCGCTCGCCACTATGTCCGGAATACCGTCCGCATTCACATCCTTGATTTGCAGTTCCAGTGCGTCCAGCGCGTAGCTTGTCGTCGCCGGAAGCGTGACAAGCGTGTTAGCCGGGCTGAAGGTTCCGTTGCCGTTACTTGGCATCCCCACCACCGCAAACGCACCGGTTTCGTTGTAATTGACTCCGAAGAAGATCAGATTCAGCTTGCCTCCCACGAGCTGAAGCTCAGGAGTGCCGTAGACCGACAGGGGGACTTGGGTCTGCGGAGCATTGGCAGTATTGAAGTGCCCTTGCCCGTCTCCCGCATACGTGGCCACAATGCCGCAGGCGTTCATGGCTACGATGTCGGGATTGCCGTCTCCCGTCACGTCCCCGACGGCAAATCCCTCAATCCCGACGAGGCTGCATCCATTGGTGTTAACGAACTTTAGCAGCACCTGAGTCGGCGCGGCAAATGTGCCGTTTCCCTGATTCAAAAACACCAAAAACTCGTTATTCGAGTACTGGCTCGCCCCATCCTGCACAATCAGGTCGGGATAACCATCGTGGTTAACGTCCGCTATTGCCGCGGCTACGAACATAGGCGTGTATTGGGCGCCAGCCGTCTGCGCGCCAGCGTAGATGACGGGCGCGGCAAAGCCCCCATGGCCGTTATTGAGCAGAACGCTGACTGCGCCGTCGTACTGAATGGCGATCAGGTCCGGGGCTCCGTCCTGGTTCACGTCCGCGGCGAGGGTGGCAGTGATCGGATCTTCGTTCACTATGTCGTTATATTGAAGCGTTATTATTTGGCCAAGCCCCCCTCCCGTTGCGTAAGTGGGGGCCGAGAGAAAACCGCCAAAATTCGGAGCTGCGGACGCATTCGTCTCCGGCGATAATCCGCTAGGCAAGGGATGGGACTGAAGAGAGGCGCCGGACTTTGACTGGGTCTTCGGCCGCGCAGCATGCATCTTACGAAGATGCGGCTCCAATATCCGCTGGAACGGAGTTTGCAAGATATTCTTCGCTCGGGGAGCAGCGCTGAGAGCCGCCGGACCTGGAACTGCATTCTGGAGCGGAGATTCCGTGCTCTGCCCGCTGCCGGCGGACGCTTGCGACTGTTTTGGAGCGGTTTCCGCCCATGCGAGCGCACAGAATACAGCAAGCAGCGCAAACAGCAGACGACAGGCATATTTTGCAGACTTCCTGGGGTGCATGGCTCTCCTCAAAATCCTTCTTATGACCACCGCAGCTAGAAAACTGACCCTTTGGCGGCTGTATCCAGAAGCAATTTCTCCCCCTGCACAGGAGCCACAAATCTTCTCAAGGTAGAGGTTAGTGTCGAAGTGTAGCGACCACTCCGCAGATTGACAATGGGATGCAATATTCTTTTTTCTTCCCAACCAAGTTTTTAATTTTCAATGAGTTACGGAGACCGATCCGTTTCTGGAAGACCAATCTGCTTTTGGAAGTTTGCACGGAACCTCAAACTGATGCGCCCGGTATGCGCATTTACAGGCATTGCAGGCGGTGGTAATATTTATAGGCATTGCAGGCGGTGGCAGTGTGTAAATAATCCCTGTTCGATCCGTCATTTTTCCTTTTACATTTTTTCTGACAATCAAAGGTCGCTTCGCTTTTGAATGGTCGCTTCGCTTTCGCTGAATTCGTCTTCGATTCCGCAACCGCCGAGCTGACGCGGAAGGGGCGAAGATTACGTATGCCCGAGCGGACCTCTTTTGTATTGGCCGTTCTGCTAGAGCGAGCGGGAAAGCTGGTAACGCGGGAAGAGTTGCAGGATCTTATGTGGCCCAATGGCAAGGTCCTCGACTACGAGAACGCCACCAACAAAGCCATCTACCAGCTCCGAACTGTCCTGCGCGACAACCCCAAAGCGCCGCATTTTGTAGAGACAATCCCCCGGCGCGGCTACCGTTTCCAGGCCGAAGTCGTTTTGCTGCCCCCGGAGGAGCCAAAATCAGCGCAAAACGGCGCCAAGGTGGAGAACCAGCAAACCGGCGTCGCTCTCCAGCAGGCCGCGCTTACGCAGGTCGCTCTCCCTGCGGAGTTTACGAATACCACCTCTGAAGCCGGCGAGGTGGGTGAGGCTTCCGAGTCTGTACAAACCGAGAATCGCGTCCTGTCGCTCCCGTTCCGCCGGGCTCGGGGGCCGGCATTCCGGAAATATCTCTGGACCGTCGGTCTTCCAGCATCGATTTCTCTTCTCGCCATTGCTGGCCTGATCGCGGTTGTCCATCGCCCGCAGGCGGCGCGAGGGGCGCACATTCAGTATGTCTCCATAGGCATCCCGCCCTTTGAAATGCAGGGCGCGGACGCAAAACAGCTTGGCGAGAGTTTCCGCCTCGACCTTACCGATGCTCTCTCGCAGCTTCCGGAAGTGCAGGTGCGCGCCGCGCGTTCCCTCGCCAATCTCCGGCTCGATAACGCCAACATTCCCGAGATTTCCCAATCCCTTCATCTCGATGTGCTGGTGTTGGGGAAATTCAGCCTTCAGGGCAAGAACTGCATTCTCCAACTCGAAATGGTCCGTGGCCGCGACGCATCCCACCTGGCGTCCTTTGAATACAGCGGATCGGAGGATGAATTAACGACGATTCGCAATAAGGCGCAGCGCGATATTTTCACGCGCCTTGAATTGACGAAGAATCCGGTCGACACCGCCGGCAATACCGTCAACCCGCAAGCCTACAAGTCGTATTTGATGGCCAGGGATTCCGCGTCTCTGCGCACGCCCGAGGCGCTCAACCGGGCCCTCCAGCAGTATCAGGATGCCATCTCCCGCGACCCATCCTTTGCCAGAGCCTACGCGGGAATGGCCGCAGCCGACCTGGCTATATTTAACCAGGAGCCATCTAACCGGATTGATGCTCAAAATGTGGACTTAAGCAAGGCTGCGGAGTCCGCCACGAAGGCTCTGCAACTGGACACAATGCTTGCCGAGCCTCATGCGGTGCTGGGCGAAGTTGCGCTCATCCAGCACTGGGATTTTCTGCTTGCCGAGAAAGAACTCCGTCGAGCAATTGAACTCGATCCTCACGAGCCGATCTATCATACGCATTTGTCTCTTCTTCTCGCCGATGAGGGGCGCTTCGAAGAAGCGTTTGCTCAAAATGATCTGGCCCATTCCGACGATCCCCTCTGGGCGTATACCTATGTTGATGAAGACTTCATCGCCCTCTGCGCGCATCAGAATGCACGCGCCATTGCCTCCGCCGAAAAATATGCGAAACTGGCTCCCGATGATCCCCGCGCACATGATCTGCTGGCCTGGGCGTTTTTTGTCTCCGGCCGCTATGAGGAAGCCATTGCGCAGTGGCGTCTCATCGCCACCATGGAAAGAGACACGGCGCTGGCCGCGCTGGAAGATCAGGGGCTTTCCGCTTACCGTAAAGGCGGAGTCTCCGCATACGTCCAGGTCATTCTGTACGCCATGAAACAGGGCCTTACAACGGGGCATCTCTATGAGAACGACTTTGTGCCCGCCGAGTGGTATGCTTACGCCGGCAATCGCGATCAAGCCATTGCCTTAGTACGGGATATGGTCAATCGCCATGATCCTCTTGTGACCGATCTAGCGGTAAACCCGATGTATGACAACCTCCATCACGACTCGCGATTCCTCGCCATTCTGTCTCAGGTGGGCCTCACCTTGCCCACTTCTTACCCCAAGCCCAAATTGCAGGCTTCCATGCAATAGATTGCCTGTCGTCGCCAATGGTGAGCCGAGGACGATTCGCTCAGTAGTGGTACGAAGTTGCCCAGTCGTCACTTCTTGGTTCGGTCCATCGAACATGAAATCCAACCGGCGCATATCCTGCCGGGAAAACCTTTTGACCGATAACGTGCGATATTTTTCGCACATTTGATTTGAGTTTTAAGCTTGGGAGGTTGGTACAAACAGGAGGAGCGAGACCTCTGAGGCGGAAACGATGGAGCCAACCATGGACGTTGGAGTTGGGCCAGCCAGTGGGGCGAAGCCGGGATTGGGTCCGGTGGTTCAGATCGACGCAGGGCGCATCCGCGAGCACCTGGACGAGGTGGTGCGATCGACGGTCGAGGAGATGTCAAGGGCGGAGCAAAACCAGGCCAGCTTCTTCCCCCCCCCACGGTTAGGTTTTGCAAAATACGAAGCCGCGCACAGCGCGCCTCTCAATCTGAGTGGGGGCGTTGCGGGGTTTCCTTCCCGCTGGGGTGGGTTGCGGAGGACGCACAGCGGCCATAGCGAGGGAGAGTGCTCCCTCCCAACAAAGCCGGAAACTCATTTGATGAAGCAACTGACGAATCGGTCTGAAAGAGCTAAAACAGCGCGGAGGGAAAGGCCAGATTCGAGGCATCTGTGAATTGATCGACATTGTTCAACAGCTCAAGGCGCTGGACGAGATTCTGCGCGAAGAGAAGCGAAAGAACTATATGGCCGGTATGGTTGTCGTTCATATATGCACCTACATAAAGCTGTTGAACATTGCCAAGGAGCGGATCAACATTCCCAAAAAGATCAGGACTCCCCCGGCAATGGCCATGACGATTGGACAGAAAAAGGCGGGATTGAACCACAGAATGCCAATGATCGTGACGCTGGAAGCCAGCAAGAAGAGGAAGCCTGGAAGATAGCGAGTCTGGACGAAGTAAGCGATCAGGCCGATGGCGGTAAGAACGATGGCCTGTATTTCAGGCCGATCTCCGTAAATTATGGGATGGTTGCTGTAGTGGACAGCGATCCCGATGCCGGTCGATGTAAGGATCAGGAAGAAAGCGCCGAAACCTCTCCGCAGGTGTTGATAGAAGAAGAAGCTGACAAGGACCAGGGCGGTGCCCACGGTCCTCGTCAGGGTCTTGTCTTCCAAAGTGGTGTCTCGCCAGAGCCACATCCAGAGTCCGAGAACTGCCGAGATGATTCCGCAATAGGCAATAAATCCGGCAGCGGCCGTCTGGCGTTTGAGGCTTTGGAAGATGCCGCCCGTCGAGTCGGGTCTGGATAGAACCCAGAGCAGGCTTTTCGATTGTGGCGTGAGCATGGATTCCTCCTTCATGGCTGTGCGTTTTTGAGCACGGTAGCGACATAGCCGTTGTCAAACCCGAGATCGTAGGTTCCGCTGTTGTAGAGCGACAGCGCGCGCAACAGCGCATCTGGATCATTCGGAGCGAGCCGCTTTTCGGTTGCATAGGCTTGGGCGAGAAGTGCGCTGCCGACAGCGATATTGGTGCAAGGATCGAAGAGTTGTTCGGGACGCAGGTGAAAGAGTCCGGCGTTTTCCGTATTGACCTGGAGGAGGCCGACGGAGACGGTGATTCCGTGGCTAAGAAGCCAGCGCATCCATTGAACAGCTTCCTGTCTGGAGCGAGGCTGCCGGGCGAGTTGGATTTCGAGGTTTGATAAGCCGACTGCTCTCGAAACTTGCCTGGGCCGGTTGATGCTGATTGCGTAAGGATGAAGCGCAGACTCGGTTCTTGCGACGGCAAGCATGGTGCTGGGGGCCGCTTGAGGGGCGCAGCTTTGAATGAGGGCAATCATCCTAGGATCGGAGTAACGCAGGTTGGCGTCTTGGGATGTGGCCGCCGAGATCTGTGCTTGGACAGAGGCCACGGCCACACCGAGGAGAATCGTTGAGATGGAGATGCTGTGTGTCATCTGTTTGTCGCCGTCACCAAAGGAATCCAGAAAAGGCGGGACCATGCTGTGATTGCCGCGTTTTGGATTTCTGGGATGTAGGTGCCAGCGGCCCAGTAGTCGTTGGCGATTCCGAGCAACACATCTGGCTTTTCTCGAATGGACAGGAGCGCGGGAGCAACCAGCAGTTGCTCATAGCAGATGATGGGCGCCGCGCGCCGATGTCCGATTGCAAGCGTGGCGGGGCCGAAGTAGTGAATGGGGACGCCGGTCTTGTCCCAGGGCCGCCACATGGCATAGGGGATTGGAATGCGCTGTTGAAAGGTGGCGGTGTATGCGCCGCGCAGGAGAAGCTCATTGCGATATTGACCGCCGTGAGGTCCGTACTCTTCCGCCCCGAAGAGTATCGACTGGTGGTTTTGTTGCAATTCGGAATAGGTCGATTGCCAGAAACCCTCGGCGGAGGGTGTCCAGTGATTGATGATTCCTTCGGGAAAGACTTGGATTTGGGCATTTGAATCAAACGCGGTCTCTTGAACGTAAACGACGGCCTTATAGAGCGCCATTGGCGTTTGTTTGGATAGTTCGGAACCCCCAAGTTCGGTGTCGTGGCCTTGCCATGTTGGCGGTACGACGGGCATTCCCGGATGAGAGACATAGCATATTGCCGAGAGCATCGCCGTCAGCGCGACGGAGTACAACCGGAAGCGCGCGAGCGTGCCGAAAAGGATGATGGTGGCAACCAGCCCAGCCCATCCCAATCCTGGAAAGAGCACACCGGCGACGGTGAGCGGATTGGCGACGCCAGTCGGCAAGAGAGCGGTGATCGAGAGGCCAATGGGCAACGCCCATTCCGACTTGCACCGTGGCGCAGCGAACAGCCATATCCACGGAAGCGTGAGAACCGCCGTGGATGTGATCCACAGAATCACGATAGACAAAGGATGGAGTAGCGCCTCATTGCCGAAGAATTGAGCTGCTCCAGGCATGA
>Ga0224530_1000116_pt1 | contig 52574 bp, 41 predicted proteins | sample CBST75metaG_FD_179873 | JGI IMG/M metagenome (GOLD analysis project Ga0224530, IMG submission 179873) | Peat soil microbial communities from Stordalen Mire, Sweden - C.B.S.T75 | ecosystem: Environmental > Terrestrial > Soil > Wetlands > Peat | place: Sweden: Norrbotten County, Stordalen Mire...
GAAGAAGAAAATCCTGCTCGGGAAAATACGGCCGGTAGACCTTCGACATACCTAAAGACTGCCAGCTTCCATGCCACTGTTCAACCCTTTTTCGCCAAAATCTCTGCCTTACTCAGACAGACTCCTATAGCTCGCAACCCCGCATTGCGGCTTCACGCTCGGTCACCTTCGTCCTTCGCAGCGACCGCGCCGGAAGCGAGAGCTTCCTGGGTGAAATGCAACAGGCGGTGTGGTCGGTGAATCCCAACTTGCCACTCGCCTCGGTCCGTACCATGCAGGACATTTACAGCCAATCGCTGGCGCGCACTTCGTTCACGCTGGTGATGTTGGCAATCGCGGGTTCCATGGCGCTGGCGCTCGGCATCATCGGCATCTACGGCGTCATCTCCTACACCGTTTCGCAGCGGACGCGCGAAATCGGAATTCGCCTGGCGCTCGGCGCGCCGCGAAGTGAACTAAAGTGGATGTTCGTCCGGTCCGCTTTGCTGCTTGCAACCGCAGGAGTGGTCATCGGTTTGGGCACGGCAGCGATCCTCATGCAGTTGATGAAGTCGCTGCTCTTTGGCATCAGCCCGCTCGACCCCTTCACCTACATCGTGGTGCCACTGATCTTGGTCGCGTCCGCTGCGCTGGCGAGCTATTTGCCGGCCCGCCGTGCGGCTGCCGTCGATCCGGTTGAAGCCTTGAGAGCCGAGTAGCGTCGCGGCGTACATCGACCGTCCCGCCGACAGGGGAACGAATGCGTGTCCACTTGCCGGGACGATTGGGGCCTGTTCTTTATTGCTGACGCTTCGTTTCCGAGGTCACCGCCATAGGTTACTCGGATTACTCCTTATCTTGAATGGACTTCTAAGCTGGTAGCACCTCGTATGGACGCATCATCTCGTTGTCTTCATGTTCCAGAACGTGACAATGCCATACATAGCGCCCGGCATAGCCTACAAATGGCACCAGGATGCGCGTGACCGTTTTGGCGTTCACCCGGGCCGTGTCTTTCCAGCCCAACTCATTCGGATCGGGCGGCATGGGTGGACCGATGTAGCGCAAGTTGCCGGTGGTCATGAACTCAAAAGCATCGAAGCGTCTGCGATCGAGAATCCGGAAGCGCACCATGTGAAGATGAATGGGGTGAACATCGTCAGTCAGATTGACCAGTTCCCATATCTCGTTCGTATTGAGCACTGGCTTTTCTGTGATGGGCATGTGCCACGGAGTTTTGTTCAGCAGCATTCCCATGGACTCCGCCACCATATTCACCTGCTCGTCGAGGGTCAGTCGGCGGGTCATCGCCACACCGAATTCCGCAATGCGAGGCACAGAGCGGAGCGTTGCCGGGACAACACTTGGGTCGGGTGTGGGTGTGGGTGCAACACGGAACTGCATGAGGGTAAGAGCCTCACTCTCGAGCTGGATCTGTTGGCCGCGATGGCGAGCGAAATCGACAACCAGATCGGCACGCTCGCCCGGCGCCAGGTGAACATGCTTGACCGCAACCGGTGCAGGTAACAGCCCCTGGTCAGAGCCGATCTGGACCATCTCCGCGCCCTGGGACAGGGACAGCCAGTAGAAGCGGCCGTTGGCGCCGTTCAGAATGCGCAGGCGGTATTTGCGCGGCTCTACGTCCAGGTAGGGAAACAGCTTGCCATTGACCAGGTGCGCTTCTCCAAAAGCCTCTGACACCCATGGGCGCTCTAGATCGGGGGAAACGGGATAACTCAGTTGACCATCGGTGCGCAGATCTCGATCCATAAGCACCAGCGGGACTTCGTATTTTCCCTGGGGCAGATTGAGCGCATCCTCTACGCTGTCACGAATCACCCACAAGCCAAGCAGGCCGGCATAGATATTGAGCCGGTTGATGCCCATCGCGTGGTCGTGATACCACAGCAGAGCGGAGTCCTGCCGGTTGGGGTAGTAATAGGTGCGCGACTGGCCCGGAACATACCAGTCTTCCGGATAACCGTCGCTTTCGGGCGGCGTTTTGCCGCCGTGCAAATGGACGACGCCGCGCACCTCCGGCTTATCCTTCTCCGCCCCATGCAGGGTGTGATCGATGGGAAGAAAGTGCTTGGGGGGCAGCTCATTGACCCATTCGACCAGCACGCCCTGACCACTGCGTGTTTCAAACGTAAGTCCGGGCACTGAGCCGCCGTAGGACCACAGTGTTGTGGACGGCAGATCGCGGTGAAGCTTGCTGCCGATGGGGCGCATGGCCACACGGTAAAAGGGCGCTTGTTCGCCGGCAGTGCCGGGCACAGGGCGATGCTCCACCGGCCGCGCGAGCTGGGGCAACGGCAGAGGATCAACGAATTTCGCCAGGGTGCTGGAATCGAGATTCGGCAGCCCATGCGGCTTTGGTGCGGCGGCGCTTTGAGATAGCGCTTGGCCGAAAATCCGCGGGGCCAGCGCGGTTGCTGCTGTCAGAACTGACCGGCCAAGGAATCTGCGGCGGCTGATCACGTGCTTCGATCTCTTTTCTTTGGACAAAACGAAAAACAAAGACACGGGAGAGGTCGCGATTTCCCCCGTGCTCTGTTTGCTTTGTTGCCAGTGAATTGTTACTACCAGCCAAACCCTCCGTCGCGCCCATTCTGGACAACGAGGCCGGTGCTGGGATTGAGGATATACTTGCCGCCGTTCGGCGGACCATCCTGGAAGTTGAACATGCTGTTGATGGGGTTGGCGAGGGCATCGAAAGATCCAGAGCCAATCCGCTCGCCGCCGAGCCAGTTGTCCTCAATGAAGCGCAGCACGGAGGTCTGGTCGGTCATGGTGTGGTCCACAAAATTGTGGCGAGCCCAAGGCGAGATGACCAGGAGAGGCAGACGCGGGCCGTAGCCGCAGCGGCCTTGCGCGTGCAGCGTGCCGGCATTGATGCCGGGCAGTGCTGAGGCGCCGTTTCCGCATGCACCCACGCCGCTGAGCACGTCCGCCGCGGAGGAGGACGGATTCACAATCTGGCCGAGCTGGTGGTCGTACCATCCGTCGGAGTCGTCATACGCGATAATCACCGCGGTTGATTCCCAGTCCGGCTGCTTCTCAAGAAAGTTGATCGTATCTACCACGAAGGTCTGATCATCCAGCGGATCGGAGTAGCCCGCGTGGGCGTCCTGGTAACCGGAAGCCTTCAGAAACGAGACGGCCGGGAAGTTTCCTGCGTTGACCGCGGTGAAGAAGTCCTGGATATCGTACTGGTGATTTGCCTGGTCGCCCGAATAGCCGATGGTGGCGGTCGACGAGGGGCGCTGGTGCAGTGGATTCGCCGTGGAAGCGTAGTACTGGAAGGGTTGGTGGTGGGGAATGTAATCGGCCTTCTGGGTCCTGGTCACCGTCGAGGTGGTGCTGCGGCTGCATCCCGTGGATCCGTTCGCATTCACGATGGACAGGTTGAACCCGCCTTCGAAAAAGCCCCAGGTGATGCCCTTGGCGTTGAGCAGATCGCCCACATTCTTGCCGCCGAACTGCACCCGCTCACCGGTCGTCGTGGAACACTTGTCGCCCACCGGATCGGCATCGCTGATCAGCGTGAGGCCGCCGCTGCCGTCGTCGATCGTGGCGCCCCCCGGGCTGACGTCCTGGATCACTCCGTTGAGCTGACCTGAGATCAGGTTGACCGCGCCATCCGTCGAAGGTCCAAAGTTGGTATCGTACGAGTTATCGCTCATCGCATACCGCTGCGCATAATTCCAATAGGCGGTTACGGTATTGCCGTCGTAGTAGCCCATCGTCAAGCCGCCCGTGGCAAAGAGCGCGCGCCCTGAGGGAGGTGGGCCCGGCGTTCCCACTGAAGCTGGAAAGGCATCCATCAAGCCATGATCGAAGGCCTGCTGCTCCGGCGTGTAGTCATGGTCCTGGTCGGCCGTCGCGGCCTGGCTGCGGTCCAGCCGGAAGGGATTGGTTGCCCCTGCACCATTGGCCGGATTGACCGCATTGGGATTTGAGGTCAAAAGCGTTCCGGTGAGTCCGTTGACCGTGGGTGTGTCTGGCGCAGCAACAAAACGCGGCTCGCCAGCCGGGTTGGTCGCAAGCGGATAGGTTCCAAAGTAGTGATCGAACGAGACGTTTTCCTGGAAGATAACAACCAGGTGTTTGATTGGGGTTGCAGTCTCCGCACCGCCCGAATGGCCTGCAGCATTTGCAGGAATCGGGAGGGTGCCGGCAACCAGCAGAATCGCAAGGGAAGAGGCGATAAGCCTTTGCACACGGACCTCCTGGATCGCCGTGGGAAGCGGCGACTTGAGAGTTTTTAGCGCCCGAACATGAATCCGATGTTAAACGACGGTTACTTGCGCGCGAATTTGCCGAATTCCTCAGCAAATCATCTCCGGCAAGCTCGCTGAAATCCTCTTGACCCCGTCATTGCGCTGGCCGGCGGGTTACTCGCTTCTTGGCCGGAACCGGGCCCAGATAGGCGCGTCCCGTCTTCGTCGAGTAGCATCGACCAAACGTGTAGCCCAAAAGCCGAACCTCTCTTCCGGCAGCTTCGAGACACGCGTCTTCGCCTCGATTTGAACGGGAGAATTCCCCTCAAAACAGCAGGGGCCGCTGGCGCGGCCCCTGACCGGAAAGCTCCGGATCTACCTCGGGATCTCTACCGGCGAAAAACGATCCCCGCGCCAAGACGGAGGTTGTTCTGCACGTTGGTGGCCCCATTCGGCAGCGAGGTGCGCAGCCACGAGGCCTCGAACGCGCGCACCGCAAAGTGGCGCGAGAACGGCATGTTCATGCCGCCGCCCACCTGCAGAGCCACGTTGTTGGCGTTGTCGGTGGCCGCGTCGACGCCGGGAAAGACGCTGTGCAGGCCATTGGCTTCGCCCACCAGTGCTTGGCCGAACAACTGCATGTGATGAGGTCGCAGCGACCAGGTGTAGCGCGGACCAAAAGTGGCGGTTACCATATCCAGTCCTACTCCCGAGCCGCTCACGCTGGCGGTGTGCATGCCGGAGACATCCGCAACCACACCCAGTCCGCGCCAGAACTGGGCATGCATTTGCACGCTGCCTCCCTGCATCCAGAAATTCTTTCCAGGAACATTGTTGGCCTGCGTGGCGTCATATGTCAGGGCCACGTCGAACGAAGTGGGAGGCTGCTTCTCTGCCGTCGCAGCCTGTCCCCAGGCTGCGACTCCAAGCATCATGCCAGCGCTCGCAAGGAGCACCATTCCGCGAAACAAGATACGCATCTCAAGTTCTCCTTTTCTACTGCACGTTGAGTGTCATATTGGTGGAACGCGACAGGGTTCCCGAAGTCACGGTCAATGTGACGGTGTAGGCCTTCTGCTGCTGGGAGAAGAATCCGTTGTTGGATGCGCATCCGCTCAGCCCGGACATGGCCGCAGCACCTGCCGCCAGTATCAGCAGCAAGGAAACGATTCTGCCCAAACGCTTGCCGGTGCGCCGCATCCGTCCCGCAAAGGGCAGCAACAACATGCCCCAGAGGATCGCGGGAAGATGCCGCCGCAGGGGTTCCGTCTCCGCGTTGCGCGCGGTGGCAGAAGGCACCTGGATGTTGACCGTCGCATCGCTTAGCGTAACGTTGGCCGGATAGGTCCAGGTGGTGCTGGAGGTCTTTGTCCAGGTAGACGGAGTGACGGTCGCCGTAGAGCCCTCCGGCATTCCGGTAATGGTGAGGATCGAAGCCACGGGCAGCGACGTCACGCCGTTGCTGGGCACGATGGAGAGCGACATGGAGGCCGTGCCGCCCGGCAGAATAGTCTGCGTGGGAGTGCTTCCGCTGCCGCTGCCGCTACCACCACTGCCGCTACCGCTACTGCCGCCGACATTCGTCGAGAAGTCGATCACCGACTCCGCGAGCGAGCTGCTGCTTGCGGCGGCAAAGTTGCTGTCCCCGCTATAGGCGGTCGAGAGCGTATGCGAACCTGCCGTCAGGCTCGAGATGCTTAGGCTGGCCACACCGCCGGAGAGCGTTGCCGTCCCGATGGGTGTTGTGCCATCCAGGAAGGTGACCGTTCCGCTCGGCGTGCCCGCAGTTGAAGAGACCTTCGCGGTAAGGGTGATCGCGCTCTGCAGCATCGATTGGCTGCTGCTCGTGGCGACCGTGATGGCCGATGCCACCTTGGCAATGACCAGCGTTCCGGTGGTTGTACCCGCGTAGTTCTTATCGTTGATGGTCGCGACAACACTGTAACTGCCCACGGCGGTTGGTGCAGCAGCGCTGCCGTCGTAGGTCAGATTCACCGTGAGAGCGCTGGGATTGGTCGTTGCCGAGGCCGCCAGCGCGGACCCGGTATAGGTCTGCGTCAGATTGCCCAGCGCCACCGTTGCTGTTGCCTTGTTGACCGTCACGCTCACCGTACCGCTCACCGTGGCGTAGTCCGCACCATCGGTCGGCGCGAACGTCACGCTTTGCGAGGATGTGCCCCCACCCGGTGCTGTGGTTGGCACGACGAAGGCATAGCTGCCTGCAATCGATGCCGTGCCACCCGTCAGTACCGAAGAGGCAAGTGTTTGTCCATAGTTGATGGCGCTGGCCGTCGGCCATGTCGTCACCGTCGGCGTTGCCTTGTTGACCGTCACGCTCACCGTACCGCTCACCGTGGCGTAGTCCGCGCTATCGGTCGGCGTGAACGTCACGCTTTGCGAAGATGTGCCCACGGCAGGCGTGGTGCCCGGCGTCGCAAAGGTATAGGTGCCCGCCACCGAAGCCGAACCGCCGCTCAGTGTGGACGAAGCCAGCGTCTGTCCGTAGCTGATGGCAGAAGCCGTCGGCCATGTCGACAGAGTCGGCGTCCCCCGATTGATGGTCAGCGTATAGGTCTGGCTCACGCTCGCGGAACTGCTGTCCGTGGCAATGACTGTGAAGGTGTAGGGTCCACCCGCTGCGGTTGGCGTCCCCGAGAGTACGCCGTTGCTGCTCAGCGTCAGACCTGCCGGCAGGGTTCCGCTATGCGAATAGGTGATCGATCCAGCCCCGCCGTTGACCGGGAAGGCCTGGCTGAAGGGAGAATCGACGGTTCCGTTGGCAAGCGCGCCGCCCGATGGCGTGGTAAATGTCATCGGCACAGTGCTCGTGCCGCTCAGCGCGATATTCTGCACCGTACCGGAAACGCCTTCTGCGTCATTCGTCAGCATGAACAACTCGCTGAGAGGATTGCCCGCTGTGGTTGGCGCAAACGCGATGCTGAGATTGCAACTGGCGCCAGCCACCAAGGTGCCGCCGGCTGCACAGTCCGCGGGAGTTCCACTGCCCGTCGTCTGAACAAAGTCGGTGGGAGCAGTCAGGCCGTCTGAAGCGAAGCTGAGCAGCGCATTGCCGTCGTTGCTGGCGGTAATCGACTTAGCGCTGCTGGTCGAGTTCACCAAGGTTGAAGGAAAGCTGAGGGACGGCAGAGTGGCAAAATCCATCTCAACGACGGTCGGCTGTGTGCTGTCGCCCACGAAGAGATTGCCATTGCCGCTCAAGGCTAAACCGAGGGGACTGGCAAACGTACCGCTCAGCAGGCTTACGCAGCTCGAATCGGTGCAACTGCCGGGAATCTCCTTCACCGCGCTGTGCCCCAGATCGCCTACGAAGACGGTTCCGGCCGCGTTCACCGCAATCCCGCCAGGCTGGCTGATGCCGCCGCCCATCACGCTAACGCAAGCCGAGGTGGTGCAGCCGCTGGATATTTTCTTCACCAGGTTATTGCCGGAATCGGCCACAAAGACGTTGCCGTTGCTGTCCACCGCAACGCCGAGAGGTGCGCTGAAGCCGCCGCCGATCATACTCATGCAGCTTGAATCGGTGCAACCGTTGGGGATCTCCACCACTTCATTGCTGGAGGAACCGGCCACAAAAGCATTGCCGTTCGCGTCCACCGCGATACCGGCAGGAGACGGAATCGTTCCCCCGATCGTGCTGACACAAGCCGAGGTGGTGCAGCTGCTGGGAATCTTCTTGATCAGGTTGCTGCCTAAATCGCTGACCAGGATGTTGCCAGCGCCATCGAGAGCGATGCCATAGGGAGAGCTGAAGCCCCCGCCCATGGTGATCATGCAGCTCGCATCGGTGCAGCCGTTGGGAATCTTCTTGACAAGGTTGTTGGCCTGATCGGCCACAAAAATGTTGCCGCCCGCATCGACCGCAACACCATGGGGCGCGCTCAATCCGCCGCCCAGAGAAGACTGAACGCCCGGCGCAAAGACAATCTGCGGAGCCACACCCATCGCGGAAACATAGTGCGTGCCCAAGATGTTGCCGTTGCCATCGAACAGTTCCACAGCGCCGTAGCGCAACCCCGGATACTTGGGACTGACGGCCACGCCCACGGTGCAGGTGCTGGCAGAGCTATAGGTTCCTGCGGCGCAGGTTCCCGTGCCGGCATCGGTGAAGTCCAGATTGGGAAGGCCGTTGGTCACCACCGCAATGGAGCCGATGGTCGTGCCGGCGCTGATGTCGAAGCTCGTCGTGATGGAAGCGGTGGATTGCAGCGGAAGAGTTACTGAGCTGCTTTCCGTGACGGTTACCGCTACAGGAGACGAGGTGGAAGAAGTAAGCACCGAAGTGCCGGAATAGACCGCGGAGAAACTGTATGTGCCCACCGAAAGGCTCGACGTCGCAAAGGTGGCAGTGCCGGAACTGTTCACCGCAACAGTGTCCAGCAAGGTCGATCCATTGTAGAAAGCAACGCTGCCAGGCGCTGACCCGCTCGGAACTGGCGCAATCGCCGCGGTCAAAGTCAGAGCTGAACCGGCAGTGATTGTGCTTGCAGAAGAAGTCAGGGCGGTCGAACTGGTGATGGTCGTGGAAGACCATGTGATCTGCGTCGTACCGCTCGCGCCGCTCACAGTGCCGGTGACCAGGTCCACTCCGCTATTGACGCCGGTATAACAGAATTCTGCCTCACCGCTGCCGTTGGTTGTCGCCTGGCTGGTGGTGGCATTCGCTCCGGCGACGGTGTAATCGACCCGGATTCCGCTCAAGCCGTTGCCGTTCTTGTCTTTCACGGTGGCCGATACGCACGCCTGCGATCCCGTCGCGACGGCGGTCGCCGAAGACGACACCGAAACAGAGGAAACCGAGGCTACCGGCGAAAGCGAAAAGCCGCCGATGTATCCGTAGCCGTCTGCGCTCGCATATCCATAAACAATGATCCCAAAAGGAACTGAACCCGCCAGGCTGTGTGAGCCGATAGCGAGGGGAACCTGTGCGCCCGAATAGCTGCTGCTGCCGATCTGCTTGAACAGCGATGCGTTGATCGCCGTACCGTCAAGGGTAAGGCTTGCCACTCCCGCGGCTGGAGCAATCACGTTCACAAAATTTGGAGTGAACCCGCTGGCCGGGGTCGTAACGGTGTAGCTCGTAAGATATTGCTCATAAGGTGAAACCAGCATCATGAAGGGATCGGAGGAAACGTTATCGTAGGTGGTGCCATTTGAATATTGCGCCACCAGAATGGGCTGACTGGCGGTGATTTCCGAAGCCGTGGAAAGAATGGTCTGATACACCTTGCCGCGGTTCAGAGTCGCCACGACCGTGCCATTCACGCTGACCGTCGTGTCATCCACCGAAGCGAGAAACCGGAAGGTGTCGCCTTTCAACCGGGTTGCCAGCGGCTCTGTATAAAAGGCCTTGCCCCATGCGCTCGTAGGGGGCATCTGCTCCACCAGGTGATTGCAGGCAGCGGTACTTGCGTTCGGGACATCGGCGCAATCGCTTCCACCGTATACGGCGACAGGTTTGTCGGAGGTGATCAGCGTGCCGCTGATGTCCGAGGTGCTGGTTCCCGCTGTGTCGACCAGTTCATAGGTCTGGCCCTGATTCAAGGTGATGGAATAGGCAACCCCGGCCGCGCGCGTCCCGACCGTAATGGAAGGCGTAATCGTAACCGTGGTCGAATCCGCAGTCCCTACGATGGCAAACTCGCCTCCCAAACTGGGAATTGTCGAGGGAAATGCCATGACCAGGTACTCTTCCCCGAGGACTGCCGTGGGCAGAGCCAGGTAGGCATCAGTTGTGGCTGGAATATGGTTGAGGCCGTACACGGTAACGTTGTCCGCAGCAACAATGTGAATGCCAAGGCTGCCGACGATATTGGAAGCGGACACCTTGATTTCCGCCGTCAAAGGAACAGTAACCGTTGTGACCTTGCCTGCCGTCACGTTGAAGGTGCTTGAGTAACCCAGGCCAGGAATGGTCAACGTGCCTGTTGTGGTCGTGGGCCCGGTGATGTAAAAGATGGGCGCGACGCTTGCATCATAATTTGTTGAAAATGCTACCCAGAAGTCCGTGCCAGAACTGTCGGTCGTGGTTGAACCATGGAGTGGAATTGCGCACAGAAGAAAGACGAGGTGCAGAAAAAGCACCATAGATAGGAGTTTTCTTTTCATCATAAGATGGCGGCTCACTCGTTCTCGTGTCCTCGCAAAGACGCACGAGAACCCACGGGATTATGAAAACAATGCCCCCCTTCTATCGGCACATCGTTGAAAATATTTCAGTTACGGCGTGTCAGCTCGATCTGAAAGGCCCGACGATCAGGACGACATTGATAAAGACAAGGAAGACGGCTACATCGATCTTTTCGCGTCCAGAGAAGATACGACAGAAGCCTTTGCCTTTCATTTGCAGAAATGCCATTCCACTTCGTTGCGTGTCGTGTTCCCAGGGATCGATCCGGTTGGATTTGGGAGCGGCCATTGGAATCATGCCCAGATCAGTACCAACTGCCGCGCTTCGTCCCCTCGTAGGCCTTATCCATCAGCATCCGAAGCCCTTCCGGCGAAGGGTGGGGATGCCGTTCCGTCAGTCCGGCTCAGACAACGTTATTGGGGACACCCCAATAACGCATCGATCCATCGTGAATGTCTGTGAACAGGATCGAACAGTGTCGCGATGCCGGCTCTACAGGGCCCATCATCGGACCTGTTCAGCAAGGGAGCCTCTCACCCCGGCCACAGAAAGCCAGATTTTCTTCAGCAAGTTCGTAAGGGGGCAGGCAGTTGAACCAACAACTCTCAGGGACCAGGCTGCCGTGAGGGAAAGTGGGATCGCCCTACTGGCTGTCGGGGCCGAAGGCCGAGGCAGGAATGGTGACCGAACCCATGCGGCCAGAGTTCTTGTCCACCACAAGAATGCGCAGCGAAGCCATGCCCCGCTTCAACTGAGCGACGTGTTCGTAGGGAATGCCCGTGGACAGCAACTGCTGATATGTCGAGGACTTGAGCCGCAGCCCCAGCGTTTGCACCTCGACCTGCGCGTGCAAGCCTGCATCGTCGCGCTGGATGAAGAAGACATCCAGCTTGTCCATCCAGCGCTCCGCCTGCTGTTCCACACCCAGCCCACCGGCCGCGATGTTGATCTTCAGGTTGGCGCCTTCCTCCATGCGAAGCACTCCGGTCGTCACCGTCAATTCATTTGCATCCGCAGACTGCCATACCACCTGCTGAAAGCGATCCTTGAGCGTGGTCGGTTCCTTTGTGTAGAGGTAGCCGTTGCGGTAGTGCAGGGTCAGGCCGCGCTGCTTGCCGCTGACCTTGACTGTGATGGCGTGGTACTGGCCATCGGCCGGTTGATCTGGAGAAAAGCTCAACAGATAGGCAGCATGTCCGTCCTCCACGATCTCCGACAGCGCCGCCGCCAGATCGCCGGATCGCCGGATCGCGCGTCCCCCGGTGGCCTCTGCCACTTGCCGGACAGGCCATTGAATAGGGCGAATATCCTGATGCATCTCGGCCGTGGTGCGGCCTCCTGTATAGTCAGTCGGAATGCTCGCGGCAAACGGGTTGGTCGGGGTCACCACAACGTTACGGTGTTGGGTGTCGGCGGCGATCGCCGATGTCTCCAGTTGCGAAACGTCGAAGGGATAGACGGCCACGTGCGCGTCGTTCATGGCCTCCTGCGCGCACAGGGCAAAGCTGTCGAGGAAACCGGTTTTCCGGTCGGTGCCTACTTCCTGATCGCCCCAATCGGCGAAGACGTTGTCGCTGGAGACCCAGACCAGGTTCTTGTGCCCGGCAACAGCGCCCAGGCGGCGCGCCACGCCGACCAGAACAATCAGCGAAGCACGCGCCGGGTTGCTCCCCATGGTAAGTAACTGAGGATCGACAGGGGAAAGCGCATCCTGAAAAGCCGCCTCTTTGCCGTTCACTGAGTTAAGGTCGGAGGGGTGGAGCACCTCTTCGATCTGTTGGCGGTGGCGCGTCTCTTCGCCCTGAGCCTGCGCAACAGACTGTGCCGTGGGCATCCACTTCCGCAGCCGCTCGCTCAAAGCGGCATGATCGGCAGTCGCGTCTGCCAGCACGCGAAAGCCCAGACTGTTCATGGTGTAGAGACCAATCTGCTCGTCCGCGGGCGCCCCTGCAAGGAATTGGAGCATCTGCGTACGGGCGTTCTTCATGTCGTTCCAGGCAATGTGACTCTCATCGATCAGCAGAATCGTGACTCCTGCCTGGGTGCGTGGAGTGGCCGGCGAACCTTCCGCAGCATCGACGGTGTGGTTTGAAAACGTAGGTTCGGGCGAAGCGGCCGGAGCCTTGTTTGGGACTGGCAAAACAGCATCGAATGAACTGAAGAATTTAATCTTCTGCTTCCGCCCGTTGTCGAAGACCTCAATGTCTTCCGCTTTCAGGCCGCTTACGGGGTGGCCCTTCTTGTCGTCGGCCACCAGACTCACATCCACCAGACGCGTAGTCATCTTGAGTGTGTAGCCGGCTGGCTGGTTCTGGGCAGCGGTGGCAGGCTGATCCGGTGGGCCGCTGGCCGCGCCAACGCTGATTTCGGGCTCCGCCTGATCCGGCGGCGTGACGGCCGCTACAGGCGCGGGCGTCGAAGCTGCCTCGCTGCCTGTTGCAGGCGCGGCACTGATCTCCATTGCCTTGGGCGAGTCGGTGTTCGCGGCCGGCGCGGGTTGCAGGCTTGTCGAGATTGCGCTCTCGGCAGCGGGAGCAGGTGGATTGCGGTCTGGTTCAACGCGGTTCCCGGCCAAGATGCGCGTCTCCGAGCCGAACCGCCGATATTGCTCAAACACCGCATCATTCAAGAATGTCTTGACTGGTCCCTTGTAAATCTCCGCCGGATGCACCACTGGAAGTTGTGCCGTGTGCGCCGACAAGACAGAGACGCCCCGCAGAGGGCAAATATAGCTCTTTTCCCCTATCTCCACAGCGCCGTATTCAACCATCATGCCGTTCGTGGAAACAACTTCATTGGGCGGCATCTCCGCTTCCAGCGTGATGCGAAAAATCGCGCCGCTCGACGGGTCGAATGTAATTTCGCCATGATAAGCCTCAATTTCTGCGAACAAATGCCAGTCGGCTGGCTCCGGGACATCGAGCGAATAAGTGCCCGGTGACTCATGGGTCTCGGTGGTAACGCCGCCCGCAATACAGCAAAACCCCACCGAATAATGCGATTTTTCTTTGGGCACTGTGTAGTGGAAGACCGCCTCTGTACCATTGGCTCCCTCTTCCCAGCGACTCCACGTAATTTTGCCCTTGAGGGCATCTCCCACCACTGTGCTCAGAATCGGCCCAAACACTCCTTGGGTGAACAGTCCTCGCTCTTGCGATTCGCCTCTCTTGTTCCTCGCCGCTACCTTCTCCACAACCTCATGCCCGTCATGGTAAGTCACCAAGACATTGGACTGGCCTACGACGTGCAAAGGCAGATAGATCAAGGTAGTCATTCCAATCGACCCTTGAACATCCTCTAGCGGCCTATCCTCAAAGCGGATCGTAGCGCGCGTGGCAATAAAATTGGGCAACTGGCGAACAGCCGTATTCACGTAATTCACGACCGAGGTGAGCATCTGGCGCAGCGCGGCTGAGTCCGGCTTGGGATTCGCGGGAATCTCCGCTTCCGGAGGATCGAGGAAAACCGACGAGTCGGCCAGCGCAACCAACGCCTGCTCGGCCTTTTCGCCCGGCAAACCGGCCTTCAAGCGCGCCAGCTTGGCTGTGCTCAACCGTTCGGTCAGTTCCATTCCGGACAGTTGCCGCGCAACGTCGGCATCCGCCTGATGCCCGTCCTCGGATGCTGCCAGTGCCTGCAGTAACTCGTCCACCGTAATGTAGGTTGAATGCTGAGCAGCATCGGCAGGAAGAGCCAGAGCAACAACGAACGCCAACCAGATCAATCTCCGCATTGCACTGCCCCCGTCATCCTTCGAGGCGAGTATAGAACAGAAGGATTAGGCTATGCGGTCGAGCTACTTGCGATGTTGAAATCAACAAAGCCGTTTTGCGCCCAACCACGCTGGGCCACGAGCTCCCTGATTGGTCGCAACAGCACCGACAGTGCCCGCACGAATTGGCGTAAGCACCCTGCCCGAAGTTGCCAATGGCTCGATCCTGGCTTGTCGGCCTCCTCCCGGCCCAGTTGCCGGCGCGTTCGGTAGCCGTGGCCATGGGGGGGTGCAGGGATACCGGCAACTACAGGTTCCAGGGTCTCAAGCCACTTGCGAAGAAGCTGGGAGTTGCCGGAAAGCGCACGGGAAATGGTCGAATCGGTGTACCAGATATTGGAGAAAGGAGGAAGGCGAAAAAGCCCTTTGAGGATTTGCTACAAAAAGCCACAAACAGTTCTGAAGAACATCTTGTAAGTTATTGATTCTATGGTGGGCGCTGCAGGATTCGAACCTGCGACTTCCACCGTGTGAAGGTGGAGGTAAGTGTTTTCTCGCCGTTGTCAGACCTAGTGACAGTTTCCATTGCATCGGTACAAGTGGTTAAACATCAATAGCTTAAAGACGTTATCGACCTTCAATAGCAAAATTCAACGGGCAACGCTGGACATGGAATAATGGACTGTACTTTGAAACAGACTTTGGAACAGTTCAGAGGGTGCCCACATGAACCTGAAGCTGAAGACACACCGCAGACCGCTACCACCGGGCCGCAAGCAATACACCGAAAAGCTAGACGGCGGGTTGTCGCTGGTCTACCGCAAGTTCACCCACATGTCAGACGGCTGGTGCGGCACATGGACGGCGCGGCGGCACACCACAGGGACCAAGTACGAATTCAAGCCCTTGGGGTTGGCTGACGATCTGCGAGACGCTGAGGGCGTGAAGGTGCTGACGTTCACACAAGCCGCAAAGATGGCCGGTGACTGGCATGAGCAACGGCAACGGGAAACGGCCAGCGGTGGCGTCTACAGGCTGTCTGACGCGGCGGTTGACTGGTTGGCAGCATGGAAAGGCAGCGAACGCGGGAGAGCCAACGCAGCGGCCAACGTCAAGCACTGGATTGTGCCCTCGCTTGGTCATTTGGCAGTCAACCAGCTTCAGACGGAAGACATACAAGCATGGCTTGAAGACATGGCCAGCAAGCCGCCTGTGAAGATTCAGCAACGCAATGCGAAGTTGCCGAAATCACGTCAGAGCAAAGTTGCCTACAATTCAAACGATGAAGAGACGAAGCGCAAACGCAGAGACACAGCCAACAGGGTATTCAATGACCTTGCCGCAATCTGCAATCGCGCCTTCAAAATGCGCAAAGACGTTATCAGCGATTCAGCTTGGCGCAAGGTCACAAAGTTTGAATCAGCACGAGAGAAACAAGAATTCTTGACGGCAACTGAAGTGAAGGCGTTGTTGACGAAGTGTGATACAGACTTTCTGAAACTGGTCTATGGCAGCGTCACAACAGGTATGCGCTACATGGAGCAAGCAAGGCTTCGCAAACGCGACTACAGCCGAACGAATGACAGCGGCTTAATAACTCTTATTCAACCCAAGACAGGCAAGGTCAAACACGTCTATCTGAACGCGACTGAAACGCAGTTCTTTGATGAACTGGTAAAGGACAAAGACCCTGATGACTTGGTATTCACTCGCCTTGGTCTACCGTGGGAAAAGAGCAATCAGCAACAGCGATTGAAGAAAGCGTTAATCGATGCTGGAATCAAACGTCATATACGCTGGCACGATTTACGCCACAGCGCTGCATCGTTGCTTGCCGCTGGTGGTACTCCATTGGCCATGATTAGCAAACAGCTAGGCCATTCAAGCCAGCGCGTTACAGAGCGTTATGCACATCTGGTTGATAACCAAGTTGCATCTACCATTCGCGCCAACAAGCCAGTCTTCAGCGTTCCACCTGCCAACGGTGGTACAAACGTTGAAAGCAAATGATTTGAAAGATTGTTCCAAAGTTGAATTCAAAATAGGCCAGCGTTGACGTTTAAACGTTGGCCTTTTGCTTTGGCCGGGGAACTTCGCAATAGGAAGCCCGTACAGCCCGCCGTGGCCATTCGACAAGGGGAAGGGTTCACTTCATGCCAGCGATTCGCCAGCGGGCCGCGTGTTACGATCAGGCCGGGGTCTGCGATTGCCATTGCACCCACACTCATCGCCTTTTGTGCTTGGGGAATATCTTCACATCAACACCGTTGGCCAAACGCCAATTGACGTGTTCAACCTTCTCACAAGTAGGGTCAGCACATACATCCAACCATGAGTGTTTTTCAAACTCTTTGTTCCCTTTGTCTAACAATTGCTGTAGACGTTCCTTAATCCACTTTCTTTGAAAAGCATTCGCGGCACCGAGTTCTAACGAACCACTTATCAAGTAAAGTGATGCTTCAATTCCGTTGCTTTCTCTACTCGTTAGCATGTTATATTCTCCTGTTGAAGTTACTTGTTTTTGTGTGTTGGTTTATGGTGGTTATTTTGTTGGTAAATAAGTTCTTTGTTTTCAATATGGTGGTAATGGTGGTGATGGTGGTTAAGGGGAAAAGACTTCTATACATACTTTCTACACACCTTTTCGTGTGTTATAGGTCGCCACCACTCCACCACAACCAACATGTTTAGAATCAGCCACATGACTAACCACCAAATCAACCACCGGTGGTAAAAATACCTACTTCAATTAGTTATTGAAGAATCGCGTTGGTTTCTCACCCTCAATAAGCAGAATTTGATACAGCTTTGCAATCTTAACGACACTGCTTTCTCTAGTAACTAACTTCAAGTCGCCAGCTTCAACCAACTTTGTAGCGGTGCGCTCAACCGCGTCTTTATCCTTGAACAGAGGGTCTTTGTGCAGGTTCGTTTTCAGGTAATGCATACTGATGACATTTGAAGTGAACTCGTGCGGCAATACGCGAAACGTCTTGTTATACGGCTTCTGAGAGTAAGTCTTAATGCGTTTCCTCATCGTTTCCATCTGCTTTACTTCTGCATTTTCAAAGTCTGCATCGAAGCCTACTCTGTGGGAGCGAAACCGATTCTGTACATGAACAGACCCGTACTCAATGAGATGTTTTGCCCACTCGTAATAGGACACTTCAACAATCGGAGTGTCTGGATTCACACCCACAGCTATCAGTGCGCCTAGCCTCAACAACTTGATGTGGTTTCTTCTCCATACTTCATAGCTTGCATCCTTGTTTGACTTCCACGTTCTATTGGCACAGAACTCTTGATACTGCAATTGATAGTCGTTGGCTTCAGGCGTTTCATTCACAACACAGCATCTGTGGGTGTTAGACAAGTCACACACGCGCTTAACTAATCCGCTGATGCTGTTCACGAGCGATGCAGACGGCATATAAGACGGGCCGGTGGGTTGATAGCTAGGCCTGATCCTTGGAACTGGTATTGCGAGCAATCGTGAAATTAAGCCATCTCTCATACTGCGTTCATCAATAGCTTTGTAAAACTCGTTAGGAGTACTGTCGCCATATAACGTTAAAGACGGCGAATCTACAGATGGCGCGTTGTTAGCTTTGTCCGCGTAAATACTGCCCATCAATATGTCATTGAATCCGGACTTATGGTATAGGTCCAACAACATAGCCTTCAAGGTAAGTTCGTTCGACTGCGCATATTGTGAATTCATCTTCTGCAACCAAAAGCCGAATTCGGCCTTATGCGACCAAAAGCAAGGAACCTGTGACAAATACTTCAACAGCGCTTGTGATGATGCAATGTTGCTAGGGCCAGCGAAGTCGCTGATTACCGGCATTTGTTCTCTAACAGTTTTAAATATTCTTGAAATGCCGCTAATTGCACCTTCTTTACCTTGACCAGTATCAGCCAGCAATACAACATACTGATTTAATCCACTTGCAGTATAAGTATTGTAGCTTCGCCCACAGATGCCAGACATAAAGACGATTGCGCCTGTAATAGACACTTCAACGTTGGGATATATCGAAGACACGTAAATGTAATCTGCAATATCGCCAAGTAACCCCGCTGGCCTTTTCCATTGTTGAGGCTCTATTTCATCGTCAACGTCATCTTCGTCAACGTCGTCATCAACTGTGGGCAGGTTACCTATCGGTTCTAGGTCTTCTGGCGACAGATTAGATATTTCCGCTTGACTCTGATTCCACTTTGAGTTATCCATAGATCAATCCTTAGTTCATGTCAGTTAGCCCGTTGCAATCCAAGACCCCCGTTGACACCGGGGGTCTACTTTTTGGCGTTTGCCGATTCTTTGACATTGCGCTCACGAACAAGTTGCAATAGAAACGCAATAATCTCAGTGCGCAGCCAACGATTGCTTCCGCCAATTTTGATTGGGCGAGGAAACGTACCAGCAGCCATTTGCATATAGATTGCGTTCGTGCTGCGCTTAGTTATTGCTCGAATCTGCTCCAGAGTCAGCAAGTCGTCTAATCCATCACCAAACAACGGTGGTGTTGAAGCAGAAGTTACTTGCTGCAATTCGTTCACATCGCTTGTCCATGCCATTCAAGAACCCCCTTCCAACCTTAAGGGCCGGAAATGATGTGCCGAGTATAGCCCGACTTTGCGAAACGAAGGATGAGTTAGGAATTATTAGTAGTCAGTTTATTCGGCACCTACAGTTTGCTATTGAAACCAGCAAGGTGCTGTGGCAGTATCGGCGTGTCACAAAACGCTAAGGGGGAACTTATGAAGCAAAATGGAATCTGGTCACCATCACAAGATGTTGTTTCTAGTAACGGCACGAGTAATGCCGAACTAACTATGAACGGTGGCAGTTGCACCAGATGTGGGCAATGGGTTGACACATCGTTAATGCGCGAATTACTCAAGTGCAGCAACAAAGACGGCGAAGTAAGCAGTATCTTGGGTGTGTTTAAACACTTCGAAGACCGCGCAAAAGAATTGATTGCTGCCAACAGTTCTAACCGCGCCGCCGAACTTGAACAGGAATTGGAAAAGGTCTGCGAACAGGGCCGAATGGCTGAATCAAAACTTGCGCGTCTTAGGCTTGATGAATTCGAAGCAAGGCGCGGCGTTCAGGACCGAGAAAACGCCTACAATGCGGCACTGTCCGCGCTAGCCGACGCCAGAGAATCGGCCCTGCCAAGGTTCCATTCGCGCCATGACGTTCAGACAAGGCAAACACGTATCGACGCTGCACAGCAGGCGCTAGACGCGGCAATCGCCGATATGGAAGCGCACCCGAATGAAATTCCAGATGCCGTCTTTGCTGTTCAGGACGCAGAGCGCCACGTATCGGCGTTGGGTGCCCGCGAACGCGAACTTCGCCAGCAGATCGCAGCATTGACCGGCCAGCCTGCCCACACTGATTCACACGACAGCAACGGCTTGCAAGTTTAAACAGACTTTCCTTCACCAGCGCCGAACGGTTTTGCTTTTCAATCACCTTGGGGCAGTTTCGGCGCTGTCTTTTTAGACCTTCAACAAGTTTAGGAATGACCAGATGGATAACGTTAAGTTAGCTCATGAATTCGACCAATTTCAACACACGCCAGAAACGTCACCAGAGTTGCAACTTTGGGCATCAGTTGCAGCAGTTGCCGTCAGCGATGCAAAACGTGGCAACATTCCCGCAATGTATTGGGTGCGTCAATCGGAGTTGTTCGAAGACATTTGCAGTTGGCTTGGCTTGAATGTTGAATTAGCACGCAACGCCGTATTGCCAGCCGATTTCAATAAACTTGCGAGGGTACGCAGCAAGCGTAAACCAAGAGATGGTTCACCCACGTTCATTGATAACATTGAAGGCTTATATCCATTTGAAGTTGAACTTCTACAACAGTTAGATGCAATGACCTTAGTTGAACTCGAAACATATTGCGGCATTGAACCAACAAAGCCGTTTGATTTCACTCACACATTCGATTCGAGAGGTATTTCTAATGGCAACCTTCATTGAATTAACAACCCATGTGGGCGGGCAACGTTGGAGAAAACTTTCACTCAACATGGATCATTGCGTCTCGATTAACGAAGTTGACGCTACCCCAAACTTTGTCACACGCAAGGTTGCTGAACCTTTCGCTTCACAACCCTTGTTTTGCGAATTGCTGATGATTTATCCCGACACCAGCCGCGAAACAGTGTGGGTGCATTCATCTTTACATGACATTGTTAACAAGATTGGCATATTTACTCATGCCAATAACTTCACCCCGCGTGTTGACATTAATGCAATTGGCCGTGAATGGGCACAAAAAGCTAGATTCTTAGCGTCCAAACAATAACTAAACAGTTGCTCCCACAGTTAAATGCCGGTTACCGTATTCCGAAAGAGGACTAATTTATGCTGAACAAACGCGATTTACGTGCATCACGGTTTCAAGCGGCCATTGATGCATTGCCAGCGCAACAGCGTTGTAAGTGCCATGGTCGATGCAACGATTGGAAAGTTGCCGGTGACATTGCTAAGCGTTTTGGCATCGGTGTTCCGCTTTGCACGGCAGAACGCAGCCCTGCTACAGCAATGGACTCAGCAGCATCGTTGGATTTGAGTATTGACACTGCGACTAAAGCAAAGGTTGAACGCGCATTGGCGAAGGTGCAAGCAAAGAGGGCACTTGCGGCTGAAGCTGAAGCACTAGTTGCGGAATTGATGCCCGGTATTATGGCCGCTGTTGCTGCTGATGGTGCTGAGGAAGAGCAGGCCGCGTTTTCGGAATCTGAAGCAGAGGACGACAGCGAAGGAAACACGATTGGCGCTGTTGTTGGGGGCCAGCTTGAGGCTTCAAAGCGCTACTGGCAAGACGTGCGGCGTCGTCAAACCACTAACGCTGCAACAGCACGCACAGGCAGATACCCGGCCAACAAAGCCCCTGTTGCTGCTGACACGCTGACGCGGGCAAACGCCAAGTCGGCAAAAGGCTATTCAATATTTGACTCAGCAAAGCAGTTGGTGAAGAAGGTTGCACGACGCGAAGGGGTTAATAACTAACAATGGCTTTCGGTGATCCGATTCCGGTAATGACTGAAGCAACGGCTGATGTAGTCGTACCGGAAGTTGTGCCCACAATTAAGCCGCTGTTTTTCGATGCGACGTTACATGAACCTGCGAGCAAAGATGAATACCTTCAGGCGTTAGAACAATCAGCACAGGTTCAAAAGACTGAAGACGAACTTCAAGCCGAACGAAAAGAAAAGTTGTTGTGGTCAATTGCAGAGTCAAAGTTTGCTTCAGAGAGTGCGAGAGTGCAGGCGTTAAGACTACTTCATGAAATTCAGCTATTCAAAACTGGTGTTTCTGAAATCATCGAACGCATTGCGCAGCTTGAAGCACAGTTGCATAAGAGCGGCGCTGAGTCACATCCCCGCCGTGGCAAGAGAATCGCATGAGATTATTGACTCAATTGAATGCACGACTGGCGAAGCTGGAAGAAGCAGTTAGTGATAGCAATGTTACCTACACTATGCGCGATGGTGGACAAGTGATGCTGACACACGAACAGCTTGCCAACGATGAAAACGACCTTTATGTAATGTGGGTATTCCAGTATGCTGACCCTGAAATTCCAGCTTCAGACGGGTCCAAACTCCACACACTAACACAATGCATTGGACCAGTCATTCAATACGAAGCCGAATTCGATGCTCTGCCGTGGTTTCAAAAAGACACTGTTGCTTCATCGTTTGGTACAGATCGCAGCCAATGGCCAGACTGGTTGCAGGAAAAGTACGCGCACAAGCCGAACGAAGCTTTCTATGACTACAGCAAGCACTTTGAAGACTGGCCGCAATTCAAAGCCCGCATGGAAGCACAATTGAACTAAGGGGATGGACTATGTCGAATGTTACAACTTTGAAGTCTTATTTAGTAAGCCTTGGCTTCGACAGCAACATGGGCCAATATCACACCAACTTCGAAGCGCCAATCAAGGCGGCTTCCACGCTTGTCAAAGGTGAAACGTTCAAGATTGCAGCCGATGTATTGAAGTGGCAATCATCAATTGTGGGTATGTTCGCCGCAATTTCAACTGGCGTTATCACGACAATGGATAAAGTCGCCATGGCAGACCAGAGCTACAGGCTATTCGGTGAACGTATGTTCATGGACACCGCACATGCGCGTAGCTTGAAAGTTGCTATGGATGCGCTTGGCTTGTCCCTTGAAGAGATTGCATTTGACCGCGAATCGCACGAGAGATTCAGTCAACTGATTCAAGACCAAAAGGCAATGACTGGTGGCCTTGGCGGTGACTTCGAAGAGAACATGAAGCGCATTCGTGACGTTCGGTTTGAATTCACCCGGTTGAAGGTCGAAATGCAGTATCTCGCCATGGGTGCAACAAATTCGATATTCAAGGCGTTGGGATTCGAGTCTGACGACTTCCTAACCAACTTGCGCAAATTGAACGATTACATCATTCACAACATTCCTTACCTGTCTGAACAGTTCGCAAAGTATCTGGTGCCAGTGCTCAAAGACACCAAAGAAATCATGGGCGAAGTGTGGGACGTAACAAAGGAAGGTGCTGTTGTATTCCAAAACCTAATTGGCCTGTTGTCTGGTGATACTTCCCTTGAAGGAACCACTGCAAGTTTTGACAAGATGGCGCATTCAATCGAGCATGTCATCGGATGGCTGAAAGAATTCCTTGATGCAGTGTTCAAGGCTGAAGAAATGCTTGCCCACACTATTGAAGCTGGCGAGTTCCTTACACAAGGCAATTTCAGTGCAGCGTCCAAAGAGATGAGGGAAGCGTTTAAACAGCTAACGGCAGGCAGCGGCGCTATTGCTGGTGCTGTCACTGCCCCGTCAATCGGCGCGTTGATTGGTGGTGCTCTAGGGGTAGAAGGTGGTCCTGTGGGTATCGCCCTTGGGGCAGGAATGGGCAGTGCAGCGGCAAGCGTCGTTGGCGGTGCGTTGGGGTATGGAGTAGGAACGATCAATCAGCACTTCCAAGGAATCACCACGCCGCAAGCGTTGTTTGCAAGCCCTGTTGGTTCGGCCAGACAGATCGCCAATCAGATTGGCATTGACCTGCATTTACCCGCCAACATCCAAAAGTACCTATTTGAGCAAATGGCCTTTGAAACTGGCGGCTTTAAAAATCGCGGTGTTGGCTTCAACAACTTCGCCGGTATCAAAGACAGCAAGGGCGAGTATCAGCACTTCGACAGCGTTCAAGATTTCATCAAGCGTTATGAACAAGTGTTGAGTGCCCACAGGTATGCAGGGTTGTTTGATTCCAAGAATGAATTGGAGTTTGCAACGATTGCAAAACAAGGCGGCTGGTATGCTGACGACGCTACAGGCAAAGCAGCAAGCCCCATGCAATACGCGGGCGGCATGGTCAGATATGGCGATACCTACGATATAAACGTTCACGTGACACAGCCGAACGCTTCGGCTGACCAGATCGCACAAGCTGTTCATTCGAAGCTGAAGCAGGAACAAGGGTCACAAACGGCGTACAACGTTCGAAACCTTGAAGGGGCTTACTAATGGCTTCTGTTTCGCAAGTTCCAGCATCAAACAACGTTGCGCAGTTTGGCCGCAAGTGGCAACTGACTATTGAAGACGGCAGCGGTAATCAACTGTTGCAGTTCGGCGCGTCCGATTGGTTGCCGGAACAACTTCAAATCACTTTCGATACTTATCAAAGTGTCACGCGCAACATGTGGCAAGCGACTATTGCAGTCTACAATTTGAACGCGCCAACAACACAAGTTGTTTTGAAGCAGGGAATGAAAGTCAAGTTGGAAGCCGGTTATATGAAGGGACCATACGGCACCATCTTTGAAGGAATGTTATTTCAACCAACGTGGGAACGTATCGACGGTATAGACTACAAAATCACGCTGTACTGCCTTGCTGGAATCAAAGAATTGACAAGCAACTTTGCCAGCGGTTCGATTGCAGCAGGTTTGACGCAGCGTGACCTTGTTGCAAGGATCGCTTCACAGTCAACTCATCCCTTCGAAGTTAACGCTGAAGACTTGGACAGCACCCAACGTTCCAGCCGTGGCGAAGTCATCTTTGGTCAGCCGATGGACTATATGCAGGACATTGCCAAGTTTAACGGCCCTACGTTCAACAGTTGGTTTGATGGGCAAGCGCTGAACATTCAAAATCTGGCTTCAAACAACACTGCTGTACCCACACTTCAATACAGCCCGGCAACCGGATTGATTGGCACACCACAGCAGACCCAAGACGGCGTGACTATCAAAGTGTTGCTTGATCCTAGAGCAACTGTGGGCAGTCAATTTCAGCTTCTACCCGGCACCAGCTACCATCAAGCGCCGTTGCAACCGGGCAGCAAAGACTTCCCAACGCCACTGGACCAGAATGGTCTATACGTCATTGCTGGCATCCGTCACGTTGGCGACAGCAGGGGCAACGTTTGGGACTCTGAACTGATTTCGATTGGCTACAATGCCAGCGGCCTGCTTATCAGCAACCCGTAAGCGCTAGTTGATTCGGTCTGGGTCTGTCGGCACTATCGTGTAAAGATGTTTGTCCGGCCCGAACACAAGACCATTCCGGCTGCTGTTGGCCCTTACGAAAATACCCGGCTCTTGCCCTTCACATTGCTTGATGGCTTCACCAGCGGTAACGTCTAGGGTTCCCGGTGTCAGCTTGAATACTTCGGATATATCCACATCTTCCGGTACTAGCTTCAGGATGTGAATTAGCTCTCCAGCTTGGAACTTGGCTTCACTCATAATGGCAATTCTACCGGTTTTTGTTGTGGCGCTAACTGTATGATATTGAAGTCTTTATTGGTGGGCGGTACAGGATTTGAACCTGTGACTTCGTCCGTGTGAAGGACGCACTCTACCGCTGAGTTAACCGCCCGAATAAACTACTTGACAGCCTTCAATACTTTGAAACAACTTTGAAACAAACACCGTAAAACGTTGATTCTACTATATCATTCCCACCGTGTGAAGGTGGCACTCTACCGCTGAGTTAAGCGCCCATTTCGAGGGCTGGCAGCAATCGTGCCAGCGGGGCATCCCGTAGGTTAGAGTAACACCAATGGGGCTTTACGGCCAACTCCTGCCGCCAAACGGGTGGGACGGTTGGGAACAGCGGCCAAGCGACGATGCACTGGAGAGCCAGGTCAATCCGCCAAGCAAGTGACTTCCCCCCTCGCGGGGAAGAGGCCCTGCATTCCGTTGGGGACTTGGGCGAAGTGGATCCGGACTCTGCCGGCCCGCCCGGCGCCGGCGAAAGCCGTGAGAATTCTGCAGCAGAAACTGTACATTTAGCGCAACCTTCCGAGAGGGATGGGGTTCCAGAGGATATGGCGACCCTGGTCCTGGACAATACGGCCCTGGGAGCGGGCGCGGCCCTACGGCCGGACGCGAGATCGGATTCTGCCCAGGAGATGGACCCGGCCAGCGATGCCGCCGTCATGCTGCGGGTGGCCGCGGGCGACGAGTCGGCCTTTGACTACCTGGTGCAAAAGTATCACCGGGCCATGATTCACTTCCTCTTCCGCATGGTACACAACGAGGCCATTGCCGAAGAGATGGCGCAGGAAGTTTTTTTGCGCGTCTACCGCTCACGGGAAAGCTACCGGGCCGAGGCCAAGTTCACCACCTGGCTTTATCGCATTGCCACCAATCTGGCGGTGAACCACGCACGGGATACGAAGCACGAGCGGTCGGCGCAGACGGTCTACCTGGATGCTCCAGACCCGGAGACGGGCACCGTGCCAGACGTGGCCGACGACGACCCCTCGGCGGAGCAGCACCTGCTGCGCGAGGAACGGATGGGGGCCATTCGCACCCACGTAATGGCTCTGCCCGAGCGGCAGAGGATGGCGGTGCTGATGCACAAGTATCAGGGAATGGATTACCGGCAGATCGGGGAGGTGCTCAAGTTGAGCGAGTCGGCGACCAAGTCGCTGCTCTTCCGCGCCTACCAGACGCTGCGCGACAAGCTGAAGGATTTTGTTTAAGCGGGAAAGAAGCCGGGCGACACCGGCCGGGAATGGGGGGGTACCAATGGAACGGATGAAGGACAATTGCACCGGGATGGACTCGAAGCTGGCGGACCTGCTGCTCGATCTAGAGTCGGCGCCTGCCAAGGTTCGAACTCATGTGGAAGGCTGTGACCGTTGCCGCGGCGAGTTGGAACAACTGCGCGCGACCATGGACCTGCTGGATTCCTGGGAGGCTCCGGAGCCAAATCCCTATTTCCTTACCCGGATGGAAGCGCGGATGCGTGAGGAGCGCGTTGCGCCTCCGCAAAGCTGGCTGGCTCGGCTGAGCTCGAGCTTCGCCTTTGGACGGGCGGCGCACGTTCGTCCGTTGGCAGCCATGGCGCTGACGATTATGCTGCTGGTCGGCGGCGGAACCTACTTGGGAATTACCGACTGGGACCAGCCGGCGACTCCCCCAGAGCAGACAGCCGTAGTACACGATTTGCAACTGCTCGATAGCAATGCGCAACTGTTGGATCAACTGGAAGCGCTCTCCGATAATGCCGACGATGGGAACTAGCCCAAGAGCAGGCGGCAGGAGAGAGGAAAAGACGATGACCGGGCAACACAATGCGGCAAGGACAGGCTGCGCGGCTTTGGCGGCGGCGGTGCTGCTGTGCCTGCCCGCGGCTTTTGGCCAGCACAGCAATGCTCCCCGCTCCGCACCGGCACCGCGGGCTTCCGCATCGCGGTCTCAGTCTCAATCGGCCCGGCCCCAGGCAGCGCCGTCCGGCCGGGCTCCGTATCAAGGGCAGCCGCAGTACCAGGGCCGGCCCTCTATGCCGTCGCAGAACAGGCCGCAGAGTAACTCGATCCAAAGGCCGGGCTACGCCGGCACGCCCCCCCGGTCCGCCTATCTGACTTCGCCGTATCCAGGTTCCACCCATGCAGGCTCGGCAACTCCGGGCACTGGTTATCCGGGTTCAGCGTATCCGGGGCAGGGTTATTCCCGGCCCGCGTATCCGGGCGGTGCTTATCCCAGATCGACGTACCAGGGCCAGGGCTATCCGCAGCGCGCGTATCCGGGGTATGCTTCTCCCGGCTCCGCGCCCGGCCACCTAGGCTCCTGGCTCAATGAGCACCGCGGTATTCCGGTCCAGGACCAGGAGCGGGCGCTGCGCACCGACCCCAGCTTCAACCGGCTTCCGCAAACCGACCAGCAGCGGCTGGTGCAGGAATTGCGCCAGGTGAACCAGATGCCCGATCCGCAGCGGGAGCGCCGTCTGGCCCGCGCCGAGGCGCTGGGACGGCTTGCTCCCCAGGAGCGGATGCGGGTGGATATGTCGGGACGCCGCATGCAGGCCCTGCCGCCGGATCGTCAGGCGCTGATGAAGAACGCCTTCCGCGACCTGCGCGCGGTTCCTCTGGACCAACGCCAGATGGTGCTGAACTCCAGCCGCTATCAAGGCGTTTTCAGCCCCGACGAGCGGGGCATCCTCACCGATCTGCTGCGCGTGGAGCCCTATCAGCCGGGCCGCTAAGCGCAAATTCGCAGTTGGTGTAGATTGGCTTTGAAAGGGCACGGCTTCAAAGCCTGCCCTGAGCCTGTCGAAGGGTGCCGCAAAGACCGCAGAATCAGCAGGGCTTTACAGGCTGCGGAAAAACTCCGTTTTCTACCTAAAAACTTATGTTTTGTAACAGGGCAAGACTTCAGTCGTGCCGTAAGTACCGCAAAATCAACGCGGGCTTCAGCCCCTGCGGGACGCTTTTCAGAGACTTCGCTTGAAATTCGTCCTTTTTCCGCAGCATGTTTAGCCCCTGAGGGAATGCTTCTTCCTCTTTACCATCAGGAAAAATTCTCTAATCGCAAAAAAGCAACAAACGACGGCAGCGGAGAAATTCTCCGCTGCCGTCGTTTGTTATGGGTCTATTACTCGCGCCGAGTTTGACAGAGGCGGTTTACCGCACCAGTTCCAGCGATGCGTGCAGGCGGATGTCGCGCGAAGACGCTCCAATCTGGATCTCGAATGTGCCAGGATCGGCCGTCCAGTCTTTCTTCTCCGGGCTCCAGTAAGAGAGGGCGGCGCGGTCCAAAGTAAAGTGCACGGTCTGCTCTTCGCCGGGCTTGAGGTCCACGCGGCGGAAGCCCTTCAACTCGCGCGCGGGGCGGTCGATCTTGGCGTGGCCATCGTGCACATACAGCTCCACCACCTCGGCTCCGGCACGGGTGCCGGTGTTTTTCACCTTCAAGCTGACCTGAACCGGCTGGTTGCCCGCGGCTTTGCCCGGCGTTACGGCCAGTCCGCTGTAGGCAAAACTCGTGTAGCTCAGCCCGAAGCCGAAGGGGAACTGCGGCTCGATATTCTTCGTGTCGAAATAGCGGTAGCCCACGTAAATTCCCTCGGCGTAATTCACCTTCAGGTTTTCTCCGGGGTAATTCGCCGCAGCGGGCGAGTCCTTCCATTCCTTGGGAAACGAGACCGGCAGCTTGCCCGACGGGTTAGCGTCGCCAAACAGGATCGAGGCCAGCGCATGGCCGCCCTCCTGCCCGCCGTACCACATCTCCACCAGCGCCGGTGTCTGGGCCAGCCACTTGCTCATGGTGACCGGGTCGCCGGTGTTCAGCACCACCACCGTGCGCGGATTGGCCTTCTCCACGGCCTCGATCAGCTCGTCCTGCCCGGCGGGCAGGTCCATGGTCTTTACGTCGAAGCTCTCGCCTTCCAGCTTGGCGTAGCGGCCCACCACCACCACGGCCACATCGGCCTTGGCCGCCGCATCCACGGCTGCCTGCAACAACTTGGCGCGCGCTTCGGCGGTGTCCTGGGCCGGATTCTCGCCTTCCATGCCCACTCCCAGCGCATAGGTCACCGGCACGGAATGTTCGCGGATGCCGTCGAGCGGCGTCACGGAGTGTTTGGGCCGGACCAGCGAACTGCCGCCTCCGCCGGTGCGCGCCACTGCCGCATTGGGGCCAATCACGGCGATGGAGTGAATCTTTGTGGCATCCAGCGGCAGCAGCGAGCCCGCGTTCTTCAAGAGCACAATGCCTTCCGTTGCTCCCTGCCGGGCCACGGCCTGTTGCGCCGGAGTATCCACTTCCCCACCGGCGGCGTGCGGATGGTCGAACAGCCCGCTCACAAACAGCACGCGCAAAATGCGGCCCACGTTATCGTTGAGTGCGGCCTCGCTGATGTGCCCGGCCTTGACCTCGGCCAGCACCTTGTCCGCCTCGAGCCAGCCGCCGCTGTTGCCGGAAAGCTGCGAGCGAGGGCTTGAGATCATGGCCTTCATCGGCGCGCCGCCGGGCATCTCCAAATCCATGCCCGCGTTCACCGTGCCGGCGGTTGAATAGGTGCTGCCCCAGTCGGAAACAACAAACCCCTTGAAGCCGAATTCCTTCTTGAGTATGTCGGTCAGCAGCGTCGCATTTTCGGCGCAGTAGGTTCCGTTCAGCTTGTTGTAGGCCGACATCACGTTCCACACGTTCGCCTCCTGGACGGCGGCCTTGAAGGCAGGCAGATAAATTTCGTGCAGGGTGCGCGGATCGATATGCGCGTCGATGCGATGGCGCTCAAACTCCTCGTTGTTGGCGGCAAAGTGCTTCACCGAAGGGATCACGCCCTCACCCTGCACGGCCTTGATGTAGGCCACGCCCAGGCGAGAGGAAAGGTAAGGGTCTTCGCCGTAGCCCTCGAAGTTGCGGCCCCACAGCGGTACGCGGTTGATGTTGACCGTTGGGCCAAGGATCATGTCGCGGCCCAGCGCCTTCACCTCCTGGGCGATGGCCTGGCCCTCACGGCCCACCAGTTCCGTATCCCAGGTGGCGGCCATGGTCACGCCCGCCGGAAACGATGTGGTCTCGATCTTGACCGCCGGGTTGGCGGCGCTGGTGACGGCCGAACTGCCCATCCAGGAGCGCACGCCCATCGGCCCGTCGGCCATGTGGATGGAGGGAATCCCCAGCCGCTCAATGGCCATCGACTCCATCCAGCCCGAGCCAGACAGCAGGGACGCCTTTTCTTCGATCGTCATGCGGCTGAGCAGGTCGGCGACGCGCTTTTCCGGGGCAAGATGAGCGTTTTTATACGGAGCGTTGGCCGGAACGGCCGTTTGCGCTTGCAGAACGGCGGAGGCAACGCAAACCAGCAGCAGGCAGGCAAGAGGGCTACGGCGCATGGGCAAATCTCCAGAGTGCGGCAGAGGGCCGCCGGGACTTGCCGTCCATGGTAGCGGACGGACAGGAAGGGGGACAAATCAGCCCGGAACCGCCCGCGAACCGCGCCTGAGCTACAATGAAAGATGGGCCTAGGCCCGTCATTTCTGCGCATCCAGTTTTTCTCGCGCAACCCGTATTTTGCGCAACCAGTTTTCGCGCAACCAGCGCCAACACAGCAAGGAGCTCTCAAACTTATGGCGATTCCCGCCACTCATCTGCGTCCGGGCATGATCATCAAACATAACGACCAGCTGCACGTGGTCTTCAAAGTGGAGCACCGCACGCCCGGCAACCTGCGCGCCTTCATCCAGGCCAAGCTGCGCAACCTCAAGTCCGGATCGATGTTTGAGCACCGCTTCCGCTCCGCCGACTCCATTGAGAAAGTCTCGGTCGACGAAATCAAGATGGATTACCTGTACAACGATGGTGATGACTATTACTTCATGAACCCCGAGGACTACGAGCAGACCGTGCTCAAGGGCTCGCTGCTGGGTGATGCGGTCGAATACCTGACGCCGAACCTCCAGATCGAGGTCAGCTACATCGACGGTCAGGCCGTCGGCGTCGAACTGCCGACCAACGTGGAACTCACCGTGGTGGAAACCGAGCCGGGGTTGAAGTCGGCCACCGCCTCCAGCGTGACCAAGCCCGCCAAGACCGAAACCGGCCTGGTGGTGCAGGTTCCCGCCTTCATCAACGAAGGCGAGAAAATCCGCGTGGACACCAGCGAAGGCACGTACATGAGCCGCGCATAAAACGCTTTCGTTCCAGACAGAAAAACCACCGCCCACTGGCGGTGGTTTTTTGTTTGTTGTGGCTCCTGCGTCGATTCAGCCCAAAAGTTCGGGGGCCCCACCTCTGCCGCGGTTTTTGCGGCAAGGATGGGAACGCACAAACCCTTCCAACCAGCCTGTCCTACTTCTTCCCTTCCCGGATGCCGATCACGCTCATCATTCGTCCGGCGTGACCCTGCGAGTCGCGGTGCGAAAAGAACAACTCCCTCTGGCAACTGGTGCATCCGCCCACGGCCTTGATCGAGCGCGGCTTCAGTCCCGCATCGAGCAACTGGCGGCGGTTGGCCTCGACCAGGTCCAGATGCAGGCTGGGACCGATGGGCGAGTGGCCCGGAGCGCGCTGGGTCAGGAATAGCATGGGGTACTTGTGGTGCACCGCATCGTAGTCGTCGACTAGGCGGAATAGGTCGCGGCCGTATTGAAACTGGGACTCGAATTCGGAGAACACCTCTTCGCCGACGGCGTAACAGCAGGCACCGATACCGGGACCGATGGCGGCCACCAAATCCTCGGGCTTGGAGCCGAACTCCAAACGCATGCGGCCGATGCCGGCTTGCACAATGCGCTTCACGGTTCCCCGCCAACCGGCATGGAAGGCGGCCACCGCGCGGCGTTTGCGGTCGGCCACCAGCACGGGAATGCAGTCGGCGGTCTGAATAGCCAGCAGCAGGCCCGGCTCGTCGGTCATTTGCCCGTCGGCTTTCCAGGGCTTTTCGCGGACGGCATCGGCCGCCGTAGCGTGGATCAGCAAGCTCGAATGGATCTGGCGCAGAGCAACCAGCGGTGTGGCCGGGTCTCCGGAGACGGCTTCGGCCAGAAGCTGGCGATTGCGGATCACGGCTTGCCGGTCGTCCGAAGCAGTGAAGCCCAGGTTCATCTCACCCGGGGCATCGTCCGCGCAGTAGGCCCGGCTCAGGCCGCCCTTGCGGGTACTGAAGCCGTGCCACAGCCAGGGCATCTTCTGCCAGCCCGGCACATCCAGCCACTGAACGCCATTGGTGGCCACGCGGGGAGTGGCTGCAGAAAGGGTCAGCTCCTCCTTGTCGGCGCGCGCCAGGCGCATGCGGCGGGTGACGCCTGCCGACTTGCCGCGGAGACTGCGAACCAGCCCCGCATGTTCATAGACAGCGTCGAGGGCCTGAATGTCCGGATCGGGATGAGCGTGAGGCGAGGAAGAGGTCATCTCAGATTGATTCTATCCGGAAACAAGGATCCATTTACCCCCAGACAGCATGTGGGCCTGCCTTCCGGCAGGCCCGCTAGAGAGGCATTTGAGGGAGGGGTACCAGGGGGGGTAGGAGAAGAGATCCATACTGGACCTTCAAAAAGGAGTGGATACCTTTCTTGGAAGGGACGTGTTTCGGGGAAGCCTCTGCTTGTTACATAGTGAGATGCGGGGAGAGCAAAAAGGTTGCTCTGCCTGAACTGAAACGGTATGCAGCGGGGGCTGAGTTTCCAGCCCAGGCACGGGCCGCTGTTACCGATGGGGCACTCCCTTTAAGTAATTGTCCACAATCGAGTTGCATAATTCAGGCAGAGTTGTCACTCTCAACAATGTGAAGCGGTGGTACTACATCGCCCTGGCTGGGCTGATTCTGGTTCTTGTCAACGTCTACCTGCATCGACAGGAGCTGGGGCTGACCGGTCCCCACAGCTTCCTTTCCAACGACGCGCCGAGCGCCGACTTGGCTGCGCCCCCAAGCCGCCCGCCCCTCATGAAGTGGCAAACCGTGGACCGGTCCAGCGACGGATACCGGGTAGAAATGCCCAGTGACGTGAAGCAGATCCAGATTCCGGCCTACAACGAGCACGGCGGGGCGGAACAGGTTGACCTGATTTATGCCACCCCCAACGCCGAGATCACCTACTCGGTGGCGTGGGCAGACAATCCGCCCGTGGCCCGCACCAACGGCCAAGTGTCGGATCGCGTGCTGGACATGGCGCGGGACGATGCGCTGGCCCGGACCCAAACCAACCTGATCAGCGAATCGCGCAGCAGTCCCGGAGGCTATCCGACGCGGGATTTTGCCGCCCGCAACGTGGGCGGCGGCATCATGGACGTCCGCCTGATGTATACCGGGAAGCGGCTCTACATGCTGATCGTGGCCTTTCCCTCGGCCAATGCCCGCCGTGAACAGGATGTGGCGCGGTTCTTCAACTCCTTCAAGCTCGTCGCCTCCGGCAGCATCCCGGAAACCATGCCCGCTGCGCCCCCACCCGGAGAGCGCAACTAACCACCTGCGGCCAGCTTTGAAGAAGTGGCCTCGTGCTTTCCGAGGCCACCCGCGGTGCGGCTGACATTCTTTCAACTCTGCTCAACGTGACTGGCTGCCCCAGCTACTTCGGTTCCTCTTCCTGAGTCACCACCGGACCTTCGTTCGGGAAGGGCCAGTTTTTGTCGAGCAGAATCTCCTTTTCGCGCTGCTCCTTGGGAACCCGGTTGATTTTGAGATTCTCAAAGAAGTGCACGCCGGTTTTGCCTGCAGTGGCAATGTCGATGTCCCCGTCCCCGTCCAGGTCCTCGGCAATAAACTGCGTCCCCGCGCCGGCCGTGCCGTTGACCGAAATCGGATAGCGGCTGAATTGCCCAGTCTTGCGGTCAATCTTGTAGTAGTAAACGACCAGGGGGTCGTAGGAACCGGCGTCGTGGCCCGAATGGCCGCGGTAGCGCTTGCCAACCAGCAGTTCCAGTTCGCCGTCGCCGTCCAGATCGACCATTTTCAGCGCGTGCGATTGCGAAAACGACTCGTCAATGGCGTGCGTAATCCAGCGGCGCTGCCCCTGCGCATCAACCTGCTGCTCCAGCCAGTAGAGCCCGTAGCTGTGGCCCTGGCCGTAGATCAAATCCATCTTGCCGTCGTTGTTCACGTCGTAGCCGATAATCGGGAACCCAGTGTCGCCCAGATGCCAGTCCGGGTGCCATTCCCACTGGTCCTTGTCGGCGTCGATCTGGAGAAACCAGCCGGTGGTGGCAAGGATGTCGGCCTTGCCGTCGCCGTCAATGTCGGCCACGCCGATGCCGTGCCCGTCCTCTGCGCGGCCGCCCACGTGATGGGCCTTGGGCTCGGGGCCGGAAAAATCAATCCACAGAATGCCGGAGTGGTCGTAGTGGGAAAGAATCAGGTCGGGCTTGCCGTCGCCGTTGATGTCGGCCATCCAGCCGCCCTCTGTGTCGTAGCTGTTGGCAATGAAGTGGCGTTTCCACTCCGCGCCCAGCTTTTTCGGGTTCTCGTACCACCAGACGCCGTTCTGCATCCACCCAGCGGTCACCACATCGGGAGCGCCATCGTGGTTCACGTCCACGGTCCACTCGCCGCAGTCGTTGGCGAACTCGTTCAGGGTGCCCTGGGTGCGGTACTGGTGGCGCTTCCACTCCCCGCCCTGGGGGCCGGGATTTTCGTACCAATACGCTCCGCTGAGCAGGTCGGGCAATCCATCGCCGTTCATGTCCAGCGTGGTGATGCCTTCGGCATGGTCGGTACCCAGCCGGTGGACAAAGAAGGTGGCTTGCTGCACGCCGCCTGGGCCGGGACCGCGGGTGGGGATGCGGTCGGCGCCGCCTTCGAGTTGAGCCATGGCAGGAATGGTCAGCGCGCAAACCAGCAGCGCCGTCGGAAAAATGCTTTTCATGATGATTGCCTCGAATTCTCTTTCGTCCGTCACATGCAGCAAAGGGAATGCCGGTAATAAACGGCATTCCCCCAGCGGCTGAAGCCCTTGTTGGTTCTTCTCGACTCACGTACGGGCTGAAGCTCGCCCCCTTCAAGGAAGCCGAATCCTCAACCGGGTCCCTGCGCCTTCCACACAATCCCTATTTCAGCGGAAACAGCTTGATGTCGCGGAAGAAGACTTCGGCGCCTTCCGACTGGAAGAGGATTTTGCCGCTCGATGGGAAGGCTTCGGTGCCTTCGTTGACCAGCTTGCCGTTCACGTACTGCCACACGTGGCCGTCGCGGTTCACCAGTTCCACCACATTCCACTGGCCGTGCGGATTCTCCACCTCGCCGGTGGGGTCGCGATAGCCGGTCACGTTCTTGAACTCGCCCTTGTTGAAGCGGTCAATCTTCACTGCGCCGCCGGCCGGGCCGGTCACGCGGGTTCCATCCTTGCCGGTGAGCGCCGCGCCGTCGGTCATCCAGAAGTCGCCCGTGCAGCCCTCGTTGATCTGGAACTCGACGGACCGCGGCCATACCTTGCTCGGGCCTTGAATGTTGTAGAGAATGCCGCTGTCGCGGGCCTGGCCGGCGCGCTGCCCAAAGGTTCCCTCGCCCCACTTGAACTCGGCGCGCAAATAATAATTCGAGTACTCCTGTTTGGTGACGATGTAGCCCATCTCCTTGCCGGAGACGTGAATGATCCCGTTCTCGACCTGGAAGACGTGCCCGGGGTCCGCGTTGAGCCCGGTGCTGGTCAAAAACGTGTCGAACTGGCTCAGGTCCTTGCCGTCAAACAGCACCACTGCCGGTCCATGTTTGGGAATATCCTTGGCCTGCGCCCGGGCAAAAGCCGCGCCCGCCAAACCCGCCAACAACAACACCCCTGCCACCCTGCTGATTCCGTGCAATCTCATGCGCTCGATTCCTCTCGTCCGCCATTCTCGTCCGCGGCACGCCTGACATGCAAGCGCCGTCAGGCAGATGGTGTTTTGGGGCACGCGCCCTTCTCCACGAAATAAGTAATCAGGCCGACAGGAAGAAATTTGACCGCACAGGCCAGAAACCTGCCGTTGAAGTTGGGAATGATGATCCGCTTGCCGTGCGCCATGGCAGCGACAGCCCGCCGAGCCACATCGGGCGCGGACTGCATGCCGCGCGCTTTGAAGGCAGTGGCGCGGGACACGTCGAAGAATTCGCTGTCTGTTGGGCCGGGGCAGAGCACCGTGACCTTCACGCCGAAGCGGGCCACCTCACCGGCCAGACCCAGCGCAAAGAAGCGGTCAAAGGCCTTGGAAGCCGCGTACGTGGCGAAGTAAGGGAGCGGCTGGAAGCTGGCCGTAGAGCCCAGGATCAGCACCCATCCCCGGCCCCGCTCCACCATCCGCGGAACGAACAGGCGCGAAAGGCGAACCATCGCCTCGCAGTTGACGCGCACCTGGCTCAGTTCCTGCTCGACGGGGCTCTGGCAGAACGCGCCGTATTGGCCGAGACCGGCGTTGTTGATGAGGATGTCGACGGGAAGGCCCGCCCCCTCGGTGGCGTCGTAAAGCTGCTGCGGCGCGGCGGGGTCGTTGAGGTCGGCGACGAGAATGCGGACTTCAGTTCCCTTGCCCGCCAGTTCGGCGGCCAGAACCTCCAGCCTGTCCCTGCGGCGCGCGGTGAGGATGAGTCTGGCGCCGAAGCCGGCCAGTTCCCGCGCCAGTGCTGCGCCGATGCCCGCGCTGGCCCCGGTCACCAGCGCCCATTTGCCGTTGAAGTCCTGTGTGTTCGCCATTGCGCACCATCATAGCGGATGAACTACAAGGTAGAGGTCTAGCAAAGTCCAATCTGCCTTGGGAACGAGCGCTCCCGATGTCCGTGATTTCCCACCCAGTGTTTGTAGCTACTCCCTATTCCCTACTCCCTCGCACCACAGAGCTAGCAGCCAGAAGCTGGAACCTAGCTTTCAAACTCCTCGTTCAGCCACTGGCTGAACGCCGCAAACTCTTCGTCGCGGCCCAGGAAGTCGCGCACCATTTGCCGCCCCGGCTTTGACCCGCCCTGTTCCAGAACAGCCTTGCGGTAGCGCGTTCCCGTATCGCAGCCCAGCAGATCCGCCGGGTCGAACTGGGCAAAAAAGTCCAGCGCAATGACCTTGTCGAAGGCGTAGGTGTAGTAGTTCGACGAGTAGCCGGTGAGATGGCCGAAGGCGGCATACATGCGGTTGCCTTCCACCCAGGTCCAGGGTTGCAGGCTCTCAAAAAGCTGCCGCGTGACGTGGTCCAGATCGAGGCCGGCAGGGTCCTGGTCGTGCAGGTCGAGCGAGAGGGTGGTGTAGTAAAGCTGCGAGCGCACCCAGTCGGCGCGGCCAAACGCGCCTGCCTGTTTCATCTTTTCGATGATTGCGGAAGGAAGCGTTTCTCCCGTCTCGTAGTGCTTGGCAAAGGCCTGCAACAGTTTTTCGTCGCGGAAGAACTCTTCGAGCATCTGCGAGGGAACCTCAATGAAGTCGCCCTCGGTGGCGAATCCGGAAAGGCCCGCCCACTCGGTCTGGCCGCCCAGGATAGCGTGCATCAGGTGGCCGAATTCGTGGAAGAAGGTGACCACGTCGTTGTACTGGAGTAATCCCGGCTCACCGTCCTCGCCGCCGGGGAAGTTGCAGATGAGAGCGGCCTCGGGCTGGTAGCGGCCGCGGACGCCTGTGACCACCGGGGCGGCAGAAAACCACTTGTCCTTGCCTTCGCGGGGGTGCATGTCGAGGTAAAAGCGGCCCACGGGCCGGCCACCGTCGAAGACCTCGAAGACCGAAACAGCGGGATCCCAGCCGGGAGCGGACGAGCGGCGGAATTCGACCTTGAAGAGGCGGGCTGCAGTCTGGAGCACCCCGGCTTCGGCCTTGTCATAGGGGAAGTAGGGGCGCACGGACTGGGAATCGAAATCGTAGGTTGCGCGGCGGAATTGCTCGTACCAGTAGCCGCGGCTGGTGATGTCGATAGGCGCCAGTTCCGGCTCGCGCTCATGAGCAAAGGCCAGCACCATCTCGTACTCGCGGGCAGCGCCCTCGCGGCTGGCCTCGTCGAGCTTGGCCAGGAAGGTGCGCACATTGGCCGCAGAACCCATCATCTGGTCGGCAGTGGCCAGGTCGGCCCAACTGCGGAAGCCGAGAACGGTGGCAATCTCCTGCCGGGTGGCCAGCAGGTCGAGCAGAATCTTCTTGTTGGTTGGATAGGCACGGGTGTTGTAGGCCAGGAACATGCGCTCGCGCAGCGCGGCGCTCGTGGCAAAGGTCATCACCGGCTGCATGTCGGGCTGGTCGGTCGAAAGAGTAATGCGGCCCTTGGCGTCGGGCTGATGGCGAGCCACATAATCGGCGGGCAACCCGTCGAGTTCGGCCGTCGTGGCCTCGATGGTCTTGGCGCCCTCCTGGATGTTGCGGCTGAACTCCAGCGAGAGCAGCGAAGCCTTTTCGTGCAGAGCCTGCAGGCGGTCGCGCGTGGCCTGATCCTTGTCCACACCAGACAGGCGGTAGCTGAGCAGCGTGCGCTCCACAAAATACTTGGTGGCAGGGCTCGAGCCTTCCAGATCGATGGCCGCCAGAGCCTCGTAGACCGGGCGATTCAGGCTGAGGGCGCTGCCCGCCATGGCGATCCGTTGAGCCTCCTGCTGGGCCTGATCGCGCACCGCGCTGGCGGCGGCCACGGAGTTGAGAATGCCAGCCTGCGCACCGGCCAGGCTGAGCTGCTCAATGACCACGTCATAGAGGCTCAGGGTGTTCTGCGGGGTGCGCGGCCCCTGCACCGCCAACAGGGCAGCCAGCGCCGCTTCGTGGGCAGCCAAGCGTGCGCTAACCCAGGCAGTCAACGCCTCGGCAGAGGCGGCTCCGCCTGCCTCCCAGGCGTGAAGATCTTCAGTGGGAGTGGTAACGGCGGGATTTTCTGCAGACATGATGGGTAAACTCCTCCAAACTCTAGGTTGCCACAACGGGCCGGGTTGAGATGGGACGCGCTTCATTCAAGAGCGAACCGGGTGCGCCCCAACCGCATTGGACTGCGATAGAACCGTACGAGACGGGAGAATGGGCGCGGCAGCCCAATTCGCCTGTTGCATATCGACCGGAACACCTTTAAGATGCGTCAGTTGATAGGTATGATTCGACACACTTCCAGTACGACGATTTCCGCGCCCGCTCCCGCTCCTCCGCGGCTGCGCGTAGGCAAGCTGTGCGTGGCCATTCAGGCCAATTCCCCCGCGGAGATGGTGGCGCGTGCCGAAGCCGCGCTGAAGGACTCGAAGTTTATCGAGCTCCGTCTGGACACCCTGCTCAAGCCGGCCGCCGTGCTGCCAAAAGTGAAGGATTTTCTGGCCGCGCACCACGATGTGACGCTCATCGCCACCTGCCGCCGCAAAGAGCATGGCGGGCACTTCGTGCTGTCCTTGACTGAAGAATTTGATGTGCTCCAGAAAGCCGCCGAGGCAGGCTGCCAGATTGTGGATCTGGAAGTGGAATCGGCCGAAGAGGCCAAGCCGGCACAACTTGACCATTTCCGCGCCAGGCTCCGGGCGGCGGGCACGGCGTTGCTGGTGAGTTTTCACGACTTCACGCGCACCAAGGATCTGGAGAAGGCTGCGACGCGGATCGAGGCTTTCCAGCCGGATTTTGTGAAGGTGGTTTCGACGGCGCGGTCGCTGGCCGACAATCTGGCTGTGCTGCGGCTGATCGAAGACCGATCGCTCGGAGCGCGCGTGGTGGGCATTGCCATGGGCGAAGAGGGCTTGGTGAGCCGCGTGCTGGGTCCGCGGGCCGGAGCCGCGTTCACGTTCGCTTCCTCGGGCGACGGTGTGGAGACCGCGCCGGGCCAGGTGACCGCACGGACGCTGCTCGACCTATACCGTGTGGAGCATCTTGACCAGGCGACGCGCATCTTCGGCGTGGCCGGCAACCCCATTGCCCACTCGCTTTCGCCGCTCATGCACAACACCGCCTTCCGCCGCGAAAATGTGAACGCGGTGATGCTGCCACTGAAAGTGCGCGCGCTGAACGATCTGCTGACCTTGGTGCGTGAACTGCCGCTGGCGGGCGTGGCCGTGACCATGCCGCTCAAGCAGGAAGTGCTGCCGTACCTGGCCAACATGGACCCGCTCACCGGCCGCATCGGCGCCTGCAACACGCTGCGCACCGGCGCCGACGGCAAGCTCTACGGCTTCAATACCGACGTGACGGGAATCGTGCGGCCGCTGGAAAAACGGCTCAACCTGAAGGGCGCGCGCATCGCCGTGCTGGGCGCGGGTGGCGCGGCGCGGGCCGCTGTCTTCGGGCTGGTGGACCGCGGCGCCGAGGTCTTTGTGGTCAACCGCACCCACGAGAAGGCCGTGGCGCTGGCCAAGGAAGCCAAGGCCAAAGCGCTGAAGCCTGAGCAACTCGCCAAGCACCACCTCGATGTGCTGATCAACTCCACCCCCTGCGGCATGCACGGCTCGAAGCAGGCGCTGCCCATCGCAGAGAACCAGTTGAACGCCGGCCTGGTCTTCGACATGGTCTATAACCCGCTGGAGACGCCGCTCCTGAAGCTGGCGCGCAGCCGCGGAATTCCGGTGGTGAGCGGGATGGAGATGTTTGTGCAGCAGGGCGCGCGGCAATTCGAAATCTGGACCGGGAAACCGGCCCCGGAGGCGGAGATGCTGCGGGTGGTAGAGCTGGCACTGCGCAAGCGCGGATAAGGCCGGCCGCCTAAGGTCCCTGTTCCCCAGGTCTCAAAACGAGACCCAGCTCACTGGCACTTCGTAAAGTCGATCTCCGCGACCGTGATCTGCGCTCCCGGGTTTCCAGGCAGAGACAACGTACCATCCTGCTGCGTAGTCGTCATTGCAGAAGCCGGGCTGCATAGAGCAGGGCCGTCGGGTACGACGGAGATTAGATAGGATGGGGTCCCAGCTTCCTGCAAGTATCCGCCATTGAATGGCGTGACAGGTTTCTGAGACGGAACAGAGAACGAATAGGTGGCACAAAACGGGGCCGTTCCCGCACAGGCTCCCGACGCAGTGCTGAATGTGTTGGTTGGGGAAGAGTTGAAAACCGGCAAGGCCAGAACCCACAGAATCGAGTGCCCATTCGAGTCTTTCGATCCATCCAGGGCCAACATGGCGTAGAGCGGCATCACCGACCCCGTTTTTGCAATCGGAGCGCTCGTAATCACCCCTGTGATTGTGGCTGGCAACGTTGTTTGCTGCGAACCTTCAAAGCCGCACATTCCGGTACAGCCCCCCATCGGAATGGTTCCCAGGTCGGCAGCCCCTGTGACGGGAGCAACAAACGGCGGGTACGCCTTGCCCGCGGAGTCCAACGCTTCAAGGATGATGGCCGACGGGCTGGTAACGGTCGCCGCGCACAGCTTGAAGGCTCCATGCGCATCGGTTGGCCCTTGTTTCGCTGGGTAAAAGTTGACCACCGAGCTGGAAAGCTGCGTCCCCGATTCGAGAACCGCGACCCCCTGCGCCACCGGCTGAAAGGTGAGCGAATCCTGCATGGTCCCCGTGATGACCACGCCCGTACAGGCATCGCTTGCCGGTGGGGTCGGCGTACTGGAGGATGTGGAATTGCCGCCGCATCCGGCAAGGCACATCCAGATCGTACACACGGAAAGAACAGCGCGGTAAGCAGCCATCACGTCACCTTCTGCTACAAGGCACAAGGAACTGCCGGAGGGAGATCCGCCTCATTCTAACTCTCGGCCGGCTGGGGCAGCTTTCACTTGCCCTTCTTCTTTCCCTTCCCCTGCTTGGCAGATTTGTCCGCCTTGGCCTGATCGTCTGGCGAGCGGGTGATGGGGATGGGCCCCATGTCGGGACCGATGCGCTTCACCTGGGTGTCCACCATCATGTAGTTGATGGTGCGCGGCGAAACCGGACGGGTGATGCCGGTGGCAGCATCGGTGGTCCGATTGTCTCCGTTGGCAATCTGGAAGCTGAACACCGGGGCGCTGCCGCCGGCGACCGGCTGGTAGCTGACGCGGACCGGCAGGAATCCCTGGATGGGATGCAGGCGGAAGGCCGTCTCGTAACGATGGCGCTTGAGGCTCCAGGTAAACACGCGCACCTGGTCGAAATCGAAGGGCAACCCGGACTTGGGCGGCGCGAGGACCGTGACGTACTCCGGCACTTCGTGGTTGGGCGTGTTGGCCTCGGGATCGGTCACCTTGGCAAGCACGTAAGCGCCCACGATGCGCTGGCCTTCGCCATAGACGCCAATTTCGTCGGGCACATCCACATCCACCCGGCTCGCCAGCAGCCAGCCCGCGTGTCCCTGATCGTCGCGCGCCAGCCACCAGTCTTCCATGATCACGGGTGGAGGCTCGGGCTGAACAGGAATTGCGCCTGCCGGGGCCACAGAACCCGGCTTGGCGGTGGGCTGCGAGGCAGCGGGTGTCTTGGCAGCGGCGGGCGCGGGAGCGTTTGCGGTCACGGGCGGTTTGGGCGCACTGGTCTTGGGTTGCATGCCAAAACCGGCCGAAGCAACCTTGGGAACCGATGCGCGGACCAGCAGTTGCACCTTGGCGTTGGCGGCCAACAGATAAAAATGCTCCGTGTCGCGGCCGGGGAAGATATGCAGATAAAGGTCGTCGCGCAACACGGCAGTGGCAATCACCGGGTCCTGCTTGTGCTGCTTGCCCAACTGCTCGAACGCATCGTAGCTCTTGGAATCGACCACAGCGCGCTCTTCAATCCAGCCGATCTCGTTCTTCTGGGTCTTGACCTTGAGAAAGCGGCGCCCGTGCTCCAGCACCTCGAGCGGTTGGCCGTTGACCACAGTTCCCACTCGGTTGGAGACAGCGGCCACCCGGTCATGCAGATACGTCTGGCGTACCGAGACGTAGACCGTATCGTGCTGCATGCGGCGCAGGCGGTTACACCCACAAGTCAGCGCAACAAAGCCCAGCAGCAGAAACAGGGGGAGCGAGGCAGCCAAGCGCCTGACAGAAGGGACAAATGAGATGGGAAATAGCGTGAGCACAGCCGGTGGCGATCCTTTTGAGAATAGCAGGGATGAGCATGTAAGGAACAGCGAGCAGGGAATCGCTCCATTCGACCTGCCCTCTTCGCGTTCTTCTTGAAGACCGATGGAAAGAACTCCTTGATGCAGGTTCGTGGTCCCCCCCCCGTGCAACAAAAAATCGCAAGGAAGGCGCACAGAAGTTTTGTGGCAGCGCAAGATGCCGGCCGCTATTCGCTACTCCCTACTACTGCGGCATGGCGGCAATGGCGGAAGCCTGGACGGGGTCGGTTCCGGTGGTGGATGTGATCACCGCGTCCAACTGCCCGGCGGTGGTGGTATCGAAGATGTACGCTTCGAGATCGGGGCTGCCGCCCACGCTCACCGCCAGAATGAAGTTGCCGGTGGAGTCCTCGGCTAGGCCAACCGGGTTCGTCCCGGCAGTCACCGTGCTGCTGAGCGCCGTCAGCGCATAGGTGGAACCAGACGAGGTGAAAGAGAACCCGGCAATCGCGCCGCTGGAACTACTGCTCGTTTGGCGGTTCGCCACGTAAATGTAATCGCCGCTGACGGTGGGCAGGATGGAGTAAGGCGCCAGGCCCTTGCTGGCGTAGGGAGAGGCGGCCAGTTCGGCCACCGTGGGTAGCGAGGCGTAGGTAAAGGCGCGCACTCCGCCGGAGTTGCTGCTGGAAGTGGCCACCGTTTCGCCAATGTAGAAGAGGCGGCTGGTGGGGTCTACGGCCACAGAAAGGGCCGCGCCGCCGGTGCCCTTCACCTTGATGTTGCCGACCGCGCCGAGGGGATTGGTGTTGGCCGCAGTGAACGGAACCACTGCCGTGCCGCCGGTGCCCAACGCAACAAAGACATAGAGATTATCGGGCGAGATGGTCAACTGCTGCACGGTCGCGACCGGCAAAGCCGCACATTGCTCGGTGGAAGATTTGGCCAGACCGGTGCTGGTGTTGAGAGCGATGGCGCAGAGGGTGGTTGAGCCGGACGCCGCTTCCACCAGCCAGCCGTTGGTCGTGTCCACCTTCATCGACTGGGCCTGGTCGGAGGAGATGGCTGCATTTGAGTTGCCCAGAGTGAGTGTGCCGGTAGAACCGACGGTGTACATGTAAATGCCGTTGGCCGTGCTGAGGTAGAGGTAGCCGCCGCTGGGAGAAATGGTAAGGGCAATAGGCGTCGAGGGCGCGGGGGTGGCAGCGATCTTGTTCAAAACGCCAGCGACGATGTTGTAAGCCACAATCTGGCTGGTCTCCGCATTGAGCACGTAGAAGATACCGCCAGACAGGGTGGTGGTCGTCGTGGTGGTCGTCGTGCTAGATGGTGCAGTCCAGAAGCCCTTGCAACCCGCCAGGAGCGGCGCCGCCAACAACAACACCCGTGCCCATTTTCCGATGTCCATTCCCGCTCCTTCAGTGTCGTTGCGTGGCGCTTCAGCCCAGTGGACGCGCCACACTCCGGGTCCAGTCTCAAGGGTATCGCTTCCGCGCCGCGGTTGTTTCGATTTGGACGCGCAAGCGTGCTTGGTCCTGTGTCACCAATAGAGACGCGCCCCGCCCGGCATTCGCTCAGCGGAAATGTCGGCACGGGGCGGCTGGAGGAGAGAGTCTCAGGCTGCAGAACTGGAGGAAGCGGCCTGCCCTTCGGAGGCAACCTGGTCGAGGACCGCGCCGATGGCGTGAATCACCGCGGCCACGCGCACCACGGCGAGTACCAGTTCCTCGGTGGCGCCCTTTTCGCGGACAACCTTCTCGTGGGCATCCACGCACTTGCCGCAGCCATTGATGGCCGAAACAGCCAGCGCCCAGAGCTCGAAATCGACATCTTCCACGCCGTGGCCGCGCAGGCCATTCATGCGCAGGCGGGCCGGCATGGTGCCGTACTTGGGATTGGAGCTGAGGTGATGGAAGCGGTAAAAAATGTTGTTCATGCCCATGACGGCGGCGGCCGTCTTGGCGGCTTCAAGAGCCGGGGCGGAAAGCTGCTCGGTGGCAGCGGCCAGCACCGGGGCGGTGAGGCTAAGGCTGCGCGTGGCAATCGCCGTGCCTACGACGGTTCCCCACAACTGCTGCCGGGTCAGCTCGGTGTTGTTGCGCACCAGCGAAGAATAGTTCAGCTTGAGATCCTTGGCGGAGGCGGGAAGGCTGTCAATCAGGGTATCGAGGCTCATGTGTACTCCGCACAGCCAACAGCATCCAGCTAACAGGGGTCATTTTCGTGACCGCACTGTGAGCTGTCTGCTGTTCGCTGCTAGTTGTTAACTGATCACTGACAACTGCATTTAGACGTGCAGAGTCTCTTCGCCCTTGTGCCAGTTGCAGGGGCAAAGCTCGTCGGTCTGCAGGGCGTCGAGCACGCGCAGCACTTCCTGCGGGTTGCGGCCCACCGAACCGTCGGTGACGTAGACAAAGCGGATCACGTTCTCCTGGTCCACGATGAAGGTGGCGCGCTGCGCAACGCCGGCCTCGGTCAGAATGCCGAGGGCGCCGGTGAGTTCCCGCTTGATGTCGGCCAACATGGGGAAGGGCAGTTCCTTCAGATCGGGATGGTTGTTGCGCCACGCCAGGTGGACGAACTCCGAGTCGATGCTGCCGCCCAAAACCTGCGCGTCGCGGTCGGCAAACTCTTGGTTGATCTTGCCGAAGGCAGCAATCTCGGTGGGACAAACAAAGGTGAAATCCTTGGGCCAGAAGAAGTAGACCTTCCACTTGCCGGGATAGCTGGCTTCGTTGATATTTTCGAAAGCGCTCTTGACGTCGAGGCCAACAGTGGCCGTCACTTCAAATTTGGGAAACTTGTCACCGATCGTAAGCATGCATGACTCCTCAGGGAAGGTTGAATTCGGTTGAAAGAGACCGGCGGACGCACAACGCGCCGCTTCCCTGCTCCGCAGGGACAGAAGGTCGATGCCCTGCCGCATGGTGACTTGAATCACTAGCTGTGGGCATCTGTAAGAAAAGATGCGCCGCGTGGCCGAAGGATTCTGGAGTTGAGGAGGGTCCAAGCTGCGAGTTGAGGAAAACGAGCAGAAAAATCAGTTGGGACGGCTGCCTGGGCTGGAACGGCGGCGGAAGCGCTCGTCGACCGGCTGGCGGCCTTTCACGCCGGACTCGACGGTGTGCCAGTGCTCAATGGCCGGTTCGCCCATGCGCCAGCAGAGCAGGACGACCTGGTCGTCGAGGCGGCAGGGAAAATCGAGCAGGCCGGAATCCAGATCCTTGACCTGCACGCCGATCGAGTCGATTTCGGCAATGCTCTCGCGAACCCGCTGCAAATGCGTTTCCATCTCCGCGCGCTGCTTGGCCACGACGCCTACGTCCACGTGCATGCCGCCGGAAAGATAGATGCGCCGGGCCAGATCGGTGAGCTGGGACTCAACCTCTTCAGCAGCCGTCTTGCCCTCGAGGGCGCGCTTCAGCAAAGCCTCCAGCACCGGGAGGAGAGACTGCGCTTCGTCGAGAGTGAAGGTCTTCATGAGGAAATGTCCTAGCCAATAGGATACGACGGAACAGTGGTCAGTGGTCAGTGGTCAGTGGTCAGTGGTCAGTGGTCAGTGGTCAGTGGTCAGCTAAGATGCTTGCACGCTGCCAACGGCTGTCAAATGGCGCGCTGCCGCCAGACGCCGGATTACGCAGGGAAGAAAACTGACAACTGATAAACAGCCTTTACCCCACTTCCAGCATCCGGTCCAAGGCGACGCGCGCCCAGTGCTTGACGTTGGGGCGGACCTGGATGCGGTTGACCACGCGGCCCTCGACCAGATTTTCCAGGACCCAGGCCAGGTGCTGGGGACTGATGCGATACATGGTGGTACACAGGCAGCCGGTGTCGTCGAGGGTGATGACGCGCTTCCCCTGTTCGGCAAAACGGCGGGCCATGCGGTTGACCAAATGAATCTCGGTGCCGACGGCAAACATGGTGCCCTCGGGAGCGTTCTCAACCAAAGCAATCAGGCGCTCCGTCGAGCCCAGAGCGTCGGCCTTCTGGCAGACCTCCCAGCGGCACTCGGGATGCACAATGACCTGGATGCCGGGATACTTGGCGCGCACCTGATCGACGTGGCCGGGCAGGAAGCGCTGATGCACGGCGCAGTGCCCCTTCCACAGCAGGACGCGGCTGGCGATGAGTTTTTCCTTCGTCTGGCCGCCCAGGCTTTGACCAATCTGGTTGGCCCAGGGGTTCCAAACCGCCATCTCGTCCAGCGGGATGCCCATGTCGTAGCCGGTATTGCGGCCCAGGTGCTGGTCAGGCAGGAAGAGGATGCGCTTGCCACGTGCGAAGGCCCACTCAAAGGCGTGGCGGGCATTGGAGGAAGTGCAGACCAAACCGCCACGCTCCCCGCAAAAAGCCTTGATGGCGGCGGTGGAGTTCATGTAGGTCAGGGGGATCGTGTCATCGGCAAGGCCCAGGCGATCGAGCGCTTCCCAGCAGGCTTCGACCTGCGAGATTTCGGCCATGTCGGCCATGGAGCAGCCGGCGTTCAGATCGGGCAGGATGACCTGCTGGCCCGCACGGCACAGCACGTCGGCGCTTTCGGCCATGAAGTGCACGCCGCAGAAAACAATATGCTGGGCGTCCGTCTCAGAGGCAATTTTGGACAGCTTGTAACTGTCGCCCGTGGCGTCGGCAAAGCGGATCACTTCGTCGCGCTGGTAATGATGGCCAAGCAGGATCGTGGTCGAGCCGAGCTTGGCGCGCGCCGCGGCAATGCGCTCGTCCATGGTGTGGTCGGGAAGCGCGAGGTAGTTTTCAAGGCTGCAACTCGTGCCAGCCTCCGGCGAGGCCGCCGTCGTTTCGTCAAGAATCAGGTTCACTGTACTCCGCCTTCAGCCCGAACCTGCCCTCCGAGGGAGGACGCCGGACGGGGATGTTGAAAGCTAACATGGCTGCAGCGGATGCGCTGACGTTCCTGGAATGTCCCGACTTGGCGCCGGCCCTCTCCAGGAGACCCCCATCCACGGGGTTGTTGCAACCCTTTCACATGGGTGGACTCGGTTCCGGGCCGGAGGAAACCCCAAAAATCCGGCACGGAAAAACCGCTTCCATTGCCCCTTAGTGTAACGCAGGAGCAACAAACGGCCCAAGCGATGAGCGGCCGCGCCGGCCACGGTTTGTGAGCGCCATGGCCGGGCAGGTATCATGGGTCTTCATGGTGACACCGCCAACAATTCAAGCTGCCAACCTAGGTATGGCCGACTCCCTGATTCTGATGGTGCTGGCGCTGGTGGTCTTCGGACCGCGGCGCCTGCCGGAGATCGGACGCAAGATCGGCAAGCTGATGTACGAGTTCCGCAAGGCCTCCAACGACTTCAAATTCCAGATGGAAGAAGAGTTGCGCAACGCCGAAGATGCGGACCGCCGCAAGAAGGAAGAGGAACGGCTGCGGACGCTGGCGCTGACAACGCCGGCTCCGACCCCGGAGACAATCGAAGAGTCCCAGGTCGCGGAAGCGGTCCCCTCCGGCGAGCCCAAGGCAGACTCTGAGGCGTCCGGCGAAGCCGCGGCGGCAAGCGTCGAAAGCCCCTATCCCGGCGAGGCGCTGTACCCCGTGCAGCCCTCGGTCGAAGTGGGTGCACCGTCGGAAGAGAGCTATCCCCGCATTCAGCCGCCCTCGACGGGCGAGCCGGTGCCCTCGCTGCGGCGCACCTGCCTGGCGGAGCAAGTCAAGGCGGCAGAAGATTCCGATGGGCCGGCCAGCCCTGAACCCACCGCCGCGCCCGCCGCCGTTCCTGAAGCAGAGCCGACGTCGCCGACCAGTCCCGTGACGGAGTCGAAGGCCCAAAATGCTTGAACCCGCAGACGCAATCGAGAAGGCGCGGGAGGCGGTGCATCAGCGCGCGGAACTCCCCGGCATGACCCTGATGGAGCACCTGGACGAACTGCGCAAGCGCATTGTCCGCTCCGCCATCTTTCTGTTCTTGGGTTTCATCGTCGCCTACATCTTCCATGAGAAACTGTTCGCCCTGGTGCAGGCTCCGCTGACCAAGATTGGCAAGACCCTGGTCTTTACCCACCCCATGGACCCCCTGAACGTCTACCTGCAGGTGTCGTTGATCGGCGGCGCAATCATCGCTTCGCCCTTCATCCTCTTCCAGGTATGGATGTTCATTGCGCCCGGGCTTTACCAGAAGGAACGGCGCTTTGTGGTTCCGTTCATGACGGCCACCGTGGGACTGTTCCTGACCGGCGCGGCCTTCGGCTACTTCTGGGTGCTGCCTGGCGCGCTGAAGATCCTCATTGTGGACTTCGGCCACAACTTCACATCGATGGTCACCATTGAGGAGTACTCGGGCTTCTTCCTGTCGATCATTCTGGGCCTGGGCATCAGTTTTGAGATGCCCATCCTCATCTTCTTCCTGGCCCTGTTCGGCATCGTGAGCCCCAAGTTCCTGTGGACGAACATGCGCTACGCCGTTCTGGCCATCTTCCTGGTGGCGGCCATCATTACGCCCAGCCCCGATCCCTGGACCATGTGCATCTACGCCATTCCGATGATGATTCTCTACCTGATCGGGATTGCGGTAGCCTGGTGGGTGCATCCCTCGCGGCGCAGAGCCAAGGCAGCCAAAGCCAAGGCCAAGGAGGAAGGCAAATGATTTTCCCCTCGTTTTGGAGGAGCGCGGCGGCAGGACTAGTCCTGCTGGCTCCCCTGGGCACCCCGGCACAGCAGCAGCACTTCAACGGCGCAAAGGCCTATGAATACGCCCGGCAGTTCGTGTCGATCGGGCCGCGCTGGCCCACCAGCCAGGGGCACTTGAGGGCAGAGGCCTTCTTGCGCAACCAGTTCAAGCGCGACCAGATGGAAGAGGATACCTTCACCGCCAATACTCCCATCGGCGTGGTGCCCATGCGCAACTTCATCGTGCGCTTCCCGGGCAAAAAGAACGGCGTGATCGTTCTGGCGACGCATTACGAGACCAACTACTACCTGAAGAACATCAACTTTGTGGGTGCCAACGACGGCGCGGCAACCACCGGCCTGCTGATGGCCATTGCCGACCAGTTGCGCGGCAAAACGCTGGAAGGCTACTCGGTATGGCTGGTCTTCTTTGACGGCGAAGAAGCCATCCGCAGCTGGACCGATTCCGACTCGACCTACGGCAGCCGCCACCTGGCCGCCAAGTGGGGCCGCGATGGAACGCTGGGACGCATCAAAGCTTTCGTGCTGGCCGACATGATCGGCGACAAGGACCTCGACATTCAGCACGAATCGCAGTCCACGGACTGGCTGGTGGGGACCGTGCGGCAGGCAGCGCACAAGTTCGGTTACGACCGCTACTTCTTCCAAAAAGAGGAGCCGGTCAGCGACGACCACCTGCCGTTTGTGCGGCGCGGCGTGCCGTCAATCGACGTAATCGACCTCGACTACGGCCCCGACAACAGCTACCACCACACCGCCCAGGACACCATGGACAAAGTCAGCGCCCACAGCCTCACCATCGATGGCGACGTGTTTCTGGAAACGATTCGGCTGCTGAACCAGAGGTAAGGCAGTGGTCAGTTGCCAGTGATCGGTGGTCAGTTTTTCTGAGGTTGGTGTGGAACCTGCTCCTCCGGGTAAGACTTGTCTTTATCCCAACCTCCATTTACTGATCACTGACAACTGTATTTCCGGAGCCAACTATGATTGCCGGCGTTTCGTGGGTCTGGTGGGTCGGGTTTCACGCGGTGGTGGCCGTGCTGTTGGCGGCCGATTCCCTGCTGCCCGGCAATCGGCGCAAGACGCGCTATCCGCAACTTTTTGCCTGGCTGACGACGGCGACTCTGGTCGCCGCGGCCACCTGTTTCGCGGTGTGGGTCGGCGTCTCCCAGGGCCGGCAACCAGCACTGGAATTCGTGGCCGGCTATGCCATCGAGACCTCCCTCAGCGTCGACAATCTCTTCGTCTTCCTGGTCATCTTTCAGGGCTTCCACATCAGCACGCATCGCCAGCACAAGGCGCTTCTGTGGGGCGTGATGGGCGCGGTGGTGTTGCGCGCGCTGTTCATTGCCGCGGGCATTACGCTCATGCAGCGCTTTGCGTGGATCACCTGGGTCTTCGGGCTGTTTCTGCTCTATGCGGCGGCACGGCTGGTGCGCGGCGAGTCGACCGACGCCGCCGTTCCCGCCTGGATTCGCAACCTGAAGCCAGCCAACGGCTCGCTCTTGCCGGTGATTCTGGCCGTGGAACTGACCGATGTGCTGTTCGCCGTCGATTCCATCCCGGCCGTGCTGGCCATCTCCCACAATCCCTTTGTGGTGTACACGTCGAACATTGCGGCGGTGCTGGGGCTGCGCTCGCTCTACTTTGCGCTGGCCTCCCTGCTGAACCGCTTCCGCTACCTGCATTATGGGCTGGCCGCGCTGCTGGGCTTTGTGGCCCTGAAGATGCTGGGCGCGCACTGGATCGAAGTGCCCATCACGATTTCGCTGGCGGTAATGGGTGCGATCCTGGCAATTTGTGCGGTGGTGTCGGTAGTGGCAGGGAACAAGGACCAGGAAATAGGGAATAGGGAATAGGGAATAGGGAATAGGGAATAGGGAATCTATGTCCGTTCCCGACAAGAAGCCGGGGTGCCCCATCCTTGCCGCGTCTTTGTATTTGCGGCAAGGGTGGGAAAGCACAAATCTCGATCAGATCGTCTTTCACACTTCGCAAAAAGAAAACGAAAAGCCCAAAGACATCGGTTCAGCGGCATGCCCTACCCTAAGCTCCATTTCAAACGCTTTGTTGGGCACCTGCCGTGTGTTACATTCAACCTTCCGCTAAAGAGGAGAATCGATGCGCCGCGAATTTTTGGCCGCTCTGATTGTCATGCTGGCTGCCAGTATTTCGCTCGGGCAGCAGAATCACGCTCCTGCATCATCAAAACCCCCACAAGCACAACCGGCCCTGTCAACCTATTATTCCGTTGGTCCGGACGTGACCTCGCCAGAGCTTATTCCATCGAATCCTCTGCCGGTCTTCACCGGGAAATGCAAGAAACAGGACGACTCGGTGGAGTTCGTAGTCATTGTGGATAAAACAGGCGAGCCACGCAGCATCCCATATTCACGCGGGCTTGTCACTGACTCGGACAAGCTGGCGCTCCAGATTGTCACTGCCGATCGGTTTATGCCCGGTACCCACAACGGCGAGCAAGCAGCTATCGTGATTTCAGTAACAGTGAGCCTGAAAGGATGTATTGAAAGCATCAAGGACGAGTCGGGCCACAAATCCCAACTCTTCCACCTTCGGTCTCAACCAGCGCAGGAACTCGCAGCCATTGTCCGGCCACCAGAAGTGTTGGCGCCAATTTCGGGCTTTCAATCCTCAATGAATTCCGACGGCCCCGAGTTCTATCGAGTTGGAGGCAGCGTAACTGCCCCGGTTCCACTCAACTCCGTGGAGGCGCACTACACAACTGCGGCGCGGAAAGCAAAAATCCAAGGAAATTGCTGGATTTCCTTCATTGTCGACGCAAACGGTATACCGCAGACCCCCAAGGTGATTCACGGCCTCGATCCGGGTCTGGACCAGAATGCACTTGATTCGGTGAGCAAATACCGGTTTAGGCCCGCGATGAAAGACGGGCACCCCGTCCCAGTCATCCTTACAGTCCAAGTGAACTTCAAGCTTTATTAGGATTTGCACGCCAAATGCCGCTGCGTTTCCCGGCGGGTGGCGTGCGTTAAGCCCCATCTCCCTCCTGCCTCACCGCGGTCCCGCTCTTATCTCCTCGAAAGCGCGTCAAAAAACATCCAAAAACCGCAAAAAACGCCCTTATTTCGCGATTTTTTCAACTTTTTTCTCCACTATTCAGTGTTTCGAACTATGCCGAGCGATCTGGAAAGCATGTGCACTAAGGCCTGTGTTTGTTGGCCAATGCTTGAATTGTTGGATCAATCACTCGGCATAGTTTTGCTGAGCCTACAGGTTG
>Ga0224530_1000118_pt1 | contig 52336 bp, 37 predicted proteins | sample CBST75metaG_FD_179873 | JGI IMG/M metagenome (GOLD analysis project Ga0224530, IMG submission 179873) | Peat soil microbial communities from Stordalen Mire, Sweden - C.B.S.T75 | ecosystem: Environmental > Terrestrial > Soil > Wetlands > Peat | place: Sweden: Norrbotten County, Stordalen Mire...
TTCCCTCGAGTTCGACGCCCCGCGAGCGGACTTCGCCCTCCTGGTGCTGGTTGAAGCTGGAGTCGGAGACCAGAACGTTTGTCTCGTTGATCTGGAAGACGGACGCTGTGATGAAACTGGAGGACGTGCGAGGCTGGATCTTAACGCCGCCTTCGATTTGGTGTGCGTCCGAGGGGGAAGCCGGCGTGGTTGATTGCCCGGTCGAAGCGTTGAAGACGTAGGTTCCGGCATTGGGAAGGAAGCTGGTGGAGTAGGCAAAGTAAGGTGCGATTCCGGAAGCAGTGAGGTAGGTGACGCCCACCCGTCCGGTGAAGCGGTCATCCAGGTGCGAAAAGCCTGCACTTCCGGGGAGGAAGTTGGTGATGTCGTTCTGGGCGAAGTCTTGACGGCCGCCTAGACTGAAGATCAGGTGATTGTGATACTTGATCTGGTCCTGGGCATACAGGCCATGCTGCTGGAGCAGGCTGTTGTTATCCAGGAACGGTGCGCCGGTGGGAATCGGAGTCTGCCCGTAGACGGGGTGATAGATGTTCAGGTCCTTGACCCCAAAGAGATAGTAGCTCGTCGCGCGCTGCCTGATGTACCGGTAGTCGTATCCGAAGAGCACAGTTTGCTCCCACTGGCCTTTGCTCAGGCGCCGCAGGGCTCGCGTGTCCACGGTTTGAAAGCGGTTGGTGTTTGGCGTGGCGAAGAGATAGCGGGAAACTTCCGTCAGACTGGCACCGTCGAAGCCGCCTCCGACGATGGTCTGCCCCTTGAAGCCGATGTACTGGAAGCGATAGTTGGAGTGCAAATTCCAACCGTTCGCGAAGAGGTGATCTCCCGTATATGCGATGGATCCCTGGTCGCGTGAGACCTTGTCGTAGTCCGGCTCGCCCAGGAACGTGCTGACCGGTATCACCCCATTGGGATTGTTGAAGAGAGTGCCGGCCGCAGGCAGGAACTGGCTCCATTTGCTTCCATCATGCTGGTAGTCCGCGAGCACGCTGAAATTCGTTCGCTCGCTGGGATGCCACGTGAGCGCAGGCGCAATCAGGCGGCGGTCGTCAGGGGTGAAGTTGGTTTGGGTGTCGCTATTGCGCACCAGCCCGATCAGGCGGTATCTATAGGTCTCCCCGCGGTCGAAGGAGCCGGTAGCATCCAATCCTCCTTGGCGCCGGTCATAGGAGCCAAACTGGCCTTCCACAACAGTGCTGCGCTCCGCACTGGGGCGCTTTGTAACCTGGTTGATCAGGCCGCCTGAAGGAAGCTCGCCGTAGAGAACAGAACTGGGACCACGCAGTATCTCCACAGATTCCAATTCAAACGGATCAAGCTTGCCCGCCAGCGAATTGAAACGCATGCCATCCCGAAAGATCCCGAAAGTTTGTGCGTCAAAGCCACGAATCTTGAGCCAGTCGAAGCGCGGCTCGACGCCATACTCGTCGGCTTGAATGCCTGGGGTGTAACGCAAGGCTTCGTTTACGGTGATGACCTGACGCGTTTCCAGTTCCTGCCCACTCACGATCGAAATCGACTGAGGCACTTCAATCAGCAGCGCATTGGTCTTCGATCCGGCATTCGAGGCATAGGGAACAATCCCTGTGTCGCCGGAGACATTTACGGTATCTGTGGCCGAGCCCAGGTCCAGCGAAATCGAAAGCGGTATCAATCATCGGAAGGTCAGGTGCTGAATCAGCCTGCCAAGACTACGGGGTCTGCCTATCTGTGCGCACAGGACAGCTTCGCGGTGTTGGGCAAGCCGGTCTGCGGAATAGTTCTTTCCACCATTTCACTCCCGCGGCGGCTTCTAAAGCCGGGGCCTTTCGGCCTCTGGCCGTACCTCTCTGAAGCACCCATTTATGGACACAGCCTTAGCGGGGAGGCTCACTCGTAGCGGAGTGCTTCGATGGGGTCGAGGTTGGCGGCGCGGATGGCAGGGATCATGCCGCTGACCAGACCGGTGATGACCAGGATGATAGTGGCGACAATGACCGAGGCGGGAGAGATGATGAGCTGGATATCGCCATTTTCGGCGTGTTTGGCAAGGGCGCTGTAAAAGGTGATGCGGCCGACGAGGGCAGAGACGAGATAGGCAAGGGAGATGCCGGCGACGCCGCCGACACCGGTGATGACCAGGGCTTCGGCGAGGAATTGCAGGAGGATGTGGTGGCGGCGCGCGCCAAGGGCCTTCTCGATTCCTATCTCGCGGGTTCGCTGCTGGACGGCGACGAGCATAATGTTCATGAGGCCGATGCCGGCGATGCCGAGGGTGAGCGCGCCGACCAGCGTGAGCAGGACCTGAAGCGCGATGGTGACGATGCGGAACTGATGGAGCTGAGACTGAAGGTTGGCGACGAAGATGGCGCGATGGTCGGAGGGCCGGAAGTGGTGGGCGGCGGCGAGGGTGTTGCGGAGGTCCTTTTCGACGACCTCGTTGTCGCCGTGGTAATTGAACCAGATGCCATCGAGCCAGGTGGTGTCCTTAAGATCGCCCATGGTGGAGAAGGGGATCCAGATGGAAGTGTTGATATTGTTTTCGCCTTCGACCATTTTGGGGCGCAGGACGCCGACGATGGTGAACATGACGCCGTTGAGACGGATGCTCTCGCCGATGGCATAGCCGCCGGAGAAGAGCTTGGTTTTGGCATCGGAGCCGATGACGCAGACGTGGGCGCGCTGCTGCTCTTCGAGGCCGTTGAAGAACCGGCCTTCGTCGACTTCGAAGGCGAGGATGTCAAGGCCTTCGGGGCGTACGCCGTCTACCTGCCAACTGTAGGTATGAAGGTCGTTCTGGACGGTTGCGTCCTGGAACATGACGGGGGTGATGGCGGTGATGCCTGGGACGGAGTTCCAGATGAGATCCATATCATCGGGGGAGAGGCGGACTTTGACGCCAGCTTTGTCCGCGCCGGCCTGCTCGGAGGTCCGGCCGCCGTAGACCTCGATATGGTTGACGCCCCACTGGGCGAAGATGTTGATGACGGCGCGGGAGAAGCCTGCGCCGTAGGCAAGCAAGAGCACGACGGTGGCGATGCCCCAGGCCATGCCGACCATGGTGATCACGGTGCGGCGGCGGTTGTAGAGCATGGCTTCCCAGGCTTGGGCGAGAATGTCGATAATCATGAGGGCCTCCGGCCGGGGAACAGGGTTAGGGATTTGGGGGAGAACGACGGGCTGCCCTGTCACTCTCTCCTGAGGGCTTCGATGGGGTCTAATGCGGCGGCTTTGCTGGCGGGGTAGAGGCCGGCGGCGATGCCGCAGAGCGTGAGCGAGCCGATGGCGAGTGCGGCGGACCATGGGACCAGGCGCGGAGGATCGAAGCCGGGAACCTTGCCGGTGAAGAAGTGGTCGAGGATCCACATGAATGCGCCGGAGAGGGCGATGCCGATGAGGCCGCTGATGCCGGTGAGGAAGAGGCCCTCCCAGAAGAACTGGGCCAGGATTGCACCTTTGGTTGCGCCAATGGCCTTGAGGATGCCGATCTCGCGGGTGCGCTCGGTGACAGAGACGAGCATGATGTTGATGATGCCGACTGCGCCGAGGCCGAGGGTGACGACGCCGACACCGCCGAGGAAGATGTCCATGGCGTCGAAGATGGCGCCGATCATGTGCTCTTCCTGGATGGTGTCCCACTCGTCGAAGGCGTCCTTGTTGGAGGGGGCGAAGCCGTGGTTGCGGGCGACGATGCGGTGGACGGCGGGGACGGCCTCTGTCGTGTCTCCCTTGATGGCGGGCTGATATTGGATGGAGGAGACTGCGTCGCGGGCAATGTTTTCGCCCTTCATGGCGAAGAGCTCCTGCATCGTGGTGAGGGGCATGTAGAGCTTCTGGTTGTCGCTGTCATTGTTGCCGCGGGAGATGGAGCCGACCTTGCCAATGACGCGGAAGGAGATGTCGTTGATGGTGATGGTTTCGCCGAGGATGGGGCGGCCAGGGAAGAGCAACTGGGCAGATTTGAGGCCGAGGACGACAACGCGGCGGTGGTCGACCAGGTCGTTGGGGTCGATGAAGCGGCCTTCGTTCATGGGGATGAAGCGGATGGCGGGGAAGTTGGGCTCGACGCCCATGACCTGTCCAGAGGTGTTGGAGAAGGCGCTGACGGCGTAGAGGTCGCCTCGGTTGAGCAAGGCGGTGACGGCGCGCAACTGGGGGAGGGTACGCAGATCGGCTTCGTCGCGGAGGGTGAGCTGGTAGGGCCTCATGCCGGTGTGCTGGTTAGCGACAGCGGGGATCGTGCCGTTCCACATCATGACGACGTCGTTGCCGAAGGTGGAGAGGTTGCGATGCTGACCGGAGCGGAAGCCCTCCCCGAGGCCGACCAGGACGAGCAGCGAGCCTACCCCCCAGGCAATGCCAAACATGGTGAGGAAGGTGCGCAGCTTGTTGGCCAGCATGGCGCGGAAGACCTGGCCGAGAGTGTCAGAAAAATTCTGCATCGCTAGTTGGACGCCGAGGAAGGCGTCTGGAGCTTATTACGTTGCGAAAAAGGTTTTGGTTCCCCGCACGGGGTTCGGCTGCGGGAAGGCTGGAACCGGCGGCGGGCGGGATGCGTAAGGGAGGGTGAGGGTGACAGCGGGCCGCGGGGTCCGTCTGAAACACTTGAGAATGCTCGACCGATTTCAATGAACCGATTTTATAGGCAGTGGATTTGCGCCAGGGAGCTGAGGCTTTCTTCGCGTCGTGGGAGGGATTTGTGGCTTCATCGCGGAAAAGCAGGAAGTTCTGGATCTGGATTGGCGCCGGCGGGCTGGTGGTTGTGCTGGTGGTGGGATTGGCGGCCATGCGGCTGGCCAAGGGATCGACGATTGACCCCAACAAGCTGGCCAAGGTGACCAGGGGAGACGTGGCGCGGAGCGTGGTGGCGACGGGAAAGATTCAGCCGATCACCAAGGTCGAAGTCAAGTCGAAGGCCTCGGGGATTGTGGAGAAACTGTATGTGGACATCAACAACGTGGTGAAGAAGGGCCAGCCGCTGGCGCAACTGGACCAGGTGGAGATTGCGGCGCAGGTGGAGGCACAGCGGGCGCAACTGGCGGCGCAAGAGGCGAATGTGGGAACGTACGAGGCCAACGTGGAGCAGGACAAGGTGAATGCGGCAGCGCCGGATTTGCCCATGTACAAGCTGACCCTGGACCGAAACACGGCCATGCAGAAGGAAGGAATTGTGAGCCTGCAGGCGCTGAACGACGCCAACAAGGATTATTTGGCGGCGCTGACGCGGCGTGACTCGTCGAAGGCGCAGATTGGCGTGGATACGGCCAAGCTGCGGCAGGCCAAGGCGCAGGTTTTGCAGAGCGAGGCGAGCCTGAAGCAGTTGACCGAGCAACTGGGGTATACGACGATTATTGCGCCGATGGATGGAGAGATTCTGTCGCGCGATGTGGAGATTGGCGATGCGGTGAGTTCGATTCTGGTGTTGGGCTCAACGGCGACGCTGGTAATGACCGAGGGCGATACGAGCCAGGTGTATGTGCAGGGCAAAGTGGACGAGGCGGATATTGCGCACGTGTACATGGGCCAGCCGGCGCGGATCAAGGTAGAGAGTTTTCGGGATCGGGTCTTCAATGGAAAAGTGACAAAGATTTCTCCGATGGGGGTGGAGAAGGATAATGTGACGACCTTCGAGGTGCGGGTGTCGATTGATAACCCCGGCGGGGAGTTGAAGGCGCTGATGACGGCCAATGCGGAGATTCTGCTGGACGAGCACAAGGGCGTGCTGACGGTGCCCGAGAGCGCGGTGATGTATGACAACCAGAAGAATGCGAGCGTGGAGATTCCGGACAAGAGCCAGAAGGAAGGGAAACGGAAGATTGCTGTGAAGGTGGGGCTTTCGAACGGCAATTTGACGGAGATTGTGAGTGGGCTGAAGGAAGGCGACCAGGTGGTGCTGCAGCAGTAAGGCCAATTTCATTTTGTTGTTGTGCCCGCTGATGGTAATACAAAAATCCGGCCGCCAATGCGGACAGCGCCGTCACAACCGCGAGAGCCGCGAAGACATCGCGCCAGCCATAGGCTACCGGCAGGCGGGCAATGGAGTCTCCGGCAAGCACACCGCCCAGATAGCCGACCCCATCGACGATGCCGGAGGAGGCCGCGCCGGCTTTGCTTCCGCTCATGTCCAGGGCAATGGCTCCGGCCAGATAGGAATATGGACCGAGCAGGAAGAAGGCCACCAAGCCAATGAGAATCACTGCCGCCGGACGCAACAGGTTGACCCGCAGCAGCCGAACCGCCGTGATCTCCTCCAACTCCGAGCTGGCTTTCACGCCCTGCCGGTCGCGCTAGATCTCCGCCAGGATCAGGCCCCAGATCGATTTTGCCGAACTCGCCCTGCGTCTGCCCCCGCTTCGCCCGCAGCGCCTCCAACTCCCCAAGCTCGCGCTCGTTCAGCTTCGTCCCCGCGTGATGTAGCCGGAACTCCGCACCCTTCCGAACCCGCGCCGCGATCTGCTCCGCTTCGCTCTGAGCCATGCCGCTAAACCTCCATCCCGAAAAGAGAAACGCCTGTTTTCCCAGGGAACCCCAGACGCCCTAACTCATTGAGATGCATAACTCGCCCGCTGGGGTCCGCAGGGTTCCACGGAACATTTTTCTGAGACCTGGGATCGCAAGAACTCCACTGAGCGAGGCATCAATCCCGGAAAACGCCGCAGGGTGCGATAGACCGTGGTAGCGATCTGGATCATGCTGTTTGCCAAGGCGATTGGAGGCCGTACCGATGGCAAAGAGCAAGCGCAAACGGACGCCCAAATCTGTTCTGAAGCTCCCGGATCTCGAACAATCCAGGTTCGCTGTCCTGAACAGTCTGACTTCTCCAAGTTCGCAGCGAACCTACGATCATGCGATCCGGGAGTTCATCGAATGGTATTGCTCGGAACCCAGGCTTGCTTTCAATAAGACTGTGGTCACTCGGTACCGCATTTCCTTGGAACAGCGGCACTATGCATCAACTACCATCAATCTGAGACTTGCGGCCGTCCGGAGATTGGCTTACGAGGCTGCCGATTGCGGTCTGCTCAGTGCAGACTTGGCTGCTGGCATTCGCCGGGTAAAGGGTGCCAAGCGCTTGGGTGTGCCTGTCGGCAATTGGCTCCCTGCGGAACAGGGCAAGCGCCCTCTGTTGACTGCGGACAGTGCAAGCATCCGAGGCAAGCGGGACTATGCCACACTGGCGATTCTGCTGGGCTGCGGGCTACGCCGAGCGGAACTCACTGCTTTACGCGTCGAAGATATCCAGCAATGGGAGGAGCACTGGGTCATTGCCGATCTTGTCGGCAAGGGCGGCCACATACGAACAATTCCGGTTCCGGACTGGGTGAAAGCTGGAATTGACTCTTGGATGCTGGCTTCCGGAATCACCACTGGCACTCTCCTTCGCTCGATCAATAAGGCTGGAAGGATCTGGGGAGCCGGCTTCAGCCCCAAGGTCATCTGGGGCGTCGTGAAGGAGAAAGCAAAAGACTGTGAGATTCCGGCTCTCGCGCCGCACGATCTCAGACGCACATGCGCCCGCCTGGGCCATCAGGCTGGCGGTGAATTGGAGCAAATTCAGTTTTTGCTGGGCCACGTTTCTGTCCAGACGACAGAACGCTACTTGGGCTGTAAGCAGCGGTTTCGCAATGCTGTCAATGATCGAATTGGCCTGGAGCCTGACGGGGTCTCAATAGATCCCACACCGCTGGGCGACATTCGGGTAGTAATCCGTGTCGGTGAGCGATTTAGCGATTTACTAGTTTTCAAGCGGAATGGAACGACTCAGGCCAACCGTGCCCATGAGAGCTCCACAGGCAACCGGCTGGAAATATATACAGAAAAACTTTACAGACTACCTGTATATATGAAATATTAATCAGGTGAGCAATCGAAAGTCTTCTATTCAAACCGAGCTCGCTCGAACGCTGGCTGCCGAGATGCGTACAGTATTCCGCAAGCTCAAGTTGCGTGTGCGCGAGCATGGGGGCGGAAATGATCTGACACCGTCGCAGTCCTCCGTTGTTCTTCGACTCGAAAAAGACGGTGCGGACACGGTTTCAGGCCTGGCGCGAGCCGAAGGCATGCGCCCGCAGTCCATGAGCGCCATTGTTGCGCCGTTGCAGGAGTCTGGGCTAGTCCGTGGTGCACCTGACCCGAGCGACGGGCGCCAAACTCTGATGTCTCTCACGCCCAAATGCCTGAAGTGGCTTCAGGAGGGCAGGGCCGCCAGACAGGACTGGATCGCCACGACCATCTCTCAGAAGCTCTCTCTTCAGGAGCAGGTGAAGCTTCAGGAAGCACTCAAACTCCTTACGCGTCTTGTTAAGGATTAAATCCACTTCGTCCCGCTTCTTACCCGCGTCTACTCGAGGAATAGAACCCCATGCCGCTTACTACTCTTGATCCCAATACCGCATTGATCGTCATTGACCTGCAGAAAGGCATCGTCAGCGGGAAATTCATTCATCCCATCGCCGACATCGTTGACCGGACACGCGCGCTGATCGATGTTTTCCGTGCGAAGAACCTTCCAGTCGTGCTGGTCAACGTGGCGGGCCGCGCACCAGGCCGCACGGAGCAGGGGCCGCGCGCCAGCCAGACCTTTGCCGAAGGATGGGCCGACCTTCTGCCTCAGTTGGATCGGCAACCAAGTGATATTGCCATCACCAAGCGAAGCTGGGGCGCGTTCGCAACGACGGATCTTGAAGCCCAGCTCAAAACGAGAGGCGTTACCCAGGTTGTTGTGGCTGGTGTAGCGACATCTGTCGGCGTTGAGGCAACCGCTCGTCAAGCCTACGAGCAGGGGCTCAATGTGACTCTGGCACTCGATGCAATGACCGATATCCGCGAAGAAGCGCATGAGTACAGCATCGGGAATGTGTTCCCTCGTATCAGCGAGACAGGGTCTACACAGGAAATCATTTCGCTGCTTGAAAAAAGGAGATCTCCTTTATGAATTGGCTTTGGCTTGTGTCGTACTTCTTTGGGGGGGCTTTTGCCGCTAATGCTGTGCCACATTTTGTCAGCGGCATAATGGGACGATCCTTCCAGAGTCCTTTTGCAAAACCACCGGGGCGCGGTCTGTCCTCTGCAACGGTCAACGTTGTCTGGGGATTCTTCAACGCGGTGGTTGCGTATGTGCTGGTCGAGCGCGTCGGTGTTTTTGATCCGCGGGCGACAATCCACATCGTTGCGTTCTTCCTGGGCGCACTTCTCATCAGCATCCCAACGGCACGTCACTTCGGCCAGTTTCATGGGGGCAACACGCCCCAGCAGCAATGATCAACCCGGCAGCGGGCGCCTTCCGCGCCCTGAGAAGTTTCAACTTCCGCTTGTGGACGGCCGGTGCCCTGGTCTCAAACATCGGCACCTGGATGCAGCGCATCGCGCAGGACTGGCTTGTCCTGACGCAACTGACCCATCACGATGCGTCGGCGTTGGGCATTGTCATCGGCCTGCAGTTCGCCCCGCTCCTTCTGCTCCTGCCCTGGACCGGGTCGGCCGCCGACCGGCTCGATCAGCGCAAGTTGCTAATGGCCACCCAGGCGGCTATGGGTATTCTTGCGCTGATCCTGGGAGTTCTCACCATCACTGGAATCGTCCAGCTCTGGCACGTGTACGTGCTGGCCTTCCTGTCCGGCTCTGCCTTGGCCTTGGATGCTCCCGTCCGACAGACCTTTGTGGCCGAGATGGTCGGCGATGACGATCTTCCCAATGCCGTCGCATTGAACTCAATGTCCGTTAATTCCGCGCAGATGATCGGCCCTGCCGTTGCCGGTTTGCTCATCGCGGGCGTTGGCCTTGGATGGGCGTTTCTTCTCAATGGGCTCTCCTTTGCCGCGGTGCTCATCTCGATGTCTTTCTTTCGTGGCTCGGAACTGCATCCCAACCCCAGAGCCCATCGCATTTCCGGTGGATTTATCGAGGGCCTTCGCTATGTATGGAACAGGCCGGACCTCGGGGCGATCCTGCTCATGTTGTTTCTGATCGGAACGTTCGGATTCAACTTTCCAATCTTTATTTCAACCATGGCCGTCAATGTATTCCACACCGACGCGCGGGGATTCGGCGTGCTTTCTTCCCTCATGGCCGTGGGCACTCTTGCAGGCTCGTTGTTCGCGGCCAGCCGGATGAACCCCAGCTTGTCCTCTCTGTTGGCCGGCGCCGGTGTCTTCGGCCTTGGCTGTAGCCTGGCCGCAATGGCCCCCGGCTACTGGTGGTTTGCGGTGGCTCTCATGATTGTCGGCGCGGCAGCCCTGACCTTTGTCAACGGCACCAACAGCATGATGCAGCTCTCCACAGAGCCGGCGATGCGAGGCAGAGTTATGGCCCTGCGAGTTTCCATCGCACTCGGAGGAACACCGATTGGCGCACCCATCGTGGGTTGGGTTGCCAACCACTTCGGCCCACGTTGGTCGCTCGCATTAGGTGCCGGCGCGGCCTTCACTGCTGCCCTGGTGGCAGCCTACGTTCTGACCCGCCGAAAAGAACCAATGCTCACCCTGTAATAAGCGGCGAGGAACCGGCAGGTGTTCCCTGATCTGTACCGAGGTTATTCTGGGTTACAGACATTGGACGGTTAACAGGCCAAATCACTCATCGAGAATGGCTTCCACCAAAAACGAAGGATAGGTATTGGGAAACGCCGCAGGGACCGGGAGAAGCTATCGAATGGTGCAGAATCTGCCAAGTACCAAATCGCCAACAAAAGGAGTCACGTTGTCCCGGATCAACGCCACCAGTCGGAGCGGATTTCTTCGCCTGGGAAAACTTCGGACGGAATACCGGGTGTAGGGGACCAGAGCCCCAGGTCCTCGACGGCGAAGACACTCTCGATGGGCTTCATCCATGCGTGGAGCGCGAGGTCAAACAGTCCCCAGTGGATGGGCATGAGCAAGCCGTGGCCGCCAAGAGCGCGAAAGCTGCGAACAGCGCCTTCCGGCCCCATGTGAATATCGGCCCAAAGAGGGTCCGAAGCACCGATCTCAAGCATGGTGAGGTCAAACGGTCCAAACTGCCTGCCGATGTCGACGAAGCCCTCCCACTCTCCCGAGTCGGCGCCGTAATAGACGCGGTGCTTGGGGCCGACAAAAGCGAAGGATGCCCACAGGGTCTCGAATCGATTGAAGAGACTGCGGCCAGAGAAATGACGGGCCGGCAAGGCGGTAACCATCACTGAACCAACGGTTACGTTCTCGGTCCAGTTCAGCGCGGTGCAGCGGGTGGCATTGACGCCGAGAGTATGCAGAATCTTCTCAACGCCAAGCGGCGTGATCCAGTGGGCATTCTCAAACTGCGGCATATTCGCAAGCATGTGGATAGTGCCTGCGCCGAGATGATCGTAATGATCGTGCGAAATCACCACGGCATCGATGGTGGGCAAATCTTGAAATGCAAGCGGCGCGCGGAAGAAACGCTTGGGTCCAGCCCATTGCGTTGGGGCCGCGCGTTCATCCCAGACTGGATCGATGAGAAGACGTATCCCGTCGATTTCAACCAGCGAGGTAGAGTGCCCCATCCAGGTAATGCGCAGGCCGGAGCGGGAACTCGTTGCAAAGATCCGCGGGTCGGTGCGGAAGGGGCCAAGTGAATGTTTGGGCGATCGCGCCGCGGCACCCAAAAAGAAACGGGGACCGATCTTGAAGATCAGAGAAAGCCCACCGACTTTCGCCGGAACGGGGTTCAAAAACTTTTTACCTTCCCGCTTCGCAGGCATCAAGGTCATGCCTATTAGATGGTTTATGTTGCAAGTGGATTCCGTAATACGCATATGGCAAGTGTTGGCGACCGTAACCCGCTCTCGCCCAACAGCCTTTTCAAGATGAGACCGCCTCTTCATTGTTTCTTGCCTCGGATGGCCTGCGCTTCCCTGCTCCTCGTGCCTGCGATGTGTGAAACTTTTCTTCGCAGCGTCCATCTACTCTGACCAGAGAAGGAGAATGGACCGATGCGGATTACTTTGATTGGCGGACCAACCGCTTTAGTGGAGATCAATGGTTTGCGCCTGCTCACCGATCCGACCTTTGATGCGGCTGGAAGCGAATATGCGCGCGGCCAGGTTGTCCTGCGCAAAACCGACGGGCCTGTCTGCGGCTCCAAGGATTTGGAGCCCATTGACGCGGTTCTGCTCAGCCATAATCAGCATGCCGACAACCTCGACGACAGCGGCAGGGCGTTTCTCTTCCGTGTGCGTCAGGTCTTCACAACCGAAGTCGGCGCTCAACGGCTGGGTGGGAACGCAGTTGGCCTCGCACCGTGGGAAACCGAAAAGTTTGCATCGGCAGATGGCATAGCCGCGCTCCAGATCACGGCAACTTCTGCGCGCCACGGCCCACCAGGCATCGAGCCGGGCGCAGGGGACGTGGTCGGCTTTGCTGTTGCCCCGGCAGGTCGGCCGGGTGAAGCCGTCTACATCTCTGGAGACACGGTTTGGTAGGAAGGCGTGGAGGAGGTGGCGCGGCGCTTTCCACCTCACGATGAACTACGACGACGCGATTGCCACGGCGCGGGCATTTCCCCGCGCACTCATTTTTCCTGTGCATCACCAAGGCTGGGAGCACTTCACCGAGACGCTGGATGACTTGGCCGCAGCTTTTGCTCGCGCGGGTCTCTCTGACTGCGGCAGGAGTAAGATCTGCGAAGAAATCGGTGATTTAGCGTATTGAAACGGAATTTGAGAAGATGGGCCGAGCCGTCGATGAAGTGACTTCCGCGAACGCACCGCTCTCCTCATCTTGTCCGCCGGTTATTTTGACCTGGATAGAAACATCTTGAGATGAGCCCGCAGCGAGGTGCCCGATGGTAACGACCACTTCATTTCCTTGAACAGTAGCGCTGTCGCTCGCGGTGCCAGCGAACCTCAGTCCTTTGAGCAAATGCAATCGAACCTGAGTCCCATTCAGATCGATTTGTGAATCGTTGTTGAGTTGGACGGTATAGGTGATTTCACCGCCCCCTGACGTATTGCTGGAAGCCGTCAGTTTGACGGAGATCTTGGAGCGGACCTCGGGCTTGGTGACGGTCCATTTGTCGAGCAGATCCGGTGTCCCAGTTGCAGGCGGCGAGACAACCAGTCCGGTGGCAGGATCGACCATCGTAACGGGAATGGGATCATTCAGTGGGTGGCCGAGCTGGCCGGTAATCTGTTTAAGGCCGGTTTAAAACAAGCGGTGGTCAATTAGCTGCAGAGTTGCGCAGCGTACTCTGAGTAACCTTGGTATCGGATCCGCTGGTTTATTGTCGATCAAATTCATTTTGGTCACTCACAGCCTTCGATCCGAGCCTCCAATTCATCCAATGACCGCAGATATCGCAGATGCGGGTCACTGTTGACCTCAGCCTTTATTGGCAGAAAAGCCTGACCTCCAGCGAGAATGTCGAGCCCCGGAAAGCGAGCATGCGTCTTCTTTACTGTCTCTTTGAATCGGCCGATATTGCTGCTCAGGCTCACGGAAAGACAAAGCACATCCGGTTGTTTCTCTCCGAGCAACTCTAGTAGACCTTCGACCGGCGTGTTTGCTCCCAGGAAGTATGAATTCCAACCGTGTAATTTGAGAGTGTCGGAAACCATGTAGGCCCCGATCTGGTGAAACTCGCCACCCACACAAGTTACGACCGCCTTCTTGCCGTTTCTAGGTGAATCGACCAGCACAGGATGGACGAGCGTCATCATGCTCAGGGTGATCGTAGTAGCGAGATGTTCAACGGCCACTGAGACTTCGTTCTTCATCCAGAGTTCTCCCGTGCGGTACATAGCTCTCTGGAAAAGATTGACGTAAAGGTCCTTGAATGAGATTCCTTCGGCGAGGAGTCGCCGGACGATAACGCCGCAGCCTCTGAGGTCGCCTTGCAGCAGACGGTCTAAATATGCTGCGTAGCTCTGTTCTACCTGGATATAATCGCCCAACCGGCGGTCAGTGACCATCGTATGATTTCTGAGCCAATCTGAGATCACCAGCATCAATTCGATCGTGATGGCAGTCTCGCCACGCTCGAAGCGTGCCTCCACCTCCGCGATCCTGCGCCGTGTCTGATCATGCTGCTGGACATGCGCCAGCATTTCCGGGTAGCGCATGGCAGCCATGATCTTCTCTTCATTGGCAAAATGATTCCTGGTGAATTTCATCAATTCCGCAAAAAAAGTTCCCAGGATCTTCGGCCCTTGCCCGGCCAGCATCGCCTGATGGAGGCGATTGACGAGGCCGAACTGATACTGGTGGTCTTGGTCGATCTCTGGTACGTGCACGGTATACTCTGGAGTCCACTCCAAGATTTTTGTCGGCTCAACGGACATATTCAGACGGTCCTTTCATTGATGCAACAATCTCTGAAATCCAGTACGGCATTACGCGGAGGCTGGGAGGGCGAAAGCTCCCGCACTAAAAGAACTCCACATTATCCCCAAGTTCATCGGCATCCGCAGATGGAGGTTTCTGGCACTCAACCGGCGCGACTAAATGCGTTGTCCCAGTTGCTGCCCTGGTGACACCTTTGTGCACGTCCACTTCTGCTTGCATAGTGTAGAGACTCATGAAATCGGCTAACCCAGGCTCCAACTCATCGCTTTCATTGCTCGGCAGGCCGCGCTGAGCCTTTTCTCCGATTTCCTTCATCGATCCACGCGCGCGTGTAACAGCCTCCTCGAAGAGAGCGCCGACGGAGAATTCTTTACGGGTGGAGACAAGGTCTCCGGCAAGCCGGTCACCGCGAGCGACGATCTGAGAGGTCAGGGAGAAACTGCGCTCGGTGGCCGAGTGAAGGTCCGTGACCGCCAGGCGCAGCTCGTCCATGCGTCCTTCCCCATCTCCTCGCACGCCGGCGGGATCTTGCCCGTCTTCCCCGCACGAGCGTGTGGCCGCATCTCTCATGGAACCGAGCGAGGCGGCAAGCGATTCGGAGCGCTCTCTACATTCCAACGCCAATTGCTGCACCGAGCCGGCGAGGACGTCGACGGCACTTCCGTCCGCACCCAAATGGAACGCGCTGATCCGGGCATTCAATGCCAACATGCGCATTTTGGTTGCAATTTGTTGGATCTCTTGAATGGGACCGTTCATTCGCCCGATGGTTTCGGCCAATCCCTTTCGAGTGGACCGCGTTGCGGACTCAGCATTCGCAGTGTCGCCGAGGCTGGTCAGAATCGCGCCGCAGTCCTGCTCCATCGGCAGAAAGAATGAGCCCTTGCCATCCTCGCGAAGGCCGGACAATGCCCGGCTCTCGTCGGCCATCTCCAATACATGCTTGGCAATGCCCTCCAGATTGCGCTCAACTGACTCGACCGACGCCCTGAATTTCTTGTCGGCATCGGCGAGTTGCGCAGATTGCAGCGCCAGAACCGCCGAGGCGCCCCGCGGGTGGCGGGAAGGATCGCCGGCCTCTTTCCCAGATTCGGAACTGAGACGTCGCAGCACTTCGATCACATGTTCAACCTGCTGCCGCGTGATGTCGTGGAACTGGATAGAGACGATCAGCTTCTTGAATGCGTCCGATATAGCGCCATATTCGGCCCCCAGTCGATCCGACGATTCGCGCGCCTTGTCTTGCATATGGCGGAACGACGACAGGCTTGCCAGGGTCTCAGAGATCAAAGCCGGCAAGTGTTTCGTCTGGCCTGCTTCGATGACTGAAATCTCTCGCATGGCGGCCTCGATCGGTGGAATCAGCGAGTCGGCGATGATGAGAGCGCCCGAGACTTTGGAGTCAACCTGCCCCGCCAGCAAGCTGACATCGTCAGCCAGATCGCTGAAGTCGACTCCAGTACCGCCAAGCCTCGCAGTCTCAATTCGCGTCAGCAGTCCGAGCGTACGAAAAGTCGAGACGGTTTCCTGGAATCGGAACAGCGTACGCTTGAGCAGGCCCACCTCCTGGCGCATGCCCGCCAGGCCTCCGTCACGGTCTCCTTGAGCCGCTTTCATCCCCTTGGAGTGATCGAGAGCGTGTGTGAGCGCCTGAGATGCTTCCTGTCCATGCTCCGCGTTCGCCAAGGTGGTGAGTTCAGACGAAATCACGCTTACCGTCTGCATGAACTCCGCCAGTTTGCCACCGATGCTCAAGAAACCCTGTTCGGTGTCGTGATTCAGCAAGTCGAGGTCCGCGATCACCTGTCCGAGCGATTTGGCTGAGGCAGGGGAAGGCTCTGCCCTCAGCGGCATCGCCACATCGCGGACTCTCAGCTTGTCGGTTAGCTGCATGCGACTCCACGCAGACTGTGACATTCAAGCGCATTCAGGACAAGCACCACTCGCCCATCTCCCATGATGGCGGCGCCCTGGAACTCCTTGCATTGTTCCAGTCCACCCGTCAGAGGCTTAACCAAGACCTCTACTTCGGTAAGGAACTTATCTACCACAAGGCCGTACCTGATTGTTCCCGCTTCAACAATTGCCACGGAAAGTTCCGGCATTCTTGCGGGAACCAGTCCCAACATCTCGGCAAGGCTAAATATGGAGTAGATAGTTCCTCGTACCTGCGCGAGCGTGTGCCCGTGGTATGTGTGCGCGTCTTCGGGCGGCAACTTGGTCATGTCGCGAATGTTGCTGAGTGGCAGGATATACTCCTGGCCGCCTGCTTCCAGCAGGATGCCTTTGGAGATCATGAGGCTGGTAGGCAGTTTGATCAGGAGGGAGGTTCCCTGGCCAAGCTTCGATCGAATCTCGATGGTGCCTTGCAGGTTGCGAACATTGCTATGAACGACGTCCATTCCAACTCCGCGGCCGGAAACGTCGGTGACCTTTTTTGCGGTCGTCAACCCTGGCAGGAACACGAGCTGAAACGCAGCCTCCTCGGTCATGGCCGCCGCAGCTTCCGGAGTCAACAGACCCTTTTCGACGGCCTTCTTCTTGAGAGCATCGGCATCGAGCCCCCGCCCGTCATCCTTCACTTCAATCGAAACGCTGCCTGCCTCGTGAATTGCCCGCAGGATCAGTTGTCCGGTGGGGTTCTTTCCGTGAGCCCGGCGCTCCTCGGGCGGCTCAAATCCATGATCGACGGAATTTCGGATGAGATGAACCAGTGGATCGCCGATCTGTTCGAGGATCGTCTTGTCCAGTTCGATTCCCTCTCCCTCTATGACCAGCTGAACTTCCTTCCCGAGAGACCGCGCGAGGTCGCGCACAAGGCGCGGGAATCTCTGGAAAACAGTCTTCACCGGCAGCATGCGAATCGACATGACGCTGGTCTGAAGTTCGTCGGCAATGCGGGTGATGCTCGAACCGACATCTTTCAGATCCTTCACAACGGATGCGACATCTGCGCCATCATTGAGCTTTCGAGTGAGCAGCGGAATTGCCCCGCGGGCAACCAGTAGCTCGCCAACCACCCTCATCAGGCGATCCAGCTTGACCTGATCGATTCGAATCGTCGCAGGGGCGGCAGGAGCGCCCGGCCGGTCAGCCGGAGTCTTTGCCAAGGGTTGCGCGCCGCTTGCAGGTTCTGAAGGATGAATGGCATCGGCGTTCGGCGTCGCCCGGTCCAGAACGGCACGAACCGCCTGAAAAGCGTTGCTCAATGCAGAGCGCTCTTCTGTGCTCAATGCTTCGCCCGTTATCGTTGCCGCATCCAGAATCTTGATCTGTAGCGCCAGTGGCTCTTCGAGTTCAGGGCATTTCTGGTACTGTGCAGCTGCCGACAACGTTCTAAGGCCACGCAGGTAGGTTGCAATGACGGGGCTTGTGGGGTCGAGGCCGTCTTCCATCCTTCGCAAGCAGTCCGCAATCATCTCGACGCACTGCGACGCCGTGTTGAGAAACGCTGTCTCTCGCACGCCGGTAATCGGGCCAGTGGGCGCGGTGTCGATCTTGACTCCCAATCGCTCGAGCAGTTCCGGCGAGACTGGGGCGGCTGCGCCGTTGGGTGAAAGGCTTGTAAGCAGAGTGCGGATAGCGTCGCATGTGTCCAGCGCGGTGTGGATCGCCTCTGCTGACACAGGTCCGACGTCAACTCCTCGGAACGAATCGAGAATGGATTCCAGCGAGTGGGCAACTCGGAGCAATACGTACAAGGGATGCGCGGTTGTGAGAGCGGTGCCTTTGACGTAATCCAGCAGGAGACCCGTATTGCCCTTTATGCTGTGGACCCCGCGGAACAGTGAGTCGAGAGTCTCCCTCGATGCCGGATCTTTTTCCAGCGCGAGCGCGTCCCGTTCAATTCCATCGAGATTTTCTTCGCACTCCACCACAAAAAGTTCGAGCATATCCGGCGGAATGGAACCAAGCAGAGCCACCGACTCAACTTGATCTTCAAGTAGTTGGATACGCACATCGCATTCATCTTCAACGAAGACGAATATGTCTTTGATAGCCGTCTGATCGTGTTCTGTAACGAGCAGAATTTCCCACCACAGATAGCAGTGCTCAGCCTCCAGCGAAGGCAACAGTGGCACTTCGTCAACATGAGCTGTGATATGTGCCTGCCCCAGCGCGCGCAAATCATCAAGTAGCGTAACCGGGTCGGCGCCGGAATAGAACATCTCTCGCTTCGGCTTGAAGGTGATCTGAAATGCCGCACGAACCTCGGCTCGCGGCTTTGCTTGCACGATTCGCTGAGTGTTCGGATTCTCGGCCGCTGGCAGCAATCGGGCGAACGCGCCGGTCACTTCCACTTCTCCGGGGACGGCTTTACCGTCCACCTTCTCTTCGAGAATCAGGCGGATAACATCGCATGCCTTGAGCCCACAGTCGATCAAGTCCGGAGTAACGGCCAGTTGTCCTTCACGCGCAAGATCAAAGGCCTCTTCCATCTTGTGGGCGAACCTGGCGAGGTGCAGGTTACCTGCGGTTGCGCCCGAACCTTTGATTGTATGGATAGCACGGAAGACCCGATTTACCAAGGACGAATCGCACGGCTCCTCTTCCAGAAGCAGCAGGGCGCAGTCGAGCTCGATAAGCAGATCCAGAGCTTCAGCCCTGAATGCTTCGCGCATTTGCTCCATAACATCGATTGGCACCATCATCCGCCCCATTTCGTGCACAACATTAGCGCATTACCTTTTTCACTACCGCCAGAAGCTGATCCGGATCGAAGGGCTTGATGATCCAGGCCGTCGCGCCCGCCGCCTTGCCTTCCAATTTCTTCTCTGCACTCGATTCCGTAGTTAACAAAACAATCGGAATGAACTTGTATTGAGGCATCGCTCGAAGCTGACGGGTGAATTCCAGGCCACCCATATTTGGCATATTGACGTCGACCAGAAAGAGGTGCACTTCCTGACCGCTTAGTTTGGACAAGGCATTGACCCCATCCACTGCTTCGATGACCTCATAGTCTGCGCCCCGCAACACGACGCAAACCATCTGGCGGAGGCTGGGCGAATCGTCTACTGTCATGATGTTCTTCACGAGTCCTCCCGGACACTGAGCAACTCGCGCCGCAGGCCGCATCGATCTACGGCCGTGATGAAGAACTCCGAAGGGTTGTCGAGCGAGACCCCGGAGACCGTCTTGCGCAGCGAATAGAGTAGTTGAAGAATACAAGTGTCAATATCTTCCAGATCAGTCGTATTTATCGAGACAGGCGTTCCATCTTCAAGCGTTTCTCCTAGTTTGGCAGCAAGATCGTGAGCGTGCTGGACGGTAACTGAGCCCTCGAGACTCAGAAGGTATCTGCCTTGTTCGTTAACAATGGAAAATGGCATCGCTCTCCTCTTGTTCATTCCGCCTCAGCTGGCGACCAGAACCATGCGAATGTTTTCGACCATCATTTCGGGCGAGCTGGGTTTGACAATGTAAAGATTAGCCCCTGCTGCAAACCCCTTCATCTTGTCCTTCGCTTCGCTCTCCGTGGACACGATGATGATGGGAAGCGCACAGTACTTCTTATCGGCACGAATCCGCCGGATGAACTCGTATCCATCCATATTGCTCATATTTATATCGCTGAGAACCAGGTCGCATGGGTTTGAGTACAACTTCTCCAGCCCGTCGCTCCCATCCACAGCCGTAATCACCTGGAAGTCGGCCTCTTCCAATATGTAGGAGTGATAGCTCCTGACAAATTCCGAGTCATCCACGATCAGAATTGTTTTCTTCGTATTCACGGAGCTACTCCTTCACATACACCAAATGGTTTTCAAATCGTTTCAGCTTGAACGCGGTCGTCACACGCCCTATCGATTCAGAGTGTCCCAGGAAGATGTAGCCTCCTGGGTTGAGGGCATTGTAAAAGTGGTCTACAACCGACTTTCGCGAAAGATCGTCGAAGTAGATGAGAACGTTGCGGCAGAAGATGAAGTCGAAGCCACGCATGGCCCGTAGTGCCATGCGGTCGTTCAGGTTAAGGTGACGAGGCTCAACCAGAGCGGCAGTCCTCCGCCGAACGACATACCCCTCACCTTCTGCAATCAGGTACTTGTCCTTATACTCCTGCGGAACGTCGTTGATCGACCTTTGTTCGTATCGTGCCGCTACCACTTTCCTCAACATGTTCTCGTCGATGTCCGTCGCTACGATCTTGCAGTCCCATGACTGTGACTGAGGAAAAACCTCTTGCACGATCATCGCCAGCGTGTATGCCTCTTCACCCGAGGAACAACCGGCGCACCAGATTCGCAGTGACTTCTCTCCGCGGTCCTGCTTGGCTGACAGCACTTCCGGCAGGCAGTGATTGGCAAAGCCCTGCAACTGGTCATACTCTCGAAACATATAGGTTTCATTGGTTGTGATCAGGTTCGCTAACGCCTGCATCTCCAGGCCGTTTGTGTCGGCGTAGCTCACCAGGAAGATGTAGTCGTTGGGGTCGTCCATCCCCAGGGCCGCCATGCGCTTGGCAACTCGAGTCTTCAAAAAGTAATTCTTCTTGTCGTCGAAATATAGCCCCAATTTTCGATAGATCTGCTGGCCCAATTTTTCAAGGTGTTCGGCCGAGATGGTTTTGTAAGGCTCTTTGGTTAGCAACTGAGTGCCTCCAGGACTTCTGCATCGGTCTCCTTCGGTACACGCGCCGCGAGTACTTGCTCTAGCCCCGGCCGTTCGCTGATTCGAATTGCCTCTGCCGCCGCAAGTCGCACGAGGCGCTCCGTGCTGGACAACCAGGAGACAAGATGAGCGTACACGTCGTTGCTGGCGCTCAAAAGACCCAAAAGGCGTACCGCCTGATAACGGCACAACGGCGGATCTCCACTATCAACCAGCGTTTCCAGTTCCGACAGCAATATCTCGCTGGCCTCAAGCGTTGGGCAGCGTTGATGAATGTCCATGAGTGCACCGAGAATCGCTGGGCGAAGGTTTGGCCCGCGCACATACAACTGGCTCGCAACTTCTGCAAACTCCCTGGCTGATCCCAGCGCGGCAATCACTTTCAAGCACGATGCAAACTGAAAGTCCGGCAACTTTTCAAACTCCGGAAACAATCGACGAATCGATGCCAGCGAGGATGCGTGGCCAATGCCAACCAGGGCCTCAAGACAGGCAGAGATCAGCATCGGATGCGCGCCAGGTTGAAGGAGATCTTCGATCCGGCTTCGAAACTCCTCTGCCCGTATCTTGCCCAGATTCTCCACGGCTGTAATCACCACATTCGGGTCTGGGTCGGAAAGTGCGGCGGCATAGATTTCACCAGCGCCGCTGGCTGGGTTACCGCTTAGAATGTCGAGGACGAGTTTCCTTATGTTCTTATCATCATCGCGCATGGCAGTGTTCAGAAAGGGGATCGATCGCGCGCCCTTGTTGCGCAGCACATCCACAGCCTGGTTGCGGATCTGAGGATCCTCGCTTCCCAGCAATCTGATGGAGCCTTCGATAGCCGCGTCCGCGTCGATGCGAATCAACGCCTGGAATATGACATCGCGAACCGCACGCGAGGTTTCCTTGGCTAACGCTTCCAAAAGGACCGGCACGCCGTCAGGGTCATTCAGATACCCAATATCTTCCGCCGCATAGGTGCGCTCTGCCTGGTCGGAACCATTCAACTGCTCCGTATACTCTTTGAGAGTGCTCATTGATTTGCGCTCCGAACTGTCTTCAGGATTTCTGCCGCGACCTGGTGACTGGGAGCAACTACGCACGCTCCGCCTCTTTCGATAGCTTCACGTGGCATTCCGTACACCACTGCGGTCTGCTCGCTTTCGGCAATTGTGTGTCCGCCCGCATTCTTGATCGCGACCATCTGGTCGGCGCCGTCGTCTCCGATGCCGGTCATCAGGACGCCGACGGTGTCAGCTCCGTAGACCTTTAGAACCGACTCCATCATGACGCCCACTGAGGGCACGAACAGCGTCGCCGGAGTCGTCGGAGTGCGAATCACAATCTCTCCCGTCATCTTGCGATGCAAGCAAAGATGCATTCCGCCTGGCGCCACGTAGCAGACGCTCGGTTCTACGGACATGCCCGAGCGCGCTTCTACAACCTTGATTGCGCAACTGTCGCCAAGACGCTTGGCAAAGGATGCGATAAACGAAGGCGGCATATGCTGCACCAGAAAGATGCTGGCGGGCAGGTCGGCGGGAATCTGCGGCAGCACCTCTTGCAGCGTCGCTGGACCCCCAGTGGAGATTCCGATGGCTATCGCCCGCTTCCGGGTGATGCTTCCGAACGTTGCGCGCGCCGGCGCCTGGTTTGGCTGCCGGCGTTCACGGGTGCGCTGCGTGTGGTCAACGATGCCTCGGCACGCAGCAGCTTTAAGCTTCGAGATCAGTTCCTCCGCCACGGCTCCCAGGTTCGATGAGACCGTGCCATCCGGCTTGGCAACAAAATCGAAAGCCCCCAACTCAAGACACTCGAAGGTAGTCGTGGTCCCCTCCTGGGTAAGTGAGGAAACCATGACCACCGGACATATCTTCTCTTGCAGGATGATCTGCAAGGCTGTGATCCCGTCCAGCTTCGGCATGTTGATGTCCATCGAGATGACATCGGGTCGCAGTTCGCGAGCCTTCAAGACGGCGTCTTCGCCATCCCGTGCTAGTCCCACCAAATCAAAGTCGGCCGACGCCGCGATGATTCGTTTGAGGGTCTGTCGCATTAGGGCGGAGTCGTCCGCCACAAGTACACGTATTTTTTTCATTGATTTTCGATGGTACTGGGACCGGGCGAGCCGGCCCCGTTTCAAGCAGCGTGCCCAATTTCGGAAAGATGCACCTTCTCCTGCCCGGAAAGAATCATCTCCACGTCCAGCAATACGATCATTCGCTTGCCTGCATCCACCTTGCCGATCCCGGAGATGAACTGCTGATCTATCCCGGAGCCAATTGCCTTTGGCGGCGGAGCGATGTCCTTCCTTGCGAGGTTCAATACCTCACGCACAGAGTCCACTACCAGACCAGTCTTGACGCCGCCAAAGTCAACGATGATGATGCGAGTGCGATCGTCGGACGGTTTGGCCTCCAGTTCGAAACGCTTCCGAGTATTCAGCACTGGAATTGCCTCTCCGCGCAGATTCGTGATTCCCTCGATAAACTGTGCGGCGTTCGGCACTTTAGTGATCTTGCCGAGGCGGTCGATCTCCTGGATTTGCGAAATCGGGACACCAAACTCCTCTGCGCCAAGCATGAATGTGACAAGTTGAACTTCGCTCAGTTCTTGCACATCTGCGCCGGTTTTGCGAATCTTTGCGATCTTCTTTTGTTCGGCGCCACGGTGAGAAGTGTTTTGGACATCCCGCAGCTTTTGGTCCTTCATCAAGCTGGAAACGTCCAGCACCATGATCAAACGCGAGCCGTCCTCCAGTTTGGCAACCCCGGAGAGCTCCATCCCGCCACTCGATGTAAGCAGCGGCGGCGGTTCGATCAGGCTTTTCGGTACGTTCAATACCTCGTGAACATGATCCACAACCAATCCCAGGACAAACCCTCCTGAGTCCACAACGATGATGCGCTGGTCCTCATGGATGTTCTGAGCAATCTGTTTCTCAAACTCGCGCAAGGCGGCCACTGTTGCCCGTCCCGCGGAAAGAACTTCTTCACCACAGGCGCGTGCGGCTTCGCCGTCTCGGGATTCTTCATACTTCGCGCGGTCTTGAAGCTGCTTGATGACTTTTTCGTTCAGAGTTCGCGCCTTTGCCAGGCCTTCCATTAGTAATTGACTGGAGAAATTTGTTTCGGCAATCCACTTTCTCAGTTGCTCCGTAACCGGACGATCCACCTTCGCGTGCGAGTTTTCGGCGAAGACCTTGCCGGTCTGGTCGATCCAGCGCTCGTATTCTTCGCGCAGCGGGCCGCAACTGCCGACGAACTCTTCTGCCAGCGATCGTTGCTGGAGAAGTCGCCGCAGGTCAATCACTGGGAGAATCTGCCCCCGAACGGTGAGGACTCCCAGCACATAGTCGGGAACGTCGGGAACCTGGTTGGGAGTCTGCACGCGCAGAATCTCGCGGACGTGCTCCATTGAAAAGGCAAATTCCTCTTTCGCGATGCGAAAGGTGACCATCTTTTGGACTTCCGCATCAACGCTCTCAGACTCATTTGATTTCTCCTTGGTTGTAGCTGCGCCCGGGCCTGAAGCCGAGCCATTTGAGGAGGCCGTCTTGCGAGCAATGCCGATGTCACATACGTGGGCCGCATTCAGAGCCATGACAATACGCTGTCCGTTGTCGAGTTTTACAACACCATCGAGATAGTCTGAGCTGGTTCCCCGGATTGCCGCGGGAGGAAGTTCCATTTCGCTTCGCAATACGCGTGCCACTTGTTTTACGCGATCCACACGCAAGCCGGTCTTGACGCCATCGATATCGACTACCAGAACGCGCGTGCGGTCGGTTTCTTCCGCTCGCTCCATGCCAAAGCGCGTGCGCATGTCGATAACTGGCAGGACGACGCCACGCAGATTGGCGATGCCATCAACGTAAGCTGGTGTGCGGGGGACTTTCGCCATCTTGGGAAGGCGAATGATTTCTTGTACCGACATGATGTCGAAGCCAAACTCCTCTTCCTTCAGGAGAAACGTGACGAGTTGGCTTTCCTCTTTCAGATCGGAGCTAACCTGTATAGTGTCTGACTGCATTCCGAATCTCCTTCGACTTTCGCTCAGGGATAGGTTGATTTTCCTGATGCTGTTGTGTGGTGAGGGCTTTCAATATGTGGCCGTTCTTTGAAAGAACAGCCACATATGGTGGTGTTGCGCTCTCTATGCTTTCAGGAAAAGACTCTACCCGTTCTGCAGTTCATCCGCTTGTGATGCGATATCCTCGATGGCTTGAGCGATCTCCTGGGCTGCCTTTAACGCCTGTTCGGAGGCAGTTGCTGCTTCAGTCGACGCACGAGAGGTTTCCTCGGCGGCTGTGGCGATCTGCTGGCTGGCTTTACCTGCCTGTTCAAGTCCAGCCGCAGCCTCACCCGAAGCTCTTGCAATTTCCCGAATGTCCGCAACCACTACTTCGGACTCCTGGGCAATCCGATCGAGATTTGCCGTAGAAGCTTTGGTGCGTTCCAGTTCGGCCCGCCCTTTGCTCGCAGCCAATTCGATGTCCCCGGCAACCTTTGTGATCTGTGTCTGCACATTCTTGACGAGGTCTTTGATGCGGTCTGCGTTTTCGCTGCTCTCATTCGCGAGGGACCGGATGTCTCCAGCCACCACCGAGAAGCCGCGCCCATATTCTCCGGCCCGAGCTGCTTCAACGTTTCCGTTGACGGCGAGCATTTTGGTTTGAACCGTCACCATCACAATGGCATCAACGATCTTGTCGATTTTGCGCGTCCGTTCCTCGAGTTCCAAAACATTCTTGGCGGACTCGCCAGAGGCATCGGCATTTTTTCCAACGTTGACAATCAAGGAATCCACGTTCACCTTGTTGCTTGCCAGGAGTTTCTGTGTGGACAGAGCTTTCTCCACGCTCAGGTCGGAACGGTCTCCCATTCCCTTGGCGGCATTCCGCATGCGTTCACCCAGGACGTTGGAGGCTTCCGCAGCTTTGGCCTGGACGCCGGCCGCCTTGTTGATCTGCTCGATCGCAGTGGATATCTGCTGCGAGGAAGCCTTCAATTCTTCGGCGTTGGTGGATAGTTGTTCGGCGGTCGCAGCCAGTTCCTCGGCCGACTTTTGCGCATTGGTCGAGGTCTTCAACGACTCAGCCGTTTCGGCCAGCGAGCGGGCCGCATCGCTCATCTCCGAGTAGGCTTTTGATTGCTCCTGTGTCGACTTCTGGGCTTGCTCGCAGGCTGAGGTGGTTTCCTCGGCGGCCGCGGCAATCTCCTCAGCGCCCTTCAGATATGTCTGTGCGTCGCTCAGTGCTCCCGCCGCGTTCTTCTGGATTTCAGAGCAATTGACTCGCACTTCTTCGTAATCGACAGCGATCTTGAGCAGGTCCTGGGTGATAACCTTGGCCTTTTCCACTTCCTCGCGGCCCTTCTTGCCGGCCGCTTCCGTGTCTCCGGCAACTACCTTCACCTGGTTCTGAATCTCGTTGACGACTTCCTGGATGCCGCGCGCGCTCTTCTCGCTGATCTCAGCTAGATTGCGTACTTCGTCGGCAACCACGGCGAATCCCTTGCCATGTTCTCCGGCTCGAGCGGCTTCAATTGCGGCGTTCAGGGCCAGTAGGTTGGTCTGATCGGCGATGCGCGTTACCGCATGAACGATCTTGCTGATCTCCTCTGACTGACGCTCCAATTCGCCGATCTTCTTCGCGGATTCGAGATTTGCATCAGCCGTATCGCTGACTCCTCTGATGAGGGCCTCAATGTCCAACGTAGTTGACTTTGCAAGCGCAACTACATCGTTCACCCTCCGCAATGATCCTTCCGCACGGGCATTAGCGGTGTCTGACGCCTTCTCAATCTGGTTGATGGCGGCGCGGGATTCTTCCGCTGCGGCCGACGCCTGGTCGGCGCCTGCGGCGATCGTATGCATCGTCTTTTCCATCTCTTCAACCGCGCCGGTAGCTTCGGCAATCGCACTGGCAACCTCATCGGTCGCGGCGGAGAGCTTCTCTGCCACTGCCTGTGCACGGGCCATGGTCCGGGCGCGCGCCTTCTCGTCCGCCATCTTCTTGGCGGTAAGGCGGTTCTGGGCCAGATCGTCGCCGTGACCGTTCAACACCGTCGACGAAGTCACAGACGGCGTTGTGGAGTTCTTTTGCGGTCCGAGACGGTTCATAGCAAGGCGGTTTGGCACGTGGGATGTGCCATTGGTAGGTACGTTTGTTGTGATCATCCCTGTCTCCGATGGTCGGCTTGAGCCGACCGGTTGGTCTAGCTTTCATTCGGTAAGGGAGTAGGACTCTCAGGATTGGTTGGACCATCCCAAAGGTGGCATTCCCACGGAATCATTTTTGTCAACCTGGGTATGCTTTGAAGATGGGGCACAGCAGGCGTGTTTATTCGGAATTCTTATCTTTCGTGCTTAGCGTCTGCACTTCATAGGCCGTTCTGTTAACCCCTCTGGAACGGCACTTGATCGCCGCGAAAACGAAGAAATGATGTGATGGGATCTGAGTAGGATGAGAGATAGATGAGCATTTCTGCTCATCGCACCCCATGCTCATTCAACCAAGGACCATATTCCTGGTCTGTGCTCTGAATGTGTTTGGTGAGCCAATCGGATAGAAAGTTAGACAATTGAATGCTCAGAGTAATATCGCCACTTTCGTAGCGGGTCAAATACTCTTCCACCTGTTTGGTCAGTTCCTTGTGCTTGACGCGGTGCGTGGCCAATGCCGGATATTTGGCAGCCTCCATCATCGCCTCTTCCGCCGCAAAGTGCTCGCGAGTATAGTCCACCAGCGTGTGCAGCAGTGTGCCAACCACGCTTCGAGCGTGGCCTTTCAGCATGGCGGCGTGAAGATCGTTGATGGTTTCGAACAACACCGAGTGCTGATCGTCGACGGATTTGACCCCAACTGAAAGCTTGTCGGACCAGACTACGAGTGACATGCAATTTCTCCAGCCTGAGCTATCCGGCACACGCTATATCGGCGATTGCAGCAAAGATGTTCAATATTGACCATAGCTGGCGAGAATTGAGTTGAAGCCCCAAGACAACGGTTCTTGCACCAATAGCTGGGCATTTGCGAGGTGTGCAAAAGAAGATAGCCGGCAAACCGAATCACAAATAACATCATCAACCAATGCAGTGCCAGTTATTTGTATCTTTAGAAGGTACTGGAGAGTGACAAGTTCTCCGGCCCGCTCACTTCAACCGCCTGCCTGAAACCATGGCAGCCTAAAAACAAAAGCAAGAACTTCCACTTAAGGAAAAAGCAAAAACTGTCCGAACTACCGGGACCAACTCAGTCCTGACTGAGGGCGATGGTAGAGAAGGCGAGCAAAAATGCGAGTCCGGTAACCAACTGCGATTTGTAGCGCAAAGTATGCGCCACCATTGCAATTGCCACGCCCAGCATCAGTATGCAGTTGAGTGTGTTGGAATTCATCACCGTCATAGCTGGAACGTGGTACATGGCATAGGTCGTAAAGAAGAGCAGTGCCCAACCTCCGCCGATTCCCGTTCGGCCAATCAGCCTATAACGCTCTCTGCCTTCTAGCCAGATTCCTCCCCCCAGCATCGCGGCGGCAACAGCGTAGATCATCGCTACTCGCGGCCCCGGTCCCATCGAAATCAGAGCGACTCTGCCGAGCAGAGCGAACCCAAGGACGAGTAAGATGATGCCGATCTTTGCGAAGAGATTCATGCCAAGCTACTCTTCGAATGGCAGCGTGGAGCGCAGGCGCTCTCCCAGGCTCTTGCGCGGCGGCTCTGCTTCATACGGTGCTGAGGGAGTGGTTGCGACCTGGCTCTTCACGTGGGCCGTCACAGTGCGGGCTGCGACAAATTCCGCATACTCGTCTTTGATGGAAATGCCGGGCCTTCTGGAGGCGGCGCCTCGCTGGGCGAGGTGCTGGAGCCAAGCCGCGTCGTTTGCAGGGGCAGAGTCGGCAGTCGCGGCAGCAGTGTCAATTCCTGGTCGAGAGGGAAGCGCAGCCGACATAGGCTCGGGCTTAGGAGGCACTGGAGCTGCTTCTCTTTGCTTCAAATAGACCTGTGGTGATGGAGAAACGAATGCAGCCTGCACATCAACTTGCGGTTCCGCGGCACGCCCAGGAACAGGCGATTCCTGTTGAGGAACTGGAATAGTTTTGACCGTTTGAGCAGGCGCATAATCGCGTTTCAGATCGGAATTGAGGTTCTTCGCTTCAACGGCAGCAGCGGTTGAAGCCGCCGCGTTTCGCTCATCCGAATGTTTGGAAAGCTGTGCAAGTTCGCGTTTCAAGCGGGCAACTTCACCTGTCAAATCGGTGAATTTGTCGCGAAACTCCTGGTAGTTTTCTTCAAGACGCCTGCGCAGTGTTCCGGTCCGTACTAGCGCAATGATCGCGACTACCGGGATGCTGATCACAAATCCAATGACCAGCACGATGAGAAAACTGTCGTCCATGATACGTACCCTCTTCCGATGAAGAAACGAGTAACTAATGGCAGAACGGCCCCGCTGGCAACTCTTGCAATAAATTCTGCAAGAATATGCTGAAGCGCCGTTCTTACAGCGAGAGGTCAGGCCCGTTTGTGAATGAGACGGCAGTATAAACAATCGGAGCCAAGTCGCGCTATAATCGACAACACTCAACCAAACACCCTATGACAGAGACCAATTCAAGTTCGGACGCCGAGGTTATGCCAATACTGCCTGATGTGCGGCGCAGCGAGCGCGGCTTTTGGGCATTGATCATTACCCAGTTTCAAGGCGCCTACAGCGACAACATCTTGCGGAACCTGCTGCTCGCAATGATTGTCGGTATGGGGTTGGCGGGTAACGAGCGCTCCACGTTCGTCTCCCTGGTTACATTTCTCTTCTCCATGCCCTTTGTGCTGTTCAGCATGACGGGCGGCTGGCTTGCGGATTGCTTCAGCAAGCGCCGGGTCACTCTCTGGACCAAGGGAATGGAAATCGGGGCCATGACCGTGGCAACCGCAGGACTGGCATACCATTCGCAGCCCATTTGCCTGGTAGCGCTCGGTCTGGTTGCAACTCAGGCGGCGCTCTTTGGCCCCTCGAAGTATGGCTTGCTGCCGGAGTTGCTGCCCGCCAAACGCTTGTCCTGGGGCAACGGCGTTATCGAACTGGGAACCTTCCTCGCGATTATTGTAGGCACGGTGACAGGCGCGGCCTTGGCGGAGCGCTTCCATGGACGCGAGGTCTACGCTGGTTACTTTCTTATAACTTTAGCTGTCATTGGCTTCTTCACAAGTCTCGGTATTGATCGAGTTCCTGCGGCGGCCCCAAGCAAGAGATTCCGCATTAACTTCGTAGGCGACCTCTGGCACCAGATTGGGTTAATGCGTCGCGATAAGGCGCTCTTTCTCGCTGTCATCGGAAATGCATACTTCTGGTTCCTCGGTTCGTTGCTATTTTCAACGGTGGTTGTCTATGGACCGGATGTTTTACACATCGGGCAGACAAAAACTGGATACCTGAATGCAGCGCTCGCTGTCGGCATCGGCATTGGCAGTATGATCGCCGGCCTGGTCAGCGGCAGCAAAATCGAGTACGGGCTTATTCCGCTCGGCGCGATTGGGATGACCTGTACCGGGCTTGCGCTGGGCGGAATGCAGTTCGGTCTTGTTGGCTCAGGAATACTGCTCGGAGTTCTGGGCTTTTGGGCGGGATTCTATGCGGTTCCAGTCAATGCCCTCATTCAGCATCGACCGGCGGAGAAGGATAAAGGCGGCTTATACTCCAAGTCGTCAGTTCGCAATCACCCCATTGGCAGGTTTTGAACTGCAGGTTTTGGAATACCGAAGTTGGTGGTCGTCGAAGTGGCCATTTTGGAGTGCTCCCAATTCGAGGGCTGGGCACGGGCCTTACGGAAACGAATCAGCCGGTTCAAGTTTTCTGGACACTGGCCGATCTGCGGTAGCTATTTTTGCGGCTGGCCCGAAGCATCTGGATCAAGGTCGCCTCGTTTCAGCAGTCTGCAGCCCGCTACTTGCTTCACTCACTGAGTAGTCAAAGGTGACAAGGCAGGCACCCCAGGGCGTAATCGGCTTCGGCAAGTTAGCTAGAAGGGAAAGGTTTACGCTCACCGTTTGGACCAAATTCTGGACCAAGCCGACAGCCGAACACGGCTTACTGTTGCACATCGCAACGGTAATTTCCTGGCCCTTGGTGATGGTGTAGATGTCGTCCACCGCGGACAGCCTCACCGTCTCTCTGGCGCTGGAAGGCCAGTGAATTTCGGCCGTACCCGCGTCGGTCGCGTCCGATAACCCGAAGTGAGGCCTGCGGTCGTTCGATGAAATTTGGCTTTCGCTGCCCAGCACATCCTGATGCATGCGCATGCCTTTGGCCTTCAGATACACCGTGGCGCAGGTGGCGCCGCAGGTGGCTTTTTGGTGCGCCCACCAGCTTCATCTCTATCCAGTGCGATGGTCCCGGTTCAGTTCGTGTGCAGCACCGGCTAAAGCGGTTTTCCCAGCTTGTTCGGATAGAATAAGACTGTTCTTATCGACGAGCAGACGGCTAATTCGGTGATAAGGCAGTTGCAGGTATAGAGATGATCGTACAAGCGAATCAGAGTCCCGAGATGGATGCTTTGGGTTCCATTGCGAGCGAGTTACGCAAGATGCGCTCCTTCTATGCAATCGGTATCTGTCGGTTTCTTCTCGCTGTTCTCGGAATACTTGCGGTACTCTTCGGTCCATCCATTCCAACTGCTGCCACGCAAGAGGCGGCTCCGCTGCAATCCAGAGCAGTTCGCATCCAGGGAAGAGTTATCGTCTCGTCCGGTAGGCCTGTCAGCGATGCCCGGGTCCAGATGGAACAAGAGGGAGTTCGAGGCGTCCTGGAGACGATGACTGATGCCGCGGGTGCCTTTGCATTTTCTGCGCCTAAGAGTGGCACTTATTCACTTATCGCGAAGAAATCAGGACTGTGCGGCCGAGCCACGGTCGCTGTTGCGCCTTTGGAAGAGATAAAGCAGATATACCTGGTTCTCGCGGTTTCGGGAGAATGTTCTGTGACGCCAGCGAATTCCGGCAATTCTCCCGCTCAGACTATGGAATTTACCGATACGCCCGCATTCACGGTGGCGGGTGTTACCGATTGGACTGCGGCGGGTGGCCATGGATCGGATTCCACCCTGCGAACCAGTGAGGCTCTCACGCGGGAAACACTCACGCTGGAACCAGAGCGCGATGGAAGCAGTGCGGCAAATTCAGCGGGTGTTACGAGTGGCGCGAAAGAAGCGGACGTGCATCGACGGGCAGGCGAACTTGCTGAGAATCGGGGCGATCCCTTGGCCGCTGTCCACGAATATGAACAAGCCGTTCGCCTGGATCCCAGTGAGCAAAATTATTTCAAGTGGGGTTCCGAGTTACTGCTTCATCGAGCCGTATTGCAGGCGGAAGAGGTCTTCCAAAAGGGTGCGGAGGCTTATCCGAAATCGGCCAGGATGCTGACGGCGCTGGGTACGGCACTCTTTGCCGCTGCTCACTATGATGAGGCGGCGCTGCGGCTCTGCCAGGCTTCCGACTTGAATCCGGCAGACCCCGAGCCTTACACATTCATGGGCAAGATTGCGATGTCGGCGCCCAACCCGTTGCCTTGTGTTCAGCCGAAGCTGGCGCGCTTTGCCGAGTCACAGCCTGAAAACCCTCTCGCAAATTATTTTTACGCAGTGGCCATCTGGAAGGCTCATTCAGCCGACCAGCAGTCCATGCAACAGGTTGAATCGTTACTGACAAAAGCAGTTACTCTTGACGCAAAATGCGCCGATGCTTACCTGCAACTTGGCATTCTTCACTATTCGCGGCGCGATTTTGAGAAAGCAATTGGCTTTTACACCGAGGCAATTGAAGCGAACCCGGAGTTAGCCGACTCATATTACCGGCTAGCGGTGGCCTATGATCGGACCGGAGAGCACGAGAAGGCCAGGCAGGAATTCCAACTACACGATGATATCAAGAAGCGTCAGGCCGCTGCGGTCGAGCGCCAGCGGAAGGAAGTCAAGCAATTTCTGGTCGGCGGGCAGCCAACTTATCCTGAGACGCGGTGAAGAGGGCCGCACTCCATCTTTTTCGCGATGCGGCGGATTGCGGAATATGTGCTACATCAATTTAGGTTTGTAGGTCGAAACTATGCCGTCGCCTTCGCGAATCGTGAGTATCTGATTCGCCTTTACCTGAGTAAATCGTTCGACTTTCTGCGTGGTCGGCCATTTGATCTCGATCCAATCCACAGTCTCCACTTTCCCCACGCCAAAGTGCAGGCGGAAGTCGCTTTGCGACATGACGCTCGTACCGCCATGAACTTCATCCATCTGAATATGATTGCCGGTTGCAACCCGCGCCCGAGCGCCGATGGCCGTGCGATTGCACTTGGTTCCCAGCAGTTTAATCTTGATCCAGTTCTGTTTGTTTCCTCCGACATTGTGAAGCAGTGAGGGCAGGTCGTTCATATTCAGAATCAGAATATCCATGCCGCCGTCGTTGTCATAGTCACCAAATGCTGCACCGCGGCTGGAGAAACGCGCGCTAATGCCGGGACCCATCTCCGCGGAAACATCTTTGAAACGGCCATTGCCAAGATTCTTGTATACCAGGCGCGGGTTCTTGAAACTCTCGCCAAAGTTATAGTTGTCGATCTCCGGATAAACGTGTCCATTGACTTGAACAATGTCCGCCCAGCCGTCATTGTCGTAGTCAATGAAGCCGCAGCCCCACGCCACATAACTGTTGTTGATTCCGACGCCGGAATTGAACGACAGGTCGCTGAAGGTTCCATCACCGTTGTTATGGTAGAGATCGGAGGTGTCGTCCGCGAAGTTCGTCTTGAAGATATCGAACCAGCCGTCGCAGTCGTAGTCGGCCACTCCAAGGCCCATGCCGGCCTGTTCGTGACCGTCTTCGTTGTAGGCGCACCCGGCGATCACCGCGACATCAGTAAAAGTGCCGTCGTGATTGTTCTTGAACATCATGCTAGGTTCCGAATCCACGGCGACATAAATGTCCGGCCATCCGTCGTTATCGAAATCGTACGAGGTGGCTGAAATCGAGTATCTTGGGCCGGGCTTCAGAATGCCCGCCTTCTCTGAAACATCGGTAAAAGTTCCATCTCCGTTGTTACGATAGAGAATGTCCGTGTCACCCGGCAGGCCGCGCGGACCGCACATGGTGGGCACGCCCTTCCACTGGCAGAAGCTCATGTCGCTGGTGGAGAGCGGCTTGTCCGGATCGAGCTTGACGAAGTTGCACACGAAAAGGTCGAGAAATCCGTTCCGGTCGTAATCGAGAAATGTGCAGCCCGTGCCCCAGCGGCCCTTTTCCTGCGCAAGGCCGGCCTTCCGGGTAACATCCGTAAAGGTTCCGTTTCCGTTGTTATGAAACAGAATGTTATGCCCCCAAAATGTGCAGAACAGATCGTCCCATCCATCATTGTCGTAATCGCCAACGCAAACGCCGGTTTGCCAGCCGGTGCGCCCGAGTCCTGACTTATCTGTAACATCGGTAAATGTGCCGTCGCGGTTGTTCTTGTACAGATGAGTGGCTGGCTCTCTTCCCGGCGCCCAATGCGCATCGAGCCGGCTTCCATTGGTCAAGTAGATATCCAGCCACCCATCGTTGTCGTAATCGAAAAACGCTAACCCGCTTCCCTTGGTCTCAATGATGATACGCTTGGTATCTATGCCGCCCCACACGTTGGGAGTAGTCAGTCCTGCCTGCTGTGCGACATCGATAAACTGAACCTGCGACGTTGCGGAACCCGATACTCCGGCTTCCACAACAACTAAACTCTTCCACTTCCAAAGTGGAGTTGCGAGAGCATCGATCAACTCGGAGCCGAGCAGGAAGAGAGAGGACCCGAGGAATCGTCGTCGCGGGATATTCATAATTTGCTATTATACCCGCTGGATATCGCCGTCACGAAGACTTTCCGGCAACCCGATTCAAACTTTGGTTGAGCAGTTCCCGGTCTCATTTGATAGTCACTTTCGGAAACGGATGGGGCACAATTCCGGCGCCTTCTTTGACGGCGATGATTTTATCTACCGGGACATTTGTCAACTTATCCACCTGCCCGCTTGGCCATGTGATCACGACGGAGTCGATCTTGGTGTGCTTGCCTAAACCAAAATGAATGCGAGGATCACTAGCAGACATATAGCTCGTCCCCCCTTTCGCCTGGTCGACCCGCACAAATCCATCCGCCGTCAGCTTCAGAACCGAACCGATGCCGTCGCGGTTCGACTTTGTACCTATCAACAGAACCTCTAGCCAATGATTGGCGTTGCCGCCATCGTTACGCAGAAGCTCTGGATAATCGCCGCGGCAATTGACGGCTATGCCGATGCTTCCGTCGTTGAAAAAATCAGCCGTGGCAAGCCCGCGGCCCGCTACAGGACGGAGAAAGTCTGAACCGAGGGAGTCAGACGACTTTTCAAAATGGCCGTTGCCGAGATTATGAAACATCAGCAGCGGCTCCTTGTAGGTGATCAGGCTATGATACAAATTCACGTTGTCAACCATGGCGCCATTAGCTTGCACGATGTCCGGCCAGCCGTCGTTATCGTAATCAATAAACTTGGTGGCCACTCCGCTCATTAGCACCGCCTTGTTGCCGATTTCTGAGCTATAAGTAACATCCGTAAATGTCTCGTCTCCATTGTTATGATAGAGGCGACTCAATTCCATGTCGAGATGGGTAACATACACGTCTAGCAAGCCGTCACCATCCACGTCCGCTGCGTCAATACCCATACCCGCTTCATAGCGTCCATCTTCGCTTGCTGCTAGTCCGGAAATCAGGGAGACATCCCTGAAGGTTCCATCATGATTGTTCAGGAATAAGAAATTGGGCCAAGTGTCGTTGGCGATGGCAATATCCGGCCAGCCGTCATTATTGAAGTCAGCCAAAACCAATCCCATCCCTTTGGATTCAGGCAGGCCAACTCCTGACTTATCGCTGACGTTGGTGAATGTGCCGTCATGATTGTTATGGTATAGCCTGGTTTTCTGCCCCCGATAATTCCCTGGGTTGCAGTAGGATCGATAACCGGGAGCGCGGTCTCCGCACCAGAGATTGTTCTTAGGACTCCAATCGAGGTAATTGGTAACCACAAGGTCCAGCCATCCATCTTTGTCATAGTCGAACCATCCGGCACTTGTGGACCAGTTTCCCTCGTCTCCAACCCCGGCTTTGGCGGTTACATCGGTGAATGTCCCGTCTCCGTTATTGTGGTAGAGTATTGCTCGTCCGTAACCGGTTACATAGAGATCCGGGTAGCCGTCGTTGTCGTAGTCTCCCACGGCGATACCTTGGCCATAATGCCCTTCGCCTCCCACGCCGGCCTTATCTGTAACATCTGTAAACGTTCCGTCGCCGTTGTTATGATAAAGAGCCGAGTGCAATGGCTTCGCGGGCGTATATGCCTCGGTGGCGCCGGATTGGACAAAGTATAGGTCCATAAGTCCATCCTGGTCGTAGTCCAGCCATGCAACTCCGGTGCCCATGGTCTCTAAATAGTATTTTTCGTCGGTTTGCGTGGAGTCCTGAACAAACGTGATACCCGCCGCCTTGCGAATGTCTGTGAAGCGCACTGGAATCGATGTGGCCGGCGCACTGGCAGGCTGTTGAGCGCGAACCAGCCGATAGCCGGATACGCTGATGCCAGCTACCAGCACGAAAGCCGCGCTGAACAGGAATCTGGTAAAAGAGTAAAGAGGGCTTCTCATAAAGTCCTGTCTGCAAGCGAAAGCGCCAGTTGAAGCAACTGCATTCTGTCCGACATAGGCATGGGCTCATCGCCAGATGCGGTGGTATCAGGAGCTTGCGCTAAAACTTGTTCAATCCGGTTCACATCCAAGCTGCCGCTTGCGCTGCTGTTCTTGAAACGGCCCAGCACCTCTTTGGCCTTGGCGATCTGTCCAGTTTGAAAGTAGAAAACGCCGAGAACTGAATAGCTCCCAGGCCACTCCGGCAGCAAGTCCATTGCTCGTTCGAACTGCCTGGCAGCTTCTGCGGTCTTCCCTTCCAGAACTGAGGCAAGCCCCAAACCCCAAAGAAGTTTTCCGGAGCCAGGGATGCGGGACTGACCTTTCAAAAGTGTCTGTTTTGCATCTGCGACGTGATTCTCGCGGAACTCCAGCAAACCAAGAGCGAGATAGTTCTGATCGTCGTCAGGATTGCGTCCAATGGCATCCCGGAAAATCTCCGAGGCATGAGCAGTATCGCCCAAATGGGCATAGATATCTCCAAGCAAAGCAAGGTAGGCCTCGTCTTTTCTCCCATCCGTCGAAACTTGCCCGGCGGCATCCAATGCCAACGAATAACTGCGTTTCCGAAAGTAAGCATTCGCAAGGTCGAATATCACCTCGTCCGAGCCTGGATTTGCAATCAACGCTTCCTGAAAGTGCTGGATAGCGTCGTTGTAAAAATGATAGCGGGCGAGCAACACGCCGGTTCCAGTCAAGGTCCGGTAATCGTTGGCGCTAATCTTGTCGAGTTGCACGATGGTGCTTCTGGCCTCGTCTATCTTTCCTGATTTCAGATACGCCTCGCCCAGCATGTATAAATCTTCTGGTTGATCGGGATGCTTATTGACCTGATCAGAAAGCTCTTTCAAGTCAAGTTGTTCACGCGCTTCTGGGGCGAGTTTGGAACGATTATCCAGATAGTCAAATAGATGCTCGAAGGGATAGGGGCCGACTGAAGCGTCTTTGGATAGAGTTTGAAATACGCTCAAATCCCGTTCGGCTGCAGTTGTCTCATGTAGACTTCTTTCGACCTTCGCGAGTTTGTAGTATCCGGTCGCCGGGTTGCGGCTGACTAGAATGTACTTTCGAAGGAGTCCCTCTGCCTCGGAATACTTTCCGGCGGCAATGCGGAGGTTGGCCAGTTCCAATAGCGCGTCCGGATAGTCTGGACTGAAGCGCAGCGCGTCTTGGAACATAGTTTCGGCTTGGGAAGAATCTCCCTGCCGCTCCGCTATAAAACCCAGGTTAAACAAACACGGGGTGCTATTCGGGTCCAATTGTATCCCTTGCTGAAAGTAATGTTTCGCTTCATCAAACCGCCCTAGATGACGGTAAGAAATCCCCAGGTACGCATAGGAGTTTGCCGAGTTATCAGTTTCGAGCAATTTCTTGAACTCATCAATTGCCTGATCGACTTTGCCGGCCATGAAATAACTCTTGCCGAGGGCTGCACGAAGATCAGACCGTAGTGGCGCGATCTGAAGTCCGGATTCCAAAAGTGGAATTGCATCCTCGAAATAGTTTTGTGACATACTCACTTGGGCCATGAGGAGGATAATATCCGTATTCTCAGGAGCTATCTTATGAGCACGAAGCAGCAAATCAAGGGCGTCAAGAGGGCGCGACTCGTTTATGTAAACCTTCGCAAGCAAGTAAAGAGTATCGGGCGATCCTGGCTTCAACGTTAGCGCCCTGGTCAATGCGAGTTCCGCTTTGGAGTTGTCGGCATTGAGTAAATACGTCAGACCTAGGTTATATAGAATCTCGAAGGTTCCGGGCTGCAAAGCATCAGCCTTTCCCAGTTCGAGTTGTGCGGCTTTATACTGCTTTTCCGATGCTAGCAGCGCGCTGAGTGTGAAGTGCGCCTGGACGTCGTTCTTGTATTGCGCGGAAATCAGTGTAGCCAACTGCAACGCTTGAGCTGTGCGTTTACACTGGAAGTAAGCGCCAATTAGGTGGAAGCTAGTGGCGAGATTGGTTGGATACATACGTTGAAAGTACGCAATGGCCTGGGCAGGAGATCCATTGGCCATCAGAAGCACACCCAGGTTGTAATTGGCGTCGCGATTCTCCGGGTTAAGGCGCAAAACAGTCCGGAATTCCTTTTCCGCGAGGTCAAGTTTCTTCTCGTCGGCGTAAACGTTTCCAAGATTATTGTGAGTCTTTGTAGAGTTAGGAGCAAGTTGCAAGGCTTTCTGGAATGCATCGATGGCATTCGTGTAATCCCGCTGGTCGCTTTCGATAATTCCCAGCAGGTTGTAACCGTCAACGCTGGAAGGATTCTGCTGTAGTTCCTTGAGCATTGCGGCCTTGGCCTCATCAAGATGGCCTTGCTGCATCTTATCTTCCACCCGCGGGAACCTGGCGGTTGTTCTTGAGGATTGCGGCTGGATCGCGTGTGCCTGGAAGACCAATGGCATAGCCAACAGGGAGAGAATGCCTCTTGCCCTCGACCATGTCTTAACGATTCCAATCATAGAATGAGTTACGGCCCGGTCGCGTATTCTTTTGGCGTCAATTGAAGCAGGCATCGAGGCAATCATTGCAGAGTATCCAATACCTTTCTCGCGCCCTCATCGTGCGGACGGATGCGCAGTAGTTCCATTAATACAGCTCTTGCTTGATCCTTGTTGTTTTGTATCGCATACAGACGAGCAAGATTAAGATAGAACTGATCGTAGTCCGGTGCGACGCGTATGCCGGTCTTGAATGTTTCCTCCGCTTTGGGGTAATCCTGTCCGCGAACGAGTAGAACGCCAAGATTGTTCAATGCCTCGGGGTAGTCTGGACGCAGGTGGATCGCTTTTTGCAGATACTCCGACGCGCGTTGCATCTGGTCTTGCTGGGCGTAGAGCATACCGAGACTGTAGTCGATTTCAGGGTCGTCGGGTTGAATATCGAGCGCGTCGTTCAGGGATTCTTCAGCCTTATCAAAATCTCGCTGCCGCCTGTAGACATTTCCCAGGTTCAGTAGTGCGATGGCGTATCTTGGCCGCAGCCGCAGCGATTGTTGAAACTTCCGAATCGCTTCATCTGGATGACCCTCTTGTGCTGCCATCATTCCCAGATTATTCCACGCTTCGGGATAATTCGGGCGCAGTTTCAAAGCCTGTTCCAGATAGTTGTGCGCCTCAACGAACTTGTTTCTCCGCAGGCTGAGCGTGCCTAGGTTGTAATATGCGTCTGGATCGTCCGGCTTCGAAGCAACGGCTTCCAGAAAGGACTCGGCTGCCTGTTCCAGATAACCGTGCTGGAAGAACGCTACGCCGTAAGTAAAGTCATTACGTGTAAACGCGTCCTGGTAGAGTTTTCCGTTGAAGGGAAGCGCCTTCTTCATACGATCGGCAGCCGCGTTCGGGATCGATTTCACGTCCTCCAGCAGATGCTCAGGATCTAGTGCTCCCTGATAGACCTTGACGATCCTGCCCTCCTTGTCCAGCAGGAATGAGGTTGGGATTCCCAGGTTTCTGCGACGGTCGAAAAGATGGTGATAGATGATGTTATAGATTCCGGCTACATCTGCGGTAGCAAATAGGGCAGGAAAGGAAAACTCTTCCTTGGTCGCGAATATCCGCGCAGCTTGAACGTCGCTGGACTCGTTAACGTTTACAGCCAGGACCGCAATCTGTCCCGTAGCAAGCGCCTGACGGTTGCGATTCATCAGCCGCAACTGATCGAGGGAGAGTGGAGCCGTTGTTGCCCAAAAGGTAAGCAGCACGAAACCGCCGAGAAATGAGCGAAGTTCCCGCATGTTACCGCCGAGATCGGGCAGAGAAAACGCCGGCGCCTTCAAGGGTTGGATGAGCCAAGTGCCAACCTGTGAGGGCAGCGGCTCCACCACCGGCGAATGGCCCGGATGCGCATAGGCCGCGACTGTTGCAGCGAAGGGTTTGACCGCAAATTCAGCAGAGCCCTCCTCGATTTCGATGCGGTGGTTTGCCGGCAAGCCGCTGAATTCCTGTGTTGACCCGCTTGGCCAGTGGATAACTGCCCGGATAGCTCCTTCCGGATTTCCGAGGCCAAAATACAAATCCTTAGAGTGCTGGGCCAGAAAGCCGGAACCGGCCTGCAAATACTTTGTTTGACGGTGAGTGCCTGATTCCACAGTGATAGCGGTTCCGATCGCATCACGATTGCTTGTATGCCCACGCAAACGGAACGCGATCGAACTGCCAATATCCTTCATCGAGTTATGCAAAATCCTCAACTGCGGAGCATTGCGATTCTTGAGAATAACCTCTAGCCGTCCATCGTGGTCGAGATCGGCGAGAACAAAGGTGCGGCTGTCCTCGATGAAATCAAGTCCAGTCGGACCAGAAACCTCGGAGAAAGTTCCGTTGCGATTATTCGAGAACATTACATTTCTCGCATAGCCGTGCCAGGTCGAGTCTGAGCGGACCAATTCGTTGATGGCATTCCATCCCCGTTCGTAAGCCAGCGCGCCGGTAGCGTCCTCAGAGGATTTGGCTACAACCTGCCGCCAAAAAAAGCTAGCCAGGTCGTTGCGATCCAATCCGGAAAGATACCCATTGGAGACATACAAGTCGGAGTAACCGTCGTGATCAAAGTCCCAGTAATCCGACGACCAGGACCAACGGCCCATTTCCACTCCAGCTTGCCGTCCGACGTTGTTAAATGTTCCATCTCCCTGATTACGATAAAGCGCATTGCCGCGTGCGTGCCGCTGATAAAGTTCGCGGATATTCTTCGGAGCCTTCTCGTGGAACTGTTTTTGTTGGGAAACTCTTTGGCCGGCTGCTTCCCACATGCTTGGCACATAAACGTCCTGGTGCCCGTCGTTATCGAAATCGCACCAGGCGCAGCTCATTCCGGCGCCCACACCCTCTACCTGAGCTTCATGCGAGACTACGGTGAAGGTTCCGTTGCCATTGTTGCGATATAACTGCGAACTGCCGAAATCGTTAACCACAAAAAGATCGGGTAGACCGTTGGAGTTAGAGTCGCCCCATGCGCAAGAGAAACTGTAGCGATCGTTATCGACATCCAACCCCGATGCTTCAGTCGTCTCGACAAAGGTTCCATCTCCCTGGTTGTGAAACAGACAGTTAGGCGGACCGTTGCGAGCATCGTAATAGGGAATTGGATAATGGTATTGGTCGAGGCCGAGATAGTACATATACATGCAGAAGTAAATATCGAGGCGGCCATCGCGATCGTAGTCGGCTATTGCCGCATGGGTGAAGGTCCCCTGCGGAGCACGCGCGAACTTGAAGGCATCGCGCTTGAGCGAGAATGTTCCGTTGCCTTGATTCTGAAAGAGCAGAGGGCCCGTGCCGCAAACCACAAGCAGATCCTGGAGTCCCTTGTTTTGAAAGTCGGCAAATAGAGCGCACGCGGTATTGTCCAGCACGCCAACGCCGGCTTTCTCCGTAACGTCTTCAAAAGTTCCATCGCCACGATTGCGATAGAGACGGTTGGGAAGACCGGCCGGCTGGCATACATAGAAATCGTCGAAGCCGTCATTATCGAAGTCGCCTACGGCCACGCCGTTGTTAGAGTAAACGTCCGTGCCGATCGCGCCGTCGAGAACCGTACGCCAGTGATCGACGCCGCGCAGCAGTTGCTTGTTATAGGATGCCGTTCCGCCAAGAGCCTGAGAAGTTACATCAATGAACGCCGGCCCATGCATCACGCTAAGAGTTTCTTCGCCAGCTTCCCACTTGCGCGCTTTCCAAATCTGCGCTTCATCGCAGAAACACTCGGCGCGCCAGCTTCCGACACGCTCCTCATGCCGCTCGTCATTTCCGCGGGCCACCAGGTCATAGCGGATTTCCAGGCGAACCGTCAGCGGAGCGGAAGCGATTACTTCGATGCTATAGATTTCAAATTCGGCGGTCTCGACTCGTGTGATTTGGCCCAGCCACCCTTGGATTTCCTGAAGAAATCGCTCGCGGCCTGAAGCCAAGTTGTTGGGAAATTGCCTTCGCACGGCATCGATTCCGTATCCAGAGCGCAGTGGAATTTCCTTGATGGGGGCCAGAGGAGAGGCTTCAATTGCGGGATCAAGGAACTTCAGCAAGACTGAAACATCGTGAGCCGACAACTTGAGAGCCTGGCTCCATTCCTTGAAGATGGACTCGATTTCAACGGCATACTTTTCGGTGATGTACTCATCCGAACCTGGCGCTACCAGACGAAATACATCAGCCAAAGGAGATTTTTCCGGATAGTGAGGAGTCAGCCGAGGGTCGGAAAAAGGGAGATCGGAATCGAGAGCCGGGGAAGCTTTCGGCGCGCCGAATAGGAACGGGTATCCATAAAAAGGCGCCGGGCGAAATAGTAACGGTGCTAGCGCCATGTTCTTGAGTAAGGACCGTCGCGAAAGGCAATCTTTGTTCTTGTCGTAGGTCATTCGGATGAATTCCGTACTCCCGGCGAAGTGTCCGCATAATAGCATCCTGGCCAGATTTGTTCCAAATTGTGGATCGATCTGTGCATCTTGCTATGTAATCCACGCGTGCAGCGCGTGACGGAGCCGGTCGAGAGTGACCGGCTCCGTTTCCTGCCAGAGAGTAAACTCGCGCGGCGCAACCACATAGGCTTGAGAGAGGCTCTCTGCTAAGCAGACGCAGACGGTTGAACTCTGGTACTCCTCGTAACGATAGGCAGCCAGCCAAACATAGAGCGCCAGCATTTGTGCGTCCACGGCGCTGCCCGGCAAGTCGTCAACGGCCGGTAATGGGTTCACCTGGTCGGGATTGTCGAAGACGGCCACGCCGGTAAAGGGCTTGGGCTTGCTGCGCACTCCAAATTGCGCTGCCAGAAAAGAGGGCCGGGCGCGGTGGAATGCTTCCGATGCCGCCCATTCCACGAAGGAGTTGCCATAGATCACGGCTCCGTTGCCGGTCAGATACAACGAGCGCAGGAACTCCCTCACGGCTGGCTCCTCGGCCACTTCCGCAGGGCACCACGGCGTGACATCGACTTTGCGCAGGCGGTCGAAGACTGCGTCCGCGTCGGCCAGGTCTTTGTGCATGGTGTTCATCTCGTGCGAAAAGCTCTGCCGATAGAGATCCAGTCTTCCGTTACTCAACAGGATCGTCTTTGACGCGCTCGTGGTGGAAGACTCCTGCCCAAGCACGGCACCGACCAGACCTTTTCCCGCATCGATCACCCAAACGTCAGCAGAGGAAACATCGGAGCGGCTCAGGGCAGCATCCAGCAATCCGCCGGGACCCACGCCGTCCGCGCTGGGAATGCCCATAAGAAGCAATTCCAGCGCACTCGCCTTTCCGCTGGATAGGCCAAGGTCGAGTTTCAATGGCCGGCCGATTCCCTGCCACCTGCGCCAAACGCTGGCTGCATCGGCGGGCAAAGGCAGAGGAATGTCGAGCAGGACCAGGCGATTTCCTGGCTTGGCTGCCGCGTCGCTGAACTTCAGCGCATGACCGTCGGCTGCGTCGTAGACCGCCTGCACCGCGCGACGCCAATCCTGAAAGTACGGCGAACGGGCCAGCAGCGAGGAATTTTGGATGGTCTGCTCGGTGGTCGAGAAACTCCACTTGCGTACCCCCATCTTCTCTTCGATTTCAACCACATCCCGGAAGAGATTTGTAGATTGCTCGGGGCTCAAGCCCGCAACGTAAAGCAAAAGCCTCTCGATCGACTGCCGTTCGTTGGGAAACAGATGATCCCATTGGTTGAGCTGCTGATTGACGAAAGGAAGAAAGGTGATCGGCAGGCGCTTGAGCAGGCCATTGCTCAGAGCGTTCTGAAGATTCTCCGGCAGCTTGTCTTTGTCCCGCATACTTCCTTCCTCTGATCCCGTCTGACGCGGGCTTGTTGCCCTAACCGCGAATCTCGGCAATCGCGCGGCCTTGCTCATCCATCCGCGGGCAGCCGAGAAGGCCAGCCAGCGTGGGACATACATCGATGTGGCGAATCGGGCGTTCGATGATCTGAGGCTTGTCAATACCCGCGCCCAAGGCGACCATCCAAGTGTCGCGGGTTGAATCCGAGTTGGCGCGATGATTGAAGAATCCGTTGGTCGAGGAGCCGTCGGGGTCACGCCCGAACTCCGGCAGGATCGCCATGGTCGTCTTCCCCTTGTACTCCGGGTTGGCTTCTACCTCCTGCCACAGTTGATAGGCAAGCCGGTCTGCCGTGCGGATGCCCGCCATGTGCATGGCATAGGAGCCGAAGTGCGCAACTTCCACGTCAGAAAAAACCACCACCAAAACTTGCGGGGCAAACTTGCGCATCACCTCGCGGCTCATGAAAAACGTGAGTTCGTCGCCGGAGGTCGGCCCGCCGCCGCGCACAAAATTGGCAATCGCGCTCAGGATCGTGCCGCGCACGCGGGGATCGAGCCGGTCAGCTGCGTCGAAGACGTTCCAGCCAAGCCCTTCATAGTTGCTCCCTGCCATGGCGCTTTCCAACTCGGCCTCCACCTTGCTTCGGTCCGCCATGTTGGCGGTACGCCCGCCGCGAAGCGCGTCCACAACGGCGGTGAGCATCAGTTGCTTGGGAAAGACCACGTTGGCGCCATACCCTGGACCGTAATTGGAATCCGAACTGGCGCCGATCAGGCTGGTCAGGGCCTTGTTGCTGGCCACCACCCAGGTGTTGCTCTTGTCCGCGCCCAGTCCCTTGCGGAACTGCTCAAAGACCGTAGGCGTGGTCGGGGCCAGCTTGCCCCAGTCGTCCACATGCTGCCAGTTGCCGGTCAGAATGCTCGAAATCGCATTGAAGTGCGCGGTCACTCCCTCGTTGCGCACATGGCGGTAAAAGAGAGATTGCGGCAGAAGATCCGTCGAGAGGTGGGGAATGTTCACCAACCCTTCCGGCGAGAAACTCTCGTCGTGGCGCACTCCGCCCACGATGACCAGAAGGACTTTGTGACCGGAGCCGGCCACGGCGCCCGCAGCTTCCTCCGCTCGCACACGGGGTAGCAGCAGGCCGGCCGCCAGAAGACTTGCCGCGCGCAGGAAAGTCCGCTTGGAGAGATCCGTCGGCAATCCGGCATCGGCGTCCAACCCTGAGCCGATCTCCGCGCCTGGGCAAATATCGATCTCCATGGGCATACCTCACAAGGGAGAGACCCTGCGTTCCGCCTCGCTTCCGATCGGTCAAAGCCAAGCTGCGCGGATTATATGCTCAGGCCAAACGATTATCAAAGTAAGACAAGCGTGCGACATGCTCTATATCTCCACGTAAGTTGCTCATTCTGTTCAATGTCTTACCCTCAAACAGAGCATCGGCCCAACCTTCCGCCACCTGTTTTGAAGACCTCTGATCGACGCCCCAAAAATCGTCTACAACTTTTGGTTGACAAAAATCAGACGAATGGACTATTGTCTGTCCGTCGCCAATGTAACCGTTTACAGCTTCATCTGTAAACGTTCCCCCGGCGGCTCAATGGGGATGGATTCCCACTGATTTTTCCAGCGGGTGGAAGTTCCCGACAAGATACCGAAGACTCACTGAAGTTAACGGAGGATATTCGGATGGCCCTTGATCGCAACGTCAGCAGGTGTGTTCGAGCATTTGGTTGCTTGACCCTCGCTGCTCTATGTCTCCTCCTGCTCCCAAGTCGGTACGCATTTGGTCAGGTGGACGAAGGATCGATTACCGGTACGGTTCAGGACACCAGCGGCGCGGTTGTTCCCGACGCGCAAGTGATCCTCTTGAACACGGACCAGGGTACAACCCTGCAAACTAAAACCAGTTCCAGCGGTCTCTACACCTTCTCGCCGGTCAGAATCGGACGCTACTCCATCACTGTCACCGCGAAGGGTTTTTCCAAGACCACCCAACAGAACCTGACGGTGGATGTCTCGCAGAACCTGATGGTCAACGTTCAGCTCAAGCCGGGCGCCGCGACGGAAACCGTCGAGGTCACCACCGCACCTCCGCTGCTGCAAACCGAGGATGCGTCGGTCGGTCAGGTGGTCACTGAGCACACCGTCAACAGTCTGCCGTTGAACGGACGCAACTTTACCTTCCTTGCCCAGCTCGGCGCCGGCGCGCAAACTCCCCAGGCCGACACCCGCGGCAACGCCGCTTCGGGCGCGTTCTCTGCCAACGGCCTGCGCCCTGCGCAGAACAACTACCTGCTGGACGGCATCGACGACAACTCCAACGCCGTCGACTTTCTAAACGGCACCAACTACGTCATTCTGCCTCCGGTGGACGCCATCGAGGAGTTCAAGGTGCAGACCGGACAATTCAGCGCCGAGCTGGGCCGCTCCGCGGGTGCCGTTCTCAACGCCACCATCAAGTCCGGCACCAACACCCTGCATGGCGATGTCTGGGAGTTCTTCCGTAACGATAAACTCGATGCAGCCGATTGGTTTGAACAATCTGGGAAAGGCGAACTCCGCCTGAACCAGTTCGGCGGCACCGTCGGCGGCCGGATCATCAAGAACAAGTTATTCTTCTTTGGGGATATTGAGAGCAAGCGCCGCGTGCAGGGCAATACCCAAAGCGGATTAACCGTGCCCACCGCGTTGGAGACTAGTAGCAAATTTACCGATCTCTCCGACATTATCAGAGCGAATGCCAGCGCGGCTCCTAGAACGGACGACCTGGGACGTTCCATACCGGCCGGTGCAATCCTCGATCCTGCCACCACACGCGCGGTAACAGCAGGCACCGTTGATCCTGTTTCTGGCCTCACCGCAACAACCACTGGCTATGTTCGTGATCCAATCGGCACTTGCGGACCCAGTACGAAGACCTTTACGCTTGCCGCCTGCGGTCTGAATCAGTTTACCGGCGCTAACGCTGCCCGGCTCGATCCCAACGCGATAAAGCTGTTGGATCTTTTCCCGGCACCGAAGAATACGGGATACGCTTCCAATTTCTACTCGAGTCCCAATCTCTTCGAGCACAGCCTATCCTTTGACACCCGTGTGGACTACAACGTCACGCAGAAGGACCAGGCATTCGCACGCTTCAGCTATGTGGATGATCCGCAGTATATTCCTGGGCCCTTTGGCGGCGTAGCCGACGGCGGCGCCTTCCAGCAGGGCGTCCAGACTGCGAAATCCTCACAGATGGTTGCGGCCTATACCCACGTTTTCTCGCCGTCCACGGTTAACGTGGCGCGCGGCGGCTTTGCTCACCTGCACACCACCCGGTATGGACCGGACGGTGGAACAATGGGCATTCCTGCGCAGTACGGGATTCAAGGTATCCAGCAGGTTGCTGAAAACGGCGGCCTGCCGCAATTCGGTATCGGCACACTCTCGACTTTGGGCAGCAATAACTTCCTGCCTTCGGACGAGATTAGCCAAACCTTGCAGATTACCGACGACTTCACGAAGATATACGGTAAGCACAGCTTCAAGCTGGGCATCGAATATCAACACGTAAAGTTTTCCACCCTGCAGCCGGCGTGGTCGCGCGGCGACTTCGACTACGGCGGCCAATTCACAGATATTCCGGGGCAGAACTACAACGCAAATGGTTCGGATCAGGGTGGCGTTACTGGCATGGCGCAGTTCCTTCTGCCTCCAGCTCTGTCAACCGTCACTGGGGGAATCCCTTATGTAGGAGGCTCCGACCAGGTTTATGCTTCCAACATCAACAAGACCTACGACGCAAAGAACTATCTCGCGTCATACTTCCAAGACGATTGGAAGATGTCTCCCAAATTGACTCTCAATCTCGGTCTGCGCTGGGACTACTTCGGGCCGATCAATGAAACCAACGGCGGTCAGGCCAACTTTGTGCCCTATGGCCCCCCCGATAACTCTCCGGAGTACATCATCCCTGCCACTGGCAAGGACGTGAGAACCCTGTCTCCCAGCTTTACCAGTCTGCTGGCTCAGGATCACATCACCCTGATGTCTACCAGCAAATGGGGCGAAGGCCTTGTACAGACGCAAAAGTATAACTTTGCGCCTCGCATCGGCTTCGCTTATCAGGTCAATCCCAAGCTGGTGGTTCGCGGCGGATTTGGCCTCTTCTTCAACTCCTTTGAGAACCAGGGATACGGACCCAATATTGGCGAGAATTATCCTTTTGTTTTCAACTTCAACTACACTCCACAAGGCGGTATCAGGGACGTTTCTACAATCAGTACCGGCACTCCGTTTGCCACTGCCAATTGTGCGACGGGCGGAACGCCGGGTCCGGGTGGAACCGCGACCTTCGAGTCCGGTTTCTCCTGCATCTCGTTTACTCCAGCTAACGTGGACGCATCTGGTCTGGCACTGGAAGGACTGCAGTTCAACTACCAAACCCCGCGCACCTTCAGCACCAACCTCACGCTGCAATACTCGATCACCCGCACTTTGTCCGCACAGGCCTCTTACGTCTTCACTGACGGCTCGGACCTTCAGGCGGGCATAAGCGCAAACAATGTGACCTCCATCCTGCCGTATGGTCACAGTACAACGGACACCATCGCATCGGGCAAGAACGAAGTTCCATTCCCGGATTTCGGGCATGGTTCGAGTTACTACGCGACGGTGGGACACAGCAACTACAACGGCCTGCAGACCAAGTTGGAACAGCAACTCGACAACGGCTTGACATTCCTGCTCACCTACACATGGTCGAAGACGATGTCGGATGCCGGCGACGAACTGAACGGCGGCAGCCTGGCCGGTTATCGCGCTCCCGACGTGCCGGGACTTGGACCCAAGTTCGATTGGACCCTGGCCGACTTCAATATCGCACAGGTAGTCCACTTCAGCGGCGGCTATGAGCTTCCATTCGGCAAGAACAAGCGGTTCCTGAACCAAGGAGGACTCGCTAATGCAATTGCCGGCGGATGGAGCGGAAACTGGATCGTTACGCTTCAAGGCGGCCAGCCCATCACTCTCACTTGCCCCTACTCGACGACTGCAGGAACAAACTGCAACGTTTTGCCAGTCGCTGGGCAGAGTCAGAAACTCGGGAAAAAGATAGAAGTTCCCAACGGCGGCTCGCATGGGGAGCCATTCTGGTTTGGCAATCCGGCCGCCTTTGCGGAACCTTGCCAGCTTGGAGTTGCTGCCGCAAATCAACAGGATCCAGCCTGCATTACTCCGACTAGCCTTGCCGGCTATTTGGGTGGAAGCCCTTCAACGACGACAGGACCTGGATTCCATCGCCTGGATGTATCAACCTTCAAGGCATTCCAATTCAGCCAACGCTACTCCATGCAGTTCCGTGCTGAGTTCTTCAACGTCCTCAACCATCCGAACTTTAATGCCCCCAATTTCGGCGGGAATGGAGTGATCGCCATCTCCGGTTCGGGCAACTTCAAAAACGCCAACTTCGGCGAAATTGGATCCACTCGCGATGCACCCTTCGATTCGAGACAGATTCAATTTGCCCTGAAGCTGTTCTACTGAGTTAAGATGAAAAGCCCTGGGAAGGCGCGCTTTTCAGGCGCCTTCCCAGGGCTTTCTTCTGTTAGTGCAACGATATTTCTGTCATTGGGAGAACAGTGAGCAATAAGCCTCGATTTCGATTTGCGATTCTTTGCGCTCTGTTCGCTTGTTTTTTTCAAGTCTGTCTGGTCTTCGCCCAGGTCCCGGAGAACGAGAAGCAGAAACTCGATCGCGAGTATCAGTCGGCGGTATCACACTACGAAGCCGGCCAATACGCGCAGGCGGCTTCTCAGCTAGAAGAGCTATTACCACACGCGCCGAACAGCTTTGCCATTCATGAACTCATGGGAATGGTTTACGCTTCCCTCTCTCAGAATCCCAAAGCCATCGAACACCTGCAAACCGCAGTCCGCTTGGAGCCCGGCTCGGCGGATGCCCGGACCAATCTGGCGACGACACTCTTCCATGCGGGAAAAGCCTCATTGGCCGGCGAGCAGTTCCGCAAGGCGCTCGAACTGGAACCTAAGAATTTCGACGCCAACCATAATCTGGGCGAGTTCTACATACAGTCGGGAAAGATTGTGGAAGCGTGCCCAGAGCTCGAAGAGGCACAGCGAATTGACCCATCTTCTTACGACAACGGCTACGATCTCGCGCTGGCCTATTTCCTCACCGGGCGACTTGCCGAGGCGCGCAAGCTGGTGCATAGCATTTTGCTAACCAAGAACACCGGCGAGTTGCACAACCTGCTCGGCCAGATTGAAGAGAAAGACGAAAAGTACATTGCGGCGGCAACCGAGTTCGAGACTGCGGCTCACTTGGACCCCAGCGAAGACAACCTCTTCGATTGGGGAAGCGAGCTGCTTCTCCACAGAACTTATGAGCCGGCCATCGAAGTCTTCCAGGAAGCAACGCGGCGTTATCCGAACTCTCCCCGGCTGATGATCGGTCTGGGAATGACTCTGGACCTGCGCGGAAAGTACGACGAAGCGGTCAAGGCTCTTCTAGCCGCCGCTGACCTGGACCCCGCCGACGCGCGTTGCTACCTTTTTCTCTCCAAGGCCTACGACAGTTCTCCAAGCCAGGCTGAACAGGTAATCAAGAGATTCCAGCGTTATGCCGAGCTGAAACCCAACGACGCGCTGGCCCAGTATTATTACGCGCTGAGTTTGTGGAAGGGAAAGCGCGTGGGAGATGCCAGCCTTGACCTTCAGGCGGTTGAGTCACGGCTGAATAAGGCGATCGCGCTGGATGACAAGCTCTCCGAGGCCCTAGTGCAGTTGGGCAACATCTACGCCGACCAGCATGAGTATGAAAAGTCAATTCCAGAGTATTTGCACGCGCTGGAACTGGACCCGAATCTTTCTGACGCACATTACCGTCTGGGGACCGACTATGTTCACGTCGGGCAGAAGGGCCTCGCGCAAAAGGAATTCGAGGTCTATCAGAAACTTCGCGCGGAACACCTGGCCGAAATCGACAAGGAACGGGCGGAAGTTCAGCAATTTGTTTATACAGAGAAGGCCGGCCCATTAGCACGGCATTGATGGGGCCGCCGCGCTGTTCACGTGTTTTTACGAATTGAGGAGACAAATGGATCGTCGCGATTTTCTCAAGACCACAGGAACGATTGTTGCCGGCGCAACGGTCGCCTCGGGCCTGCCCAGCTACGGCGCAGAATCTGCCCCTGTATCAAATGGGCGCACTGTGCTGCCCATCAACCGCAATTGGCGCTTCAGCCCCGCCGCCACACCTGCGGCCCGCGCCCGCGACTTCGACGACTCGAGCTTCACTCGCGTCACCGTGCCCCACACCAATTTCCGCGAGCCGTGGCACAGCTTCGACGAAAAGTCTTACGAGTTCGTCTCCGTCTATCGCCGCCGTTTCCGCCTGCTCCTCGCCGCGCGTGGCCGCCGCGTCTTCGTCGACTTTGAAGGCGTGATGACTGCCTCAAAGGTCTGGCTCAACGGCGAGTATCTGGGCGAATACAAAGGCGGATTCACGCCCTTCTCTTTTGAACTCACCCCGCATATCGACTTCGACCGCGAAAACGTTCTGGCTGTCGAGGTGGACTCAAGCGAGCGACCCGACATTCCCCCCTTTGGCTATGAGGTGGACTACCTCACATTCGGAGGCATCTACCGCGAAGTCTCCCTGCGCATCGTCTCTCCCACTTTTCTTGAAAACATTTTTGCGCAGCCCAAGGACGTGCTCTCCGGCCATCCGACCGTCGATGTGCAGTGCTTTATTCAACGGGGCGGCGAGCCGTCCGATGCGCAGGTTGGCGCGCTGATGCTGGAAGCCGCGCTCTACGATGGCGAACGGCTTGTGGCCAAAGGCGCGCAGGCGCTGCCGCCCGCCGCAGCGGCACCGGAATCGTACGCGCTGCATCTGGACGATCTAGGCGCCATCGATCTCTGGAATCTGCGCTCGCCCAAGCTCTATCGCGTTGAAGTGCGCTTACTGCGCGGCGACCATCTGCTCGAC
>Ga0224530_1000122_pt1 | contig 52057 bp, 48 predicted proteins | sample CBST75metaG_FD_179873 | JGI IMG/M metagenome (GOLD analysis project Ga0224530, IMG submission 179873) | Peat soil microbial communities from Stordalen Mire, Sweden - C.B.S.T75 | ecosystem: Environmental > Terrestrial > Soil > Wetlands > Peat | place: Sweden: Norrbotten County, Stordalen Mire...
TTCAGTGGTTGTGCTCACTTCTCCCGGCACCTGGGCCACCCGCCACCCGGCAAATCCGCTCCCATACTGCCCACATGTGTAAAGGATGTCTGGAGACAAACTGTAAAGGATGTCCATGCACTTGACACACTACTGCTTGGGGCCGGTGGCGTCAAGTAGATAGCCAGATTCTATAAAACGTCCGCTGAGTATGCGGCGGCACGCGGAGGGATGATAAACATATTCCGGCTTTTTATTGTCAAGAGTATGGACATTCTGCGCCGTGGAGGCTACTGCACAGAGATTTTTCCTCTTGCATTTGCTTGTGATTCTAGCGCCGCTAACCTGCGTCACGAACTAATGCAACATCACAGAATTATTGAATTGGAAGCATTCCCGGAACGCGACAATGAGAAGAAGCGCGTTTTTGAAGCTGTAAAAATGTCTGTTTGCATATTGTTTGCGCAGAAGAGTGCTGCGCAAGGACAATTCACGCTACGCATTCACCATGACCGCTACGTCGATACTTCAAACCAGAAGGTTGTCCTACATCCATTGACCATTAGAACTATCGACGAGAAGCACTGCACAATTCCGCTGCTTACCCCCGACGATCTATCAATTCTTGAACATCTGTACAGAGTAGGCGCGCCTCTGCGTAACGTAGGTCATTGCTATACCGGCGAGATTGACCTCAGCCTAGATAAAGCACTACTGACTGACGACAGCAAGAAGGCCGTGATGGTGAAGGGGGCCATTCTTGATCGCTATCAGATACGCAAGGCAATGAGCCAGGGCGAGATCATGTTTCTTGATGCAAAGAAGTACCTCGCAAACAATCGTGGCGAGAGGAGCCTTCATCATAAGAATCAACGGATTGTTTTGCAGGGCATAACGGGTGTGAATGAAAAGACACGCTTGAAGATGACATTGGTGAAGCCGGGTACGTTTTGCGCAAACTCCGTCAATTACGTCTTGATTAGCAATCCTCAGATAGTACCGGAGTATTTGCTCGGCGTTCTGAACAGCAAGATCATGAACTTCACATTCTCCTTGACAAGTACGAACAGCAACGTGAACGGCTACGAAGTTGATAACCTTCCAATTGTCATTGCGGATCGCAGAATTCAAGAGTCAGTTGCCAAGTTGGTAACGAGGATTCTCGAAGCCAAGGATCGTCAAGAAGGCGTGAGCACCGACAAACTGGAGGGAGAGGTTGAGCAGATTGTCTCTACGCTATACCGCCTGAACGATGAACAGATTGCTCGTATTGCGAATCATGGACAAGGGCACGCAATAGCCAACGTGACTGATGAGCCATAGTGAGACTGGGCGCAGAGTGCGTGTAGTGGGGCGATGATAACGTAACCGCAACAAACCTGAGTGGTGACGAGAATGAAGGATGAATCAACATCGAAGGTCTCTGCGGATTCACCGTGGGAAGACCTGGTGATTTCAATCTTGGCTGTTAACCAGTACTCCCTTGAAAAGACCTATGCTTGCAAGCCTGGTCTACAAGCACAGGGGCTGACCGTTCCATCCAAGCTGATAGGGCTTGCCCCTGAAGAGATTGAACGCAGATTACGGGCAGGCGGTTGCGACCGTGGGGATTTCATGACGGCGCTATTCGCCAAGCGGCTATCTGCATTAGCGGAACACGTTCGGTCAGTTGGAATTGAACAAAGCGGCGACGTTCTGGCAGGAAAATCGAGGCCCAAGATTGAGGAGTTCTTGGAGCCTGTAAACGGGATTGGCCCGGTCGTTCTGCGGAACTTCTTCCTGCTCCGTGGCATCTAGGAATCGCTGAGGTCGGAGGGCACAAAATGACGCTGACGGAACTTTACGAAAATGCTTGCCCGTGCGTTGTGGCTTTCATTTCAAAACTTCTGCCCCTTCCAGCAGGCCAGCAGCCCGTCTTCCCTGAGATATTCGGCACAGGCTACCTCATTAACGGCAGCGGCCTGGTGGCAACCAACCGGCACGTCGTAGAGGTTTTCGATCAGGTTGGGCGGCATCCCCAAACGGGTGAGTATGCGGGCGCGGCGCTCATGTTCTTGGTGGAGGCCGACAAGCATGGTTGCCAGATGCTGAATATCGGCGTCAAAAGCTGGGGAGCCATTGACAGTTTTTCCTCTGCTACCGATTGGTACGGCCAGCCCGTGCCGGACATCGGCTTCGTGCAGCTTGAGGTCCGTGAAACGCCCTTCCTGGAACTCGCCGATGAGGACTTCTATCTGCGCCCCGGCATGGAGATTGCCACCATTGGTTACCCACTCGGCACGGCGCCGTTAACCGTCTATCGGAAGATCACTCAACTTGGCCCCTTCATCCGCCGGGGCATCGTCAGCAGCGTGTATCCCTTCACCACTCCCAGGCCGCACGGTTTCACCATCGACATCATGCAACAGGGCGGCTCCAGTGGCTCGCCAATCTTCGCCGCCGACAGTCCAAAGGTGGTTGGCATGATGTGGGGCGGCTTGCCGGAAGCCCGGTTTGCGCAATCGGAAGACGCGAGCCTGATGTACACGCTCAACACCAATATCAGCCTCGCGGAGCCTGCACACATCATCCGGGCGGCTCTCGACTCGGTTGTGTTGGCTCAACAGCCCGATACGTCAGGCTTTCCTACCCTCCAGCAGCTACGGGACGCTCACCCGCGCCCCAATGAGAGCACTGGCCTGAGTTGGGACTCCACCCCGACTGCCTGAGTTACGGGAAATGGCTTGCGGTTTCCGCGTTTGAATCTCCTCAGGTGCAGATTGAGTCGAGTGCTCTGCGTCAGCCTTTTTCGTGTGCCCCAATACACGGCGGGGAGCTGTCACTTTAGCGCCGTCGCTTGCCGTCAATGACGCTGTTTTGGCTCCCCCACTCCTTTGTCGCGGTCCCCCCAAAAAGCTATGACTGCCACGCTTGTCACGGCTGCACTGTGCCTGCTCTCGCCCCCGCCGCGGGGGACACTTCAACGAAAGAGGCACAACATGACGAACGCAGCTACACTCTCCGAATCGCAACTCCGGCAGTTCACCGGCTCTGAAAACTGGTATCGCCACGGCATCAATCGCTCGGTGCTCTACACCGACGGCGCTCAGTTCCTTGCCGAGCAGGGCGGTGCCTACTGGTTGCTCGACATCATCGCAATCGCCCAGCAGCATGTATCGCGCGTTGCCCAGAAAGAATTTCAGGTCTGGAAGTTGCAGGTTCGCGCCGACCGCAGCGCAACCGTTCTCTGCGACGATGGCAACGGCAATGTCGTTTACACGCAGGAGATCCCGTTCACGGATTTCCCGCTGGATGAAGTGAAACTCTACTTCGCCAACAACATCATCCACCTGCCCAGCGAGTATTAGCCGGGCCACCCGCGCCGGCACTACCGGCGCGGGCAATATTTTGCATCGTCGAACTCCTTATTACTCGGGATGCTGCACCAGTGAATGATGGCGCGCCTCAGTTCAATCCTTGATTAGTTGACAATCAGCCCTTCAAGACGCTCTGAGCACTGGGCGTCAGGCTTCCCCTGGCAGTAAATGATATGGATCGAGGCCGCCAAGTTCTACCCAACCACTGCTCCACACTGAAGTCCCGTGGTGATCTACGTAGAGAATTTCTTTTTCAGTTTCCACAAAGCAGAGACCCTCATTGAAGCAGCCTGAGCTGAAAAACCTTGGCGTAATAACAAACTCGCCGGCCTGATCAATAAATCCAACTTCGCAAGCATCTGCGATGGAACGATGAGCTTCGCCGGTCCCAATGTTTACCGCGGCTACGCCGTCCGAAAACCTCTCTCCCCTCAGGTAGACTGTCGGTACGACAAGTTCACCTTCCAAGTTCACGTACCCAGTTCGCTTTTCGCGAATCACAGGCGCCATTCCCTCTGAAAATTCATAGGCCATATCGAAGCATGGTTCGGTTATGAACTCTGCCTTCTTGTTGATGTGGCCCCATTTGCCGTTTCTAGCGATCCGCGCTCTGCCCTCTCTGAACGGGCCTGCCATCCCACGCTCGCAAAAGAATCGCATGGGGATGGCAGTGGAAGCATCGGGATGGATGTATCCCCAAGCGCCATTGAGCTTGACAGCCGCGACTCCTTCGGAGAATCCCCGAGCATCCTCGAAAAACGGGGGAATCACCTGATTCCCGTCCCGATCAATATAACCATAGAGTTTGCCGTCGTACACACAAGCAAGGCCTCCGCTGAAATTGCTGATGCTTCGATAGCGCGGCTTGACGATTACTTCTCCAGTTGCTGAGATCAGGCCGCGCTTGTCACCGTCCTTCGGATCGCCTGTAGAAAACTGAGCGAGTCCCTCAGAGAAAATAAGTGGCCCCCCGTAGGCCGGCGGAATCACAAAATCACCCTGTAAATTGATCGCTCCCCACTGGCCACTCTGTTTGACCGAAGCGAGTCCGTTGCGAAAGGGATATGCTTCCTCGAAAACGGTTGAGAGGACGACTACGCCGAGGCAGTTGATGTACCCGGCCTTGTATCGCTTTCGACTTCGCCCCTGTCGCACAAAAACCGGGTAAAGCCGATCTGTCCAAACTGATTTACTCATGATTTGCACAAATTGAGGCTAGCAGATCATCGAGTCCTCGATGAGCACTGGCTAACCAGAAACTGCACAACGCCCATGGCCCCGATCCACAGGCCGCTGTGCATCTGGGCAGTTTTCCACGCATATTTGGTCTACCGATTCACGCATATTTTGTCTACAAATGCAGGATTTCCACGCATATTTGGTCTACATTTACGCATAAATTGTCTACCAAGCGGTCGCATCTCACTGATATTGAAATGGATGCGCTTTCCCCTATATACCTGTATGAGAACCCTATATGGATAGCCTGTAGTAGCAGCGCGCATTGTGGAAAATGGATTGACCGAAAACCGGCGAGAACCTCCGCCCCCTCACGGGGGAAAGGTGCCTGCGGCGCTCAGCGCGTGATTCTGGGAATGTGTGGGGCTGAGGGAAGCAGGAGCACACCGCCGTCTTCAATCTCAAGGCGCAACGCGGAATAGACCCGGCAGACGCGCCCGAGGGCATCCAATACCCTGGCTCGGAATTTGACGCGGCCCTGCGGCGTGTCAGCGTATCCGGCCCCGAAGCTCCGGCGCAGCGCCTCCCAGGAGATCAGCGTTGGCCGCTCCAGATAGCTGACGCGCCGCGTCGCCCAGGCGTAGAGATCGAGCGCCAGAGGCGACTGCTTGAGCACGCGCACCGCCCGCAGATCGAGTGGAACGGGTGCGGCAACGAGCTGCTCGAAGAAGTTTTCTGAAAGCGTGATGGAGGATTTCGCCAGCGGCACGTCAGGAAGGATCTGCGGAGTCCACCACAGTTGAAAATGGTCGGCGAGAAGTAGATTCTCGCCGGTTGTGAGATGCTGGCCATTAACATCCTGCTCCCAGCGAGTTGAAATGGCCGCACCGACAAGCCGCTGCATCTGGTCGCGAAAGCGTGGAATCGTGCCCCAGTGGCCACCTGTGGCGTGGAGCCCTAGCTCCGCCATGAATCTCGACAGCGACACACCGAGTTCCAACTCGCGGCTCGCCGTGCGGATGGCCTCCGAGGTCATCCAGATCAGGATCAGCCGCGGATAGCTGCCATAGGGCAGCCCCGCGCCGCCGACATCGGTGATGCGCAGCGTAAAGCGGCCATCGGTGCGCGTGTAATGGGAACCCGGTTGACGGCGGTGCGGCAGAGTGGTCTGGACCAGGAACTTGGCGAGGAATCCAATGGCTCCGGCGTCATAAGCACTTTCGCATAGATCGCTTTCAGTCAGCGGCAGCGTGACGCCATCGAGCCGTATTCGTTGATCCTGGTTCAGGATCACGCGGCGTGAAGATCGGGCGCGCGGGAATGCTGCCATGGACCGGGATGAACTTCCGCCGGTCGGAAGATCGTCGATGGCAGGATCGGGCTGGAGGCCGAGAATCGACCGGACGGAGGTGAGTTCAGACCCCACGCGTCGCGCTACCGGATACCGAGTGCTTCGGCAATCTCGGCTGTGCGAAAGTAGACACGACGACCAAGTTGCAGACGAGCAGCATTGATCTTTTCCACCCACTCACCAGTCGATCGCAGCGTTACTCGAAGTCCGTCAGGAGATCGATCAAGCATGGAAGCCAGATCAACCAAGTTCATCAAAGGCCCATAGCGTTTTAGCAGGCTGTTTTCAGCAACAACAGGATCGGCTTCTCTGTTTTTTTCTACGGAGTGCCGCGAGGTTCTCATCTCGACTGCGCTAATAGCTGCCATTCTCCACCTTTCGTAATGCGCTGTACATTCCAATAGACGCGACTTCTTTCAAACTGTTTCGCATAGACCGAAGTATTTGTTCTTCACATTAAACGCCTTACGCTCCTTTACGCTTAACTCCACATTCATTCGCCAATTCTTCTTCCAGATTTTGGGGAAGGATGCTCCGCCCTTCCCTCTCTGCGACCGCCGATGAAGCCGGCGTTCTCCGCTCCCCATCCATGCGGGCCTGTTCCTGCCCGCAACTCCGACCCTTCCTTTATGAGGTGCAGCCTGCGGCTGGTCATCCCGTATCGACATTCATTTCCGGGCGAACTCTAGGCTTCGTTCGGCTCCTTCTGTCAACTCCGCTTGTGCAGCTCCGCGCGGCATAGAAGCCGCCGTGCTCGCTTCCGCGCCCCTTCGGGCTTCGGAAGTTGACAGCGCCTCTCTGCGCCCGTTTCGCCAGTCATGAAATGAATGTCTTTTTTTAGCCCTCCCAGGGCTTAAAAACGGCAAATCCAAATTCCGAAGGAGACGAATCATGACCTACGCAGCCACCAGCACCAACAGCAACGCCAGCCGCAACCACTCAACCACCGCGCCGCACAGGAAGAATGCGGCGCATCGCAGCAACTCCCCCTATCAGCAGCGCACCACCGAACGCGAGAACCCAGCGCAGCAACTCATCAAACAGGCCGTTGATTTTCTGCTCAAGCAGCTTGAAGAAGGAAAGAGCGAAGCCTTGACCGCGTATCTCGGCGCAATGGCGCGTTTTCACAATTACAGCTTTGGCAACATTCTCGCCATCGCACGGCAGCGGCCCACCGCGACCCGCGTCGCCGGTATCCGCACTTGGAACGAGTTTGGCCGGTTTGTAATGAAGGGCGAAAAAGGCATTCAGATTCTCGCCCCCATCATTGGCCATCGCCGCAGGAAGGACGAGCAGGACGCAAACGCCAATCAGGAAGCAAAGCCCGCCTCTGTGTTGATTGGCTTCCGCGCCGTCTACGTCTTCGATTGTTCGCAGACCGAAGGCGCAGACCTTCCAGAGTTTGAGCACAGCATTACCGGCGAAGTGGGCGAACAGCGCGAAAGGCTGATTGCTTTTCTCGATGAGCAGAACATCAAACTCGAATACAACGAGAAGATTGCCCCGGCACTTGGCGTCAGCTATGGCGGAAGAATCGCGCTCCTGCCCGGCCAGTCGAAGGCCGAGGAGTTCACCACGCTGGTGCATGAGTGTGCGCATGAGCTTTTGCATAAGACCGAGCGCCGCACCATGACCACCGCCACCGTGCGCGAGACCGAAGCCGAGGCCGTGGCCTTCATCGTTGGACAGGCCATCGGCTTGGAGATGGGAACCGCCAGCAGCGATTACATCCAGATGTACGCGGGCAATGCGGCCCTGCTCACTGAAAGCCTTGAAGTCATCCAGCGCACTTCTGCTGTGATCCTTGGCGCTTTGGCCGTAGAGGAGAGCGAAGAAACCAGCACTCAGCCCGTAGAGGCGGCGGCCTAAGCCGCCTCTGCTCTGCTCAATTCCGGCGGGCAGCGCCGGACGCGCCGCCCGCTTGCCCTCACCGTATCTCAACCGCTCATAAGGAGAGCAACCATGACGAATCAAGCCGCTACCGAATACCGCAATGTGCCACTCACTGCGCTCGAAGAGTCCAGAACCAACCCGCGCCGTGTCTTTGATGAAACCGCCCTCAAGGAACTGGCCGATTCAATCCGCAGCCAAGGCGTTTTGTCGCCCTTGCTTGTCCGGCCCATCGCCGAACATCGCTTCGAGATCGTTGCCGGAGCGCGCCGCTATCGCGCCGCGCTCTTGGCCGAGGCCGAAACCGTCCCCGTCCGCATCGTTCCTCTGACCGATGCACAGGCCCTCGAAGCGCAATTGATTGAGAACCTCCAGCGCCGCGACGTTCACCCACTTGAAGAGGCGCAGGGATTCCGCGCCCTGCTCATGCTCGACGAGCCGAAATACTCCATCGAGCAGATTGCCGCAAAAATTGGGAAATCGCCGTCCTATTGCCTCCAGCGGGTCAAGTTGACCGAGCTTGCCGTCGCCGTCACCGAGGCATTCGCCAAAGATGAGATAGGTATCGGCCACGCGCTGCTTTTGGCCAAGTTGCAGCCCGCCGAGCAGGAACAGGCCCTCGCAGCTTGCTTCCGCAGCGATTGGAACGGCAACCAGAGCAAGGCACGCCGCATTCTGCTCCCGGTACGCCACATGAAAGAGTGGATCGAGCAGAACATCTTGCTCATACTCAAGGATGCTCCGTTTTCCAAGGCCGACGCCACACTCAACCCCGCCGCCGGAAGTTGCGACGATTGCCCGAAGCGCACCGGCGCAAACGCGCTGCTCTTTGCCGACATCGCGGCCAATTCGAGTATTGACGCTTGTACCGATCCGGCTTGCTATCAGGCCAAAGTGGACGGCTTCGTGAACCAGTCCATCGCTGCGAAGCCGAAGCTGGTTCAAATCTCGTCAGCCTACGGCACAGCGACCAGCGACAGCACCGCCCTGCCGCGCAACAAGTACGTGGAGATTCACGCCGAGAAGCCCACGAACCAGAAGCAGCGCGACTGGCCGGAATACAAGACGTGCAAGTTCACCACCGAGGCCATCGTCACCGAAGGCACGGAGAAGGGCGAAATTCGCACCATCTGTGCCAATCCCGAATGCGCCATCCACCACGCCCGGAAACAGAAGTCCGCGACGGATACGGCATTCAAGGCAGAACAGGAGAAGCGCCGCCGCGAAGAAGCCATTGCCCAGGCAACCGGCCTTCGCGTTCTGAAAGCAACCAGCGACGCGGTTCCAGTCCGGCTGATGAAGCGCGACCTGCTCTTTGTTGCCGAGCGCCTTGCCGCCGTATTGGATGAGCGCCGTCTGGCGGTCCTCTTTCGCCTTCACGGCATCGGCAAGGCCAACGGAGCGGGAGACGCCCCGGCCAAGCTGCTTACGTCCTTTCTTCGCAAAACCGACGAGAGCACAATCGGCCGCGTTTTGGTGGCAATCACCGTGCTGCAATCGGCGCACAGCCCCAACGAATCCGCGAAAGCCCTGCGCGAAGCAGCCGAGTTCTACAAGGTGGACGTGGCCGCAATCACGACCAAGGTCAAGCAGGAGTTCGCGGCGAAGGAGAAGACGCAAGCCGCGCGGAAGACGGCGGAGAAAGCGAAGCCGAGTCACCCACGCACCGTGACCGCGAAGAAGGCCAAGGCCGCGTAACGCCAATCAAAACCATTGCAACAGATGCGGGGTCCGGTACGCGGACCCCATTTTTATTGCTGGCGCCCGTCTTCCCGCCCTGTGATGTGCTGCCGCTTCGCGTCAGACTCGTTTGGCCCACCCGACGGGCTTGAAACAATTACTGGCAAAAAAGCTGAATCACAATTGCCAAGTCGCTGGACCATGAAAACCTTTACGCTTGTAATCCGCTTTTACTGATTCCACCACTCGTTAGTCTTTTCTTGCTCGGGAAAGCTGAACATTTGAATGTGACCGCATCTATCGCATTTGAGGACTCCCATTCTATGGCCCTGAGGAATTTGGATACCTATCTCGGGGAAAGAGTCCGGCGGCAAAGTCGTTTGATAGTACGTTCTCCGAGTGCCCAGCCTCTTGTAGGAACCGAGCCCGCAAAATCGGCAGCGAATCCCAATCGATGGCTTGAGGGGAGCATAGTCACCCAAAACGACCGTTCTCAATTCTTCCATCGCGTTACATACCTCATTCATGGGAATGCGTTTTGCAGGCTCGCGCACAACCATTCGATCAATCAAGTCATGAACGTGCTCGAATCGCTGGTCCTTGAGTATCGTGACCAAAGACAACGATCCGCTACGATGATCTTCGCGCGAAAATATCCTTCCGCCCGAGAGGAGAAAATAGATTACCTTACCCAAGCTGTAGACATCTGTCTTATCAGACGGCTCGCCAAGGTGTTGCTGTCCAGATTCCATTTCAGGAGCGATGAAGTTGATGGAGCCCACCGCCTCGTCTGTCAATGTAATTTTTTGTCCGCCCTCAACGAAGCAGATCCCGAAATCTCCTAGAACTGGCGTCCCATCGCTCCGAAACAGGATGTTAGGGGGCTTAAGGTCGCGGTGAAAAACGCCCGCCTTGTGTGCAGTATTGAGAGCGTCAACGATCGGCAGAAGGTCTCTCGACACTGCGTTAATATCTCCGCGATACTCAACGGCCCTGCTTTCGAGCGTTCCACCTTCACAATATTCGCTTATGTAGTAGGGCGGATTCTGATCGGTCGCGCTTTCAATGATCCTCAGGATATTCGTGTGTTGAAGTTTGGCAGTGCTATCGGTCTCTTGCTCAAAGCGTCTTCTGCGTTCCGGGTTATTCGCATTCTTCAGTCTCTTCTGAACGAACAATTCTTCTTGCGCGGAATCATTTCTCTTAACAAGGAAGATTTCGCCTTGACCTCCCGCAGTCAGACTTCGTAACCGTCTCCACTTCTCAGGTGCACGGCTTTTACGAGGTTCGTTTGTTTCTGGGCCTGCCATTTTCGCAGCTCCTCTCTAGACTTTTGCATCCTACGTCAGCCTGCCCATCGGGCCTTTCAATCAAAATCCAACTACCAATCGACAGTGCATTTCGTTACTTCTACGGGGACATCCCAGTAGCCCATCTGCTCAAGTACAAGTTGAACGCTGATTTTAGTAAATGCTGGACGGTTCCCAGGACCGATCAATACCTTCGCAATGGGCAGCAGCTTAGCCCGGCGCTTCACCCACGCCGGGGTATCGAGTGGCAAGTATCGCTTCAGCATCTTCGAACCTTGGCTGAATCTTACGGCGTGGAACTCGTTCCCCTTCAGTTCATGAACAAGGCGGAATTCATTCTCCGAATGCCAGGAGTTGTCTTTGGCTAACGGCGCCAGCTTATACACCCACTCATCCCAGGCGCTAAAGAACAGTCTGCCCCATTCCTCTGGGTTCTCAATCCGCTCACCATTCAGACCCTCCCGGTAAAAGTCAAGCGTCGCAGCCGCAATCTTCTTGGCCGCGGTCAAATGCTTTTCTCGGTCATAAACGACGCGATAGACCTGGCTTGTTGGCTCTCTCCAAAGACCGCGTGCCCTGAAGCCTATCGCGTATCCATTCGGCTTCGAGTAGCGATCCCACTGTGTCAATTCGTCCTCGTCGGCACTGAAGCAGGCTACAAAGAATTTGCTCGTCCCATGCGTTGGCGAATCAGGCTCTTCCTTCACGAACTCTAATACCTGTGAGAGAAAGCTAACCGCCTCAGCATCATCTCTACGCTCCTCAATAAGTTCTGCGATAGCCTTTTTGTAAATATCTGTCGCATATTTCGTCTCCGTTGTGTCATTGAGACAGGAAACCTGAGTTGCGTGGAGTGTGCTGCTTTGCAGTATTCCGAGAAAGCCATCTCCATTTGTGTAATGCCAGATTATGTCGTCTCCCTTAAAGTCGAAAACGCCCATCTCTGTCGCGACGTCGCTAACGAACTGTCGATACTTCTCGTTTTCCTGCAACGTGACTTGCATGTTGGGAATGACTCCTTCCTAGGAACCTCCGTCTATTCGACACGCTTGAACAAATCTGCTGTCTGATTGACAGGTCAATCCTCAGCTCGGCAAAAAACCTCGGTGCGCTCGGAGCTCCAGCCGCAGTTCTTCACGCAGCGCCTTGCTCTTTTTGAGGCGCGCGAAGAACTCATCGAGAAGGCTGACGACGATGGCGTTGACGCTGACGCTTTCGGCTTCCGCCCAGTCTTTGAGCTTGGTGCGGGCCTCCGCGCCGACGTGGAGGAGTTGAGGATTCGTGAGATCCATGCCAGCCTTGCGGGTCTGCTGAATATCGACCTCGTCCTGATCGACATGGCTTAACGCAAAAAGGACGATCCTGGCCAGATCGCCCTTTACGCGGGATTCTTCAGTGATGGCTTCGCGGAGATCGAGAGGCAGGCGCAGCGTCATGCCTGGCCGATCTTCCGTCCACCGCTGCCCCTCACGGTTCACCTTGCGCGTTCCACCCCCCGGACGAAGACCTGTCCGCGGGGACCCCGGCGTTGCCGCCTTTTTGGCTGCTTTCTTTACTGACTTCTTGACTGCCACTGGCATCCCTTCCTGCTACTGCGGTAATTCTGCTGCTCCGGCCGATTGCACCCGTCATCGGAGAGTACGGGTCGCTGAATCTCACGTCTTTCTCGACCCTCACGAAGAACCTGTAACCGGGCCGCACGACAATCGTGGGCTGGATATTCAGGTTCCGGCGCGTGACTTCCGTGCCGAGTTCGCCGACTTGCTGGCCAACTGCCTGTCCCACCGTCTGGCCGACGCTTTGCGATTGCAGTACCGAGGAGTTCGACCCTTGGCTGACCTCGATGCCGGCGGCGAAGACCGATGTCAGAAGCGCACCGGAGAGAAGCCGGCCCCAGTGATTGTTCACCTGGTCCCGGAACCCGGCAGCGCCCGCACTGTCATCCCCTTCAAACCCGCCAAGAGCGAGGCTGGAGCCATCCGGGAAGACGATCCTTCGCCAGACGGCCTGCAAGGCGTTTTGTCCGTAGCCTACGTGGGAGTTGTAAACCCCAATTAGTGTACTCCCGGAAGGTATTAAAATGTACCTCCCAGTAGCGGAATCATACACATTTTCACGAACTAACGCACGGATCATGCCGGGGAGATCGGAATTAAGCCCTTGTTCAAGAACCGCCGGGATGAGCCACCCGGCCTTGACCTCGTACTGGCCCTTCGGAGCCTCGCGTGTCGCAGTCAGGTACTCCGTCTCTTGTTTTGAGTGTTGCTGGCCAAAGGCCGCCTTTTGCGCCTGATCGTTCTGGCGGTCATAGTCCGACCGCTGCTCGGCTGTGCCGACTGTGCCAGCCTGGGCGAGGGCCGACTGAGGCGTGCTTCCAGTCCCTCCCCCAAGCATCGACCGGGCGTTTAGCAAGGCCGACTGGATCGCGGCCAGCGGATCGGAGCTGGTTGAAGCTGATTCTTTGGCCGCGCCGGGAAGATTGCCTTTGACCGAAGTGGGAGCCTCCATCGCCTCGCGCTCCCGGTTGTATTCGTCGAGCCGCCGCTGCTCGGTGTAAGACAATGAGCCGTTGGCGGCTGTCGAAACCGGGGTCTGCCGATACTCCAGAGGTGGAATGGATGCAGTCTTCGAGGAATTACCCGGCGCACCCGGCTGAGCCGGACGGCCTGCCGGGGTCTCGCCGGTCAATATTGATGAACGGAGCGCGGAGGTATCGGGGACGTGGGTTTGCCCGGTATTCAGGCCACTACGCGCCTGATCGGACAGAAGCCCCTTTTCGACGGTCGTAGCCGGTCCCGCACCGACCTTTTGTGTCTCAGTCTGCTTGACCGTTTTCTTGTGGCGGTTGGCCAGGCCATGCCGCATATAGGCCGCGGCCAACACGACCAGCGCGATCAGGATAATGCCGGCCAGTGGGCGCAGCTTGCGGGCCTTCGGCGTTAGTGAACCGTTGACGCCACGCACTACGCTATCCGGCTGCGCCGCCGCGAGGACTTCTTCCTGATTCTCTTCGCGCTCGCCTTCGAGATTTACCGGCTTGGGATTTTCGTCTGGCTTAATCATCGTCAGTTTTCCTTTCCGGTCTGGGAGTAGGGCCTCTCGCGCGTGATCGTCACGCGGGTCTGCTTCTTGCCTACGCCGACCACGAGGATTGCTTTGTCGAAGAGCCTGTCCACGATGTAGCGCGATCCATCAACGCGAAAATTGACCAGCTCCGACTTGCCGTTGACCACCAATAACAACGTCGGCAGTTCGCGGAAGCGGCCATCGTTCGGATAGATCAGATAGGTGTGCTGGCCATCATCGAAGACATGATCGGGGCGTAGATGCTCATCGCCAGAGAGCCGGTAATCGAGATAGAGCCGGTCCACTGCGTTGTCGGCCATCGGCACGACCCCAGCTTTCTTGTCCTTTTCGCGCCGCTCCTCGGCAATGGCCTCGGCGTTACGCTTGGACTCGTCCTGCCGGACCGCGAAGGCAACCCACTTGGCGCGGTCCTCATCGGGATATTGGAAGGCCAAGCGTGAAACGAAGCGCGTGTGATCGGAGACCAGGCGCACAACGTAGGTGCGCTTGTCCGTCGGCACAATCAAATCGGTCTCAAGGCCCGCCTCAATTGGCTTCACGATGAGAATTGGCGTCTCGTCGAGGCCGGAGCCAGAGATAACCGGCGTGATCTCCCAACGGCGGGAGTCGCCAATCTGCGGCTGGCTCTGGAGATGCTCGCCCGATTGGAGTTCGATGGCGCAGACGCGTAGCGGAGCGCAAACCAGAACCGGCATCCCCTGGCCGTAGATGTAAACGACCTTTCCGTTCCCACCCTGCGTCGGCATCGACACGCCCGCCTCCCAGAGGCGAGAAACCTCCGCCGCACTGAGGCCCACGGCATTCAGGTCAGCGTGAGGCAGCTTCCAATTCAACGGGACGGCCACGCCTTTTTCCGTTGAGTCCGTCGATTGGGATGCCTGTCCAGCAGGTATGCTGCTGACAATCGGCGGGACACTGAGTTTCGGAACTGGGATCGCAGGAATCGGCGTGAGTGATTGCTGCTTGGCCGCAGGGTTATTCGATTGTGCCTGAAGCGCGGTTTCCGCACCCTTGAAGTTGTAGCCGGAAAGATCTTGCTTCTGTTGGGGTGTTAACGGCGTAGTATTTTGCGCTCCAGCCGCCGCACCTGTGAGTGCAAGGACCACTGCGATGTTTACAAGTCTTGTCATTGATTCTGTCCTCCGTTCGGCTTCTGAGCGTTGCTGCTTTGGGTGTTGCTGTTTGGCTGGTCAGTGGCAGTCGAAACCACTTCACCCCAGGTCAGGTTCGTGACGTAAAGGCCCAGAGGGTTGACCAGTGCCTGCCTTGCATCCGTCACTTCCTGCGTCACGACGGAAACGAAGGCCCGGTATCTGTGGCTCGCCATGAGGTTGCCATTCAGATCACGCGTCACTTCCGTCCAAGCCACTTCGTAGGTTTTGGGCGACTGCTGCACGATGGATTCGACCGAGGCGTCCACGGTCTCTTTGGTCAGCAAGTCGAAAGGCGAGTTCTTCGAGTAGAACTCCGTGATCGTCGCCGAGGCCGGCGAGTTCTGACCGGTCTCGGCATAGACCTCATCGACCAGCCGCCGCTGAGCCACGGCGTCTGCAATGACCGTTCGCATGTTCGTCACCCATCGGGCGACGACCGCTTCCTGCAGGCGCACATCTTTGACCGCGACCTGTTTGGCTGGAATGACCGGAACCGCCCTGCCTACATCGTCGAGCGCGACGACGTAGGGAACAGTGTTGGATCGGTAACCGATGGCGACCATGCCGGTCACACAGACCAGAGCTGTCGCCATCGAAAGAAATGCTGCCAAGCGCCAGTTGTTCCGGCTCTTGATTTGGTCACCAAACCGCTCGTCCCACTCCTGGCGGGCACGGAGGTACGGCGTTTGTACGATTGCTTTTTCTGTCACGAGCTACTCCTCTCTCTCGACTCGCAGTTGCGCAGATGGCGAATGACCTGAGCCATCGTGCGGGACGTGGACGTTGGTGGCGTGCTGGGATAATGTCTGGAGATTTCTAGCCGTTGAAGACTGCGCCGGTGGAGCTGACGGAGCACTTGCCGGACTTTCAGCCGCAGAGGGTGGTGGCGGAGGTGGAGGCGGTGCGCTCGGCGCACTCGTTTCCGCTGCGCTGGGAACTGGCGGCGGAGGTGAACTCGCAACTTCCATCGCAGCATCGCCCGCGCCACCGGCAGCGGCCATCCCGGCGCTGCCTGCCGCGCCAGCTCCTTCGGCGGCTGCGCCTGCCGTTTCGGTTGCCGCCAGAGCGCCGCCCGCGGCTGCTCCCGCGCCTCCGGTTGCCGCGACTACAGCTACCGTCGCTGCGGTGAGAGCGGCGCCCTTGGCGACCTCCATCCCCATTCCAACCAGGTCCGCCGCGCCTGCACCCAGAGTTCCCGAGGCGACAGAAGCCGCCATCTTCGGGATTAGCCACGACGCGAAGGCGAAGAGCAGCATCGACATCAGGGTTGGGAAAATTTGGGTGATGGGTAGATCGGCTGTATATCCGTTCATCGTAGCGATCCAGTTGGCCGAGATCGTCTTGAAGACTCCTAGCATCAGGTAAATCAGCATCAGGCGGACGCCGGTAGATATTGCAAGAGAAATGTACCTTTCAAAGTAAGGCGCAGTCCACCGGCTACCACCGAAGCCAAGGAAGATGTAGCCCGCCGACATGACGATAATAGCTTCGAGCTTAGTGACGACGTAATGGAGCGTGATGATGATGTAGGAGGCGAGCACGATGCAGGCCGCGAGAATCGTCGTAATTGCCCCGCCTGGCTCCGAGAGCAGGTTGACTGCCGAAACCTTTGTAAAGAGGTCCGAGACGATCTGGAGACCCTGCATCATGATGTCGGACGGATTCTGCACAACCGATACGCCAGCCGCATTCGCGCCAAGTTGCGCGAAGCTGTTGACGATAGCCGGTATCCAGGTCTGACCGTTGATAAGCACGGCATAGAAGAAGCCAATGACGAGCAGCTTCTTGATGAGGCTCATGAACAGGCCCATGAAGTCGTGCTCACGAAGGAATTGCGGCGCGCTCCATGCAAAGTCGAGCGTCGCCAGCGCGTAGAAGAGGTACGTTGCCTCTTGCATGATGGTAGGAATCCATGCGTTGGCCGCCTGCCCAATCTGATCAAATGTGCCGCCGACATCGACCGGGGCCTGCGCATGAGCAGTGGCGGCCGAGGCCATCGCCGCAGCCGCCACAAGAAGGAGTCTCTGTCTTCGCGTCATTGGTACTGCTCCTCAGAACTTCACGCCATCTGATTTCAGTTGTGGTTTGTCGAAGAAGTTTGCCTGAGCATTTGCCGTGCAGATTTCCCCCTCATCCGAGGTGGACCAATCCGCGGGCGCTTTCGCCTTTTGGGTGTTACACAACGGCGTCAACTGCTTGCGGAGATCCTCATGCTGAGCCAGAAAGGACGTGATGCCTGCTGGCGTCGCCTGAGAGACATCGCCGCCGCCGGCATTCTGGAATGCCGTCATAATCTGGCTCTTCTCGACCGTCTTGCATCCGGCCAGCATGAGGAAAATGCCGATACCACAAACCGAAATCACCTTCATCGTTCTCTCCTAGAAAGTCACGCCGTCGCTTGTGACCTGGGTTTGGCCGAAAAACTGGTCGGAGTTGGCCTGCTTCGTCGCGCCTGCCTGCACCATGGCGCTCTGATATGCCGCCTTGCTCTGCATATCCGCCATCATCAGTTGGCGCAACTTCATCAACTGCTCAGCCTGATTCTCGGCAATCTGGTTTCCGACTTCGATGGCCTGCATTCGCCCAACAGCCGACTGACTTTGGCTCTTGAGGCTCTGAAGCAGGGCCGAATCGCTATCGAACTGCGAGTTCTGGACACCAGCAGCCTTCAGCGCCCCAAGGGTGCTGTCAAGGCTCGTCTGGCTCCAGTTCTGGTACGACCGACCATAGTTAGTAGACGTGCTGTATCCCGGAAAGCGTAGCCGGAAAGTGCCGTCCATGTTGCTCAGCGTGTAGGAAAGCGCCTGCCCGGTGTTGACGATCTGGCGCAACGTCGTGATGTCCGAGGCAACGGTCCCAAAGAGTTGATCGGTGATAGTGATTCCATGTTTGGCCATGTCGGCAAGCTGGTTGAGTTGGTTTTCTACCATCACGACCTGCTTTTCGAGCTGACCGGCCAGCTCGACATAGTTGAGGATTTGCGTGTACTCGGTTGCGAACACGCCCGGAACGCCAGCGTGCGCAGGCACCGGGCAGACAGTCTCGACCGCCATGATGGCGACGAGAGCGATTGATGTTGCACTCTTAACCAACCATTTGGATTTCATGTTGTGCCACTCCTTCGTAGTAGTCGATCCAGCCCTTTTCTACCTTGCGTTCTTCCATCCATGCCGAGATCCACGCTGGACCCAGCTGCTCGGCAAGAACATCGATTCGCGCTCTGTCCTTCTGGCCTGACACCGCCAGAAAGGCCAGAGCCACCGGCCCGAGACGGAACGAAATCATGCGCCTTCCGAGCCGCTGCACAATGTAGTAGTCCCGCTTCGGTGTTGCCGACTGAAGCAGCTCGATTTCACGGCTGTTCAGCCCGGCATATTCGTAGAACTGGCGCATCCCCTCGTTGCCAGCTTCCGAGTTCGGCAGGTAAATCTTTGTTGCCGTGCTCTGGAGGATCGCCGATGCAATCGGCGACTCCTTCACATCGGCCATGCTCTGCGTAGCAAGAAGAACGACTGCATTCTTCTTGCGCAGAGTCTTTAACCAGTCCTGAATCTTGTCCCGCCAGGCCGGGTGTTTGAGGAAGAGCCAGGCTTCGTCGATGGGAACCAGTGTCGGCGAGCCATCGAGGGCGCGTTCCATGCGGCGGAAAAGATAAAGCAGAACGGCCATGACCGTAGCCTCGCCATAAGAGCCGCTTAAGAGCGTCTCCATCTCGCATACGACGAACCGCGAAGTCGTCAGTCCATCATTGCGGGCGTCGAGCAACCCGCCCAGTGCGCCATCGATCACGTAGGGCTGCAATCCGGCCTTGAGCTTTTCATCCTGGAGGTTGGCTTCGAGTTCGGTCAGCGTCCGCCGTTCGCGCGGAGCCGAAGCGAGTTGCTGAAGCGCACGGTGAATCGTGTGCCGCTCGGCCGGGCCGACCTCGACCTGCTGCATTCGCAGAACGGTTTCGACCCACTCCTGCCCCCAGCCGAACTCCGCCTCATCGTCGATGTCGCGGAGCGGCTGAAAGGACAGCCCACCTTCACCGATGTCATAGAAGCGCCCGCCCGCGGCCTTGCACAGCGCATACAACGAGTGCCCCTTGTCGAAGGCAAAGACCTGGGCATTGGGATAGCGGAACCACTGCGCAACGAAGAGCGCGAGGCTGACGGATTTGCCCGCGCCAGTCGGCCCGATCAAAAGCGTATGGCCGACATCGAGATCATGGAGGTTAAAACGGTACGGAACCCCGCCCTGCGTCGCCGCATAGAGCAGAGGCGGCGAGTCGAGCGGCATCAGCGAAGATGGGTTCTTCTTTTCGCCGGCCCACACCGATGAGATCGGCATCAGGTCCACATAGTTGCGCGTGTGCGCGATGACGCGGCGCACTTGCGCAACGCCATTGCCGGGGAGCGTGCCAAAGAAGGCGTCCACTGCGTTGATGTCCTCAACCCGGACGCCGAAGCCGCGATTGATGAGCGCCTTGCGGAACTCGCCGATCATGTTATCGAGGTAGCGCCGGTCCTTGTTCTGGAGGATGATCGACGACGAGAAGTAACAGAAATGCACGTCACCGGAGGTAGCTTCGGCCAGCGCGCCATCGGAGTCCGAAACCATTGTCATGGCGAACTGGTTCAACTGGCCGCCACCGCTCGATTTGAATACCTGATCCTTCAGGCCTCGCTGCTGAAACTTCCACTTCTTGCCAATCTTGGCGATGACGCCTTGCGCCTCAGACGGATCGAGCAGAATGGCCCGCGTATTCCAGCGGTATTCGCAGGGAATCGTATCAAGCACCGATAGCGCGCCGGGATACGTCGAGCGCGGAAAGCCATCGAGCGTAAGCGTGCGCAGGTGGCGCTCTCCCATCATCGGTTCCGTCCCGCCACGCAGGTCTTCCATCGAGAGCAGATCGTTCAAAAAGACCGGAATCTCCGGCTGCATCACCGGTCCCTTGATACTGGTCAGGCATCGACGCAAATAGGAAAGCAGTTCGTCATCAACCCGCTCGAATCCATCACCGAGCTTCGTCACCTGCGCCCTCAGGCGGGTGACCGGAAGCTGCGCCGCAAAGACATCCTCAAACTGCCGGACCTTCGCTTTGAAATAACGCAATGCTTCTGCGCCGGCACCATCGTTCTTGCTCGATTGGCCGGAGATCATGAATCCTTCGAGCTTTTCCGATGCCACAAGCGGAGGTAGATATGTCAGCGCCAGGAAATATTCGTTCTCAAAATGACTGCCCTCTTGTCCGAACTGCTCACGGCGCTCGCGGTCGATCAATGCCGTCACCGGATCGCGGAAGACGCCCTCCGGCGCGTAACCACTTGAAAACGACCGGATGCAATCGACCTGAATCATCCATCCGCTCCCCAGCCGCAGAATACGATTGAGCCGCTTGGCGACCGCGGCCATCTCGGCATGAGTCGCCGATTGGAGATCTGGCCCGCGATACTGCCAGGCCGCCAGCAGCGACCCATCGCGCTGCATCACGATTCCGTCATCGACGAGGCCGAACCAGAGCAGCAGATCGGCCAATCCCGAAGGTTGTTTGCGCGTTTCACCGAACATTGCTACCTCCAGCCTCTCTTTGGCGCTTTGCCAAAAGCCGCAACCCCGCTTTTGGCAGGGTAGAAATCCTTGTAGCCGAGATGGCGGCTGTAAACCTTGCGCATCATCGGATCAGCCTTGCCGATTCTGGCCAGTGCGGCCACGATGGTCCAGAAGGCAATGATGGCGATAAGAAAGGACAGGAAGCTCATCACGGTTACGGCCATCATCGCCGTGCCGAGGCCGGCCATGATGACCAGCTCTCGGTCTCCGCCCAGCAGTTGTTGCGGCCTGCTCAGTGAAGTCCGCATGATGGTTTGTTCAGGTCCATCGAAATCCAGATTGCCCATCTCAACCTCCGGCGACGGGGACAGCCCGTGTGGGCCATCCCCGCTGACCTTTATCTCTGTTATCCCCTCGCAACGAGGTGAAGTGCAGACTGAGAAACAGCATGAACAGGCTGAAGAAGCGAAACCTCCGCGGCCTGGCCGATAAAGGACGACATCACCTGCGCAGCGAAGACGACCAGGCAGACAGCAATGCCGATCTGCAGAAGCCGCTTCATCGTTTCGCCCATCTCGCCGCTGGCGAAGGCGAGTGTTGCGCCGAGCGCGACGATGGCGACCACGGAAATGGCGTAGGCGACCGGGCCAGTCAGCGAAGTGACGAGCGTGTTGAGCGGGCCTTCCCAGGGAAGGTTGCTTCCGGTTTCTGCCGCGAAGGAGACGGCCGAGCCAATCAATACGGCCAAGGCCAGGAACCCGGCGTTCCGCGTCCGGCTGTAAATGCCGCACGATTGTGTATCGAGACGTGTGAGTGTACCTTGCATCTTGATCCTCCATGTGCCCTCCGGCACGGTTGACGGAAGGCATTCGCAACGCCCTTCCGGTTGTTGTCTCAGCCCCGGCACGAAGCCGTGGCCCTTCCATCAAACCTGTGTCAGCAGGTAGCGGCCATTTTCATAGCCCGTAACGACAGCCACTTCCTGCACCTTGCGCCCCTGCACCGGGTCATTCACGATGGAGATGACCAGATCGACCGCGCTTCCGATCATTCGTTGCTGTGGCGCGTCGGTCGCTTCGCGGACCAACGCCTCCAGCCGGTCGAGCGCCTCTGCTGCGCTGTTCGCGTGCAGCGTCGAGACGCCGCCCGGATGCCCGGTGTTCCAACTCTTGAGAAGGGGAAGAGCAGCCGCTCCATCACGGACTTCGCCGACGACTATTCTGTCTGGCTTCAACCGCAAAGCAACTTTCAGGCACTTCAACTGATCGAACTCCGTCGTCGCCAACATGCTCAGGCTGTTGGCGGAGTCGAGCAGAAGCTCTTGCGTGTCTTCGATTACGAGCACCCGGTCACCTGGTGTCAACGTGCCAATCTCTTCGAGAATGGCGTTGGCAATCGTAGTCTTGCCTGCGCCGGTCCCGCCGACGACAAGAATGTTCTTGTGTGCAATGATGGCCTGCTGAATGACTTCAAGGTGATCGAGGCCTCGAACCGCGTCGATCAAGTCTTCCTGTTCTGAGCGCCGGTTACGCGGATCGTCTTTAGTCGTCAGAATGCCCTGGCGCTGAAGATCGCGCAGGCTTCGCTTCTTATCCGACTTCACACGAATCGCAAACGAGGGCGACAAAACGACCGGCTCAATCAAGCCGGCAAAGCGGTATTTCCAGATAGGAAGCTGCGATTCAAGAACCGGCTTTGATTCCGTCACGGTCGTCTTCTGCATTGAGGCAATGGTCATCATCGCCCCGCGCGACTGGCGGCTTTCGAGTTCGCCAATCTGCTCAAAGGCTGAGCCAGTCCGCTTGACCCAGATGCGGCAGTCCTCATTGACAAGAATGTCCTCGATTCCGCTTGACTGATCGAGCAGGCCGCAGATTACGGACCCAAGCTCGTCGCGGAGCTTCTCCTTGAGCCGTTCCTGCTTCTCGTCCGAGTGGTGATCCTGCATCACGCGCCCCCGCTTTTCTGGTTATTGGAGTCTTGCGTAAATTTCCAAAGGAATGTACATTCCAATAAGAATACATGTAACACCATATCCCTTCTTTTAGCAAGTCCGCCGAAATGGAGGCCGTGATGGATCGAACACAGAATGCCGTCGAACGGATGCTCGAAGCCCTCGACGCCCCAGCCTACGACCTCGGCATCCTTAGTGAACGCGGAATGCTTCCCGGACTCTCGAACCTCATAGCCGCAGGCGTTTTCTCCCGGCTCCCGCTCCTCAAAGCCCACAATGCCCGCGGGGCGCATATCTATATCCGGCCAGCAGGAGAGCACCGCTTCACCGTTCTTGATGACCTCAATTTGGACTCTGTAAACCGGCTCGCCGGCGATGGCCTTGAGCCGTGCGCCGTGGTTGAAACCAGCCTCGGCAACTTCCAAGCCTGGTTGAAGCATGATGATGTGTACCCGGCACCCCTCTCCACGTTCATCGCCCAGACCCTCGCAAAGCGGTACAGTGCGGACCCCAGCGCGGCGGATTGGCGGCGCTTTGGCCGTCTCCCCGGATTCACCAATTGCAAGCCCAAGTACCGCAAGAGCAATGGCCTTTATCCTTACGTCCTGCTGCGAAGTGCGACCGGCGTGCAGTACCGGCAGGCCGCTTACCTGCGGCTGGAAATGACGAAACTCTGCCAACTACAGGAACAGGAGCGGAAAGCGCGCGCCGTCCAACATCAGGCGCAGCTCGTAACTGCATCCGGCCAGCCAGCCTATTCATGTCTCTCCCTTGAGCGATTCCGCAACGCACCCAAGTTCCACGACCGTCCTGCCGCCGCCGACCTCGCCTATTGCGTCGCCGCATTGTCGCTGCGGATGCCGGAGGATGCGATTGCAACGACCCTCGACAGCCTCTACCTTTCCCGCGACCCCAACCCCTCTCGGAAGTCTGCCTACATAAAGCGCACGATGGCGAAGGCGAAATCATGGGCGCAACGCTAGGCACATTGCAGTTGCCGACACCTGCCCTTGGCCTCCAGCTCTGCCCGCCGCCAGTGTCTCCGCTGGTCCAGTCCCTTCCCTTCGCTGCGAGACCTCTGCAATCCCGACGGCTGAATGTGAGGAGTTTGAACAGGCAGCTCCAATTCAGTTTGCCTTTCTGTTTGCGTTCAGCGTGCCGCGCTCAAAGCACCCACGCCCGGCGGACGCACGCTCTCCCTTCAGAGATTCGAGCTTTCAGTGTGGACTCCTCCCCCGAGGCAAGCTCGTGTCCCCTTCCGCAAATCTCTTCCACTCGCCTTGGGAGTGGGTCGCGACGGCACACCCTCCGGGCAAGCATGTACCGCATCCAGCGGACAAACTTCAAAAAAGGAGCTATAAACCATGTTCAACAAAGTCATCCTCATCGGCCGTCTTGGAAAGAATGCAGAAGTCAAAACCGCACAGAACAAGAAGGACTACGCCGTCCTCAACCTTGCCACCAGCGAGAGCTGGAAGAACGACAAGGGCGAGTACGAAACCCGCACCGAATGGCATCGCGTCTACGCCTGGGGCAATCTCGCCAACTTCGCCAAGACGCTCCAGAAGGGCCAGCTCGTCAGCCTGGAAGGGAAGATCAAGTACCGGACGGTCGAGGAAGATGTCGAGGGCAAGCCGTTCAAGCACACCATCGCCGAGATCCACGCTTCCAGCATGAGGCGCCTCTCGAAGGTCGAAGCCGCCGACGATCCAACCGACGGCGCGGACGAGGAATAGTCCACGTCCGCTGCGCACAAGGGCGAATTACTCGCCCTTGTGCAACTCACACTCCCCAGAACTTTACTTCCATTGATCGACAAGCGTCATTGTTTTGTTGCGCGGTTCATATTTCTCGTCGATCTTACCAATGTCAACCACCACAGGGACATTTGCTAAAAGGCCTGCAAAAATACATGTCCCAGTTGGCAGAATTGGCAAAGACTCAAACGAGACTTTGTCGAGATATGACACGGTTCTTTCAACGGCCTTAATGTCCTGATTGTTGATTAACCGATGAAGAAAGTAGTTGTGCAATTGCGATAAGATCGTTGCCGATATGTCTGATGGACGCTGGCTGGCCAACGTCACAAAGACCCCGAATTTCCTGCCCTCTTTGATAATCTCCTCAAACACTTCGAGTCGATAGTCCTTCCACTGCTCGCTCTCTCTCTCGGAATCCTCAGATAATATATTGTGGGCCTCATCTATAATGAGATTGAGATAGCTTGTATTGTCGTTACTTCGCTTCTTCTCGTCATACACCCTCTTACAAAGAAGGAGCGGTAGAACTTTCCGCATATGCACATTGACATCCTTGAGTGAAACTACGGTAAAGTTCCTGGTAGATACCTCCCCAAGGATGTCATCATCTATTCTGACGACCTTTTTTAGATCATCAATACGCCTATCCATTCGCTTGAGTAGAGGTGCTAAATGTTCGCGATTTGAAAATCCTTTTATTATTTCGTCGTAGTATTGAAGCACGACCCGCATCCGAACTTGATCGATTGATGTCAAATGGTTTAACGGGATAGTTAGAGCGCCGATCTTTCCTTCAATAATCGTATTCTTGAAGTTGTCAGTGTTGCCATAGATCGTATTCGCTCCTTCACCATAGTAATATTGCCGGGTCGTGCCATTGAACTGTAGGTTTGCACGGTAGTCATGAAGCAAGGCGCTAAGTGAATCATTTCCATGCAGACAGTCAATTACTTGCTCGATAAGATTAAGAATGACTCCCTTCTCTAGATTCCTGTCGTTTGCAGAGGTGGCGGATAATATCAGCGATGTAATATAGCTCTTGAAGAGCGCTTCGTCCTGCAATTTCGGTTGAAGGAAAGTGCTTTCCACGGCCCTGCGCAGGAATGGCATCTGTGTTTTCTCTGTTGCCTCTAAGAATACCGTCCAGAAGTCAGCATCATTCAGCGTTTCTAGCGCAATGGGCAGCTTAGAGCCATTCTGGTCTTTTGTCGAAAGTTTGTAGACGTTCTTGTACTTTTTCTCTGTTATGACATTGTCATCTTCATCTACGTACTCTCCATTAAAATCAATCAGCAGGAAGCTCGCTTTCGCGGTGAAGTTAGGACTATCCTTAAAACGGTCAAATAACTCCTTGTAAATTCGCGCCAGTGTGTACGATTTTCCGCTCCCTGTGTTGCCGAATATTCCTATATGACTTGCAAAAAGACTATTGATTCCGACATCAATCTGTTGGCCACGTTCCAGAGAGAGCGATCCCAATGTTATTGGTTGATCTCCGGGCGTCAAAAAATTATGCACCTGAGCAAATTCGTCTGCGCGTAGTAGAAAGCATTCGTTATCTATCAGAGGCATCTCCTTAATGCCTCTAACAAAAGACGCGCCCTTGAAGAAACCTAAAAGGCTAACTGAAAGAGTTCGGCTGATTTTCTCGCGATCACTCTTGTATTCGTGTTTCCCGAACTGTTTATCTTCAACAATAAATTCACCATCAACTTTTCCAACGATTGAAGTAAATCCCTTAGCAATCTTGATGTATCCACCGACCGAGATGTTCTTGAGTAGCTTGCCTTGATAAAGCAAGCTAGATGTATTCTTCGTCTTGTCGACCTTGACGCGAATGATCCTGCCATCGACTGATATGACTTTGCCGATCTTGAAAATTGCGTCTTCGGTGATTCCTGACTTATCAATTGTCACAGTCATCCTTCTTCGTTATCAGAAGTGGTCAATGGTGCATCCTTGCGAAAGAGCTTGCCAAACAATTCATGGTTGATTGTCGCGAAATCGAATTGAGTAGGCGAGTCGCCATCTTCGGGCGGCTCGATGAAGTGAATATTCGCGTTCTTAATGCTGGTAGAGCCGAAACGATTTCGAATATCCTTGGCTGAACTTGGGTTGTAAGCGATCACATAGACCAGGAGGGTCGGATTGGAATTCGCCGCGCGCAAGACAATTTCCCGGATATGTTCGTCGGCGAAAGAGAACCCCATTACGAACAGAACGGTATTGTCTTTTTCTAAATCATTTGAAAATATTCTCAGCAGTTCATAGTATGTGTAATTCAGTATGGTATGCCGGAACTTATCCTTTGTTGGATTTACAATGAGTAGCTCTTCATATATGGATATGAAGGAAGCTAGGGAGTCGTGCAACTTGATTCCATTAGCAGCCTCTTGCAGAGTCAGAGCAGTTGTATTTGCCTCGATTGGGACCAGGGAATCCGAGGGGAAAACGATCTTAAGCGCATCTGCCACACGGGCGAGATCCGATGAAAAAACAATCGATTTGTCATCGTGAAGTCGCCAGGTAAGCGAGCCATGAAGTTTTAGTAGGTTAAATACTGGAAGCTCTGACACATTGTCAAAATGCAGACTGCGCTTGAATCGAGTCTTATGAAAGTTGCTGAGACTGAAGGATGGCCTGAAACGCCCATTGAATCCATCATTGAACTCCAACCCGATGTCCTCTATCGCCTTCTCTGATAACACATCGATGTTGGTGGTAAAAATGTTCACTTCTTTACCCAGCAGGGTACTTCTGCGCCTGAGTAGTATCCCGTTAAGAGCTTTGTAGAAGGCCCTGTAGTCTGTAAGCGTTGGAATACAAGGGGCAGCAGCAGTGAGAACTTCCAGGTTTCTTGCCATTACTCCGTCGAAATAGTGCTTATAGACAGAGCACCTGATAATCTGCCGGGCATCAGCGGAAAGCTCAAGTCCTTCTATATCAGTGAGCAGGGTCTCGATATTCCCAAGTGTATTGAGGTACGGGGAAGAAAGGCCTGATCCGAGCAGGAAGTTCAGGTTACAATCTTGGATTACGTTCTTGATCTCATCAAGCTGAGTCTCGGCGATCATTCTGCGCGCTCCGATGGGGCTCAGGAGATTGGCGCCTTGCAAAGACTCTGATCTGGCGAGCCGGAGTAGATAAACTATTCTCGCATAGGCCCTTGACCACTGGAAACGATCAAGGGGTTTGCCAGCTCAATTTCGGCTTTAGCAGTGTGATTAAATTCAGTCTACTACGAATCTCAGATCTCCCATTCGAGGAGCAAAGCACAAAAGTCAAGACTATATCGTGAAAGGCTCAATCTCCCCTTTTGACAATCACATGCAAGCGATTAGAGGTGTTTTCCTAGCCAGTACCCCAGGAATAGAAGTCCAAAACCGCAGAGGAGTCCCCCGGCAAAGACACTCCACAGCAGGTAGCTCCAGGCTCCGAGTAGCTTGACCCGGAAATCCCGCGTCACGGCTGCCAGCGCGTCTTGGGCGTTGCGAATTGCTCCGTCGAGAGCGCCCTTCAGCCACCCATCCATCTGCTTTTGCGACGTTGCCAGGGCTTGCGCCAGACTCGATTCGATGATGGTACGGATGACGGCGGCGAACTGCTGCCGCGTCTCCTCTGTGTAGCATTTGAGCATGGCCTCCCCGGCGATGGAATCATGGAGACTTGCCTGGACATCCTCCAGGAGTTGCCGTGTAGTTACCCCGGCCTCTTCGATGGTCCCCCTCATCTGAGTAGCCGCGAAGTCGGCGATCTCGCGCGTCACGCTGCGGAGTCTGGCCTGCTCCGCCGCCGCATCATTCAGTCCACGCGCCACATTTTCAAGGGCGCGGCACTCCACCACGCTCAGCTTGTACCGCAGCCATTCTGGATCTTCCGGGTCCATCTTCGAGAACTGCTGGACCAGATCGAAAAGAACCCGTTCTCTCGCCTCCCCCTCGGGAAAGGCGAGATACACGAGATCACGAATCCAAGCGGTTTTATCGTTTGCTGCCAAAGGGGCTGTGCTCATGGGAGGAGTACCTTTCTCGCTTCCGTGAACTGGCTGAAGGCGCGGAAGCGGTACGTTCTTGCCCGCAGGGTCATGTCCGGCGCGCGCAGCTCCGCCACCATCGTTCGCCTCTCACCCACATCGCCAAGCGTTACATTCATCGTCCGCATCATGCGCTGGAGATCGGGCCGCCGCGCGTCCATCCGAATTTCCACAGGCGAAAAGGCTTCGCGGAATGCCGCAACGTCAGAAGCCAGCTTGGGATTCTCCCAGGCCGACGCGACACCATCTTGAAAGTGATTGTGGACAATGAGGTAATCCACGCTGTTCTGCAACTCAGCGCCCCACTCGATCACCGACCGGGCAGAGGCAATGTCGGCATCGACGACGCCGACAGCCGTCCACCTGAGATTGAGGCCGGACTCCTGCATCACCTTATAGAAGTCCCGGAACCAGGGAATCATCCGATGGCCCTGTGCCGCGCCCAGGTCAGCTAGAATCACATCGGCGCTCGACTCCAGCGAGATACCCAAAAGCCGGTCGTAAGTCCAGCTCTCCAGCGCCGGCAGTTTGTGTGCCTTGGCAAAGAGCGCCTTGAAGCTCCCCTCTGCCTTATTGTCAGGGTCCATATCGAACAAGTCAGCGGTGTAGATCGTGCTCGCGTACCACTCTGCCAGCGTCGCGATCACGGTCGTTTTTCCCACGCCGCCCTTTCCGGCGATAGGAAAGACCACCCGCTTCGGTTTCATTTCCAGGGCTGCGCTCAATCCTCGCTCCGCCCCACAAAGGCGCTCGGTCTGAATATCTTCACAGGTTGCAATCGCGCTTCTCTCTGGCGATTCTGCTCCGCTTCCCGATCCAATCTCGCCATTTCCTGCTCTCTCTGGATTTGCCATTCAGGTTTCTCCTTTGTCTCTGTGTTCTCTCTGTTCAGGCCGCTTTCGCGGACCATTGGTTGATGAACCTCTTTCCCCATCACAGGGGGCGGGAGGTTCTTGCGCTTTTCGGGTTTCACTGCTTCGCCAATTGAACGATTCGCGGCTTTGCAGAAGCCTGAATAACTGCCGGTATACCTTTCGGACAGGAGGGCTTGCCAAATCATTCGCCAAGTCAGCCCACTTTCCAGTGCGGCTTTCAACTCCATGCGAACGCAACGAAGCAATCGCCACTGAAGCGTATCGAACGCGGATCGTCGCCGATCCAATGCTTCAAGAATGGCTCGAAGCTCAGGCGAGTCGTTTTCATGTGGCGTGTACATTTCACTTGTAGTATGCCAGACACTTCTAGTATCAGCAAGGGGGCGGCCGCAGAATTCCGTCGATAATTCGCAACTACTGGAGAATCTTGGAGACTTTTGTAGAACTTCGGCAATTGTTTGAGATTGCCGCATACCTGTTGCTGCAATCTCCAATGTTCTCCAATTGTCTCCAAAGTTGGACTTTTGTTGCAGCCGCAGGCTGCGCTTTCCGAAGGTCGAAGACCGGCGGGAGGTGGCTGTTCGGTAGCCTTCTTCAGTGGGTAATGCAGTAGTGGAACATAAAGCGCAGACGCACTTTGAAGGTTTTCTCCAGGCATCCCGTTTTCCATCAACAGAAATGCGTGACGCACCGATGTACTTTAGATAGGGCCGTGTGCGTCCCCTTGCTACCGCAATGTACAGTGCTGTATAGTGCTCCCATGCCGAGACCGAAGCCGCCCCATATCGTCCGCTATACGATTCGCCTCAATCGCGCCCAGGGGGAGCGCGTTGCTGCCTTGAAGGCGCAACTCCATGCCAGAAGCGACAACGAGGTTTTCGACTACCTCGTCACTGTCGGCACCAACCAGCGCGACGATCTGGAGCAGCTCGTCTACTCGCTGTTTGGGAATCTGGCGGACACTCTGGCCCGGAGGTTTCAGAGCTTGGAGACGGTCAGCCAGCTTCATCTTGCCTTGACCGACACGTTCATCAAATACGCGCTCACGGCTCTCCCCGAAGTGCCGCCGTCGCTCGTAACCGGAGCCAGGGCGCGGGCAACCAAAATCTACGAGCAGGTGAACCTCACCGCAGCCCGCGAGTTTCAGCGCCGGAGGGAATCGGATGCCTACTCGCCCGCTGAGCTTGGACTTGGGGAAGAGCCAGCGACTCTGTCGTAGACAAGAACGGAGATGAGCGCCTATGGCCCGCAAATCAACGCAGACTGGATCATCACCACAACGCGAGGTCAAGGAAAAGAGCGAGCGTTCGAGTCGGCTTCGGCCCGGCAGAGTTCGCCAGACCAAGAGTCCGCCGCCGCGTATCACCGGCACGGCAAAGAACCTGCTGCGACTCGCCCGGCTTGTCAGCCGGTCGTCTTCCGGCGGAACCAAGGCCGCGTCTGCATTCGGCAAGTTGCCCGCATCTCCAAAATCATCAGCTTTCCAGCGCCGCTCGATTGTGAACGTCCGCTATGCCTCCGCCCGGACGCCGGGGGGATGGAAGGCACATGGAACCTACATCGAGCGGGAGAGCGCCAAGGGCGACTGTGTGCCGACTGAGAGGGAAGCGGCCACCGAAATCAACAGTCAGGTCCCCAATCCCGACCGTCTTGGGTCGGCTCAGGAGCACCCACTTGGACGGTTGGCAGAAAGCTGGCAGAAGGCCGGGGATGTGCGCATCTTCAAGATCATCCTCTCTCCCGAAGATGCAAACGTGGACTTTCAGCGCACCGCCGCCGACCTGGTTGCACGGATTGAGCAGTACACCGGAGCGCCGGTCGAATGGGGCGGCGTAGTCCACCGCAACACCGACCATCCCCACGCCCACATCATTGTTCGAGGCCGACTGGCATCCGGTGAGCCGCTCAAACTTCCACCGGACCTGATTCGCCGGGGTCTGCGCGAGGCGGTCCAAAGCTCGCTGACACGGCAGCTCGGCCCGCGCACCATCGCGGACATCGAGCACCAAAAGCAGGTCGAGCTTACCGCCAACCGTGTCACGCCCTTGGACCGCAGGCTGGCAGGTCGAGCGATTCCATACGACGCCGACCCCGCATACAAAGACGTCGGAGCCGCAGCAAGCGCGGCGGAGTTGTCCCGGCTCCGCCATCTCAAAGAGCTTGGGCTCGCGAAACCTTACGCACAAGACCGTTGGCTTGTCCGATCCGATTTCGTCACGCAACTTCAGCAGATGAAGGACATTCAGGATCGAGCGCGAACGCTCTTCCGCAGCGGCGTGGCGATCAGCGATCCCCACGCGCCGATGGAGTATTCCACCTTCTCAAAGAAGCTGATTGGGCGCGTTCTTCTCAACAGCGAAGACGAGCGCACCGGCGCGCTGCAAACCATCTTCGAGACCACCGAAGGCAAGATCGAGATTATCCGCCACGATGCCACGCTCCGGGCGGCATGGGCGCGCGGCGACCTCGAACCCGGAAACGTGGTGACAATCGACAGCCTGAGAAGCGATCCAGACAAGCTCTACGCCTCCACGGCAGGCAAGGACACGGACATTCTTCGCAATGGAAAGGCGCTGGATTCGATTGCTCGACGGATGCGCGCCATGAATCTTTCGGCCGGCGAGTCCGACAAAGGGTGGATGGGGGAGTTCAACAAATCGCTCCGTTCGAGGATGATGGACCGGACCCGAGGCCGAAGTGTCGCGGAGTGGTAAGGGCTTTTGGCGTAAATCCAGGATTTCGCAAAGGCCGATTCGCGAACACTACGCGACTCTTCATTACTTACCGAACTACAATGATGTTTTGACCTCTGATAGTGCTCATGAGGTGCCCCTATAAGACAGGAGGCTGGCAGAGTGTTGGACATAATCAAAATGCGCCCGTTTGAACAGGAACGGTTCAATTGTCTGGTTGAACTCGCGCGGAATCGATTCGATTTCGCGTTGGATCAGGTCGAGGCTCGTGTTCTCATGCATTCGGCCGCAGCATATCCTCTCCCTGTTCCGTCGGACGCGGAGCCTCGCCCTCCCGTCCAGCCCGACTTCCTACGCTGGCTCCTGACGGACCCCGACGCGGCGAAGTTCATCGATCCCAAAGGAATTCGCATTTGGTCGGTGTCGATTCCGACCCCACTCGATCTGCAAGGTTGCAGCATCCCGCATTCGCTTCACTTCTTGTCAACTACGTTTGAGGCAGAGTTCGCGCTATTTGCCGCTGAGGTGAGGGGGCTGTTTATCCTCGGAGGAACACTGAGGAAAGGGATGCTGGCTGACGGAATCACGGTCCACGGGCCGGTCTTCATTCAGCGGGCGAAGAGCGACGGACCGATCCACTTGATTGGAGCCGAAATCGAAAGAAACATTGATTTGAGTGGTACGGAGCTGACTGGGAATGGGATTGAGCTCGCACTTGATGGTGCGAGAATCCGTGGCAGCGCGTTCATGCATAACGGATTCCGGTCGTCCGGGGCGGTGCAGATGCTCAACGCCCGAGTCGGAGGGGATCTAGGCTTCAATGGCGCTACCCTAACAGCAACCGGTAGGGCTCTATCGCTCGATAAGATCGTCGTCGAAGGCAACGTTTCACTCGCCCCATGGTCACACTCAAATGGCTCGGCAGATGTATTCCATTCTGACGGCTCGGTAAATCTGCTTGGCGCACAGATTCGCGGAGATCTGGACTGTGACGGTGCCGACCTTGCTGCATCAGGGACATCTCTGAATCTCGCAACCGCCCAGATTCGCGGCCATGTCTACCTCCGCAACGGATTCAAGTCTCGCGGCCAGCTTCATATGCACAGCGCGGATATTGGAAACAGTATCGACTTGAGCGGCGCAACGCTTACGGAGGCGGCCATCGCCGTTATTCTGCAGGAAGCTACCGTCCGGGGGACGATTTCCATTTGTGAAGGTTTCGCGAGCTTCGGGTGGATCGACGTTCAGAGCGCGCAAATTGGAGGCAATCTCGTTTGCGACGACTGCAATTTGTCCCTTCTTTACTGCGCAAACATGACACTGAAGGGAGACCTACAGTGGACTGGTATTCGTGCCCCTAAATCGACATCGCTTTGTTTGAATGGAGCGATTGTCAAAAGCCTGCGCGACGAGCGCGAAAGCTGGCCGAGTCCAGGAGGATTACGTCTGGACGGCCTTACTTATGAAGAGCTGACCCTGCATTCTGCCCGAACCGAGATCAATCGACAAAAGAGGGAGTTAGGACCGGAACATCCGCTTAAGATTATGGATCGCATCGAGTGGCTTCGACTCCAGCCGCCCTCCGATCAAGCCGAGCCGCAGCCGTGGATGCAGCTCGCCGCCCTCTTAAAGGCAAAGGGAGATGATGATGGGGCGAAGCGCGTCATCTTCGAACTTCGAAGCGCGCAAGCCAAGTCCAGTAACAAGGCCATTCGCGTTTGGAAGGTTCTGTTTGCCCGATTACAACAACAGCCTCTATGGGTGTTGGCTCTGATCGCCCTCACAACGTCACTGGCAACTTGTTTTTTCTGGTTTGCGAGTGTTAGGGGCGCTATGGCTCCTACAAGCAAAGAAGCATACATCGCATGGTCGACGGGATCTAGGATGGACACGGCCTATCCGAAGTTCGATCCCCTGATCTACTCTCTCGAAAACGATCTGCCTCTTGTGAAGTTTGGCCTCGATGACAAATGGGCGCCCGACGAGACTTATAAGCCAAAAGATCCGGTCGTATCCTACGACACCCTTCGGTGGGCACGAGTGCTTCTCATCCTTTGCGGCTGGTTTCAGGCCACGGTCCTAGCAGCTGCAATTGGGAGCCGATTCAAAACCTAGGCCCTGTGAGTCGGTGGTTTTGGATCGACAAGAACAAACGCCGATGTCGCCTGGGGGCTTCTGGAATGATGCCAAATCGCCGTTGAACTCGCCGACGACCACCGGCCACCAAGAGAGGATCCGTGAGTACACCAACCTGTTAGCTCCAACAGCCACACCTTCGTATTGCCAGCCATACTCCCCGGTCGCACCAGACTTCTGCGATTCGAACTATTTTGGCCTTCTTGTCATCTACTCAGTGCCAGTGGGCACTGACCTCAGGAGAATAAGGGCGTGTTGGAGCAATTGAGCAAGGGCTATTATGGCGTCTGATGAACTCCTTACTTTTCCGCGTACCGCTTCCTTTCTTTGCATCACAACGTCGGAAGGATTAGCGGATCGGAGCCATTCTTTGAGTTTTTGAAACTCACTGCTAGTGTCCATCAAATCTCCCTGGAGTTCTCGTGCACGAAAGGCGCCCTCGTCGATCTCTTGTTCTACACAGCACGCTATTATCTCCCAAGTGTCAGGGAAAATGCTGCTCTCGTTTACGCTTAGATAGTTGGGCGCGGGTTGGCGGAGCAATTCATCAAGATCGTCTAGTGCCGCTTTGATCTTACGAAGTTCGCTCTCTGCGCGGAATATGTGCGCCCTACGCTCGGCCTTATCGAGACCTAATGCATGTAGTAGGGCTTTCCGAGTCAACCCGTTCTGTTCTTGTATCTTACCTGTTTGCTTTTCGGCGGCAGTTGCCTGCCTGTTTGCAGCCTTGAGGTAAAAGAAGTTTATGACTACGAGGACCACGACGACGACCGCGTTGACCATCGTGCCAATTGCGCTCCACCAGTCCGTGCTGTGTCCAATAATCTTTTCGCTTTCGCAGAACATTTACCCCCCAATGCTAAATGATATGCCACTTGGAAATTTGAATCGGTGATAAATGAGTATAGCTTCCAACCGCACGCAGAAGAAATGAGAAGTGCTCCTCAGCTGGAGATAAATCGCCATACCACTTGTTCCGTGTTTTTGCCGATGATCCTCAAGGCTCACAGTTTGTTCATTGACCAGCGAACAACCTCTCGGTAGGACAATTCACGGACTCTTGAAACCAGAGTCCTGATTTTGCAAACATCTGGATTGGAATGTACACTCCATAACCAAGAGGCATTCCATGAAGAACGGCAAAATCGCCCCTCCAGGTTACGTGCTCCCCAACCGCCCGCAATGGCAAGGCGGCTGGAATATTCGATCAGTCTTTGGGGCTGCTGTCGCATTCACGATGGCCGCCAGCGCCGCAACTGAGTGGCTTGCGATTCAACTCAACTATCCCGTCGAAATGGGCGATCCCATTCTGTGGGTACACGGCACGGCTGTCTTCCAGCCCTTTGCGGCCCTCGTTCTTTGGAAACACTTCGCTGGCAGCCGCCTCATCAGCGCAGGCGTCCGCAAAGACCTTTGGATTGCCCTTGGAGCGACCATTGTTGGCGGCCTCTTTCTGGCGTATTTCACCTACTGGTTTCTCTCCCTCATCCGCGACCGAAAGAGCACTGACAGCCTGATGAACCTGCATGGCTCTGCGACCTGGGCAACGCGCGAAGACATCGAGAAGATCGGCTTGCTAGACGCGACGGACGGAGTGTATGTCGGCGGATGGCGCGACCCCGACACGCAGGAGATTCACTACCTTTTGCATTCGGGCGCGGAGCCGGTCCTGCTCTTCGCTCCTAGTAGAAGCGGTAAGGGCGTCTCCGCCATCATTCCGACGCTCTGCCAATGGCGGCAGAGCGTCTTTGTCTACGACTTGAAGGGTGAGAACTGGGAACGGAGCGCCGGCTTCCGCCACGCCATCGGGCAGCGCGTCTTGAAGTTCGCGCCAACCCTGCCGCATGAGAGTTGCTGCTATAACCCATTGTGCGAGATTCGCTGGGAGACCGATTACGAGATTGCCGACGCCCAGACGATTGCGAACGCCGTCATTCGCCACGGCGACGACGACAACCTCTACAAGCACTTCGAGGACGCAGCCGTTGATCTTGTCTCGGCGGGCATCATCCATCTCGGCTACGTCTATCGGAATCTTGATTCGCCGCGTGAGCCAACGCTGCCCGATGTACTTGCTCACTACTCCCAGCCGGGCATGGACTTCACCGATGTGCTGACCGAGATGCAGAAGACCGTCCACATGCCCGGCGGCAAATCCGCGCCGCGCCTGCAATGGTTCGATGTGAACGGCAAGCCGACCTTCACTCATCCTTATGTGAGCAAGGCAGTTCAGAGGCAGCTTAATCGGGCGGACCGCGAGGCATCGAGCATCCAGTCGAGCATCGTTACCCCGATGACTCTGTACGACGACCCGATCGTTCAGAAGACCGTCTCGCGTTCCGACTTTCAGGTCCGTGATCTCGTTTACGGCGAAGTTCCAATGAGCCTCTACTTCAAAGTCCCGCAGCCGGACCGCGACCGGCTACGGCCGCTTGTCCGGCTCATGCTTCAGCTTATCTTCAATCGCCTCATGGAGCAGCTCGATCCCGACCGCCACCATCTCCTGCTTATGCTCGATGAGTTTCCCGAACTGAGGAAGATTCCCAACCTCTCCGCCGCGATGAGCCTCATGGCCGGGTACAAGATCAAGCCCTACCTCATCGCGCAGACCCTCACGCAGATCATCGAGGAGTACGGACCGAACGAGTCCATCACCGACAACTGCTACATCAAAGCTGCCTTCCAGACCGACAACCTCCAGACCTGCAAGAATCTCTCCGAGCTGAGCGGCAACATGACCGTTGAAAAGGAGACCGTGAACTATAGCGGCCAGCGCACGGACTTCTATCTGAAGCACATCTTCCGCAGCGTGGAGCAAGTGCAACGGCCCCTCATCACTGTCGATGAAATACGCCGCATCAAGCCGCCAACCAAGGCCGCAAACGACCCGAACAGCAAGATCACCGCGCCCGGTGACATGCTCATCTTCATTAACGGAGTCGCGCCGATCTATGGCGTACAGAGCCTTTACTTTTTGAACGACACTTTACTCGCCCGCACAAAGCTGAATCCGCCCGTCTTTCCTACCGCAGCGGAACCGCTTTCAGTAAAGCCAGAAGTGCAGTCAACGCCATCGCTTGATATTGCAGCCATCGCCCATGCCGCAGTTGCAGAGCAGGCCATTGAGGAGAGAATCCGTGGAAATTCTTAACCAGATCATTCTTGCCGGAAATCTCACCGACCAGCCTTCCGTCTCCGATGCCGGAGGCCGTCAGTTCGTGCGAGCGCGGCTCGCGCAAAACTGGTTCTATGACACGCAAGGAAGAACAGTCGAGCACCGCCAATTCCTGCCCATCACCTTCTTTGGCGAGAGCGCCATCGTCGCCAAGACCTTCCAGAAGGGCGACAACATCCACGTAACGGGCCAGCTCATCCGGCGCGAGCCGCGACCACGCACCGATGGCGAGAGTGCCACCCGCGAAGTGGGCACCATCTTCGAGATTCACGTCATTCGCACATTCCGTATCGCCGCCAGCTCAAAATCTGAATCGGCGGCCATCCACCAAAACGAGATTCGCCGCACCAACGACGCAAAGCAGATTCCCGCATTCCTTCAGGAGAGCATCCATGATTGGCCTGTTTAAGCGTTGCATCGTTCAAATTTTTCGCTTGGTTGCGCGCCTGCGTATCGTCTTTGTGTCGCTTGGTGCTCTGGCAATCGCCGCCATACTTCTCTGGACCGGCTTCGGCATTGTCTTCAACTACACGCACTCGGCGCCCTTCGGCCTATACCGCGAGCAATTTGACTCGGAGGCTGGGATACACGACCCAGCCCCTTACGTTTTCTTTTGCCCAGACCGCCGCTGGCCATCGATGCGGGGCGAGCCAAATTACCGCGATCCCATGCGCACATGCCCAGATGGATTCTCGCCCCTCATTAAGCCCGTTGTGGCCTGGCCCGGCGATCTTGTCTCGGTCTCGACCGACGGCGTCAGCGTCAACGGACACATGCTCAAGAACTCCGCGCCGATCGAGCGTGACTCGAAAGGCCAGCAGCTTCGCCCCTTCGCCATTGGGGAGTACCGAGTCAACCCTAAAGAGCTTTGGGTTGTCAGCAGCTTCAGCTCGCGCAGTTTTGACTCTCGGTACTTCGGGCCAATCCCACTCAAAAGCGTTCACAGTTGGCTTCGTCCCCTACTTGTAGAGCGCGCCTATCACCCGGAACCCGCAGGAGGTCAGGAGCGATGACCATTCAAAAGCTACATTTGCCCGACACTGGGAACTCCGTAGCACTCTTCGCAATTGCCGCTCTGATTGGCGGACTCGGTTGGAGCGGCAACCCCGCCCTGCATTTTCTGGCCATACTCTACCCATTCGTTTACATCCTCTCTCGCCGACGCCTCGACACGCTCAGCGCCGTCTTCTACTACGCCGCCTCGACATGGCCGATCATCCCCGGCGCGCAGAGCTTCTTTCAGACCGGCCATCATCTCGGTAAGCCAATTGCGATCTGGATAGCACTCACCGCTCTCGGTTCCTTGCCGTGGATTCTCATTTACCACCGGCGCTTTCTTCCTCTTTCGGCAATCGCCGCGCTCTTAGCTCTTTCTCTTCCACCCTTGAGCATTGTGACCGTAGCGCATCCATTGATCGCAACAGGGCTCTGGTTCCCAGGCACCCGTTGGTTCGGCCTCGCTCTGCCACTAGTCCTGATGGCAGCTCACAAACGATTGGGAACGCCGATCATCTTCGCAATTCTCATCCTCGCCTCTCTCGCTGTTCATGCTCGCTTCGCTCGCCCCAAAGCCGATCCGCATATCGTTGCCGTCAATACCAACCTTGGCAACGAACTCGGGGCAGGCGCACAGGAGGCAGAGCGCACATTGCAGCAAATCGCCCTTGCCCATCCCAACGCCCTCTTGATCTTCCCGGAGTCGGTGATCCCCGATTGGAGCGCCGCGCACGACGCGCGCTGGGCCTCCACCTTCCCACAACTCAACACGCAGCACACAGGCATCCTGATCGGCACGACAATCCCGATTCCAAACACGATGGCCAGCCGCAACGTCCTGCTCTCCCGTGGCTTCACGGAGCGTCTCTCCTATGTTCAGCGCGTGCCCATTCCTCTCGGAATGTGGCAACTGGGCGAATCTCGCCGAGGGTTTCCCCTCTCGCTTCGCTTTCCAGCCACCATTCGTGTGTGGAATCGCCGCGCCGGAGTTCTCCTTTGCTACGAGCAGATGACTTTCTGGCCGGCTGTCGAAACAATGGCGCGCGGCCCTGAGATGTTGATCGCCCCTTCAAATCTTTACTGGGCGCGGAATACATCCATTCCTGCCATCCAGCATCTTGCCGCCCAGGACTGGGCAGACCTCTGGGCGATCCCGCTCTACGAGGCGCGCAATCTATGAAAACAATGCTCACCGCCGTTCTACTCTTGCTTGTGACCTATGGCCGCGCACAAACGGTGGACATTGCCGCACTCGGCCGGAAATGCGTACCCGAAGCCCCACTCTCGACGCTCAACGCCATCGTGCGCGTCGAATCCGGCGGCAATCAGAATGCCATGCAGATAGACTTTCCGAAGACGCTGCTTAAACGATGGCATCTTCCAGTCGGAACTGTCGCGCTCAAACGCCAGCCCGCGAATCCGCAGGAAGCGCTTGCATGGCTCCGCTACTTCCAGACCTATGGAATCTATGTAGATCTTGGCCTGATGCAGGTCAGCAGCTACGAAGCAAAGCGCCGCAAGATTGATCCTGAATCGCTGCTCGACCCATGCACCAACTTGAGAGCCGGATGGCAGATATTTGAAGACGCATACCGGATCGAGGTTGTCACCTACGGCCCAGGCCAGACGGCCTTGCAACACGCGCTCTCGCGCTACAACACCGGCGACACCGCACGTGGTTTTGATAACGGATACGTTCAGAGGGTTCTTGCAGCCCTTCGCCGCCAGCCCAGCCCATCCCAATCCGACCCGGAGAAGCGAAGATGATCGACGCAGATGATTTCCAGTTACCAGGCAGCACCACACTGAATAACAAGCTGGGCATCACGAAGCCAGAGGCACTGGCCGCAGCGGTATTGGAACGTACGTCGCGCCGGCTGGCCGAGCTTCAGGCGTCGCCCATTCGCGGCGGTTTCGATGCTTCGCACCTTCAGGAAATTCACCGTTACCTCTATCAGGATGTCTTCGATTGGGCTGGAGAATTGCGGCACATCGAGAAGAGTGGCGCGCAATCATCCGACCTGGAGAACGCCCTCAATCGTGCCTTCGACCGATTGAGCCGCGAGAATCTCCTGAAGGGTCTCGACAAGGACGCATGGACACGCAGTGCCACTGACCATATCGAAGAGTTGCGCTCACTTCATCCGTTTATCGCGGGCAATGATCTTGCCATCCAGGAATTCGCCACGGAACTTGCTCGCAAGAACAATCTGCAACTTGAATGGCGGGAGGCACCGGAGGTCGATAGCGATACTGTCGCTTTAGCGGAACAAGCCGAACGCTCGGCGCAGTTACGCCGCCTCATCATGCTGGCCGTCGATGCTGACCCCGTTGCTTCAATTGCTCAGCGCCATCATACTCCCGAACGTGGGAACGAGCTGTCACTCGCAATCCGCGAGCCGCGCATCTCATAAAGCGATACGCAATGAACCGTACATTTCAGTTATACAACGTAATCTAGGGAAGTTTTCCGTTATTTAGAGGAGAGTTTGTTGTGATGTCTTTGTCTGAAAAACTCAAAATGTGGTGGACTAACTTGAGCAGTTTCCGAAACTTCAGCGTCAAATAGTCGTTGTACCCAAAAAAACTAGAGAGCACGAGCACGAAGCAAGTCCGTCTCGATGGTCTCAAAATCACATTTGCCTTCTGCCGTACTTCGCGCCCCTTCTTGCGTTTTGTTACCCATGAAAAATGAAGGGAAAGCTCTCTGCTTTCCATACCCATGGCTGCGACGAAATATCGTACGCTTCGTCGCTCTACCGCTTGCGGTCCTGCTCCCCCGGATCTACGTGCAGGACCGCACTGGGAGCACGTGCGAATGGCCTTTCTGATCGAACACAAAGCGCAGGTATTGTACATAACCGCTTCTTCAATCACGGTAAACGGAAAGAAGCGCAAGATCGTCATCGAAAGCCGCCCGGAGTATGCCGTTATCTCCCTCCAGGGCCAGAAAGAAAAGTACCCCATCCTCTGGGAACGTCTCTTCCAAACCGCAGTGCGGCATCTTGAGTACAACCTGCGCGTTGAAGCAGCAGCCGAGGCGGCCAGCAGGGCAAAAGGCAAAGGCCAGCGCAAATAATCCGGTCGGCCAACTACGGCTTTGAACAATGCTCAGTCAGTCATCATTCTTCACGCTGTTTTGTTGCGGCGCTGCGATGCTTCATCAATGCGCGCAACCAAGTCCTCAGCGCGAAGGTGAGTATACCGCTTGAGCATCTGCATCGACTTGTGTCAGCAGCAAGTCGATTTCAAATTGACAAAATTCGAAAACAAACAGCAACCAGTATCGCTCATGCTGCGTCTATTGAAATGTACACGCCATTCGCCGCAGATACCAAAGCATTGCTTAGTCGGTCTATCCGCGGCGGTCTGAATCTGAGGAGGTGCGAGAATGCCCAGAAGAATCTTACGACTGCCGAATGTACTTGACCGAACCGGTCTTTCCCGCAGCACTGTCTACCAACGGGTGACCGAGGGGCGCTTTCCAAGACCCGTATCTTTAGGCGACCGGGCAGTTGGCTGGGTGGAATCGGATATCGAGGAGTGGATCAGTCGGCAAATCGAGAATAGCCGCAATATCCGATCTGGAGAAGCTGCTCCTTGCTCTTTGTGAGCGCGGGAGCAGCTTTTGATTTCTCATCGGCCAATGACTCGACTTCTTTGGCGGGCTTACGACTCTCTGCAAGGTCGCATAACCACTATGCGACCTTGGTTTCCAGTTGAATGAGCTTTCCCTTTTTCATTGTCTGTTCCAGGAAGTCAGCCCAATCCTGCATCATATTGGCCCTGGGGGCAAGATAGAGAGCGTGATTGTAGGCCGCGCTCACTGCGTTGCGCGGAGCATGAGCCAACTGCAATTCGATGTGGTCGTGGTTGTAACCTTGCTCGTGCAGCAGGGTTGAGGCCAGACCCCTGAAGCCATGGCCAGTCATTTCGCCTTTGTAGCCCATTCGCTCCAAAGCCTTCAGTATCGTGTTGTTGCTCATCGGGCGCTTCTCGCTGCGTTCGCCCGGAAAAAGCCACTGAGAATTGCCAGTGAGATGCCGTAGCATTTCGAGCGTTTCCAGGGTCTGTTTCGCCAAAGGAACAATATGAGGAGTCCGCATCTTCATGCGCTCGGCAGGAATGTTCCAGCGCGCGTTTTCAATGTCGATCTCCTCCCATTTTGCCTCGATCAATTCGGTCGTCCGCACAAATGTCAGCGCCATCAACTTTAGCGCGAAGCGCGTAATGTGTTTTCCTCGGTAGACCTCGATTGCCCTGAGCAGATTGGGAAGTTCCTTGCCTTCGATCCGCGCATAGTTGACCTTGCGAGTGGCCTTCAGAACGTCGCTAGGCCTAATCTCGGCAGCAGGGTTACGCCTGCAAAATCCATGTGCGATGGCATATCGGAACACCTGGCCGGTGGTTTCCAGGGCGCGCTTGGCGATGTCGCGGGCACCCCGCCCCTCAATGGCCTTCACCATAGCGACAATTTCCGGCGCTTCGATCTCCGCGATGGGTAGTGGCCCGAGGCTGGGTAAAATGTCCGCTTCCATGCGCCGTTTCACGTAGGCCATGTGCCTGGGGGTTACGCCACCCTGCCAATGCTGCAACCAGCGGTTGGCGACGGACTGAAATGAATTCTCTACAGCGGCCTTTTCGGCGGTTCTTTGCGCTTTTCGTTCGGCCATCGGATCAACGCCGGTTGCCAGCAAACGGCGGCCTTCGGCATGGCGCGCCCTGGCCACGGCAAGGGGTACATCCGGATACTTGCCCAGGGCCATCAGCCTTTCTTTTTTCTCAAAGCGGTACGACCAGCGCCAGAGTTTGCCACCAGTGGGCATCACCAGAAGGTAAAGCCCACCGCTATCGGTCAATGTGTACGGCTTATCGGCCGGCAGAGACTTCTTGATTGCGGTATCGGAAAGCGGCATATTTCCTCCCTCGAAGGCAATATATACCCTTTTTGACTTTCCATATACCCAAACGTATACCCAAAAATCTCCGGCTTGCACTGGACGGCACTGGACGCTAAAAAACGTAAACCCCAGATTTTCTGGGGTTTATCTTCACTTCTTGGATTTTATCGGAAGCCTTCGGAAGGGTTCGTGGCGGAGAGAGGGGGATTCGAACCCCCGGTAGAGGTTTACCCCCTACAACGGTTTAGCAAACCGCCGCCTTAAGCCACTCGGCCATCTCTCCGCTACTGCTACGAATTATACCGGAAGTCCCGCTGGAGGCGATCTGAAACTGAGGTTTGTCTCAGGGGAAGCGGAGGAGCACGCGGTGAGTCTGCGGAAAAGGCCGCAAAAAGCGCTCCCAACTTCGCGTAGAAAGACAGATCCTGAATTTCTCCATCGCTCAGATGAGATCTATGTACTGGTACAGATCAGGTCAGCGGCGCCAGGTGCTTGGTGTTCTGGTAGGTGTAAATAATGCGGTGGGCAACGGTGATGGTGGAGAGCACGGCCAGCACCCAAAGCACCGGGGCCATGACGCCCCAATGGTTGAACAAGGCGCCCAGGATGATCAGGACAATCCGCTCGGGACGCTCCATGAAGCCGACCTTGCACTGCCCGATGAGGGCCTCGGCGCGCGCGCGGGTATAGCTGACCATCAGTGAGGTCACCATGACGAAGGCCACCAACACCACGTAACGGAAACGGTTGATGCGGCCGTAGTAGACCAGCAGGCCGAAGAACAGAACCACGTCGGAATAACGGTCGATGACCGAGTCGAAGAACGAACCGAAGACCGTGACCTGATTGTTGCGGCGGGCAACCCGGCCATCCACCATGTCGAAGAGACCGGCGGAGAAGATCACCAGGCCGGCGTAGAAGAACATCCGTCCGGCATTGGTTTCGTTGGCATGGCCAAACAGAAACGCGGCCACGATGTTGATGACCAGGCCGATGAAGGTAAGCGCGTTGGGCGAGATGCGAGTCAGCGCCAGGCCATGAACAATGTGATTAAGAAGCCATCCACAGGCTTGGCCGAACGCACTGGTCCAGGTGATTGCCATCTTCCCTACTTCTGCTCCAGATTCTGCTCTGAGGCGGCAGCTTTTTCAGCTTCGGCTTCATCGTGAATGGTAGTCAACTTCAAGACTTCGAGTTCGCGCTTGCCGTTGGGAGTGACGATCGTGGTTATGTCGCCCACGCGCTTGCCCACCAGACCCCGGCCGATCGGCGAGGTGGTGGATATCAGTCCCTTCGATACATCGGACTCTTCACTGGTCACCAGGCGGTAGACGATTTCTTCGTCTTTGGTGGTGTCGAACACCACAATCGTCGACCCAAAGCCGACACGGTCCCTGGGAATATTGGTCAGGTTGACCAGTGACAGCTCGGCCATACGCCGCTTGAGTTGACCCAGGCGCGCGTTGACAAAATCCTGGCGCTGCTTCGCCATGTGATATTCGGCGTTCTCCGACAGATCTCCCATTGCCACGGCCTTTTTGATCTCCGCGGGGAGTTCGTGCTGGAGTTCGTGCTCCAAAATCTCAATTTCCGCAAGAAGCTTTTTTTTAATATGCTCGGGCATCCGTGGTCCGTAGCGGTGAGTCGGTTAGCTCAAACCGCGAGAGGATAAAGAACTTGACTTCTCATTATACGCGGGGAACGGGAAGGACGGACCGCCGGACGCAGGGATCGCAGGGGGTCGCAGAAACGACGGATCAGGAACTGGAAGATTGTCCCGGGTGGGAATACTTTCTCTGGCCGTGGCGGGCCGGCTTCGATTCACTCTCCGAAACGTCCGGAAGAGGAGGTCTTTCGGAGTTGTGGCCCGGGAATCGATCGTGCAGCACCACATCAAGGAGCGACTTTTGGATCCGAATGCGGCCGTTAATCCGGATGCGGCCGTTATATTCGATAAGACCCAGCTTGCGGAAGCGGTTCATGAAGAAGCTCACGCGGGATCGGGTGCTGCCGATCAACTCTGCCAGAACTTCCTGTGTGATGGGAGGGATCAAGGATTCCGAATCCCCCGGCTCACCGAATTCGGCCATCAACAGGAGGATTCTCGCCAGACGCCTCTCGCTGGAGTTGAAAAGCTGATCGATAAGATCGGCTTGGGTTCGCATACTCCGGGTGAGCAGAAACTTCATAAAAAGATCAGAGAGGGAATGTTCCTCGTGCATCACGCGGATCATCTCGTCCCTCTCGATCTTGAGGGCCGTACAGTCGGTAACGGCAGTGGCCGTCGCCAGATGCGTTCCGCCCACGCTCGCCAGCGACTCCTCGCCGACAAATTCCCGGGCGGCGAGAAGCGAGATCGTGGCTTCCTTCCCCTCTGGCGAAACGACGGTGAGTTTTGCCCGGCCCGTCTGAAGGTAGAAGATGGAATCGGCAGCATCTCCCTGCGAGAAGAAGGTTTGCTTGGACTTCAACTGGACGATTCTTCGTCCCAGTCCTGCCTTGGCCAGAAACGCGGCGGCGTCGAAGTCCTCCCGTCTCAGTAATTCCCTTGGAAGTAAGGTGTCCATTTACTTCCCCCTTCTGCCGCACATTATATCTCCACTTTTATGATTGAAAGCTGTTCTTTACGCAATTTCAGAACAATCGCATGACAGCATTTTCGATCCTGCTCTGCGCAGAAATCGTACGATGCCGCTCGTCTCTTTCAGGGCGCTTCCATGATGGCTCGAGCCGGAGACCGAATGGTCCCCATCCGACACCGCGCCGAGCGAAAAAAGGTGTCATTTTGGCCTCGATTTTGCGCCATTTTGGACCAAAAATGGCCCAAAACGCCCAAAAAGGGGCCAAAATAGGCCAGTTCGAGTTACTTATCAGTTAACTATGTATTTCTGTATACTATTCATTCTTTGATACTTAATCGATTTTCACAGGCGAAAAACTAATAATAAACGATAGGGGGGTGGGGGTAAAGGCGATTTTTGGCTGTTTTTTGCCCCGGAATCGACCCGAAAAGGTCATTCCCAGGGGGACATTCCGGGGCTATCGATCCGGCCTTATTGGGTTGAGACGGAGCAATGGAAAAGCAACTGCAGATCCTTCGCTCTGCTCAGGATGGCAGCTCTGTTGAGGGCTGAGGTTTCCCCGGTCTCAAAATCGAGACCGGGGGCACCCAGCTTTGAGTGAATTCCGGCGTCACTTCCGACTAAGAACATTGTGCGCTTTTGGGGCTTAATTCTACGCAAGGAAAAGCGCTAGCTATCTTCTTCGATCCCCGCGGCGTGGCCCCGGTCGTCCAGAAAGGACTGGAGAATGAGCGTGGCGGCCACCTGGTCCACTACTTTGCGGTGCTCCTGGCGGGCGTGACCGGCTTCGTAGAGAATCTGGTGGGCCTCCCGGGTGGTCAGCCGCTCGTCCCACATATGGATGGGCAGGCCGGCGAGGACGCCCAGTTCGGTGGCAAAGGCCTGGGTCTTGAGCGCCCGGGGACTGATGTCGCCGGAGAGATGGAGGGGATTGCCGACCACGATTCCCGCCACGCCGAAGCGCCGGCAGAGGCGGGCCAGCGAGCGAAGGTCCTCGCGCGGGTTGTGACGCCGCTCCAAGGTAAGGACAGGCTGCGCGGTCAGCCCCAGCTCGTCAGAGACGGCGACGCCGATGCGCTTCGAGCCAACGTCGAGAGAGAGATAGCGGGGGTGGGGGGCGGTTTCCAGATTTGAACTCCTGGCTTTCAGCTTAATGCCACGGGAGACGGGAAAATGCCCTTAAAAGAGGTAGCGGCCCGGTACAATCGTGAAATGTAGCGAATCCGCGGAGGCTTTCTTCGCGTCTTAATTAAGAGAAGGGTAAACAGCAAGGGAATGGCGCGTCGCAGACGGACGGTGAGAAGGAAGAAGCGTTCTGGCGCGGCGGCGATTTTGCTGGCGGCCCTTTTTGTGCTTCTGATGGCTGCAGGCGTTGCAACCTGGATGGTTTTTGTGCCCTACGGGCCGAGCCAGGAGACCTTTGTGGATCTGGCGCCCGGGTCTTCCACTGTGCGGATGGGCCAGGAACTGGAAGCCAGCGGCATTGTGCGCAGCCAGTTTGCCTTCGACCTGATGCGCTTGTGGAAGCGGGGAAGGTTGCGTGCAGGCGAATACCGGTTTGACCACCCGGCATCCGTGGTTGAGGTGTATGCGCGCATTGCGCGCGGAGATGTTTTTACCAAAACAGTCACCATTCCGGAAGGCGCGAGCGTGTTTGAGATCGCCGCCCGGCTGGAACAGGCTGGTTTTGGCCCAAGGCAGGACTTTCTGGATGCGCAGGCAAAGGAGACCGACCTGGTGGCCGATCTGGACCCTGCAGCAAAGAGCCTGGAAGGGTACCTGTTTCCAGACACATACCACCTTGCCCGCAAGGCCACGATGGAACAGATTGCGGCCACCATGGTGCGGCGCTTCCGGGTGGCGGCAGGGCAATTGGGATTGAAGGGAAACGTGCATCAAGTGGTGACCTTGGCTTCGCTGGTGGAACGGGAAACGGCAGTGGACGCCGAGCGTCCGCTGGTGGCCAGCGTCTTCACCAACCGCCTGGCTAAAAAGATGCCGCTGATGACTGACCCGTCCGTGATTTACGGTCTCGAGCTCCGGAACCAATGGCGCGGCGCCGTCTACCAGAGCGATCTGAAGTTCGATACTCCCTACAATACCTACCTGCACCCCGGGCTGCCTCCGGGACCGGTGGCCAATCCCGGGATTCCGTCCTTGCGCGCGGCAATGACGCCGGCGGCGACCGATTACTTCTACTTTGTGGCCGCCGGCGCCAACCCGCAGGGGCGCTCCCTGTTTGCCCACACCCTGGACGAACACACCCACAACGTGGCCGGTTATCGGCACGCCGTGAAAAAGGCCAGTATCCGTTGAAGAAGAGCTACCGATCCACGATGGCGGGAGCACTGGCTCTTCCAGTTCTTCTGCTCTCCGGCTGCCTGTTTACCACCCGCAGGCTGCCGGTGCCCAAAGCCCCGTCGTTTGTCCAAACCGTGCAGCCCGAGGATCTGGTGAGACGGATCAATCAGCGCTGGGCGGCGCTGGATAGCCTGACCGCCACGGTGGAATTCCAGGCCAGCGAGCTCAGAACCAAGGAAGGCGTGGCCAAGGACTACACCACCTTCCGCGGCCACATCCTGATGCGCAAGCCGGAGTTGCTCCGGGTACTGGGACAGGTTCCCTTCCTGGGAACAAAGATGTTCGACATGGCCAGCGACGGCAAGAACTTCACCTTACTCATCCCTTCCCGGAACAAGGCGATCAAGGGATCGAACACGCTCAAGAAAAAGTCCGCCAGCCAGGTGGAGAACATGCGGCCGGGCTTCTTTTTCGACGCCATGGTGGTCCGCGGACTGGAACCGGGCGACGAGTATATGGTCGCCTCGGATACGGACACGGTGGAGGACACGGCCAAAAAACATCTCTACCTGGTGCCGGAATACATCCTCAGCATCATGCGCAGGAAGCCGGGCAGCCACGAACTGGCGCCGGTGCGGCAGGTGCATTTCCATCGCGAGGACCTTCTGCCCTACGAGCAGGATCTCTACGACAGCAACGGAACCCTGGAGACCGTGGTTCTCTATGCCAGCTATGCGAATTACGGTACCAGCCTTTACCCCTCCAGGGTGACGATCAAGCGCCCGCTTGAGGATTACCAGATCATTCTGACCGTCGAGGAAGTGAAGGAGAACATGGCTCTGACCGACGACCAGTTCCTAATCAAGATCCCCGAGGGGACGCAGATTCAGAACCTGGAGTAAGCGGCGCGGCGGCTCGATCCCCTGATTTGATCCGAAGCTCTGGGTTGGCAGAGCCGTGAATCCGAAGTTCGTTGAAGAACAACTGCCGATCCTTCGCTTCGCTCAGGATGACAGCTCTCGGATGATGTTGCTCGGTCTGACGCTGGCTGGCGGCGAGGGCGCCGCCAGTACAGCCGGTCTGGAGACCGGCGCTACTTTCCGGCTAAGAACATCATGCGCTGATGGGGGCTTAATTCTGCGCAAAGCCCCGCAAGCAGGCCTGCTGCGGCCAAAGATCGGATAAACTGCGGAATCGTAGCAAGCTGTGCTAAAAAGAAGAGTTCGTCTCTATTGCGCCGTAAGAAAAGGACACCCTATGGACCGCAGAACGTTTCTCGGCGTCGCCTCCGCCGCCATTCTCGCAGAGGGGCTTAGGCCCGCTGCCGGCTTTGCCGCTGCAACTCCCGCTCCGCTGAAGCCGATGGAACTGGGCCTTCTGGTGAGCCCGTTCGGCGCCCCGGAGGCGACCATCCGCCGGGTTCACGACCTGGGCTTCTCCAACTGCTTCCTTTCGCTGGACGGCTACCTGAACGGCTTTACGCAGGAGAAGGCGACGGAGCTGAAGGATCTGCTGGCAAAGTACGAAGTGACGGCGACGACGGTGGAAGTGGTAGGACCGCCGCCCCTGGAGTGGAACTTTACCCGTGGACCTTCCACCATCGGCCTGGTTCCTCCGGCCACGCGCGCCGCACGCATCGACGCCCTGCGGCAGGTCTCCGACTTTGCCAAGCTGATCGGCATTCCCCAGGTGCAGACCCACTGCGGCTTCATTCCCGAAGATCCCGCCGACGCTCTCTATCCCGGAGCCGTGGAAGCAATCCGCACCGTGGCGCAGCATTGCCAGGCGAACGGGCAGCATTTTCTGATGGAGACCGGACAGGAGACCCCGACCACGATGTCGCGCATGATCCGCGACGTGGCGATGCCGAACCTGGCGGTGGGACTGGACACGGCCAACCTCATCCTCTACGGGAAAGCCAATCCGGTGGATGCGGCCGATATTCTTGGAAAGCACGTCCGCAGCATTCATGCCAAGGACGGCTGCTGGCCCACCAACCCCAGCGAACTGGGCGAGGAAGTGCAGATCGGCAAGGGGCTGGTGGACTTCAAGCAGGTATTTACCAAGCTGCACAAGCTGGGCTATTCCGGCGCGGTGACCATCGAGCGCGAGACCTCGGGGCCGCAGCAGATCGAGGATGTGCGCCAGGAGAAGATTTATCTCGAAAAGATCTTGCGCGAAGTTTTGGCATAAGCGCCATCGGCAACTGGAAGGCACACAAAGAACGCAGCATCGACAGGAACGCGAGGACTTATGAACCGTCGGGGATTTCTCAAGAATGGAGCAGCGGCCGCTTCCGGACTGCTCCTGCTGAAGCCGCTTACGGCCTTCGGCTACCAAGCCAACTCCGCCGTGCGTCACGGCCTGCTGGGCTGCGGGAACCGGGGCACTTCGGTGGCCGATTCCTTTTCGCAGAACACCTCCGCCCAGGTGGTGGCGCTAGCCGATCTTTTCGCGGATCAACTGGCGGCTGGGCGCAGCCACTTTGACCAGCTCAATCAAAAACTCGGTCGCGCGCCCATCGACAGCAAACTGCTTTTCCGCGGGCCCAACGCCTTTGAGCAACTGGCCGCATCGAAGGACGTGGATCTGATTCAGATTTCCACGCCGCCCTTCTTCCACGTGCAGCATCTGAACGCCGCGGTCTCGGCCGGCAAGCACGTGTACTGTGAAAAACCTGTGGGAATCGACATTCGCCAGGCCGGGGAAGCTTTGAAGATCGCTCCGCGGGTGAGGTCCACGCAAAGCGTCGACGTGGGATTCCAATGCCGGAACGCTCCGCCGATCGCGGCGATCGCCGAAAAGATCAAGGCGGGCGCGCTGGGCAAGATTGGCGCGGTGACGGCCAACTACAACGCGCCGGCCTCGACCGAAAAGACGCGCGCGGGCGAATCGGCGGACGAGTACCGCCTGCGCAACTGGCTCTGGGATCGCGCGCTTTCCGGCGACATCCTGGTGGAGCAGAACATCCACATCATCGACCTGTGCAACTGGATTCTGGGCGCGCGTCCGCTGAAGGCCACGGCCACCGGAGGGCGCAATATCCTGAAGCACGCCGGCGACTGCTGGGATAACTACCAGGTGGATTTCACCTATCCTGGAGACGTACACCTTTCGTTCTCGTCCACCCAGTTTGGGGACTATGGCAGCTTCGATGCCGGGTTGAAGCTGTATGGTTCGAGCGGCATGGCGGCCATTCCCTACTCGGGGCCCATGCAGATCACGGGCGCACAGGCCTGGGCGTGGCAGGATGCGGCCAGTTCCGCTACAGGCGGGGGCAAGTTCGCCGCCAACGGAGCCTTCCAGGACAACCTGGCTTTTGCCGACCGGGACAAGGAACGGACCTTCATCGAAAGCATCACCTCAGGGCAGTCGCACAACCAGATTGCCGCCGGGGTGGAGACCGCGCTCAGTTGCATGTTGGGCCGGATGGCCGGATACCAGCGGCGCGAAGTGACCTGGGAAGATCTGCTGGCGCAGGGCGAGACCTATCAGCTCGGTATGAGCATAAGCCAGTTCGCCTGAGGCGTTGGGGGTGGCTGGGAACGGGCGCAGCTAAGACTGCGCCCTATCTGTCGCTGTGGAAGACGGCGCGCAGGTCGGCATTTCCGGTGCCGGAAGCGTAGTATGCCGCCCAATAGTAAGGGTGGACGTAGCGTGGATCGCGGAGAAGGGATTGCCGCGCCGCGGTGAGGGCGCCGGGGACGCTGAGGCCACGGGCGAGGCCGCCGTAAAAAGCATCCATCATGGGAACGGCGGATGAGGAGTCGATTTGCCAGCGGGTGGCGACCACCTCTGGCACACCGAGGGAAGCCAGCGTGTCCACAATGTCTCCCATGCCGTGATTCCAACCCTCTTCTGTTTTTCCTGTGGAACAGGCGGAGAAGACGGCCAGGCGGGCGGCGCGCGGAGGATGACTGCGCAAGAGGCCGCTGTCGAGGTAGGGCCGGTCGGTGACCGCGCCGGAGGGAGCCAGGAGCAGGCGGGTGTCCCCATCCAGCCGGGCAGCGTGGCCTGCGAAGTGAAGGATGGTAGCCGATCCGAGACGCGCGGCCACCTGGGGCTCGGTAGCCTGGCCAGCCACCAGAAGATTCGCTGTGCGGTCGAAGTGAGCCACATCCCTGGCT
>Ga0224530_1000127_pt1 | contig 51429 bp, 30 predicted proteins | sample CBST75metaG_FD_179873 | JGI IMG/M metagenome (GOLD analysis project Ga0224530, IMG submission 179873) | Peat soil microbial communities from Stordalen Mire, Sweden - C.B.S.T75 | ecosystem: Environmental > Terrestrial > Soil > Wetlands > Peat | place: Sweden: Norrbotten County, Stordalen Mire...
TCAAGCACAAAAATGTTGCCTACCTGCCCTCAAGCCGCCGATTCAACAACAAGCTCTGGCTTCCGCCAATCCGAAGCACCACTGTCACCATCCGCCAAAACCTTACTCAGACGCACTCCTAGACGCTTTCCCCTTGGATCGCCTTCTCATGCGCGTCATGCAACTCTTTCGCGCGATCCAGCGCCGCTTGAATGTTGGGCAGAATATTCTTTCTGCCCACCCGGTCCATGAAGCGCTCTCCGTGGAGCAGTTTGGAGGGCTGCTCCATTGCCCCGCACAGCAGCATGGTTCTGCCCGACTCCTGCAACCGCTTGGCAAAGACCTCGATGGCGTGAATCCCGGAGGCGTCCACCGCCGTCATGTTGCGCAGGCGAAGGATCACCACCGGCGCAAAGATCTCGAGGTTGACGGTCTCCTCGACCAGCTTTTCGGTCGTGCCCCACAGGAAGGGGCCATGGATGCGCAGCACCGTCACATAGGGCGGAAGAATCCGTCCCTGCAGTACGTGCGGCAATCCGTCGCGGATATACTCGTCGGTCACCGGGGCCACGGTTGTGGTGTCGGCAATTCTGTAGATATAGAGCAGCGCCGCCAACGCAAGACCGATCCCGACAGCCACCGTGAGATCGGCAAACACCGTGAGGGCAAAGGTGACCAGCCAGACGGAGATGGCCGTAAAGTCCATCTGCACGATGGCGCCGATCTCATGCCACTCGCCCATGTTGTAGGCAACCACAAACAGCACGGCAGCCAGCGTGGCCAGTGGAATGTAGCTGGCCAAGGGAGCAGCCACCAGCAAGATGAGCAGCAGGGTCAGGGCGTGCACCATGCCCGCTACCGGCGAGCGCGCTCCGGCCCGGATATTGGTCGCGGTTCGTGCAATGGCGCCGGTAGCCGGAATGCCGCCGAACAAGGGCGAAACCATGTTGGCAAATCCCTGCGCCACCAGTTCCACATTGGAGTTGTGGCGGTCGCCGGTCATGCCGTCGGCCACCACCGCCGAGAGCATGCTCTCAAGCGCCGCCAAAATCGCCACAGTGAAGGCCGATGGAATCAAGGGCAGAAAATGCTCGGCATGAAAGTCGGGCCAGGCAAAGGGCGGCAAGCCGCGCGGGATGCCGCCGAACTTGCTGCCGATGGTCTCCACCGGCAGGTGAAACGCAATACTGACCCCTGTGCAGACCAGCAGGGCCACAATCGATGCTGGAACCTTCTTGGTGAAGCGCGGCAGAAGCAACAGGATTGCCAGAGCGCCCAGCCCCAGGCCCAGCGCCGCCCAATTCAACGTGGCAAAGTTCGCCATCAGTAACTTCATCTTGGGAAGAAACTCGCCGGGAACCGCGCCGATCCGCAAGCCGAAAAAGTCCTTGATCTGGGTTGAAGCGATCAGAATGGCGATGCCGTTGGTGAAACCGATCACCACCATGCGCGGGATGAAGCGGACGGCTCCTCCGAGCCCCGTTACGCCCATCAGCACCAGCAGAATGCCGGCCATCAGGGTCACCATGGCCAGCCCGCTCATGCCAAAGCGCAGCACGATGCCGGAGATGATGACCACGAACGCTCCGGTGGGGCCGCCAATCTGGGTGCGCGACCCGCCCAGCGCGGAGATCAGGAACCCGGCCACCACGGCCGTGTACAGGCCGGCCTGCGGAGTGACCCCCGAGGCAATGCCAAAAGCCATCGCCAGCGGCAGGGCCACCAGGCCAACGGTGATTCCGGCCAGCAGATCGTGCAGGAACATCTCGGCCGTATACGACCTGAACGCCAAAATGGATTTTGGGAGATTTGGATTGCTAAGGGACATAAGGTTTCCCTTCATTCTACGCGCATTGAGAATTGCGCTTGCCACCCGTGCCACGGATCTGTCATCTTGAGCAGAGCGGAAAGAGAGATCCTGCATCGGCACTTTGCGATGCGGGCTTTCTCAAGCCGGCTTGGTCAGTCGCTTCCTGAAACGGTCTCCAGCGGCTTGCCGTAGATCAACGCCGCCCGGTCCACCGCATAGTAATCCTCTTCCCTGCTCCAGTAAATGAATCCGTGGGTCTGGTAGAGGCGGATGGCCCCGGTGTTCTCTTCATCTACATGCAGCAGGACTACTTCTGCTCCCACGCCACGCGCCGAACCTTCGATGCGGCGCAGCAGTTCGCTGCCGATGCCCTTGCCCCGATACTCCGGAGCCACTTCAATGGTTTCGATGTAAGCCATTGTCCAGCCCGGCTCCTGGGTCCACTCGACGATGGCAAAGCCCGCCATCCGTTCCACTTCTTCCGCAATCCAGGTAACCGCGGTGGAACTCGTCACCAGTTGGCGCATATACCCGCGGCCGAAGCGAAGAGGCGGCTGGAAACACACCTCCTCGATGGCATAGAGAGCGGCGAAGTCTTCCGGCCTGTAGTTGCGGTAATACACAGCCCGACGATAACTCATGCTGAAAGCAAAAAGCCACCCTCGCGATGAGGATGGCTTTTTGCGTACAGCGAAGAGAGGAAAGAACTAGGCCTTCGCTTCCAGATCCGTGATCACATCGAAGAAACGCTGATCGAGGCGACGGTTGGTGGCAATGGCTTCCTTGATGGTGATGTCAGTGATGTCCATGCCCTTGAGTACAGCGATCCGGCCCCACTTTTTGTCGTGGACCATATCGATTGCGTGCAGGCCGTAACGCTGGCCGAGCAGGCGATCATAGGCTGTGGGAACGCCGCCGCGCTGGGTATGGCCCAGGTTCACGGAGCGGGTCTCAAAACCGGTCTTGCTCTCGATCAGGTCGGCAAGCGCTTCGCCGATGCCCGACAGACGTGCATGGCCGAACGAGTCCACTTCCTTGGAGCCGATGACCTGGCCCACTTCGGGCAGATGGCAGCCTTCCGAAACCACAACGATGCCGTAGTGCTTGCCGTGATCGTAGTTGTACTTGAGCAGCGCCGCCACGTGGTCGATGTCGATTTCCCGCTCGGGAACCAGGGTGACGTCAGCGCCGCCGGCCACGCCGGAAGCATAGGCGATCCAGCCGGCATCGCGACCCATCACTTCGATGACGATCACGCGATTGTGCGAGTCGGCGGTGGTGCGAATGCGGTCGACAGCTTCGGTGGCGATTGAAACGGCGGTGTCGAAGCCAAAAGTGACGTCGGTGCCGTTGATGTCGTTGTCGATGGTCTTGGGAACGCCCACGCTGGGAACGCCGTTCTCACTCAGGAACAGGGTCACCGACTGGGTGTCATCGCCGCCCAGGGCGATCAGCGCATCGATTTTGTTGGCCTTCAGAACTTCCTGGACCTTCTCGATGCCGCCGGGGATCTTCTTCACGTTGGTGCGAGAAGAGTGAAGAATCGTGCCGCCCTTCAACTGGATGCCGTCGATGTTCTCCAGGGTCAGGGGGATGAAGTTGTTGTCCAGCACGCCGCGCCAGCCGTTCAGAAAGCCGATAAACTCATCGCCGTACTTGTTGATGCCCTTCTTCACAGCCGCGTAGATTACCGCATTCAGTCCGGGGCAGTCGCCGCCACCGGTCAACAAAGCAACTCGCATCGTTAAATCTCCTCATCGAATTTGCGCGGCCGCCTTGGCCGGGCCGGGAGTATCTCCCAGGAACATTACGCCTTCACCGGGCTATTCGCCAGACTCGACGCCTTAACTAGTGTACTCCGCGGCTGTAAAGAAAAATCGTGACCGCGCTCACGCATTTCCGTGCAGAGAAGATTCAATTCTTTGTTGGGTTTAAGCCGCAGTTAATGTTTCAATAAGGTATGCCCGGAACAGGAGCTTTATTATTGCTGGCCTTCGCCAGCTTGGTCGTCGTCTTGCTGTTGGTGCTGCTGCAACTAACCCGGCTGGGTTACCTCATCCGCACTTCGATCCCCGACCGGCCGCGGCGGCGCATGTTCATTGCCTCGGTCTCGTTTCTGTTCACGTTTGCGGGTGTCCGGTTTTTGGTCAGACTGATCATGAGCAACGTGGGCCCCTTTGAATGGGTCATGGTGCGCGGGATGCACATTCACCACCTGGTTTGGGGCATCCTGATCCTGTTGCTGGTGGGCTACGGCTGGTTGCTCGACCTGGGGCGTTCGCACTCGCCCCTCTCCATCTTCTTCAGCCGCCTGATGGCGGTCAGCTATGGCGTGGGCGCGGCCTTGACCCTGGACGAGTTCGCCCTCTGGCTCAACCTGGAGCCGAACATCTATTGGGCAAGCGCCGGCCGACTCAGCATCGACGCCGTCATCTTCTTTGGCGCTCTGTTGGGAATGGGCGCCTGGGGCGCGCCGTTCTTCTCCGCTCTGCAGCGGATGTGGAGCAAGCGCGCCGTCTTTGGCAAGGGATTGGGCCGGCTCAGTTCCCCGATTCGCCGTGCGAGGTTGCTTCGTCAGCGTAAAGTTCGTCGATTGCCTCCGCGTATCGTGCCGTAATCACGCGGCGCATCAGCTTCATCGAAGACGTCAACTCTCCGGTGGCCTCAGTCCACTCCTCGGCCACCACGCGGAAACGCTTGAGGGTCTCGAAGTTGGCCAAGCTCCCGTTCACGTCCCGGACAATCCCGGCGTAGAGAGCGATCACCCGTTTGTCAGCCACCAGCTCGGCGTGGGAATTTGCCTCGATCCCGTGCTGCGCGGCCCACTCATCGAGAGCTCTGAAGTTGGGCGAAATCAGCACCGAAACAAACTTGTGCTTGTCACCCGCCAGCGCCGCCTCCGCCACCAGGGCGTTCATCTTGAGCTTGTTCTCAATGGGCTGGGGGGCCACCAGTTTGCCACCCGAGGTCTTGAGCAGTTCCTTCTTCCGGTCGGTGATGGTCAGGAACCGATCGTCATCCAGGTAGGCGATATCCCCGGTGTGGAACCAGCCATCCTCGTCAAAACATTCGGCATTGGCCACCGGCTTTTCCCAGTAGCCGGAAAAGATCGACGGTCCGCGAACCAGCAGCTCAAAATCGTCTGCCAGCTTGACCTCGACATTCTCCATCAGGGCGCCGACCGTGCCGATACGGTGCCTGGTGGGATTGTTCAGGGCAATCAGCGGCGAAGCTTCGGTCATGCCGTACCCCTCCCAAAGCGCGATTCCTACCGAGGCGAACCAACTGGCGGTATCGATGCCTAACGGCGCGCCGCCGGAGACAAACACCCGGACTCTGCCGCCGAAGGCCTCGCGCACCTTGGAATAGGCCAGCTTGTCGGCCAGCTTCCACAACAGCGAAGAGGGCCGGCGTCCGCCATACACCTCGTCGCGATGCGCCGCGCCCACCTTGACTGCCCAGGCAAGGACCCGCTTTTTGATCGGCGAAAGCGCCGCCTGGCGCTCTACTTCCTGGTGGATCTTTTCGAATACCCGCGGCACGCCCACAAAAACCGTGGGCTGGATGCTACGCATTGCCTCCGGCAGCTTGTCGAATTTCGAACAATATGCCACCTGCACGCCGCAGGAATACATCACGTAATCCAGAGCGCGCGCCGTTACGTGCGACAGCGGCAAGAAGGAGATGAGGGCATCTGTGGTGTCGAAATGGAAACCCGCCGGGGCAAAATTCTGATTCGCGGCAATGTTGCCGTGCGTCAACGCAACTCCCTTGGGCTCACCGGTAGTCCCTGAGGTGTAGATCAGCGTGGCCAGGTCCTTGGGCTCGACGGCACGGGCCAGTGCGTCAAACACCGGATCGCGCTCGCTGCCGCGAGCATCGGCTCCCTCGATTACGGAACTGAAAGCGATGGCTCCTTCAGGAGGCGCGGCCGAATCCATGATCAAAATCCGCTCCAAGAAAGTCTTCTCGCGGACCGCGTTGAGCTTGTCGAATTGCTGGCGATTGGAGACCACGGCAATCCGGCAGCCGGCATCCCGCAGCAGGGCCGCAATCTGTTCGCCCGTCAGCGTGGGATAGATGGGGACGTCTGCCGCGCCGATGGCCAGCGTCGCAAAATCCGTAACCGCCCATTCCCAGCGGTTTTCGCTGATCAGCGCGATGCGGTCCCCTTTTTGCGCGCCCCAGCCCAGGAAGGCTTCGGCAAGCGCCCGAGCCCGCTGATAGATCTGGTCCGAGGAGATGGGTTGCCATTGACCAAACTCGTCCAGCCACAAAATGGCGCGCGGGTTGGCTGCCGCGGAAACGCGGCGAAACAGGTCATTGATGGTGGAAATCGGAGCGATAGATGTCATTTTGATTGGGAGGGCTCAACGGCATTTTTCAACCGCGGCCAGTCGAGAGTGTATCAGCGCGAGCTACATTCAGCGAAAAACTATTGCCGCGGTGAGTTCCGGCTGCAAACCGGATCATAGAAGATTACAGTGGAGTTGGTGAGATCGCTGGGAGCGGTTCTCCAGTTTGGGTGCATTTGCCGAAACCGTACAATGTGGCCTTTCCCCAAGCAGGAAAGCCACTTGGCAGCAGTGGTCCGACAAGGCGCTTTTGGAGGGCAACTCAACTTCGGGTTCAGGAGCCGCAAAGCGGTCACCCCTTTCTCAATGGCTGCACAATTCCTGAGCCCCTAAGCCAGAAATACTGTTTTACGGGGTGGAGAATTGCCCGAATCCATAGATTGGCCTTTGCAGACCCAACCGCCGCGGCGTAACCGCCGCACTCTCCTACTATTCGTCGCCCTCATCGCCGCACTCTTCTTTGGCAGCCGGATCGCCCTGTCGTTGTGGGTTGACCTGCTCTGGTTTCGGTCGCTCGGCTACGCCGACGTGTTCTGGAAAGCGCGCGGACTCGAGTGGGGAATCTTCCTGGGCTTCGCGGCCGTCACCTTTCTCGTTCTCTACGGCGCATTCTCCCTTCTCAATCGGGCTCATCGCGCGGATTTGCCCCGCGATCACACCCTGTTCATCGGCGGCCAGCCTTTCACGCTGTCGGTCGAACCGGTCCTTCACGTGGTTGCCGTCGTCGTCAGCATCGTAATCGCCCTGGCCACTGGCGCCGCCATGCAGGCGCAGTGGTCCACCCTGGCGCTTTACTGGTACGCTCCCAGTTCCTCCGGGAACATCGTGGATCCCATCTTCGGCCGGCCGCTGAACTTCTACTTGTTCACCCTGCCCGCCTGGCGCATTTTCGCCGGCTGGCTGCTTACCATGGCCGTGCTCACCTGCCTCATGGCGGTGGTATTCATCCTTGTCTCAGGCGGCTCCCGCGCTCTGGAAGGCCGTTTCCGCACTTCGATTCCCCTGCCTTGGCGCGGACTGAGCTTCAGTGCGTCCTTCCTGCTCCTTGTCCTTGCCATGCGGGCCTATATCGGACGGTTTGAGCAGTTGTTCGAGCACCACACCATCTTCGACGGCGTCACCTACACCGATGCCCACGTGACCCTGACCGGCATGCTCTTTGTCTGCGTGGCGCTTCTTCTGGGCGCGTTCATCGCCCTGGCCGGCGCGGTCTGGTCTCCGCGCGGACGCTGGTTGATTGCCTCTGTCGTTCCGGCCGTGCTCTGTTACGCCGCCGTTGGAATCAGCGGCTGGTATGTCAGCGTCTTCCTCGTCAAACCCAATGAACTGGTGCGCGAGCAGCCCTACATTGCCCACAACATCGAGCTGACCCGCCAGGCCTACGGTCTGGACCGTTTCGACCAGAGCGAGTTCCCTGCCGAAACCACGGTCGAGGCCACCGATGCCGCCAACAATCAGGCCACCCTGCAGAACATCCGCCTCTGGGATTGGCAGCCGCTACAGGACACACTCCGCCAGATTCAGGAGATTCGCACCTACTACGATTTTCCCGACATCGACATCGATCGCTACGAGATCAACGGCAACCTGCGCCAGGTGATGCTGGCCGCGCGCGAACTCAACGTGGACAAGCTGCCTGAGAGCAGCCGCAACTGGATCAACGAGAAACTGATCTACACCCACGGCTACGGCATCACCATGAACCCCGTCAACGGGTTCACGCCGGAAGGCCTGCCAACGCTGATGCTGAGCAACATGCCCATCCAGAGCACGGTGCCCGGCCTCAACGTGACCCGGCCCGAAATCTATTTCGGCGAACAGACCAACACCGACGTTTACGTGAAGACCCGCCAGCAGGAATTCAACTATCCGCAAGGCGACGCCAATAACCTCACTTCCTACCAAGGCAGCGGGGGCATCGTTCTGGGCGGCTTCCTGCGGCGTGTTCTGATCGCCTTCGACCGTGGCGACATTGCCAAGCTACCCTTCAGCGACGACGTGAACGCAGACAGCCGCCTGCTGATGCGCCGCAGCGTCCGGGAACGCGTGGCGGTTCTGGCTCCCTTCCTCACCTTCGACCAGGATCCCTACTTAGTCGTGGGCGAAGATGGCCGCCTTTCCTGGGTCATGGATGCTTTCACGACATCGGACAACTACCCCTATTCCACCCATTACAGCCTCGGCAATCATTCCATCAACTACATGCGCAACAGCGTGAAGGCGGTGGTGGATGCCTATGACGGAACCACCACGCTGTATGTGTTCGACAATCAGGACCCGATCCTGGCCGCATACCGGGGCATCTTCCCGGGCCTGTTCAAGGATGCATCCCAGATGCCTGCCGGGTTGCGCAAGCATGTCCGGTATCCCGAGATGCTGCTCAAGATCCAGGCTGAAGCGTATGGCCTGTACCACATGACCAACCCGGAAGTGTTCTACAACCGCGAGGATCTGTGGACTGTGGCCACGCAAACCGGCATGGCCTCGGGCGGGGAGCAGGCGGTGCAGCCCATGGAGCCCAATTTTGTGCTCATGAAACTGCCCGGCGAAACCGGCCTGGAGTTCGTTGAGATTTTGCCCTTTACGCCAGCCAACCGCAACAACCTGATTGGCTGGATTGCCGCCCGCAGCGACGGCGTCCACTACGGCACCTCGGTGGTCTACAACTTCCCAAAGACCAAGCTGGTGGATGGGCCACAGCAGATCGAGTCGCGCATCGATCAGAATGCGCAAATCTCGGGTCAGCTCTCGCTGTGGAACCAGCAAGGCTCGCACGTCCGGCGCGGCAGCCTGCTGGTTATTCCCTGCGGACGAGCCCTGCTGTACGCAGAGCCGATTTACCTGCAGGCCGAGCGCAGCCCCATGCCGGAGTTGCGGCTGGTTGTGCTTGCCCTTCAGGATCGCCTCGCCTACGGCCCCACCTTCGAGACGGCGCTGGCTTCCCTGTTTGGGACTGGAAGCTCCTCCCTGAGCCCTGCCGAAACGCCGCAAGCCGCACCGCAGCAGGGCAGCGCCCCCCAGCCCGCGGCCGACCTCAACTCGCTGATTACACAAGCCAGCAAGAACTTTGCCGACTACCAGCGGCTCACGGCGGAAGGCAAACTGGGTGAAGCCGGCCAGAAGCTCGATGAGTTGAAACGGACTCTGGAAAAGCTCAACTCTCGTCCCAGGTAATCCCTTTTCTGCTGGCTTTCATGTTCGCCGCGGTGCTCCCAAGCGCCGCGGCGAAGTCTTTTTCACGCCATCCTCGTTCCGTCTCGCAATTCACCGTCCGCAGGCACACGAAGCGTGTAGAATCTTCGCTCGGTGGGTGCTGTTCGCTGTTGGCGCAGCATCCGCGTAAAGGATCCCCCATGACGAATTCGCTATTGACCAGTCCATTTACTGCTCCGCTTCTTCCCCTCCAGGAAATTGCTGAAAAACTTGAACTTTCACCGGACCGCTATGACGCCATCGGCGCGTATGGCGCCAAACTCAAGCTCGACCTGCTGACCGATCCCGCCTTCCCTGTCCGCGGCAGGCTCATCCTGGTCACCGCCACCACCCCCACCGTCTCCGGCGAAGGTAAAACTGTGGTTTCCATCGGACTTGCCCAGGGTCTGGAACGCATCGGACAAAAGTCCATCGTCACCTCTCGCGAACCATCTCTTGGCCCAATCTTCGGCCTCAAAGGCGGCGCCGCCGGCGGTGGCCTCTCTCAAGTGGAGCCCAGCCAGAAGATCAACCTCCACTTCAACGGCGACTTCCACGCCATCACCGCCGCCCACAACCTGCTGGCTGCTTTGGTCGACGCGCACATCTTCCACGGCAATGAGTTGGATCTCGATCCGGCCCAGGTGACCTGGCCGCGCGCGCTCGACATGAATGATCGCGCCCTTCGCCACATCGCCGTTTCCGTTGGCGCAAAAGGCGATGGCGCAAACCGCGAAACCGGCTTCGTCATTACCGCGGCATCGGAGATCATGGCCATTCTGGCCCTGGCTTCGAGCCGCGCCGACCTCCGCCGCCGCCTGAACGCGATTGTGGTGGGCGTCTCCCGCCCCGGCCGTCCCGTCTCCGCCGCCGACCTGGGCGCCACGGGCGCCATGCTGGCACTGCTCAACGAGGCCATCCTGCCCAACCTGGTCCAGACCACGGAAGGTACGCCCGCACTGGTCCACGCTGGGCCCTTCGGCAATATCGCCCACGGCACCAGCAGCGTTCTCTGCCAGCAGATGGCCCTGCGCCTGGCCGACTACGTGGTCAACGAAGCAGGCTTTGCCTCGGACCTGGGCGCGGAAAAGTATTTCGATATCGTGATGAGCTCTTCGGGCATCCAGCCGGCCGCTGCCGTACTGGTGACCTCGGTGCAGAGCTTGCGCGCCCAGGGCCATGGCTCGCTTCAGGACGGGTTTCCCAACCTGCTCCACCACATCCGCAATCTGCAGCGCTTTGGAGTGCCGGTTGTGGTTGCCATCAACCACTTCCCCGCGGATACGCCTGCCGAACTCGAGGCGATTGCCTTGGAGTGCGACGAGCAGTTGGTCGCCTGCTCCGTGGTGGAAGCCTTCACCAAAGGCAGCCTCGGCGCCGCCGATCTTGCCCGAAAAGTCGTCGCCGCCATTCAGGCCAATCCTTCGCCCGAACTCCATCCGGCGTACTCTCTCCAGGACTCGCTCGAAGAGAAGATCCGCAAGGTGGCAACGCTGGTTTACGGAGCCGACGGTGTGTCGTTCGGCGAGCAGGCGCGCGCCAAACTTGAGCGCTGTACCGAGTGGGGCTTTGGCGGTCTGCCCGTTTGCATCGCCAAGACGCAATACTCGCTCACCGACAATTCCAAGGCCATGGGCGCGCCCTCCGGCTGGACGCTCAACATTACCGATGTTTCCCTGGCAGCCGGAGCGGGATTTGTGGTCGCGATCGCCGGCAACATGATGCTGATGCCGGGGCTGCCCCGCACCCCGCGCGCCCTGTCGGTCGATGTGGACGACGAGGGCAACATCGTCGGCATCTGACGTAGTCTCCTCCGCAGCCGGAGCCGCACCAACGCTCCTTCTCCCAACCTTGCCTGTTCTTCCGGGCGCAAGGTTGGGAAGCTGCGAATCTCAAGCAATATTGGCCACACCGCAGGTAACCCGTACCCCATCCTTTCGGCTTGCTTCTGGCGCAAGGTTGGAGAGCCGCGACTCCAAACCAATATTGGCCCCACCGCAGGTGGCTCCGGATATATCATGTGCAGCATGCCAACCAAACTCCGCTGGGGCGTACTCAGCACCGCCAACATCGGCCTCAAGAAAGTCCTCCCTGCCATGCTGCAGGGCCAACACACCAGCCTCGTCGCCATCGCCTCGCGCAATCTGGCCAAGGCGCAGGAAGCGGCCGCCGCCCTCGGCATTCCCACGGCTTACGGCTCTTACGAAGAACTCCTCGCCGATCCCAACATCGACGCCATCTACATTCCCCTACCCAATCACCTCCACGTTCCCTGGACCATCAAGGCCGCGGAAGCGGGCAAGCACGTTCTTTGCGAAAAGCCGCTCAGCCTCACCGTCGCCGAAGCCAAATCCCTGCTGGCCGTCCGCGCTCGCACCGGCGTCAAAATCGGCGAGGCCTTTATGGTGAACTGCCATCCCCAATGGCTCCGTCTTCGTGAATTGCTCGCGGAGGGCCACATCGGAGAACTCCGGTCCATCCTCGGAGCCTTCAGCTACTTCAACGACAATCCGGCCAACATCCGCAACCAGGTCGACTTGGGCGGCGGCGCGCTCATGGACATCGGCTGTTACCTCATCCATGCGTCGCGCTACGCCTTCGCCCAGGAACCCACGCGTGTTGTCGCCAGCATTGAGCACGACCCCGCGATGAAGACAGACCGTCTGACTTCGGCCATTCTCGATTTCCCCACGGGGCAGGCCATCTTTACCTGCAGCACGCAGTTGGTTCCCTATCAGCGCATCCAGTTCCTGGGCACCCGCGGACGCATCGAAATCGAGATCCCCTTCAACGCGCCTCCCGACCGTCCCACGCGCCTGTTCATCGACGACAGCGGCGATTTGTCCGGCGCCGGCATCACTACGGAAACCTTCCCTGTCTGCGACCAGTACACCCTGCAGGGCGATGCCTTCTCGCATGCCGTTCTTCAAGACACCGAAGTGCCCGTTCCCATCGAAGACGCCATCCGCAACATGGCTGTGATCGAAGCCATCTTCAACTCGGCTCACTCCGGCCATTGGGAGATTCCAAAGCCATGAGAGATCTGCCTCTTGCCAACGTTTATCAGTTGCTCGAACCGGGTCCGGTGGTCCTGCTAACCACCGCCCGCAAGGGCCACGCCGATGTCATGGCCATGTCCTGGCACATGATGGTCGAATTTACGCCACCGCTGGTGGCCTGTGTCGTCAGCAATGCCGACTACAGCTTTGCCGCCTTGCGGGCAACCAAGGAGTGCGTGATCGCCATTCCGGCGTTGGAGTTGGCGCCTAAAGTCGTCCAGATCGGTAACTGCTCCGGCCGCGATATCGATAAATTTCAGAGGTTCAGACTCACCGCGTTGCCAGCCAGCCTGGTGGCAGCGCCGCTGGTGGCCGAGTGCCTCGCCAACCTGGAATGCAAGGTGGTCGATACCCACCTCGTCAATAAATACAATCTCTTCGTTCTTGAAGTCGTCAAAGCCTGGACCGATCCAGCGCAGAAGCACGCAAAAACCATCCACCATCACGGCTACGGCAACTTTGTGGTGGATGGCGAAACGATCAGGCTGAAGTCCAGGATGCCCTAACTTGGACTTGGCATTGCGCCGATGGAGCAGTGCCATGCCGCAAACTCTCCCGATCGCGCGTGCAGCATTCTGGTACTGAGTGAGTTGATTACTTCCCCTCAATCTTCACTTCCACATTGTGGCCCAACCATCGGTCCTGCTCTGGCCAGAATAAGGTCAGCTGCACGACTTCGCTTCCGGCGCCGGGCACAATATCCGCGCTGAATCCCGCGCTGCCCAGGCTGCTGCTGTCTGCCGTGTGCATGGTCCGCCAGTCGTCCTCGGTCCAGCGCACCTCAAAGTGCTGGCCATCCAGAATCCGCAGCGTACTGCCTTCGGAAATCTTCTGGATCGGCCGCCGCTGGCTGTAGATCTCCAGTCCGCGACGCAGACGCTGCCGTCCGGCCGGCTCGCAATACCGCTCATAGACAGGGTCCATGCGGTCAAAGACCTTTCCGTCCTTGGCGGAGCGCAGCAGCTTCAGATACTCGGCGTGAGCCCACACCAAGGGCACTGCCGATCCCGCCGGCTTGCCCCGCTTCAGGCTCGTGCCCGCCAAGTTCGGCTCGTCCCACACCTGCTCCGGCATCATCTGCCCGCAGGTGGCGAACTTCTCATAACTCCTGATCATTCCGGCAATATCCTTGCCGGCCGCCAGCTCATAGTGGGCTCGCTCGCCGCCCAGCAGCGGCCACACCCGGCCCTGGCCCCACCCTTCGTAGGGTTTTCCATCCGCCTGCTGTCCATAGCCATCCCAGTTGTAGCGCAGCCATCCCGCGCCCTGCGGCAGATCGCGCTTCAGCACCGCGTCCACCACCTTGAGCGAGTCCACAATCAACGGATCGTCGGCCCGCCGCACGCCATAGCGGACCAGTTCCAGGAACCCGGCATCGACAATCTCCCGCGCCTCGAACGCATAGCGCGTGCCGGGCGGCCGGTTGGACAGCCGAATCATCTCGGTTCCGCAACTCTCGCAGGAATAGGCAGCGCCCTTTTCCGGCGGCCGGATGCGCATATAGTGCCGCGTCACCTCTTTGAGCAGCACGCCGTCGTTGGTCACGGTCCAATCTTCAATATGACCTTCGATCCAGTCGGCAAACTCCTCAAGAAACACGGCGAGTTCCGTCGAGTCTCGTGAGCGGGCAATCTCCGCCGCACCAATCAATCCAGCAATCACCGCCGCCAGCGTGGAGGGCGAGTAGCCCGCATTTTCTTCCCAACGCTCCTGGTGGGTCAGCGGCGCATGACGTACCAGGAATCCGGCGGCCCGCTCCACAAACGGGAAGATGTCCATATCCCCCAGCTCATCGGCCTTCCACAGCCGCCATGCCAGGATCAGCGGAAACGCCACCTCGTCCAGTTGCACGCCGGACCAGTATGGCCGTCCATCCACCCAAAAGTTCTGCGCAAAGCCGCCGCCCGGCTGCTGTGTGCAGGCCAGGTACACCAACGCCCGCCGCGCCGTCTCGGCTCGTCCGCAAGCCAGCAGGGCCGTGGCCGTCTGCACCATGTCGCGGGTCCAAACCAGGTGATAGCCACCCAAGTCGTCGTCGCCCTTCACCTGTCCCCAGGGAATCGACATGGAGGCCACAAACGCGCCGGAATAGGTCTTGTCCTCGTGTGCCAGCAGCACGTTATGGCTGGCCCTCATCAGCTTGCCGCCATCGCCTGCCTTGGCTGCCAGCCACTCCGGATTCGACGCCCTTTGCCACTGCTCAATGAAGCGGTCGCGATGGTGCGTAAATGGCATGGCCAAGGCGCTCACCGTCTTCTGCAACGCCGTGTGCTGTCCGGCCCCAATGCCGATGGCCAGCGTGAATTCGCGCACGCCCGGCTCCGCGCCATTCTTCAGGTTCAGCTCGCCGATCAGCGCAACGTTGCCGCCGGTGGCCGAGCCAAATTCCCAGTTCATGCGGAAATTATCCATCACGTCGCGCCATCCGTCGCTCGCCCCGACAAATCCGCAACTGACCTTCGCGAACCCGCAACTCGCGCCCATCGCCAGCGCCCACTCGTTCTTCCACGCCAGCAGCATGCGGTGCCCGGCCACATCCAGTGCCCGCGCCGTGTTGCCCATGCCGCCGTCATCGAGGTGCGGCGCCAGCAGCGCATACACCTTCAGCCGCGGCAGCAGATCCGCGTGTCCCTCCAACCGCACGTTGAGCAACACCACCGAGTGGTGCGGATCGCAGAGGATCTCCTTGGTCAGGCTGTAGCGGCCCTGGGGATCGCGATTCACATACTTCACCCCCAGCGCTTCCGGGTGGATGTACTCGAACGTCGAGAGCAGGTCGCGCTTTTCTTCGTGCGCGAAGGTCTCCCCGTCGGTCACCAGAAACTCCATGTCGCGCACCTGGGCCCGGTCAATGGTGGGGTGGTAAATTTCGTTCAGAATGCCGTGCGAGCAAGTGAACCACACCCGGCTGGAAGCCGAATAGGCAGTCCCAACGGCGTCTTTCACGCTCGAGGTCCAACGCGGCTCCAGACCGGGCGCACCAAACGCCTCGCCCTGCTGCTCTAGCCAGTGATAAAGGGATTGTCCGTTCATCGTATCGCTCATCGTTCTGTACCCGGGGCCGAAAGCGGGGAAAGCAGGAACGGAATCCGCGCAGATCGGGCTACCTTCTCTGATGGTGCGCGTGGCTCTCAGGATTCATCCGCCACTCACCATCAGCCGAGTTGAGACGGCGGCATCCGGAATGGATCCAAGTTTCGCATGCGCTCGGAGGCTGCGCTCCTTGACGGCAATGGCCTTGCCGAAGCGGAAAAGCTGGTCAAAGCCGGCACGTCGTGGACGCCAAAGAATATACTGCGGAGGCTGTGCAGAGTTGAGAAAAAGGGATGGCAATGGGACCGGGTTGGGTTGAGGAGACGGAGGAGATTCGCACCTTCGCAAATTTGAGGAAGCGGGCTTGCTCGGCCGGCTCCAAGCGTGTGGCGATCGTTCTGGCCGACGATGAAGTTGCTCTGACGGCGGCAGCGGACGCTTTGCACGCCGGGATTGCGTTGCCCGTGCTGATCGGCGATGAGCGGCGGATTCGAGCCCACGCACAAGACCTCGGCTTCACGGAACTGCTCGACCAAGCCGAGTTTGTATCCGCCACCACGAACGCCGCAGAAACCGCGGTGCGCATGGCGCGCGAGGGCACCATCGATGTTTTGATGAAAGGCCACTTGCGCACGGACGAGTTGCTGCACCCGGTCCTCGACAAGGAGAACGGGCTGCGCACAGGGCGTCTGCTGAGCGACATCGCGTTTTTTGAAAGCGGCAACGAGAAGGAGCAAAGACTGGTGGGATTGACCGATGGCGGATTGAATGTAGCCCCGTCGCTCGAACAGAAGAAACAGATTGTGCTCAACGCCATCGAAGTTTTGCGCTGCCTGGGGATACGCCGTCCGAAGATCGCCATCATGAGCGCGGTGGAGATGGTCACCGATGCAATGCCATCGACACTGGACGCCCGTGCGTCGACCGAAATGAGCGACCAAGGTGAGCTCGGCGAGGCAGAAGTCTTTGGCCCTCTGGCTCTGGACAATGCGCTACTGGCATGGGCCGCCGAGGCCAAGGGAATCACGCACCGGGTCGCAGGACACGCCGACTGCCTCATTGTTCCCAACATCGAGGCGGGAAACCTGCTGGCCAAGTCGATCATCTTTCTGGCCGGCTTCGAGTACGGTCACGTGGTGGTGGGCGCAAAGGTCCCCATCCTGATTCCGTCACGTGTTGAAAACGCGCAAGACAAGGTCAACGCAATCGCTTTGGGAGTGTTGTATGCAAGCAGGTGAATTCAGTGTGCTGGCCATCGATCCCGGCTCGGCCTCGACCAAGATTGCCGTGTATACCAATGAACAGCCCGAACTGGTGCGGAACCTGAGCCATTCAGATAGTGAGATGGGGCCTTTCCTCGGGCGTCCGATTCTCGACCAGTTGGACTTCCGGCAGCGAAAGATCGAAGCAGAGTTGCGCGATGCCGGGTACGAGCTGAATCATTTTCAGGCCGTGGCGGGCCGCGGCGGAATGATCCGCCCGCTGGTGAGCGGCACCTACCGGGTAAATGAAGAGATGCTCAGCGATCTACGCCTGATGCGCTACGGGGAACATGCTGCCAACCTGGGAGCATTTTTAGCGCAGGCCATCGCGCAGAAGGCGGACTGCGAAGCATTCGTTGTCGATCCAGTCAGCGTAGATGAATGGACCGACCAGGCGCGAATCTCCGGCTCGGCGCTCATTGAGCGCTTTTGCATGTCGCACGCCCTTAACACCAAGGCGGTGGCCCGGCGGTTTGCGCGCGAGCAGGGACGGACCTATCCGGAGTTGCGGCTGGTAGTGGCGCACCTGGGCAGCGGCATCTCGGTTTCGGCACACGAAGGCGGCAGAATGATCGACATCAACAGCGCCGGTCATGAAGGCACCTTCTCCACCGAGCGCGCAGGAGGCCTGCCGCTGCAGCGGGTGATTCATCTTTGCTTCAGCGGCAAGTACACGGAGCCGGAGTTGTGGAATCTGTTCCACCGGCAGGGAGGAATCTACTCGTATCTGGGGACCAAGGATCTGCGCGAAGTGGAGCGGAGGATCGCGGCCGGAGACAGCAAGGCAGCGCTGATCTTCAATGCAATGGCGTATCAGATCGCCAAGGATATCGGGACATTGGCAACGGTGCTACACGGCCGCCTGGACGCCATTTTGCTGACCGGAGGCATGGCCCATTCGCAGAAGCTCATCGAGCAGTTGCGACCGGCAATCCAGTGGATCGCGCCCGTCGCGGTCTATCCCGGAGAAGATGAATTGCAGGCGCTGGCTGAAGGCGCACTGCGCGTGTTGCGCCACGAGGAACACGCGAGAGAACTATAAGATCCGGTACTGCAACCTAGGGACCGGGAGTGGTGGCGGGAGAAGGCTTGGATTGAGTGCCAGGGTCGGGTGAATTGGACGTTTGCGCTGCTGGTTTCGGTGAAGCCGCCGGGATTGCTGGAGACGGTGAAGCCTCCATGGGGAAGGCTACCGAATTCACGACCGAGGGATCATCGTGGAGTTTGAAATAAAGCTGCCCACCCACCGCATGCGGGACGGTAAGGACAGAGCCTGGAAAGCCCTCGGGAACCTGGACAGGCTGATCGAATTGCGGATTGTTTGAAACCGAATTCACCAAGAACAGGTTGGAACCTGTGACTTTACACGGCTGATCCGGTTCGTCTGGACACTTGAGATCACGAAATCCTGGCAGACGAACCAGCGTGGCGAGCGGCAACCAGTCACTTGCCACCCCTTTCTCAATCATCCGGAAACGTAGAGGACCGGAGGCAGAGGAGACAAAGACTTTGCCAGTATCCACGGTAGCCAGCGCGATCTGGGAGTCCTCAAGAATCAGACCGTTGGTGAGGGTGAGGGTTGTCAGATACGCCCCATGGACAGTGGCCACTTCAATCTTCTCTTCGCCCGAGAATGCCGCCGGGACCTGGGCATGAATCGAAAAAGTCAATTGCGCATTTTGCGGAAGCTCGTCCTGGTCGCCAAGCTGAATATTGCTGGCGGGATTCGATGCAGGAGGCTGAACGCTCTTCCCGATCAGAGTGACCCTGGGACGGGCCGAAGCGACCGTGGTTTCAAGACTAAGAACTCGACCGTCTTTAAGAGTAACTTTGGCGGCAGCCGTATCTCCGGCCTTGAGCCCTTCTGCAGCCTTGGCGTCGGTGGTCACAAGGGGCAGTTCATCAATGGCCTCTGCTGAAGACGGCGAGCCCGGTTGAAAACCGATCCCGTTCAGCGTGAGTGCTTTCACTTCGTCGAGATGGCTGCCTTTTAGAACGCCGGAGAGATCGCCGGCATGGAGGATAAAGCGATCCAGGTGGCCAGGCTGAGCGAAGACCTGCAAGGCGACCGAATCGGCTTCTTTGCTGCCAAACTGTTTCACCAGCAGCGTCAGTGCGCCGGGCTTGACCTTCTTGAGCGGCAAGGTGACCGTCACTTCGTTGGGCTCGGTGGATTTCCACTCGGCCTTTTCTGGCTTTCCAGAGGCTTGCTGCAGCAGAATACTGTCGACGCAGGCAGCTTCTTGCGCGACAAGATGCACGGTGCTGTCGAGGCCGGCGATCAGAGATTGCTGGTCGTCGTCGGCCAGTTGCCAATGCTGCGGGTGGGCATTCTGGAGACGAAACTCCGGACCGTTGTACGGCTCAAAGCCCCAGTGGCCATGGAGTGAGCCGTCCAATGAATCACCAGCGTTGGAAGGACTCAGGCTTGCAGTGTTCGCAACAAACCCACCCTTTTCCGCATCGGCCTTCACTGGTAAATCGACAGACTTGCCATCTTTCCCTTTTAGGCGAAGAACCATGTCGTGGGCGTAACCGGTTGCAAACGCAAGCGGCGCTCCTTCGACAGGAAGGACCAACTCCGTCTTTTCTGCGCAATACACCTCTTTGGGGTTGACGGGATGGAGAGGTGGCATCTGGGGCGCTTCGACCGCCGGCAATGCAACCACCAGGACCGACTTCGGATTTTGAAACGAAGGAACCGCATTGAGCTCCAGCGAGAGCTGATCGCCCTGTTCGGTGGCCAGCGCGGGAATGTACTGGTACTGCGCGGTTCGGAAAGACTCCATGATGCGCGCAATGTCCATGGCCGAAGCGATGTAGGGGCTCGAATAGCCAAAACCAGCCTGGGCGGTGCTGCTCAGCGCAAAGGCCAGATCGCTCGTGGACCCCGTGGTGAGCGACTGGACGATTGACGTGCTGTGCCCGTCGTTCAGTATCAGCGATTCCCTGCCCTGCATCAGGCACGAAGCCTGTAACTGAGGCGTTTTCTGAAGGCAGTCAGAATCGAATTTGATGGACAAGCTCCGAGCAAGGAGCGGCGAAGCCGTCTTCAAGTGGTCGAAATCGGTCTGGCTGATCCGATGGATGGCGGCCAGATAGACCCTCAGCCGGGCGCGATCAAGTGTGGCTTGGTTCAGATCCTGAGAGGCACGCACGAAAGCGCCTGGGCGCGCGCGAACCGCACCCACCAGTGTTTTGAAGTCTCCGCCGGTCTCCGGGGCGAGAAAGACGAGTACTTGCTGAGCATCCTGAGGAACCGTGACCTTCAGCCCCCCACTGTCTTTATGGTTCCAGGTCTCCGACGAGAAGAACCAGTTCTCCGGCGGCGGGTTGGTCGCACCGCGCAGAAAGGCCGCTACAAGAAGATAGTGCACGGACTGGGCTGGAGGGAGAGCGGCTTTGATCCACAATTGGTCGCCAACCGAGAGGTTGGGCACTGCGGAAATCGGCAGGGTCTTGCCGGCATGTGTCACCTTGACTTCGAGCTTTGGGCCGACCAAGTCAAATTGGGCAGGATCGGCGAACATGGAACAAGGTGCAACGAGGAGAAGAACCAGGCAGAAAACACGCAACAACAAAGCCATAAGACAATTTTACGCCTGTAGACGAGACGGTGAACCGGCTTTGCGAACGCCTGCCCCCGAATCGCTGCGCAGGTTCGGTCCATTGAGCGCCAACAAGCGAAACTGATGTCTCAGGCGGACTTGTACCCGAAATTTTCGAGACATTCAGCGCTTGCCGTACCGATGCCTGACTGGCTCCGGCAGGAACTGAAGCGGCTCGCTTCCGCTGCACCACATCGCCGGTCAGCAACTGGTTGCGGTTCTTGGAAAACGCCGCCAAGGAACTTGGTTATTGTGAGCAAAAGCGTCCGTTTTGCCCCCGATCCAGGAGCAGGATGCCTCGGCTGAATCAAAGGACGCCGGGTTCCGCCAGAGGCGAGTCTCATGCCATAGGGACGGAGTGGACTTTCCGAGATTGGCCTTATGCGGGGGGCGAGGCTGCGGCTGCCTCGTGCAGCGCAATAGCCGCAATTTGGCGGAGCATCCCTTTGAAGATGCAGTAATGGATCGGATAAAGGGCGTACCAATAAATCAGCCCGCTGAGTCCGGCTGGATCGAAGATTGCGGTTTGCCGAATCACCGAGCCATGGCTGGTTGGTTCCACTTCGAACTGAAGCCACGCGCGGCCCGGCACTTTCATCTCCGCCACCAGGTTCAGCCTGCGCCCCGGCTCAATCCTCTCGACGCGCCAGAAGTCCAAAGCATCGCCAGCGACGAGGGCATGAGGATCACGGCGGCCCCGGCGCAGTCCCACACCGCCCACAAGGAGATCGAAGAAGCCTCGAATCTGCCACAGAAAACTGGCGAAGTACCATCCGTTCGAACCTCCAATCCGCTGGATTGGAGCAAAAGCCGAGGCCGGATCAACGGACACTTGCACGGTCCGGGAATCGACCAGCCTCGTCCCAAACCGCACACCGCCCCACGACGTGGGCTTTCCGCTGGAGGAGAGCGCGTCGGACCAAAAAGTCGCGGCATACTCGAGGTTTTCGTGGTGAAGGGCCCGTTTGACGGCCTCTTTCAAACCCATGGGCTCAATGTCGAAGGCGGTCAGGGCCGACGTATCGCGGACCAGCGTCGGGTTCCTCATGCTCTCGATCAGCTTCCGGCCAACGCGTGCATAGATGGGAGTGACCAGGCCCAGCCACAGGCTCGACAGATGCGGCGTCAGAACGGGCACCGGAATCATCCATCGACGCAGTCCGCACTGCCGCGCGTACTCCTGCATGATTTGGCCATAACTAACCTGGTCGGGACCACCGATCTCAAAGACCGCAGACTGTTCTACAGGCAGATCCAGCGCCGCCACAAGATAAGCGACCACATCTTCAATTGCAATCGGCTGGGCTTTGACCGCGACCCAGCGCGGGCAAATCATGACCGGCAGGCGCTGTACCAGGGCGCGAATCATTTCAAACGAGAGGCTTCCGGAGCCGATGACGATCGAGGCTCGGAATTCGATCGTCGGAACCGCCGAACTGCGCAGGATGTCTGCCACTTCATGGCGACTCCGCAGGTGTGCGGATAGGTCTTGATCTTGATTCCCCAGGCCACCTAAATAGACAATGCGCTCGACTCCCTGTTCGCGAGCTGCATCGGCGAAATTTTGCGCGGCTTGCCGGTCTTCGTCTTCGAACTGCCCCGCCGACCCCATGGAATGGACGAAGTAATACGCAGTTTGCACTCCAGCCATCGCCGGTGCAAGAGAAGTGCGGTCCAGGCAATCCGCCTTGATCACTTCCGTAGAAGCAGAAACCCGCGGTCGAAGAAACTCAGGATGTCGTGCAAGGCAGCGGACGGGTCGGCCTGCTGCTTCAAGCGCCTTGAGGAGGCGGCCTCCGATATAACCCGAGGCTCCGGTGAGTAGCACGAGCGGCCGATGGTCGGTACCCATTGGGAACCTCAATTGGCCTCGCGATATCCGAGGTGCAACAATCTTAGCATTTTCTGTCCGACAACTTCTGCGCGTCGCTTGCCTCCGCCTGATGGTTCGACCTTCATCCCGCATGCGGGATTGCGCGCTTCGGTCTACAGCACCGTGTGATTCCTGGCTTGTGGACACACTTTGGTCTTTGCCTTCTTGCTCTTGGAGCGAGTGCCTTACAAATAGCCGCCGAACCCAGAGAGCCGTTCGCTCTGGGTCAAACGGTTGGGCAAGGCGGCCCTGCTTTACTTCTGCTGTGCTTTTGGCCATCGATTCATGCAGTTGGGCAAGTTCGTGGCATTTTAGGTTCCGCAGAAGGTCTGCAGGACGCGCTCCTCTGGACGGGCAGGCACCGCGTATCGTCCCAGGTCTGGCCTGTCCTCGAACGGGCGTGAGAGGACATGGAGCAGTTCTTCGAATGGCTGGAAGTCCGCCCGCCGCATGGCTGCCTCGATGGCCGCCTCGACTAGGTGGTTGCGGGGGATAAAGGCCGGATTTGACCTCCGCATGGCGTCAGTTCGCTCCTGCCCAGCAATGTGCTCTTCTTCTAGGCGCTGGCGCCATCCCACAGCCCAAGCATCATAGGCGCGGGGGTTGGCGAAAAGCGTGCGCACTTGCAGATCCGCTTCCGGGTTGGCCGCAGCATCGCTCAAGCGTCGAAAAGTCAGTGTGAAGTCCGCATGATTGGCCGCCATGCGTTCGAGCAGATCTTCAGCCAGTTTTGCGTCGCCATCCAACTCCGTAAAGAGGCCCAGCTTTCGCCGCATACCTGCGGTCCGGGCAGCCTCGAACTGTGGCTCGAAGGCCGCGAGAGCTTCGTTAGCCGAAGCCACCGCAACCTCCTCGCTTCCCGTCTCCTGCACCAGAAGAAGCAGCAGGGACTCGGCCAGACGCGCCAGGTTCCAAAGCGCGGCTCTGGGCTGATTTCCATATGCATAGCGCCCCTGATGGTCAATGGAACTGAATACCGTGGCCGGATCGTAAGCCTCCATGAAGGCACAGGGACCGTAGTCGATGGTTTCGCCGGAGATGGACATGTTGTCGGTGTTCATTACGCCGTGGATGAAACCGATGAGCATCCAATGCGCAACGAGCTGCGCCTGCCGGGAGATCACACCGTCCAACAGAGACCGGTACGGCTGCTTTGCTGCCGCGGAATCGGGGTAGTGACGAGCGATCGCAAAGTCGGCCAGCATGCGTGTGCCTTCCGCATCGCCCTGCGCAGCAAAGTACTGGAATGTCCCCACGCGCAGGTGGCTCGCCGCGACCCGCGTCAGCACGGCTCCAGGCAAGGCTGTTTCTCGCAGCACGGGCTCTCCGGTGGCGACTGCGGCCAGGGCCCGGGTGGTGGGCACGCCCAGCGCGGCCATCGCCTCACTTACGATGTACTCGCGCAACACGGGACCGAGCGCAGCTCTGCCGTCGCCATCGCGGGAAAAGGGCGTTCGTCCTGAGCCCTTGAGCTGGATGTCGTAGCGGACGCCGTCACGCCCTACGACTTCGCCGAGCAGATTGGCGCGGCCGTCGCCAAGCTGCCGAACGAAATATCCGAACTGGTGGCCGGCATAGGCGAGTGCCAGGGGCTCGGCCCCTTCGGGCACGCAGTTCCCGGCGAGTATCTGCACTCCCTGCGCACTTTCGAGGGTCCCTGCATCCAGCCCCAGCGTCCGTGCCAATTCCGTGTTCACCTTGACGAGGCGCGGCGTTCCCACAGGCATTGGGTCCAGACGCGCATAAAAGCGCTCCGGCAACCGTGCATAGGTGTTGTCAAAGCCGAACCGAACCCTGTTGCAGCTGGAGATGGTGCTGGCCTGAGACGCACTCGTAGGAAAATCGGGAGAGCTCATGCTGTATTGGATGTGGGGATGCTGCTTTGGTCGCGCTCTTGTGGCGGGTCGCCCCTTGCGGCCGAGGTGACAATTCGGTGCTCGGCTCCAACTCCGAACATCTGAGTTCCCGTGCATTCGAGTTGCACAATCATCCCAGCCTGCACGACGTTTCGATGGGCTGGACTTGGAAAGATGCTCGGCCAGCGCCAAATCGCCAAGGCGATCGACGATTACTCAATCCAGGCAAGGGTCGCAACAAGCACGCTTCAGGCGCTCGAGGATTCTCGCATCGGAATTCGCCCTGCAGAAATGTCTCCCATCTACCAATCATCCGGCCGATGGGAGACATTTGTGGAGGTTAGTGTTGGGCGGGTTTGGCGGTTGGCTTGGGGGATGGCTTAGCCGCTGGCTTGGCGCCTGCTGGAGCGTGCCCTGCGGACGGGACGGCAGGAAGAATCCGCGCTAGTTTGATCCTGTCGATGTCAGGGAAATTGGCCTTCAGGTAAGCGTCACCCTGGCTGGTGATCAGGTCTTGGCGAGGGGTTTCGCGGTAGCCAGGAAAGATTTTTTCGACCACGTCCATGCCTTCAACGACGGTGCCGAAAGGAGCGAAGCCCATGCCGTCGAGGCGGGTGTTGTCCGCATAGTTGATGAAGAGCTGGGTGGTGCGGGTGTTGGGGCCCGCGGAGGCGAAGACGATGGTTCCGCGTTTGTTGCTTTGAACGACGCGATCGTCTTGGATAGTGGCAGTGTGCCAGACCTTGTTGACAGCGGGGTTGGCGCTCAGCCCAAACTGCACGACAAAGCCGCGCACGACGCGAAAGAAGGCGGCGTTGGTGAAGTAGCCGTTACGGACCAGGTTGTAAAAGCGGTCCGCGCCGTTAGGCGCCCAGTCGCGATGGACTTCGATGACAAAGGCGCCGATATTGGTGGTGAATTTTGCCTTGTAAACCGCAGGCGCCTTGGCCGTGAGCGACGCCGGGGTGAGCAGGGACGGATGCGCGCCCGCAGTAGCGGCGTGAGCAGCACTGGCCTTCGCGGGAGAGCTCTTGGCGGGAGCGCTCTTGGGAGCCGGAGTCTGGGCGTGGACAAGGAGGCTCGCACTCAAAACAAGGACCATCGCAATTGCTTTCATGGTGACGATTATACGAAGAGGCGGCCTGAGTTGGGGCGGCAAGATGACAGAAATGGCGAATCCGAGTGAGGATGCCGTTGGGGCTGAATGCGATTTCTCCCGTTGCCGGACGCGTGAATCGGTGCCGCTGCGTGGCGCGCTAGCTCGGGCTCGATCATCAGAGCCTGCATCGGGATAGAGCGACCGGCATGTTGATATCGGAAATGATCCCGTTGGGCTTGATTCCGGCCTTCTGCACTTAAGTGCACTCATCGAGGATCAGATTTATCGAATAAGTTTCTGCTCCAAGTCAAACTGGATAGAGGCTTCGGAAAACAAAGCGGGCTTGGACCCAGGTCAGCGGGTCGATGGCCGCTTCTGTTCCGACCTCGCAAAGCAAATCCGGCGGAACCAGAATCGATGTACCCAGGAGTACACCCTTCAAGTGGTTCTTTCTCAGCAACCCCTCTTCAAGAGTCTTTCCAAAGACACGGTGATTCTGATTCCGCTGTCAGGTGGGAGACCACGATGCCCAATATCACAGGCACAGTGGAGGTATCCTATTCGTCAAAACTGAAGAGATCGAAGAGGTCTCCAATGGCCGGGCTGTTGACCGGGACATAGGGATTGCCCTCTTCGTGCCTGGGGTTCGGGAGGTTGTCGCGGCTGCGATCGGTCAGCGGCTTCAGGCGCCAGTTGCGTTCGATAAACTTGAGCACCGAGACGTGATCGGTGTAGCTGTGGGAGATGTGGCCCGCCTTTGTCCAGGGTGAGACCACGAGCAAAGGAATACGCGTGCCGTCGCCAAAAAAGTCCAGCGGCTGCACATAGCCGGAGTCATAGTACCCACCGCCTTCGTCAAAGGTGACAAAGATCGCCGTGCTCTTCCACAGCGACGGATTGGCCTGCACTTCATCCACGATCTTCTTCACGAAGCCCTCAAACAGGTCCAGCTTGGACGAGGCAGGGTGCCCGTCGACCAAGCCGCTCGGCTTCACATAAGAGACTGCGGGCAGCGTCCCAGCCGCGATGTCGGCATACAGATCGACCGTATCTTTGAGATGCGCCTTACGGACTGCGGAGTTCGTCATGATCGAGGTGGAATACTGGAGAAAGTTGCAGATATTGCAGTAAACATCCTGCGGCAACAGTTGGTATTTGTCGTTGACGTAGATGTTGTACTGGTCGCCAAAGTACGCGAACGAGATGTCCTTCTCCAGAAGCGCATCGCCAATGTTCCGCAGCTTCGAGGGCGGAATCGTAAAGACCGTGTTGTGGGCGCTTGTGTCGGTGAAGGCGTTCGAGCCGTCGCCAAAGTAACCAGGGTTGTAGTTGTTCAGCAAATAGTAGGCTCCGGGAGCGCACTTGGAGTTCGCCCTGTACGGAAGTGTGCTCAGATAAGCCAGCACGGAAGAGACCCCCGGCGCATCCGTGTCGGAGCAGTTGCTGTAAGTGCCGCCGCCGTAGGATGCCGACCCGTAGGACCCACCGCCATAGCCATCCTCGCTGTACCAGTTATTGGTACCACTGGCCGCGATGGGGTTCTCGATTTCGTCCACCACGCCTGCATTGGCCGTTCCCGCCGCCACAAGCTGGTTGTGCGGAGGTTCTGCCGGATTGCCCTCGGAGTCGCTGAAATAAATGGCGTCGCCGGTGCCCAGGGCAACGTGGTTTGCTCCCGTTCCGCCATTGACTGCCTGATGGTAGTTGTCGCTCGATGCGAAGTGATCGGCCAGATATTTCAGATAGGGCGCATCGCCTTGCAGCACGTTATAGAATCCCATCGAGGTCGAACCCTCTCCGGTGCTTTCCTCGGTGAACGGGATTGGCTGAGCCAGCCCGTTTGATCCGGCCCCAATGGTGGTTTCCACCCACGGGAAGAGGTCCGCGCGGCAGCCGCTCGGATTGGACCGGGTGGCGAAGCTGATGTTGCAGTCCAACTGCTGCCACATTTGATAAAACCGGTGCACCGGACTGGCCGCGTAGGCATCGTAGGGGATGCCCGGCGTGATCTGGAACGGGCCGTCCGGCAGGCTGTTCACATTCGGAATTCGCGTGTCCGGCGTCCCCGCTTTCAAGCCCGTGCCGCCGGTTGTCAAATACGTGGAATACGTGGTGTCCGGCAAGCCGTTTTCAACCGCCTCGGCCTCAGCCAGCGTCGCAACGTAGGGAACGGTCGGACCACCTGCCAGCGGCGCAGGCAGAGTGGGATACAGCGCCTTGCCGCCGGGGCTCAATTGATAAAGATCGCTGGATGTGTCCTCGGCTGAGTATTGTCGTGCCAGCCAGTAATTCGGGCCGGGCGTGCCGTCTTCGTTGACGATTCCCTTCGAGAGCAGGTTGTCGACTCTCTCGCCCCGCTTCGGCTTATACGTGGCAAAGATGTGATCGAAGGTGCGGTTCTCACCGATGATCACGATTACATGCTTGATCGGAGTTGCCGTGTTCAGGGAGGGGTTGGCAGGTGGGGCGGCTTGCAGTGGCAAACCCGCGAAGACTTGAAGCACGGCCAACGTAACTGCTGCACCCCGCACAAGAAGGGAGCAGGGACGGCTCGGAACAGTGTGCATTGATTTTAACCTCGGGGAAGTGAAGTCTGTTCGAACGCACTCGATCGTCTCCTCGCGTGCGGAGATCCGCTGGGGGCGCCTGACCTGGAGCGACAGGCGAGCCGCTAGTGCGGGAGACCCGCTCGAGCGACGCGGAACAGCAAACGAATCTTAGCTTGCGGAGAGCTCCGCGAACTTCACATTAGTGATAATTGTCTGTGAATCCAATCTCACAAGGCCCTACGAGGTCTTCCCTGTCTTCGGCCCGATATTCGATATTTATCTACTATCTCCGCCGCTCCGGGCGCTTGGTCGCCCAACTTTCCTGCGCCGGAGCGATGTATGCCATTTCGTATAGGTCAGATGCGTCCGCGAAGGACGGACTTCCTTCGGCAGCAGTACTTTCCGCCCGCCGCCGTCCAAAACACCAGGTTGACAATGCGGGACCAGCGGCAACGATACCGCTGGTCCGGCACTGTCCGGCTTCAAAAAGATAGCTTGAGCGCCAGTTGGATAAGGCGAGGATTGTTGACGGTGGAATTTACGGCGCCGAATCCATTTGGCGACGTGATTGTTCCCGATGAATTCACGGTTGCCAAAGCAAAGTCGTTCGCCGGCATGCCGTACTGTGTGTGATTGAATAGGTTGAAGAACTCGGCGCGGAAGTTCAAACCCATCTCCCGAGGCAGATTGAACTGTTTGATGAGAGAGACGTCGGTGTTGACGAAATCCGGCCCGACGACCGGGACGCGCGACGCATTGCCGAGTTCGCCACCAACATTCACGCCGGCAACAATCTGGCCGGGCTCGGTGAAGCAGGAGGCGTTGATCCACTGGTGCTGGCTGTGTTTGGCAGCGTAGGGGCTGCAGTTGGCGACCTGATTGGGCCGGTTGAAGTTGTAGGAGTCGCCGCCGGAATTGAAGGTAGTGCCCGACGTATTTTTGCTGTCGATCAAGGGAACGGGGAAACCGGAAGAGATTCTTTCGATCAGAGTCAATTGGTAGCTGCCAAGAATGGCGTTGGTCGCGCCATTCCAACTGCCCCCAAACTGCTTCCCGTGGCCGAAGGGTAAATCGTAAATGACACTGCCGGTGAAGCTTTGATCGAGATTGATCTGCGACAAGGCCCAATCCTTGTTTTGCCAGTCGGGAAGCGGGAAATACGGTGCGCTCAACTCTGACCCCAGGCCGTCCGACAAGCCGTTGTCATAGGTCTTGGAGTAGGTGTAGGCAAACAAGGCGTAGAGGCCGTACTTTGGCGTCTTGGTCTCCGCTTTGAGCTGCGCCGAGTTGTAGTGCGTCTTGCCCACGTCGCCGAAGAGCAAGACGGCGTTGAAGTTCGGAGGGGTGTAGGGGTACTCGTAGGGAGCGCCGCTGGGCAGGCAGCCGAGCGTGTAGCCGGAGACCGTGCCGCACGCGGAGGGGCTGCCGACGTTGAGGTCGTTGCCAATCACCAGCAGATGGCCGCCGACCGAACCGGCGTAGCCAGCGGTGAGCAGAACATTTCCTGGCAACTGACGTTCGACGTTCGCGTTATATTGGTGGACCCTGCCTGGCTGGAAGTTGGTCGGCTGGTAGTAGAACGTGCCGACGAAGCTGGCCACATTTTGCGGCGTGGGGAGGGCCAGAAAGCCGCCGGAAGTAGTAGAGACATTCTCGGGTGCCTGCCCGAGCGTGGTGGCGCAGTATGAAGTCGAAAAGGCGCAGCCCGCAGAGTAGGTAGCGGGAAATTGATCGGACTCGCCGAGATTGGGCGGATTTTGCCAGAGTCCCTGCGCGCCTTGGTTCCAGGACGAATCGTGATAGATGCCAAAGCCGAGGCGCAGCACGGTCTTGTCGCTGCCGCGAACCTTCCAGGTGAGGCCCACACGGGGTTCGTATGAGCCCTTGAACATGTTGATGCCCGCCGATCTGCTTACACCGTTCTGGCCGGCAATCAGCAACTGTCCTCCCATGGCTGAGGGGATATAGTCGGCCATGCGGTTGTGGACCTCGGTGATGGGAGTGGTCAAGGCCCAGGCCAAGCCGAGACTGAGGGTGAGCGATGAGGTAGCGCGCCAATCGTCTTCGACGAAGGGCCGTATGATGTTCCAGCGCCGGCCCGTGATTGCACCGTCGTATGTCTGGTCGTGGATAGCCCCTCCGGTAATTCCCATGAGCAGGTCCGCCTCGGGATTGCCGGGGGCCAAACCTGCGCCGGTGAAGTTTCCGAAGGTACCGATGAGCCAGAAGCCAGATCCAAAGCCTGCTGTGCCGACGTTCATCTGATTGGCACGGAGATCGATGCCGGTGTGAATTTCATGCTTGCCGCGAATCAGGTCTAGATCGTCCTTGAACGAGTAGATGTTCGTTCCACCCTGGAAGGGAGAGTAGCCGCGATCACCGAGGGCCCAATAGCCGCTGGTCACTTCAGCGGAAACCAAGCCTTCACTGTATGGAGCACTGGAGTTGGGGGTACCGCTGACTGAGCAGCCCAGATTGGCGTTGGGAATTCCCAGGATGGCCGATTCGCAGGTAAAGTTACCCGCCGAAGCGATGTAGTCGAAGATGCGGTCGTAGCCGAGGGTGGCCTGGTTGAGCGCGCGGGGGGAGAACACGTGGGTCTCGCCAATGCCGATGTTGCGTGCGTGGTTGATCAGGTTCTCATTGCTGCCGAAGGCGTTTGCTTCTGCGAGTCCCGGCGCACCACCGGGAACAAACGAGGATGCCTGGTCGTAGCTAAAACGGCCGAAGAGATTGTCCTTGGCGGATAGCGCGTAGTCGAGGCGGCCGTCGAACTTGGTTTCGTTCAGAGTGCGCACGGGCTCACTGACGTAGTTATAGCCGGAGGCGGAGTTGCCGGAGTTGACAAGATTCGCGGGGTAAATGTTCAGCATCGCCTGTCCAATGTTATTGATCAGGCTGGATGGAATCTTGTTGCAGGGTGTGCCTTGGGCCTGTAATCCATTGCTACTGGCAGGCAGAGGATTCCCCGAGCCATCGCACTGGAAATAGACATTTGGATAGACGGCGGGATCTGTGGACGCGCCAATCATGTTGGGGTTAGCAATTTGTATCCCGGAAAGAGTGTTGCCCCAAGGATCAGCTGAGAAGTCGCCCGTGCGCATGGCCAGCGAAGGCACTAGGCCCGTAAAGGCGATGCCGTGGCGCTGGTATTTTTGTTCGGCGTCGACGAAGAAAAAGGTCTTGTTTTTGCGAATGGGTCCGCCAACGGAACCGCCAAACTGGTTCAGGTTGAACTTTTCCGGGGAGGAGGCAAAGTAGCTCTTGGCATCGAGATCGGTATTGCGCACAAACTCGAAGAGAGACCCATGGAATTCGTTGGAGCCGGATTTTGTGGTGACCAGCACGGTCGGGCCGGCACGGGTGCCGTATTCGGCGGAGTAGGTGTAGGTCAAGACCTTGAATTCCTCAATGTCATCGATGGAGGAAAAAACGCCGATGCCACCCGCGGTCAATTCATTATTGTCGACTCCATCCAGCAGCCAGTCCGTGCTGTTGGGGCGGGAGCCGCCGACCGACAAAGAGAAGGAGCCGCGCGCGGCCACCTCGCTGTCGGCGCCTTGGGTGAAAAAGCTGTTGGGATTGGTCTCTGCCGTTGCACCAGCCGTGAGCGTGGCGAGTTGCACGAAATCGCGGCCATTCAAGGGGAGCTGCGACACCTGCTGCGAGGTGATCACCTGGCCGAGCGATGGATTAGAGGTTTCAACAGCTACCGCTTCACCGGAAACCGCCACCGTGGTGACTACCGTGGCGGGTACGAGGGCAAAGTCGACCTCGCGGGCTTCATCAACCTGGAGACGCAGTTCCTTCGATTCAGCGCTTCGAAAGCCCGCCATATCGACATGCACGGTGTACGTCCCGACCGGAAGCAAAGGGATCAGATAGTGCCCAACACTGTCCGTCTTCCCGCTCCGAACCAAACCCGTTCCCTTGGAGGTCGCAAGAACGTCGGCTCCAGGAATCGCCGATCCGGATTTGTCGAGAACATTGCCTGAGAAGTTTCCCGTGGCCTGGCCATGCATGGCCGGAGTGATTATCAACGCGAGAGCGCAGATAACTACGAGAAGGAGTGTCTTGTGAAATCTTGTCTCGGCTGAGCCTTCCACCGGTCCCGGACACTTCGCGCCTACCATCGTGCATTTCATAGTCAGTCCCCTTTCGACAAATCGGCCGAGGTCTTCCCTGCATCGACTACGCGGCGCTAGAACCTTGAAGTACAAGATTTGGCAGGCTAAACGTCAACGCAAGTTAAGGCCGGCCAGCAGGCGCCTGAGCATTTGCAGGCGATTCTACCATAAAGTATCCGCTGAATTGGTTGGCTGGGACGAACTGCTGAATCCGTTCATCAAAGAGTCGCGGACTCGACGATTCGCTCGGCTCTGGCACCCTGTCTCCTACGCTCTGACCCGGGGAACGTGTCAACCCTGACTCTTTTCGGAAATCCTGCCACCAGTTTCTGCAGTAAGGACCAATCATCTTTTCTGCCGTGTTGGGGATGGCTCCCGTTCGGCGACCTCCCCCCTCTGTGGCCCTCAGTTTTGCTTGGAGATCTTGCCACGACACCCGGAGACGGTCTTTAGTCTCTTCCGATCCAGGTGCGATGGGTAAACCGCGGACAGGCATGACTAGACCTCTGATTGTTTTCGCAGTGGCAAATATTCATGGGATCCTTATTTCCCATTCTGCACAATACGAAAGAGAACATTCCCTTCAACTGGCCAGCCGGCCTCCAGCCGCTGCCGGTTTTCGACATATGGGCCGAATGCACCTCTGCATTGGTTTTTTTGAGGCTGGCATACCTACCGATTCTGCGTCGCGGTATTGGAACGAAAGACAGGGGGAGACGGATGACCCAGTTCGACGAGCCCGCAGAAAGGGGACACGTTCTGACTGCCGAGGATGTCAGGAGCCTTGCCGAAGCTGGAGGCAAGCCCGCAGACACACTCATGAATGTCGTGGCATTGATCGCCGCGCGGTTCAGAACCGATGTTTGCTCGGCCTATCTGCTCGAACCGGATCGATCGAACCTGGTCATGGCGGCGACCCTTGGCCTCCACCCAAGTTGCATTGGCACACTGCGTATGCCGCTCAATGAAGGCCTCGCCGGATTGGTCGCGGAACAGGTGCTTCCAGTGGCCGTAGACGATGTGAGCAAGCATTCCCGCTTCAAGTATTTCAAGGATTCCGGCGAGGATGCGTATCATTCTTTTCTCGGTGTGCCCCTGATCGACCGCGGGATCCTGCAGGGGGTGCTGGTTGTTCAAACCAGGGATAGGCGCATCTTTAGCGAGAGCGAGATTCGCACTCTGGTGGAGGCAGCGAACCAGGTAGCGCCGGTGGTCAGCGAGGCGCGCATGTTGGATCGCTTCATCGGCCCGGCCCAGGAACGCCTGTGGTCTTTGGCCCGGAACATCTGGTGGAGTTGGGATCCCGACTGCATCAGTTTATTTCGCGATCTGAATCCCACGCGCTGGCGGCAGCTGAATCAGAATCCAATCTCTCTGCTGGGTGAGATCCCGCTGGAAGAGATCGAGCGCCGGGCCACGGAACTGGTTCTCCATAGCCGCATCAACTACGTCTACCGCCGACAACAAGAGTACCTGAATGCGGACCGAACCTGGGGCGCGGGCCATGCCGGAGTTCTGAGGCCTCGTCCGGTCGCCTATTTTTCTGCCGAGTTCGGGCTCCACGAATCTCTTCCCATCTATTCCGGCGGACTCGGCGTGCTGGCGGGAGATCACATCAAGAGCGCATCCGATCTGGGTATCCCACTGATCGGAATCGGCTTGTTCTACAGCCAGGGATACTTTCTGCAGCGCCTGGACCAGACGGGGTGGCAGCAGGAGGAATACCTGCAAACCGATGTCAATCAGCTACCCATGCAACCGGCGATCGGCCAAAACGGTGAACCGGTGGTGGTGGAGATTCGAACCCGTAGCGGCGTCCTTCGCGCCAAGGTCTGGCAAGTCAAGGTAGGTCGCTGCGACCTGCTGCTGCTCGACTCCAACGTATCTGGCAATGCGCCCGAGGATCTGGAACTTACCTCCCGCTTGTATGGCGGCGACGGACGCACCCGCATTCGTCAGGAACTGCTTCTCGGTGTGGGTGGCTTTCGCGCTCTCAAGGCAATGGGCATCTCGCCGGGCGTGCTCCATCTCAATGAGGGGCACAGCGGCTTCGCGGTCTTCGAGGCGATTCGCGATCGGATGCAGGAAGAAGGCATTGATTTCAACGCTGCCGCCAGCTTGATTCCGCATGAGGTGATCTTCACCACCCATACTCCTGTGCCTGCCGGGCATGACCGCTTCAGCGCCGATCTGATCGAGGAGCACCTTGGGGGTTTGCGAGAAGATCTTGGGCTCTCGCATGATGCGTTGATGAGTTTTGGCCGCGAAGACCCTGCCAACCATGACGAGCAATTCTGCATGACGGTTTTGGGTCTCAAGCTTTCACGCCGTGCAAATGCGGTTTCCTCTTTGCATGGCGAGGTCTCTCGATCGATGTGGAAGGCCCTCTATCCGGGCAAGAGCGAAGATGCCGTGCCGATCGGTCACATCACCAACGGTGTCCACGTTCCGTCGTGGCTTGCGCCGCAAATGTGCCGTCTTTACGATCGGCATCTTGGGGTAGGGTGGCAGAACCACAGTGGAACGGCAAACACCTGGGAGGAAATTGAAAACGTCAACGATGGCGAACTTTGGGAAACTCATCTCAGCTTGAAATCCCAGATGCTCGATTTCGTGCGCCAACGGGCGTGCGAACAGGCTCGACGGCGCAATGAGCCCGATGAAACACTGAGTCGGCTCACCAGGGTGCTCTCGCCCGACGCGCTGACCATCGGCTTCGCACGGCGGTTTGCCACCTACAAGCGGGCCAACCTGCTGCTGGCCGACATGCAGAGGCTGGCATCGATGGTCAACGATCCAAAGCGGCCCGTGCAATTCCTGTTCGCCGGCAAGGCCCACCCGCTTGACGAACCCGGGAAAGTCGTTCTCCAGCAGATCGCCCAGATGATGCGTGACACTGAGTTTGGAGACAGGTTTGTCTTCGTGGAGGACTATGACATCAATGTTGGGCGACATCTGGTACAGGGCGTCGATGTTTGGCTCAACAATCCCCGCAGGCCTCTGGAGGCTTCCGGAACAAGCGGACAAAAGGTTGTCCTCAACGGGGGCTTGAACCTTTCGGTGCTGGACGGGTGGTGGGCCGAAGCGTATGACGGCCTCAACGGCTTTGCGATTGGAAAAGGCAGAACGCACTCGAACATGGATGTGCATGATAGCCGCGACGGCGAAGACCTTTACCGCGTTCTGCGCGATGAATTGATTCCGCTCTACTATCAGCGCGACAGGGATGGGTTGCCCAGAGGATGGATCAAGCGCATGAAGAGGACTATCCGCACACTGGGATGGCGCTTTAATGCCGATCGCATGGTGATGGATTACACGCTGAAGTGTTATATTCCCGCCGCAGGAGGAACGTCGAGCGAGATCAGGCCACCGTGTTAATTGCCGCAGCAGGCAACGCTGGACACGATTTGGAGCTTGAACTGCTTGAGGCGCGATACAGTGTGAGAAGACTTATTTGTCGCAATGCCGCCAGGTTGCTCTGGAATTCGACTCTTCTCAAACACGGCTCGATCATTCCGCGCTCGAATAGCATCGTTCGACCTCGCAGGTGAATGCAGTGCGGCAGTCGAGGCTCTCCCGTGTCAACGAGAACGTGACCGAGCAAGTGGCAGACATGAACGAGTTCGAGCGCGCGTGAGATGCGCGGCTCCGGTCGCCAATCTACTGCCATGCGCCCAGGATCCGGCGCAAGAGAACGAATTCACCCAAATGGTAAGCAGTATGGTCGGCGGCAACCAACGCCTCCCTCAGGATGGTTTGCCCATCGCCATGCGGAATTCTGGAGAAGAGATCAGTGGACTCGTCGCTGACCAAGTCGCACAGCGCCTGAAGATCGTTGCGAAAGGCCTCCGCGCCCTTGTCCCATGCCCCGGCATCCGGAGGCGCCTGGGCGGAAGGCCAATAGCCAATCGGAAATTCAGGCGATTGGTGGCGGGGGTTCCGCGAGAACTCAAGAATGTCCCATTGCGCAATGCGCAAGTGTTCCAGCACCTCCCAAGGAGAATGCTCCCCATGTTCGGGCCTCGTGCCGCGCAGGTTCACCGGGAAATTCCCGATGACAGTGTCGAAGTCGGCGTGCGCGTCGCCACCCCGAAGTAATTTGACCACATGTTGCCGCAGTTGCCGGTCGGTTTGCATGGCAGATGACCTCCCTTTATCGAGTGACCAGAATGCGATTGAAGCGGCTACGCCAACAGCACGGTCGGTTCGCTGCGTGCCATCCGATCTTTGTCCGCTTGGACGATCTCAGGGCCTCGTACGCCTCGCCAGGAACACAGATTCAAGAATCCAGAACTGACCGCTCTCTTAGACAGATTCATTCGTTCAGTGAAAGGACTCGCGAGAATTTTCAGCGAATGGCCCGCACGACGCCCTTGTCGCACGGCTACGGCGAAGGCTTAGGGCTAAACTGCGAGTTTCTGAGTAGGCGTCGCGGTGTGTGGTACGATCTTCCGCCGGAAGCAATCGGCGCTGTGGTCGTTTACTATCCCGGCAGCCTGCATCCACGCATAGACGATTACGGGCCCCACGAATTTGAATCCCCGTTTCTTTAGCGCCTTGGAGATTTCCTCTGAGAGTGGAGTGCTGGCGGGAACAGAACCGCTGTTATTGATCGGCTTCCCGCTGGCAAGATTCCAAATGAACTTTGCGAAATCGTCGCCCTCTTTTTGCATGGCAAGAAAGATGCGCGCCCCGTTGATGGTCGCCTCGATCTTGGCGCGGGAGCGCACGATGCCAGGGTCTTCGAGCAATCGAGCGACATCAGCCTCGGTGAATCGCGCGACCTTGTTGGGATCGAAGCCTTTGAACGCGCTGCGAAACGCCTCCCGTTTGCGCAAGATGGTAATCCACGCAAGGCCGGCCTGAAAGCCATCCAGCATCAGCTTTTCCCAAAGCGCCCGGCTGTCATACTCGGGCACGCCCCACTCCTCATCGTGATAGGCCCGCATCAGTGGATCACTCTCAGCCCATGAACAGCGATGGATCGGATTTACTGTGGATGAATTCATATACCCTCCCGTCGAAGTGGTTGAAGCTGCCTGAAATCTGCGCTCCGGCATCCTTTATATGGTCTCAAATCCCGCGGCGCGAGGCAAAAATAGCGCGCCCTGATTCCTTAGCTGGAAGGCAGAAGCGACGGTATCCGTCTCAGCCGCCGAAACGCCCACGGTCTGGATGCGATCGTCGTGGTGTCGAGTAACGACGCAGATAAACCAAAACGGCCAGTCTCTTCAGTGAGACTGGCCGTCTTTCGATTGCTTTGAGATTGCAGTTAGACGAGCCCTGGATTGCGTCCTTGTCTGAGATCCCACAAGGCAGCGACGAGTGCATCGATCTCCTCGCATGTGTTATACAGGGCCAGCGTTGCGCGGACCGTGCTCTCCAGTCCAAAACGGCGAAGGGTCGGCTGTGCGCAGTGATGGCCGCCGCGCACGGCGATGCCCTGGCGGTTGAGGTAGTCGCCAATCTCCTCCGTGCGGAAGCCATCCAGCACGAACGAAAGAACACCAGCTTTTTCCTTGGCCGTGCCGATGATGTGCAAGCCGGGTATCTTCTGCAACGCTGCCGTAGCATAGGTCAAGAGCATATGCTCATGGCGTGAAACGTTGGCGATGCCGACGCGATCCAGATAATCGATTGCCGCGCCCAGGCCAACCGCATCCGCAATGTTGCCCGTGCCGGCTTCAAAGCGTTGCGGCGGAGGTTGATAAAGCGTCTTCTCAAAGGTGACGTCCTGGATCATGTTTCCACCACCCTGCCATGGAGGCATGTTGTCCAGCACCTCGGACTTTCCATACACCACGCCGATGCCGGTCGGCGCAAAGACCTTGTGTCCGGAGAAGACGTAGAAGTCGCAGTTGATGGATTGCACATCGACGCGCATGTGCGACACTGCCTGCGCTCCATCGACCAGCGCAAGCGCACCGTGACGATGAGCTGCCTCAACCATCTCTTTCACGGGCAGGAGCGTGCCCAGTGCATTCGAAACGTGCGTGATGGAGACTAGGCGCGTCTTCGGCCCTAACAGCCTTTCGTATTCGTCGAGCAGGATCTGGCCAGAATCGTCGACCGGTGCAACGCGAAGCCGTGCGCCCTTCTCCGCGCACAGCATCTGCCAGGGAACAATGTTGGCGTGATGCTCCATCCAGGTGATGACGATCTCGTCGTCTTTCTGAATGTTGCGCCGACCCCAACTTTGCGCGACGAGATTGATGGCCTCCGTGGCTCCGCGGACAAAGACAATTTCGCGTGTTGCGCCGGCATTGAGGAAGCGGCGCGTCTTCTCGCGTGCCGACTCATAGGCATCGGTGGCGCGCGCTGCCAGTTCGTGCGCGGCGCGATGCACGTTGGAGTTTTCGTGTTCGTAGAAGTAGCTGATGCGGTCGATGACCGATTGCGGCTTCTGCGTGGTCGCACCATTGTCGAGCCAGATCAGCGGGTGTCCGTTGACGACTTCGCGCAGGATCGGAAAGTCGCGACGGATTGCCTCCACATCGAATGAATACGAAGAGAGGCCGAGATCGCCCAGCAACTCAGGCTGTTCCGCAACGGGAGCCACGGTTGGCTCTCCAACCGCAGGTGTGAGCGGCTGGTGCTGGCTCTGCGGATAGTACGAAGCAGGGGCACGATCATCGGCCCCATGGGCCACCGTTCCTGCGAGTTGCGGCGCGGATAAATCCAGCGTAGAGGCAAACGGGTTGATGCTTCCCGCGGAATCTTTTTTCGCAAACTCGGGTGTTCCCTTGGAGCTTGCAGCCGGAACCGGTCCAGGAATGGAGGGCGGAGTGGAAAACAGCGGCCGCGCCTCTTCCATAAAGGAGAAGGTCGGGACCGCAGAGGAATCGGCAAAGCCTAGAGCGCCGGGAGCGGTCGGCGCCGGAGGCTGTACAGACTGGGCTGGTTGAACATCCGGAAACAACGATGCAGGAATCGCGGCAAAACCTTCCTCGCCGTGCGCCGCATGTCCAATCGTGGGCGGAGTATCGTTCAGAGCCGCTGGCTTGGCGGGCTCCGCAAAGAGTGGCCGTGCATCCTGCAAGAATCCGAATGCTGCTTCGGTTGGGAGAGCAATTCCCTGCCCGAGCCCGCTCGGAGCAGGAGTTGCGACCGCTAAAACAGGCTGACGCACCTCCGGCACAATGTTTCGGTCTGGAGTGGCTACGAATGACCCTGGCTGCACCTCGGCCAAACTCGCAAACAGCCCTGGAAACGCGGGCGCAGTCGGACTGGGCACAGCCGCGTACGGATTGCCGCTGACTGCCGAGTTCGACGGCAACACGGCCGCCGCCGTTGTCGCAGCAGGTTGCTGGAGCGCCTCTGGCAACGCATTGAACATCTCGTTGGCCAGGCGCGCCAACTGAGCCGGAGAGAGAACGCCCGGAGCGATGGCTTCGCTCCCATGCAATCCCGTGGCCCAGTCACTGGTATCCGGAGCTACTGTCGAGATCGGCGATTGCTCACTTGTACTCATGATATTGACCTACGTCTACATCATCGAGCAGGGCAATTGCATCGTCTGTCAGCACGGCCGCCGAGCAGTACAGCGACACCAGGTAAGAGGCGAGCGCTCGCTGGTCGATCCCCATGAAACGAACCGATAGCCCTGGGCTCTGCTCTCCAGGAAGTCCGGGCTGGAACAGACCCACGACGCCCTGCTTCTTCTCGCCGACACGCAAAAGCAGAATCTTGGATTTTTGATCTTTGCTTCTGACGGCGATCTTATCCGAGGGAATTAGCGGAATTCCACGCCAGGTCAGGAACGGCGTACCGAACAGGGTGACTGTGGGCGGGGGCACACCGCGGCGGGTGCATTCCCGTCCAAAGGCAGCGATGCTGCGCGGATGAGCAAGAAACAGTGAAGGTTCTTTCCAGACCTTGGTCAATAACTCGTCCAGATCGTCCGGAGTGGGCGCACCCTTGCGCGTCTTGATCTTCTGCGAGTCCGCGACGTTATTCAGCAGTCCGTAGTCTGCGTTATTGACCAGTTCGCTCTCCTGCTTTTCCTTGACGCTTTCGATCAACAGGCGCAACTGTTCACGCACCTGATCGTAGGGGCTGCTGAGCAAGTCGGAGACACGGGTATGAACATTGAGAACTGCATTAATGCTGCCCAGGCGATATTCGCGGGGCGAATCCTGGTATTCGACGTAGGTGGAAGGAAGCGTTGACTCGTCCTCGTGTCCGCAGAGCGATTCAATGACCTTCGCCTCATCCACCTTGTTGAGACGGAAGGTGCCCGCTTCGAGAGGTTTCCAGTCCAGCAGGCGAACCAGCCAACGTGGTGTGATGGCCCCGAACTGCGGAGCAGTTTTGGTAACATTCGCAAGTTGAAATGCCGATTCCTCGCGCAACGACACTCGGCTTACTTCTTCAGCCACAGGTTCCTCCTTCTGAATCAAAAACATGCAGATTCTAGCCCGTGTTGGCGCACTCTGCAATCCAAATTTTGACGAGAATCGAGAAAAGCTTCGTGGCTCGATGCAAGCCACATCCCGTGCGCAATTCGGCGGCTCACCTCAAAGCATGGATTGATGAAATGAAAGTATTTAGTACTTCCTGACCGAATGGTCCACGCGATCCGACCATGCATGGATTCCGCCTGTGAGGTTCCACACATGAGTAAAGCCCGCCTTGTGGAGGACCTGTACCGCCTTGGCGCCCCTCGGTCCCATCTTGCAGACGGTGACAATATTTTGATTTACGTCGAGTTCGTTGACCCGCTTCGCCAGTTCGGCAAGCGGGATCAATTCCCCACCAATGTTGGAGATTTCATATTCGGATTCATCGCGAACATCAAGTAGAAAGAGATCTTCACCAGCATCTAGCCGCCGTTTTAGATCTTCGACACGAATCTCTGGAACGCCCATCGCTTCTCCTTACCTGGAATAAGTCCGACGAACGCCCACTTTGCCGCATTCGCCCAATTTCAACCCAAAATAGAAAACCCACCTGCCAGTTCGATCTCTGGCGGTGGGTCCAAATGAGGCGGCAGCTTGTAAGTTACTCTAGCTCGGCCACTTCCTCACGCCAGAATGCATTTGCGCGCAACACATCGCGGCACAACAACACATTTCGGCGGTCATGGGGCTATAAGTACTCACGTCAGAAATGTAGCATAGACGCCGTCGAACGACAAGAAAGATATTCCCCGGATGTTGTGCGTGATCGAAAAATGCACAACGGAAAATCTGTCTCCGAGAGTGTGAAGGTCGTGTTGAACAAGGGACCAACCAGAACCGGGATAAAGAGATAGACCTGGAGTTTCGTCCGTCCGGAGCGCCGGGACTCTGCATCGCGGCACTGTCTATTTCATGTCGGGCACGGTCTTTTCAGACTCGGACCTGCGACCGAAGCCGCTGGTAGGACATCGAACACTCATGAGCAATCTCGCCGAAAACCGCACTGCGGTTCTATTCCAGCCATTTACCCTCAGAAATCTGACCCTATCGAACCGGATTGTCATGGCGCCCATGACCCGCTCCAAATCGCCGCAAGGCATCCCCGGACCGGAAGTGGCAGCCTATTACCGCCGTCGCGCCAAGGGCGGAGTGGGCCTGATCGTGACCGAAGGCACCTACGTTCCGCATCCCGCTGCAGGTTTCTATCCCGATGTGCCGCACTTTTATGGTGAGGAATCCCTGGCGGGATGGAAGCTGGTGGTTGAGGAAGTCCATCTGGCTGGCGGCAGGATCTTTCCTCAGCTCTGGCATGTCGGCTTGACGCCGGCTGCGAATGGAACCATCCCCACTGGCGCGATGGGACCCTCCGGACTCGCCAAACGGGGTGAGAAGATTGCCGAGCCGATGACCCAGCAGGATATCGACAACGTGATCCGCGCTTTTGGCGAGGCCGCATTGTCGGCGAAGCGCCTGGGATTCGACGGCGTGGAGATTCACGGCGCACATGGATATCTTCTGGACCAGTTCTTCTGGGAGGGGACCAACCAGCGCACCGATGGGTATGGAGGCGATCTGGTCGCGCGGACCCGTTTCGCAACGGAAGTGATCCGCGAGGTCCGCACCCAGGTGGGTCCGGAGTTCCCGGTGTGCCTCCGCTTTTCGCAATGGAAGCAGCAGGACTACAACGCCAAATTGGCGCAGAATCCAGCCGAGTTGGAGCGGTTTCTTGCACCTCTGACTGCTGCTGGCGTGGATCTGTTCCATTGCTCGCAGCGCCGCTTCTGGGAGCCTGAATTTGAGGGCAGTTCGCTGAATCTGGCGGGATGGACCAAGAAACTGACTGGCAAGCCCACTGTGACGGTGGGGTCGATCACGCTGAACGAGGAGTTCACGAGTACTTTTCGAAGTGCGGAAACCGCCGCGGCGACGGGAATCGACGAGTTGCTGGAACGCTTGGAGCGCGAGGAGTTTGACTTGGTGGCCATTGGGCGGTCGCTGATCGTGAATCCTTCCTGGCCACAGATCGTACAACGCGGAGCGATCAAGGAACTGCAGCCGTATCAGCGGGACGTGCTAGCTCAGTTGACATAGGACCAACCTCTGGCAATCGCCCGGAGGTTTCGAGAATGATGTCTTCGCATTCGTCACCACATCGAGATCTCCTCCGACCTAGCGGTGGGCACCGGATACATCTTGCGCACAACCCACAGCACTGGCAACCCAAGCAGGATCAGGCCAGTTCCAAGAAGTGAGCCTTTCAGGTTGCTGGCATAGCTGGAGACCAGCACGGCCCCGGCACAAGCGACAAAGATGGCCGGCAGCAGAGGATAGCCCCAGACTCGATAAGGACGGGTCGCGTCAGGCCGGGTGCGACGGTAAACGAAGACCGTGGTGGCTGTAAGCATATAGAAGAGCCACTCGGCAAAGACAGCCAACTCGAAAAACTGCTGAAACCGGCTGAGAAACAGCAGCAGGACGGTGGAGAGCAGGCCCTGCACTGCCAACGAGGTGGAGGGCGATTGGAAACGCGGGCTGATCCGCGCAAACTGGCGAAAGAAAAGGCGATCGCGAGCCGCGGCAAAAGGGATGCGCGCGCCGGACATGACCGTTCCGTTGAGGGTGACAAAGATGCTGATCGCCATGGCCGCGGCCACAAAGCCTGCTCCACCAGAACCGGCGACGACGGCGAGCGCCGCCACGGCAGGCCGCTCGCTACCTGCGATTTGCGCGGCTGGAAGAACGTACTGAATGGCGGCATTGGTAGCCATGAAGAGTGCGCCCACAAGGAACAGGCCCCCGATGAGGGCGATGGGCAGGCTGCGCTCCGGGTGGCGCACTTCGCCCGCGACCATGGTCAGGTCGTTCCATCCATCGTAGGCCCAGAGAGTGGCGATGAGCGCGAGCATGAAGCCACTGAAACCCCCAGTGGCGTGAGGCAGCGAGGTAGAGAAGTTGGCCCATGAACTAGACGCGGAAGCAAAGCAGAGTCCCACGACGATGAGGATGAGAATGCCCTTGAGGACGGTGAAAACAAGTTGGAAGTCGCCAGCCTTTTTGATGCCCAGATAGTTGAGGCCGGTGATGAGCCAAGTAACGGCGATTGCGAAGAGTTGCGACCAGAGCAGAGGAATCGGCGTGCCTATGGCCTGGTCACTGAGCCAGTGAAAGACGGGGAAGAACTCCAACGTGCGGGCGAGCCCGATTGTGACGGCGGCAATGGAGGCGGGCTTGGCGACGGCAAACCAGGTCCACATGTAGAGGAAAGCTGTGGTGTCTCCGTACGCCCCACGCAGATAGACATATTCGCCGCCCGCATAGGGCAGCATGGCGCTCAGTTCGGCATAGGTCATGGCGCCGAAGAGCGAGAGCAGGCCGCCGACGATCCACGCCAGATAGACCAGCGACGAGGAGCCCACGTCCTGCATCATCTCGCGCGGCACCAGGAAGATCCCGCTGCCGATAATGGTGCCAACAACGATCGCAGTCGCCTGGCTTGCGCCCAGAACGCGTGGCAAGTCAGCCGGTGCAGAGTGGATGAGTTCTGCAGTTCGCTGGTTCATGTGGTGATGTGAGATTAGCACGGAGCCGCAAAGTGGGTCCGATGCGACTGAGCCCGTCAAGACGCAATCCTGCGACTGCCCGGCATCGCAGACTTGCCATCAGGCTTGCGCCAAGTGCCGGCTTTCTCCCTGGCTCGTGACGCATACACCCGGCTGCCCCAGCGGGCACGCATACTCGCATGCGCCGCAACCTACACAACGATCCGCATCGATGTGCGGTCGTTTCAGCATCAGCGGCTTGCCGTCCGGATCGTAGACGTTCGCATTTTCCAGGACGATCGCACTCGGCGAAACCGGACACCACTCCACGCAGACGACACAATCTGTCGCCTTGGCCCAAGGCAGACAGCGCTCCTTGTCATAAGCTGCGGTGCCCAGGCGCACCGGAGCGGAGTGCCGTTCCAAGTCAGGGTCCCAGCCTTTTTGTTCGAGCGTCAGTGCGGCGATAGCACCGGTCGGGCACACCGCGGAACAGAGAACACATTTTGCGTCGCAATAGCCAATCTGCGCCGTCAGCAACGGGCTCCAAATTCCCTCCAGGCCGGCTTCATAGAACGCTGGCTGCAAAGCATGGTTTGGACACACCCTCATGCATTCGCCGCAACGGATACAACGCGACAGGAATTGAGACTCCGCGACTGCCCCGGGGGGACGAACAACAAGCGCTGCATCCCGGTTCTTGCGCAGCACCGTATCGGCGCGCACAATCGGCACGGCAGCCAAGCCTGTTGCTACGGCAGCCATTGTCGTGCGCCGCGTCAGGTTCGGCGTTGCGGGGAGCATACTCGTGCTTGAGAAGCGAAATTTCAAGCTGCCCTGGGGGCACACTGCCGTGCAGTTCAGGCACAGATGACACTCCGATTTATGCCAAAGCGCGCCACCGACCGGATCGTCGCCGCCCTGGCAGGCAAGCAGGCACCGGCTGCATTGATTGCAGGTTGTTGCATCTTTGTGCAGGTTCAATGGAGACCAGCGCGAGACGACGCCCAGCAACGCCCCCAGCGGGCACAGCGCACGGCACCAGAACCGCGTGATACGCAGGCTCATTGCGAGCAGCGCGACGAATCCCACGCCCAGCGGCACACTCAGCCAGTAGTGCGGCTGATAGACCACTGCATGTTTGTGTGTAGCCGCAGTGGGCAGCATCGACAGTCCCGTTGAGCGCATAAGCAGACTCATGGGATCGATCCATCCGAGCAGGTCGCTGCCCAAGAGCGCCGCCATCAGCCCTGCAATCAGCAGAACATATTTTGCAGACTGCCACTTCCGATATCGGTTCGAAGCCATCAGCGCCTTGCGCTTCCTCCTCCCCGCTCCGATGTTTGAAATGAAGTGGTTCAGGCTGCCCATGGGGCAGATCCAGCCACAGAAGAAGCGTCCTACAAGAAGAGTTGGAAGAAGCAGCAGCAGCGGCCAGATCAGTGCCCAGGAAAAGGTGCGCCCTGCCAGCGCATTGACCAGAGCCGCCATCGGGTCGATCTTGAAGAAGATATTGACTGCATGCGCGCTGGAACGAGGAAGCCAGGTGCTACGCGCAACCATCCACGCGAACAGAATGAAGAATGCGATCTGCGATATGCGGCGGATTCGAAACACCGGAGATGGGGCCCCTTGATGGTGCGTTTGCGGAGCAGTTGCGGCTGAGAGCTCTGCACCCAGCCGCAGCAATGATAGCGTCAGAATGTGAGCGCGGCACTGATTTGCAAGATCCTTGGGTCGAATGCCTGCGTGGATTTCCCGAAGCTCGATGACGTGGAGAAGGTCTTGTCCGGCTTCAACGCCAGCGCCATGTCTCCATTGGGCATGTAGAGATCCGTATTGTTGAGTACATTGAACGCCTGCGCCTGCAACCGGAACTCTCTTGATTCCGCCACCCGGAAACCGCGCGAAAGAGAGACGTTCGTGTTGATTTGGCGCGGTCCGCGAAAGGCATCCCGCCCCAACGTCCCGTCCGTGCCAGGAGTGGGCCTCGGGAAGATATTCGGGTCGAATAATCCGTTGAGGTAATCTTTCTGGCTGAACGAAGATTTGATTGCGCCCTTTGCTGGAACATTTGGGCGATCGTAGTAGCCGTTTCCGATATTCCCTCCACCATCTGCATTGAAGTCGCAGCCCGCCTGAAACGATGCCGTGCAGTACACGCTGAACGGCCGTCCGGATTGCACGGCGACAATGGTCGAGATTTGCCAGTTCCTGGCCGCTTTATCCAGCAGCGACTTTCCCTTAAAGTACGCAGGGCTCCAGATTACTGAGGTCGTGAAGCGGCGCGGAATGTCGAACTCCGAGAGGCCCTTCTCGCACTTCAAGCAGTTCACGTCCTGCGCGCCGCGGCCGCCCTGCGAGTTGTCTGAGAAAAACGACGACGAGGTATCGGAAGAATCGTCAAGCCACTTCGACCAGCGGTAGTTCGCCTGCAGCATGAAGGTGTTCCCCATCTGATGGCGTATTTCAGCGGTCATGCCGTTATAGCTGGAGTTAACGCCGTTGGTCACGTACGTAACGCCCGATAGATTCTGGTTAAGCCTCTTCAGCGTGCCGTTATTCACCACCAGATCGCCGGTGAAGCGGTTGACGTCATCGCGCCGTTCGAGATTGATTCCGTTCGTGCCAACATAGCCGAGTTCCACAATCCAACCCGGGGAGACTTGGCGCTGAAGGCTCAAGAACCAATTCTCGCTGTACTGCGTCTTCAAGTGGGGATTGACGATCCACGGCGAGATGCGGATCGGCGGCGTTCCCGGCGGGCTTACGATTCCGCCCTGCGGATTCAGCGTGGTTTGGAACTCTGGATTGTAAGGCACCGGGATGCCATAGAGGATGTGCGCACCCACGCCGACGTTTGGCTGCAGCACAATCTGAACCGCGAATGGCGGATTCATAGCCCCGCTTAGCAGCGTCAGGCCATGGATCGGCTCATAAGAGAGACTGTAGCCGGCACGGATGGAGTTCTTGCCATCGCCAAATGGATCGTAGGCAATGCCGATGCGCGGCGAGAAGTTGCGCTTCTGCGCATCGAACAGTCTCGACATTTTTCCCACGGAGGCATTGGCAAACTGCTCGGCAAAAGTGGAACCCGAACCAAGCGTGACGGATGCGAGCCTGCCATACCGCTCGCTGGGGCCGCCAAAATAGTCATGCCGTACACCAAGGTTGAGAGTGAGGTGCGAGTTGATTTTCCAATCGTCCTGAATGTCGGCTCCCGTCTCGAACGACGAGTAGTCGCGCTCCAGTCCGAGGGTCTGTCCCGTTGCCGGATTGACGACAAGCGTCTGTTGAAATGGGTTATCCGCCGCGAAATCGAGCAAGCTATTGAAGCTGTAGTTGCCAACCCGGGGAGGCGCAATATTGATCGCGATAAACAGCTTTCTGAATTCAGCGCCATAGCGCAACAGGTGTTTGCCCACCGTCGAGCTGACTGTATCCCGGTATTCATAGGTGCGAATGCGGCTGCCACTATTCAGTCCGCCAGCTCCCGGATCGCCGAACGGGGCATTGATTCCGGAAATATTGAGAACCGGATACTGCGAGAAGGGCCGGCCGTAATCAATGATGTCGTCCTGGAACGACAGCCGCGCATCATTGACGTTGCTGTGAAAGACGTGAATCTCACCGAGGTTGAGATTTCCGAATTTCCCGTTGTACGGATCGCGGAATCCCCGCATGGCTTCCGCCAGGGTCGTCGTCTGCGAATTGGTCGCGCCGTTGCCGCGTTCGAACTCCGAAATCCACCGACCTGTGAGTGTGTCATTGCCATCGTTGAACGAGTGATCGATTCGAACCAGGTACTGATCGTACCGGAGATAGTCGCGCAGCATTTCGTGCACGGTTCCAGTGGCTGGAATCGTAGTGCCCTGAGGAGTCGTAATGTCAGTTTCGTTGAGGTATTCCTTTGCGCCGCCTGATGCGGGCGTCGGAGCCGGAAAGCCCTTCAACAGCCCCGCGGCAATGCTCTGCGGCGCGGTGGTGGTCACATAGTTTCTGAATTCCGGCGTCTCCACTTGGTAGGAGAGGGCCTGCGCCAAGGCATTCCGTGTACCTTCATACGAACTGAAGACGAAGGTTCTGTTCTTTGCAATCGGACCGCCGAAGCGCCCCCCGAATTGATTGAATACCTGCGGCGTGACTTGCGCGGCAAAGTAGTTGCGCGCATTCAGGGATGCGTTACGCAGATACTCCCAGGTCTTTCCATGAAAATCGTTCGTGCCCGACCGGGTCCGCATATTCACGACCGAACCGTTACCGCGCCCGTATTCGCTCGAGAAATTGCCCGTCTGCACCTGAACCTCTTCAACAGATTCAAGGCTCGGCACAATGCCGGGTTCGCCCTCGTTCAGGGTGTTGGTGTTCATCGATCCATCGAGTACGTAGTTGTTCCCGCGATAACGATTGCCGTTCACGGTAACCGTGGGTGAGTTCGTCATCTTGTACGAGAAGTTGGCCCCTGGAATGTTCGTTGCTCCCGCATTCAGGCTGGGCAGAAAAAAGACATCCCGAACAGGAATGGGAAGCTCGGTGATCTCTGTCTTCTGCAGCGTGTCGGAAAGACGTCCGTCTGTCGAAACGGACACCTGCGCTTGCTCCGCCGCCACCTCAACAGTTTCCTGCACCTGGCCGACTTCCAGGTGCACGTTCACTTCGGTCGTGATCCCTACATCGAGGTGCAGATGCGCATGTGCATATTTCTTGTACCCCTGCGCTATCACTTCGAGGCCATAATTACCGGGGGGCAACTCTGGCACAAAGAAAATGCCATCTTCGCCGACTGTTACCTTGCGAACGATCCCGGTGGACTCATTGGTGGCCAGGACGCTGGCATGCTGCACAGAGGCTCCCGAGGTATCGACAATCGTTCCTTTGAGGGTGGACTCCGCCAACTGTGCATTTGCAGAGTCCGGCCAGAGCATCAGCGCACACAAGAGCAAAAGACCGGGGAAGCACAGCAATCTGGTAGACACAAGGCGCATCGCAAGGCTCTCCTAGGGGACGAGGATTGATTCGCTGAACAGTTGCGGTCCATCCTACGGGCAGCCGCTAGCTGTGTCTTCCACACGATGTACGAGCTGGAGTTCATCTCCTGGGATGATCGTGGTTTCCATCATTTGGATGAGCTGTGATCGATTTCACTGAGGCCAAGTGATCGCTCAAGGTGGACTCGACCGGCGCTTTGCTGTGCTCCTCGATTGTGCTTGACAACCAGTTCCGTAGATCTGGTCCAGAGCACAGAGACTTCGCAAGTCGCCAACGGTGTTTACTCGGCGGTGACAGGACCACCACGCGCAGTGCGAATGTGGCTCGCACCGCGCGGGTCCCTGGCATGTTTCAATGTGAATGAGGTTCGGTTCTATCCGCAGATCAGCTGCTGCGTACTTGGGCTCACTGTCCGAGCCGCTTCGCCATTGTGGCGAGCAGTTTGGGACGGACGGCAGGCCGCGTCCACGGGCATTCGGCGATGCAGATGCCGCACGCCGAAGCTTCAGCAAAAAATGGAATGCATTTATCGAAGTCCACATACCAACGCTCGACGCCGCGCACCATCTGCTTTTCCTGGTTGATTGCGCCGGGCGGACACGCGCTCGTGCAAACCTGACAGTTCAAGCAGAACTCGTCCGCACCGAACCGATCGGGCGCGGTGGCGAGCAGCGGCATGTCGGTGGCGACGCCGGCCAGGCGCACGCCTGCCCCAAAATGCCTATTGATCAATGAGCCGTGTTTTCCAAGCTCTCCCAAGCCGCAAGCGATGGCAGGCGGAATCAGTGCCAATGCGTCTGCCGAAGGGCCAGGGTACGGGGTAGCCTTGTAGCCCTGCGAACGAATCCAATTGGCAAGGGCATACGAGGACCGGGTGCCACGCGCATACTGATCGCCCATATCGCAGACGCCCATACCGTTCGTCTCGTCGGAAGGAACCTCTTTGAGCCGTTCATAGTTGTGGGCAAGCGCCAGAACGATGACCCAGGGTTCGTCGATCATATACCCCTCGAAGACATAGAGCGGATCCATCGGCGCGATGCCGGCGGCATCGGCCTCATGGGCAACTGCGAACGCGATCGCCTCGGCGGCAAGTTGCGCAGCCCGTGATGCGCTCCGCTCGTTGGCCACCGGAATCAGTTCCGGATAGGCGTAGGCCGCCTGGAACGCCGACTCTGAACCAGGGCACTTACGCGAGCTAGCTCGCGCCACTTTTTGCAATTCGCCCCAAGGATGTAGATCGGGCGGATGCCAAAAAAACGGCGAAGGCCTGCGCGGCCGAGCCTCTCCAAGGCCGTTTATCGGGTTGCCCGAGATCGTGAGCAGGGCAATCGTCTCTGGTTTTGGGACATAGCTCCCCCGTTTGGGGCGCCTTGGATTCGGTTGTTCCATCATGAATTGCCTCGGGGAATAGGCTCTTCGAACGAGACCCAGTATAGGGATATTCTTCCGTCGCCGTATCGATCAAAAGGCTGAGGCGTGCCCGGCGGTTCCAGGCCGTTCCGGGTGCTAATCGCGATGCTTTTCCAACAAGGTCTGCAGCCACCGCGATCTCCACCCATGGGAGGAGAAACGACTCATTCTTCCGACGGTATCGCTCCGTTCGCCGGTTCCTGAATAATGCAGCCTGCACACTGTTTCCCCATCGGCATCCCCATCCTTGTTCCATCGCACGAACTCACCCTAGTACGCCACACTGCGCCATTCGCAGAGAAGGAGCATCTTCGTGGTTGAAAGCGGTCTTGTCGTTACAAGCGAAACATCTCTGCGCTATCCCGGATGGTCAGTTGTGCTTGCCGCGTTCTTCGGCGTAATGGTGAGCTTTGGGGCCGTGGTCCCGTACACCTTCAGCCTCTTCCTCTTGCCGCTTCACGCATCGTTTGGCTGGCAGCGCGAAGAGATCTCGCTCGCATTTGGCATTACTGCCATAACGCTGGCCGCATGTTCACCGGTCATCGGCTACCTGCTCGACCACAATCCGCCACGTTCCATCATTCTCCCGGCAATTGCGGTCTTTTCATTGGGAGTTGCCTCCCTGGCATTTCTCGGTCCGCACATCGCGCAGTTTTACTTGTCGTACTTTCTGGTCGGGATCGTCGGCAATGCAACTGCGCAACTGGCCTACTCGCGCTCTGTCTCGACCTGGTTCGTCACCCGAAGAGGATTTGCTTTTGCGCTGATGTTGACGGGCAGTGGCGTGGGGTCGATCCTTCTGCCGCTGATCGCGCAACATACGATGGAGATGTACGGCTGGCGCACCGCCTATCTGGTACTGGGCGGGTTGGCATTGTCCGTCGGATTCCCGTTGACCGCGATTTTCGTTCGGGAAAAACCGTCGTCCCTTCGCGCCGTGGATAATCGCTCGGCGGCTTGGACGTCCGAAGAGCTCGGAATGCGAAAAGTTGTCTTCATCCTCCTCTTGGTGTCCATCCTGCTCTATGCGATCAGCGCCAATGGAATCATCGCCCACCTTTCTGCGATCCTGACTGGCGACGGTATCCCGGCCCACAGCGCAGCCATTGCCCTCTCCGTGCTCGGTGCGTCCGGAATTGCCGGCCGGCTCATCACCGGCAGGGCAAACGCATCTTAATTTCCGAGCAGATGGAGCAGGTAGTCATTGTCCCAACCGGCTTTGAGTCTTTTTCCGTGGACACCGCGTTTTGAGGTTTTGTCTTGCTTGAGCAAGTTGAGGGCGAT
>Ga0224530_1000133_pt1 | contig 50028 bp, 39 predicted proteins | sample CBST75metaG_FD_179873 | JGI IMG/M metagenome (GOLD analysis project Ga0224530, IMG submission 179873) | Peat soil microbial communities from Stordalen Mire, Sweden - C.B.S.T75 | ecosystem: Environmental > Terrestrial > Soil > Wetlands > Peat | place: Sweden: Norrbotten County, Stordalen Mire...
GCGAAATAGACAGAGTCGGTGGGTATTTCGTGGTACGGAGAAAAAAGAAAATGAACTTCGAAATACTAGAGGAATACAATTGTGATGGACGTGCAGATGGCGTTTTGCGAGATTTAAAAATAATACTGTCGTAAAATCAGTTAGAAGATTTCAGCTCCCTCTCCCTTGGTAATGTCAATTGACAATGAATCTGGTGAATTAAACTGTGGCTTGAAGTTTTCAGTGCCTCCGCCTCTGCCTTCACCTTTTCTTTTGCCTTGCAGTTCCTTTCAAATCATAAATAAATATAAGATGTAACGGCATATTCATTAAATGCATACTTTTGCACACGTGTGCAATTTACAAAGTATGCAAGAAAAACCTACCATAAAAGACATTGCCCGGGCATTGAACATTCATCATGCCACCGTTTCGCGCGCCTTACGGGGTGATTCCCGCATCAGCGGGGAAACACGAAAGAAAGTGATGGACTATGCCGCCACCATAGGCTACGTAGTCGATCAAAACGCCCTGAACTTCCGGAACAAAACCATCAATAACATTGCCGTGATTGTGCCTAATATCAGCCACAACATCTTTTCGAGTTTCATCAGTTTAATCACTGACTTAGCGAACAAAGAAGGATTGACGGTATCGGTATTTCAATCGAAAGAACAGTTTGACATCGAAGCAAAGGTGATCAAAACCATCGTTCGTCAACGTGTCGGCGGTGTCATTGCTTCCATTTCAAACGAAACACGCAACGGGAAACACTTTGAAGGACTCCGTAAATTTGGCATTCCCCTCGTCTTCTTCGATCGTGTGTGCGAAGATCTGAATACGTCCAGGGTATTGGTGGACAACTATGAAGGAGCGCTTCAAGCGGTCAACTATCTGATCGACAAAGGATATTCACGAATAGCCCACCTCACCGGACAACAAGCTATCAACGTGTTTCGCGAACGCCATCAGGGCTATCTCAAAGGAATTGAGCTGGCCGGATTGACTTATAAGGAGAGCATCATCATTGAAAAAGACTTTGAGATTGCCGATGGTGAACAAGCATTGTTGACACTTTGGAACAAAGAGGAGAAACCGGATGCCATCTTCAGCGATTCATTCGTCCTTTCCGCCGGAGTCATCAAACAATGCCGTCAATCAGGGATTCAATTGCCCGATGAGTTAGCCATGCTGACCATCACCAACGACCCGTACAGCAGCCTGTTAATACCTTCGCAGACCGTTTTGGAACAACCGTTGGAAGAACTTGCCGCCTCGGCTTTCGAGTTGCTTATGAATGCAATGAATGAAGATGGCAGCCAACCAGAAATCGAGATTCGTCATCATGCCTTTCGATTGATCGAAAGAGAATCGGTGAAAAATAAGCATGAAACAGAAGTAGTCAGTAGATTGTAGACAGTAGAAATCGGAAGATAAAAATCACAAAACAGTAACTACCAGTTATTCAATTACTCAGTCAATCCTTCAATCCCTCAATCAATTACTCAATTAATTTAAACTCACCCATGAAAAAGAACACCTATCCGCTCACCACAAAAGAAAACCTTCTGCCTTATATTTTAATCACCGCGCTATTCTTTCTCTGGGGAATGGCTTTCGGCATGTTGGACGTACTCAACAAACATTTCCAGGATGTACTTCACATTTCAAAAGCAAAATCAGGGATGATTCAATTCTCGGTTTACATTGCCTATTTTCTTATGGCGCTTCCTGCCGGCATGTTCATGAAACGGTACGGATATAAACGGGGCATTGTCATGGGATTGCTTTTATTCGCCGTTGGCGCCTACGTCATCGTCTCGGCTTCGCTTTTACAATCATTCTGGTCGTTTTTGATCGGACTGTTTATCGTGGGATGCGGACTTGCATCGCTCGAAACGGCAGCCAATCCCTATACGACACGTTTGGGGCCGAAGGAAACCGCCGAGCAACGCATCAATTTCTCTCAATCATTCAACGGGTTGGCATGGATTATCGGGCCGATCGTGGGGGGCTTGTTTATCCTGGGCCATCACGCAGGCGCCGATGGAAACCAATTGCATTCATTGATTATGCCTTACGCCATTATCGGGACTTTAGTGTTGCTCATCAGCATCGTTTATATCCGGACACCACTGCCGGAAATAGTGGAAGAAACATCCGCGCAACAAATCAATGATGAAGGTGTAAAAGTTCAGAAACCTTTGTTTAAACATCACCATTTCGTGCTGGGAGTCATTGCACAATTTGCTTATGTAGCCGCACAAACAGGCATCTTCAGTTTTTTCGTAAACTACATGACCGATGCAAAACTAACTCCTCATTTTGAAAAGGAAACAGCAGCCTTCATGTTGGGATTAGGCGGTTTCGGGTTATTTATGGTAGGACGCGCTACCGGAAGTTTTGTGATGAAATACATTAAGCCCACACGTTTATTGGCCATTTACTCCCTGATGAGCGTACTCCTGTTGCCGGTGGTAAGCCTGCGTTTAGGCTGGGTTTCGATCATCGCGCTGTTTCTCTCCTTTTTCTTTATGTCCATCATGTTTCCCACCATCTTTTCGCTCGGAATAAAAGATATGGGCGAACAGACCAAAAGGGCCTCGTCATTTCTTGTCATGTCCATCGTTGGAGGCGCCATATTCCCTATCTTCATGGGATGGATTGCCGACATTTCCTCCATGGCCATCGGCTTTTTCGCTCCTATCCCATGTTTCCTTTTCATCCTCTACTATGCGTTGAAAGGGCATAAAGTACGTGCATAACTTTATTTCAACAAACAAAATGGAATACATAGAACAACAACCTTACACGGTCTTTAAGCGGTTTTGTAAAACGCTTGAATTGACGGATGATCCCGAGTTGATTGCAGCTTATAAAAAGGTTCATGGCGCGGGGGCCGCCTGGCCGGAGATTACGCAAGGGATGCGCGAAGTCGGCATACTCGATATGGAAATCTATTTGTCAGGAACCACGCTATTCATGATTATGGATACCCTGCCCGACTTTGATCATGACAAAGCCATGACTGAACTCGCCGGGAAACCACATCAATCGGAGTGGGAAGCTTATGTTTCAAGGTTTCAGAAAACATCGGCAACCTCATCCGCCAAAGATAAATGGCAATTGGTGGAACGGATCTATAAAATGGACAATTGACTACTGAAGGCACAGGCACAATTGAAGGCAGAGGCGAAGGCAGAGGGACTGCAAAGGAAAAGCCACAAATTTCATTGTCAACTGTCAACTGTCAATTTAAGCACCTCCCTGTTAGTTTAGAAAGGATATACTCAATACAAACAATATGCTTACTAATCAAATCAATTCAAATGCTGTCGATCCAAACAAAGTTCCGAAGAAAACATTAAACACGGGTGCGAAGATGCCCGTTGTCGGTCTTGGAACGTTTGGTTCGGATAATTATGACAATCAAACCATTGCCAATGCGGTTCGTGATGCAATATGTCTGGGCTATCGACATATTGACTGCGCATCGGTTTATGGAAATGAGAAAGAGATCGGCGAAGAAATAGCTCAGCTCATTGCAGAAGGCAAAGTAAAGCGGGAAGAATTATGGATTACTTCCAAGGTATGGAACGATATGCACCACGATGTGATCGGTGCTTGCAAGCAATCGCTCGCTGATTTACAACTCGACTACTTAGATTTGTATCTGGTACATTGGCCATTCCCGAACTCACACGCAAAAGGTGTTTCGGTAGAATCGCGCGATGTCAACGCCAAACCCTATATTCATGCCGATTATATGAAAACATGGCGTGACATGGAAAAACTGGTGGAAATGGGGTTGGTGAAAAATATCGGTACATCAAACATGACCATTCCAAAAATGGAATTATTGCTGCGTGATTGTAAAATAAAACCGGCATGCAATGAGATGGAGCTTCATCCGCATTTTCAACAACCGGCACTGTTCGGTTACCTGCTTCAACAGAACATTCAACCGATAGGTTTTTCTCCTGTAGGATCGCCCAATCGTCCCGAACGTGATAAAACACCCGATGATACGACTCCTATTGAAGACCCGGTTATCCTTGAAATAGCAAAAGCGCATGGCGTTCATCCGGCAGTAATTTGCATTAAATGGGGCGCACAAAACGGGCAAATACCCATCCCGTTTTCCGTAAAACGGGAAAAATACATGAGCAACCTGCGCAGTGTTATCGAAGACTCGCTGACTGATGCAGAAATGGAGGCAATAAAAAGCATTGATAAAAACTGCCGGTTTATAAAAGGACAGGTTTTTACCTGGAAAGGAGCAACGTGGGAAGATCTCTGGGATGAAGACGGCATAATAAAAACAAAATGAGCATCCGATTTATTACCTATCTAATTTTACAAATGCTGCCTAACGAATCTTGACTTTTTTGGGTTGCTTTTTGGTGGCAAGACAAAAAAGTAACTGGGGTTTGAGGTGAACCCCATACTTTTAAATGTCGATTAAGTACTAAAACAGATAATCGAAAAAACAATTTAAAACTCGATTTATTTACGAACAAACAAAAGAATATTTCAAATGAGTAAGAAAATGCAAGCGGCATATTTGCCGGGAAATAGTACGGTAGAATTGAAAGAAGTAGATATTCCGGTACCGGGACATGGAGAAGTTTTAATTAAAATGAAGTCTTCAACCATTTGTGGCAGCGACATACGCGCCATCTATCGCGAACACTTGGGCAAAGGTCCTGAAGGTTATCAAAATAAAATTTGCGGACATGAACCTTCAGGTCAGATAGTTCAATGCGGACCCAGTCTCCGGCGTTTCAAAAAAGGTGACCGCGTGATTGTTTACCATATTTCAGGATGCGGGGTTTGCAACGATTGCCGGCGTGGTTACATGATTAGTTGTACCAGCCCTTATCGTCGTGCTTATGGTTGGCAACGTGACGGCGGAATGGCGGAATATCTTTTAGCTGAAGAAAAAGACCTTGTAGCTCTTCCCGATTCGTTGACTTATACCGATGGAGCACAGGTTGCTTGCGGGTTTGGCACTGTGTATGAAGGGCTGGAAAAGATTGGTATTAATGGTAATGATGCTGTTTTAGTAGTAGGTCTTGGACCGGTGGGACTTGCAGCCTGTATGTTGGTAAAAGCATTAGGTGCAAACAAAGTGATCGGTGTAGATACCGTTCAGGAACGCGTGGATATTGCCATCGCGAAAGGATTAGTCGATCATGCCTTTTTCTCCGATTCTGACACAAAAGCAAAAATATTGGAATTGACCGGTGGAATGGGAGTTGAAAAAGCGGTGGATTGTTCGGGACATACATTAGGACGTCAATTGGCTGTTCGTGCAACACGCAAATGGGGTAAAATAGTACTTATCGGCGAAGGAGGAACCTTGGAGCTGAATCCGAGTCCCGATCTGATTCACGATCAAAAAACCATTTATGGTTCCTGGGTGACAAATATCTGGCGTATGGAAGAGTTAGTGGAACGCATTGTTCGTTGGGGCATTCATCCTGAAGACTTAGTGACCAATCGATACACACTCGATAAAGCTGCGGATGCTTTTGCATTGATGGCAGAAGGAAAATGTGGAAAAGTCGCCGTAGTTTTTGATGAGGAAATTAAATAAGTAGTAGAAAATAAATAGTGTCGTAAAACTTGATAGTTGAAATCGGCAAAGTCCCACATAAACGAACGAATCCAGTTTCCTTCTCCGTTGGAGAAGGTGCCCGAAGGGCGAATGAGGTCAGGAGAGGGAACCAACGGTCAGCGACCGAAGGGAGATAATTAGAGAGAGGTTAAAATTCAAAACACAACATTATATTGTTCATATTACTTAATATCAAATTCAATGGAAAACAAAACCTACAGAAACGACAAAAAATTTCTATCGAATCATTTTCAATTGGTAGAATTACGATGCGACAATAAACGTCTGCTGCTCACACCCGATCTTCAAGGCAGAGTATTGACAAGCAGTTCCGACGGAGAAGATGGATATAGCTACGGATGGATTAACTACAATTTAATTTCATCGGAGCTATGTCTTCCTCATTGCAATAATTTCGGTGGAGAAGACCGCTTTTGGCTCGGACCGGAAGGCGGACAATACTCCATTTTCTTTGAAGAAGGTAGTGATTTCGAATTTGATAACTGGCAGGTCCCGTCATTAATCGATCTCGATAAATGGGACATGACTTTTTGGAAAGCAAAAAAAGCAAGCTTTACAGAATCAGCTGTATTGAAAAACTGGACAGGAACAACATTATCATGTCGTCTCGACCGGAGTGTTGAATTGCTTGATGACTTAACAGTTTCCAATGAATTAGGAATGGCAATTCCCGAGGGAGTGGATTCTATCGTATTTACTTCTCAAAACCAACTCACCAATACCGGCGATTTTGAATGGAATGAATCAACCGGCATGTTATCCATTTGGATCTTGGGACAGTTTATTCCGTCGAAAAAGAATACTGTCATCATCCCGTATAAGAAATCAGATCAGGCAACCATAAATGACCGCTATTTTGGGAAAATTGATGCCGATCGATTAAAAGTGACTGATAGTACCATCCTATTTAAAGGCGATGGCGAAAAGAGAGGAAAGATAGGGATTCCACCGAAGATGACCATACCCTTTGCAGGAGCTTATGATGCCGAAAACGGAACGCTCACCATTGTACACTTCAATTTTGAAAAGAAAGATGATGTATATGTGAATTCAATGTGGGAGCATCAGAATGAACCATTTAAAGGAGACGTGATCAATTCATACAATGATGGTCCGCTTGAAGATGGAAGTATCATGGGGCCGTTTTATGAAATTGAAACATCGTCACCTGCCGCTCATCTGAAAGCAGGAGAAACCATTACTCATAATCATACCACCATGCACTTCAAAGGTAATTTTGATTCGTTGAATGAAATAGCCATAAAGGTACTCGGCGTCGATTTGAACGACACGAAAATTTGACAAATAAACAAGAACAAAATATACTTCAAATCAAACATGTTGCATTTTCAATAACCAAACGTATTATTTTTAGAAAGATGAAAACACACAAGAATGCAATTGCATTCACCCTCATGACTTTTTGTTGTTTGACCCTGCAACTCAATGCTCAGGCAAAAACAAACAGCGATCCGAATCTTCGTCTTTGGTACGATCATCCCGCGACAAAATGGGTGGAAGCATTACCCATCGGGAATGGACGTTTGGCAGCCATGATTTATGGTACGCCCGAAAAAGAAGAATTACAACTCAATGAAGGAACTGTTTGGGCAGGAGAACCGGGAAACAATCTTAATCCTGAAACCGGGAAAGCCGTTCCCGTGATTCGTAAATTACTCGTTACAGGACAATATGATGAGGCGCAGAAATATGCCAACACACATGTTCATTCCACGGATGATGGAATGCCTTATCAACCGGTAGGAAGTTTGTTCATCGAATTCCCCGGTCAGGAACAATACACACATTACTACCGCGACCTCAATATCGGCAATGCAACAGCTTCCGTTTCGTATCAAGTAAATGATGTCACCTATAAACGCACGATATTCTCTTCCTTTCCTGATCAGGTGATCATCGTTCGGTTGACAGCGAACAAACCACACAGCATTACGTGCAATCTATCGATGAAAAGTCCACAAAAGCATGAACTATCAACCAATAAAGATGAACTCATATTGAATGGCACTACCGGTGATCATGAAGGGAAAAAAGGGCAGGTGCAATTTGTTTCCCTGACGAAAGCAGTATTAAGCGGCGGCACTCTTCGTTCCGATTCGGCAAATCTATTCATCAGCAATGCGGACACCGTGACGCTTTACATTTCCATTGCCACCAACTTTAAGAATTATTGCAACCTGACCATCGATGCTGAGAAAAAAGCGAACAATTATCTCACTGCTGCCCTGACAAAACCATACGATGAGGCATTGCAAGTACAAAAAAAAGCATATCAGCACTATTTCGACCGGGTAACGTTGAATCTTGGAGTAACTGATTCGGTTAAAAATGCCACAGATAAACGGCTGGAACAATTTGCACATGACAACGACCCGCAATTAGTGGCTCTCTATTTTCAATTCGGTCGCTATTTGTTGATTTCAAGCTCGGAACCTGGCGGACAACCTGCTACGTTGCAAGGAATATGGAACAATGAAATGTTGCCGCCATGGGATAGCAAATACACCATTAACATCAACACGGAAATGAATTATTGGCCGTCAGAGATCACCAACCTGAGCGAAATGCAACAGCCACTGTTCAGCATGTTACAAGACCTCTCGGTGACAGGAAAACAAAGCGCCCGCGAAACATACGGAGCACGAGGATGGATGACGCATCACAATACTGATATCTGGCGCATTACCGATCCGGTGGATGGTGCTTTCGACTGGGGGCTTTGGCCAATGGGCGGTGCATGGCTGACACAAAACATCTGGAGTCATTATCTATACACCGGAGATAAGGCATTTCTGAAAAAGTATCTGCCTGTGCTTAAAGGCGCTTGTCAATACTTTGCGGATGTTTTGCAACCATATCCCGATAGTCATTGGTTAGTTGTGGCGCCTTCCGATTCACCCGAACATGAATATACGTACAACGGAGGGAAGAATGCAGCCATCACAGCCGGCGCAACAATGGACAATCAGATGGTTTTCGATCTTTTCAGTGAAATGATTGCTGCATCGCATATCTTAAACCAAGATCACTCTTTTGCTGATACGCTCCGGGCAATGGGGAACCAATTACCACCCATGCAAATCGGTAAATATGGTCAACTGCAAGAATGGATGCACGATTGGGACGACCCGACAGATCACCATCGCCATGTTTCGCATTTATACGGAGCATTCCCATCCGATCAAATCTCTCCTTATCACACGCCACAGTTATTTGAAGCCGCGAGGACTTCGTTGATCGAACGGGGGGATGTGTCCACCGGTTGGTCAATGGGTTGGAAAGTAAATCTTTGGGCGCGTTTTCTCGATGGCAACCATGCTTACAAGTTAATCAGGGATCAACTGACACCATTAGGTGGTCAGGAAGGTGGAGGAACCTACCCGAACTTGTTCGATGCTCACCCACCCTTCCAGATCGATGGAAACTTTGGTTGCACGTCGGGGATTGCCGACATGTTATTGCAAAGTCAGGATGGATTCATTTACCTACTGCCTGCCCTTCCCGATGCATGGGAAACAGGAGAAGTTACCGGACTTCGCGCACAAGGAGGTTTTGAAATTAAGACCATTGAGTGGAAAGATGGCAAAATAGTCAGGCTGATCATTAAATCGAATCTCGGCGGCAACTGTCGCTTGCGTGTAAACAACCCGTTAAAAGAAATTGGAGGCGTTGGCATCAAAGAAGCAAAAGGAATCAATCCCAATCCTTTCTTTCAATTGCCTAAAATCAAAGAGCCGATCATTTCTCCTGAAGCAAAGATGCAGAGCATCAGTTTAAAGAAAAGCTACCTATACGATATACCAACCAAGGCAGATGAAACCTACAGCTTTTCTACCCTGAACTAAGAGAATGCAACTAATTCACGACGTGATCTGGAATCGCGCCGTGAATAGGTAAATTGGCAAACATAAAACGAGTTTCCTATATCTTACATTTAAAACACAATTAACATGAAACCAAATCTATTCTTCCGGATAAGTGCCATCACGTTTTTCCTGATGCTTTGTTCCTTTGGTGTTTTTGCTCAATTGGATAATTATCCTTCTCATTTTGATACCATTCCTTATCCAAAAGGAAAGTTCAAACCTACCGATCAGTCTCTGAAACAGTACAAATACCCGAAATGGTTTCGTGATGCCAAGTTCGGCATCTGGGCGTATTGGGGGCCACAATCCGTACCACGACAAGGCGACTGGTATGCCCGAAACATGTACATTCAACAAGGAAATACATGGGAAACTGCTGATTATAACGATCATTTAAAAAGATACGGACATCCGTCCATTGCCGGCTACAAGGACATTATTCCTTTGTGGAAAGCACAAAAATGGGATCCTGCCAAACTAATGGCGCTTTATAAAAAAGCGGGTGCCAAATATTTTGTCAGCATGGGTGTTCATCACGATGACTTCTTTTTATGGAATTCAAAACTTCACAAGTGGAACGCTGTCAACAACGGGCCACATAAAGATGTGGTAGGAACGTGGCAAAAAGAGGCAAAGAAACAAGGATTACATTTCGGCGTTTCAGAACATCTCGGAGCAAGTTACACATGGTTTCAGGCTGCTCATAGCGCTGATACCCTCGGATCGATGAAAGGCATACCTTACGATGGTAATGATCCTAAATACTCTGATTTGTATCATCGCAAAGCAGCTCCCAATGATCATGGATGGCTTACTAACAATACGGAATGGCAACATGAATGGTATTACACGATACAAGAATTGATCGACAAGTATCATCCCGATCTGCTTTATTCAGACAGTGCATTACCTTTTGAAAATATCGGACACAGCCTTATTGCTCATTTCTATAACGACAACATGATTCAACATAAGGGAGAATTGGAAGCAGTCTATACCTGCAAAGAGCCTTCGCAAGGCAGATATGTGCAAGATGTTGAGCGAGGAGTGATGGATACGTTGAGTCAGTATCCCTGGCAAACAGATACTTCCATCGGCGATTGGTTCTATCGTACAGGATATAATTACAAAAGCGCTACGGAAATTATCCAGATGCTTGTGGACATTGTCAGCAAAAACGGAAACCTTCTTCTAAATGTGGTACAAACGCCTGAAGGAAATTTAGAACCGGATATGCTTCACATTCTAAGCGGCATTGAACAGTGGACGGCAACCAACGGCGAAGGCATTTATGCTTCCCGCCCATGGAAAGTCTATGGAGAAAATCCGGCCAATGCAAAAGTAGTAAAGACCAGCATGTTCAATGAAGGCAAATTAACTTACAATGCCCAAAACATTCGTTTTACCACCAAAGGAAAAACGCTTTATGCTTTCTGTCTTGGCAAACCCACCGAAGATATTCGCATCCTTTCATTGCGTAGAAACAATCCGTACGAAAAAAGAGCCATTGCTTCCATCACATTGTTAGGCAGCAAAGAACACTTGAACTGGCATCAGGAAGACGATGCATTGATAATCGACAAACCGGCAACACTCCCTGAATGGGAAGTGCTTGAATTCAAAATAACATTCAAAAAATAATTTTACATGAAACCTCTATCAAATCATCCGAAAGTGGGTATTCGTCCCACAATTGATGCACGTCAGGGCGGAGTACGTGAATCACTTGCAGTGCAAACCATGAACATGGCCAAAAGTGTGGCCGAACTGCTATCCTCCACCTTGAAATATACCGATGGAACACCCGTGCAATGTGTCATCGCCGACACAACCATAGGTCGTGTACCCGAAGCGGCTGCCTGTGCCGAAAAGTTCAGGCGTGAAGGTGTCGGTGTGAGCATTACCGTTACTCCTTGCTGGTGCTACGGAAGCGAAACCATCGACTACGATGCACAGATACCTAAAGCAATCTGGGGATTCAATGGAACGGAACGTCCCGGTGCTGTTTACCTGGCTGCTGCATTAGCCGGACACACACAAAAGGGAATGCCCGCATTCGGCATCTATGGACGCGACGTACAAGACTCGACAGATACATCTATCCCCTTCGATGTAAAAGAAAAATTGCTTCGCTTTGCTAATGCAGGCATTGCCGTTGCTTCCATGCGGGGACGTTCCTATCTGTCCATCGGATCAACTGCGATGGGTATTGCCGGATCGATTGTCGATAGCGACTTTTTCCAAACCTATCTCGGTATACGCAATGAATCGGTGGATATGTCCGAAATCATTCGCCGCGTCAATGAAGGCATTTTCGATAAAAAAGAATATGCCAAAGCCATCACATGGACATTAAATCATTGTAAAGTGAACGAAGGAAAAGACTTCAACGTGCCGGAGAAAGTGAAAGACAGCGCTGCCAAACAGGCTGATTGGGAGTTCGTGGTGAAAATGACGTTGATCATTCGTGATTTGATGACAGGTAATCCAAACCTGAGAAATCAGGGTTTTTCCGAAGAAGCATTGGGACATAATGCCATTGCTGCAGGATTTCAGGGACAACGTCAATGGACGGACTTCATGCCAAACGGTGACTTTTCGGAAGCTATTCTCAATTCGTCGTTCGACTGGAATGGTATTCGCGAAGCTTTCACACTGGCTACCGAAAATGATTCGCTCAACGGCATGGCAATGCTTTTTGGTCATTTACTCACAGGTACGGCACAAGTGTTTGCCGATGTGCGTACATTCTGGAGTCCCGAAGCCATCGAACGGGTAACGGGAAAGAAATTAACAGGTTTAGCAGCTAACGGATTGATCCATCTTATCAATTCAGGATCGGCAAGTCTCGATGGATCCGGTCAACAAACCAAAGACGGACAGTCGGTGATGAAACCATTTTGGGAAATCACGGATAAAGATGCCGACAATTGTTTGAAAGCCACCACGTGGTATCCTGCCAACCGTGATTATTTCCGGGGAGGCGGATATTCATCGAAGTTTCTTTCAAAAGGAGGAATGCCGGTGACAATGATACGCATCAACCTCGTGAAAGGTCTTGGCCCCGTGTTGCAATTAGCCGAAGGATGGACAGTGGATATTCCGAAGGAAGTGCATACAATCTTAGACGAACGCACTGACCATACATGGCCGACAACATGGTTTACACCTCGCCTGACAGGCAAGGGCGCTTTTCGCGATGTCTATTCGGTAATGAACAACTGGGGAGCTAATCACGGTGCATTCAGCTACGGACATATCGGCGCTGACCTGATTACCATGGCTTCCATGTTACGTATTCCGGTTTGCATGCATAATGTGGATGATGAAGCAATCTTCCGTCCCAGTGCATGGAATGCTTTCGGAATGGACGCCGAAGGAGCTGACTACCGCGCATGCCAAACCTATGGAGGACTGTATAAGTAACTGACAATGTTTCGCAGAGACGTAAATGCTTTGTAGCTTTACAATGTAATAAAAGAGCAGGAGTCACCTTGCTCTTTTATTGTATTCACTACCAATCGGGTTGTAGCGACACTCACTACCGCATTGTAGTGACATCCAATACAAATTCATCCGATCAGCAAAGCAGAAATCGGGAAGGTATGGACTTTGAATAAAAAAAGAGTAATTTTGACGCTTTATCATTCAAACGAATAAAACGTTATACATTATTCTAAATCTATGAGAAGGTTTATTACTCTTGCCACTCTATTTGTCGTTACTTGTGCGCTTTTCGGGCAAAACAGTTCACAAACCACTGAACGTTTTACATCCTCATCGGGTGTCTTTACGGTATCAAAATACAAAGACAATATCTACAAAATCAGTTTTCAGCCCAATGGCTACACGCACAATGAATCCATCAGCGATGCAGTGATTCTCAAACCTGAAGTGATTGGCAAAAAGCTACCGGTGATTTTACGTCATGATTCGTTGATTCTCAATCATCGTTTTGTCATTGTTTCTACTTTCAAAGAAGGAGATTATCATGGCTTTAAGATTGACTTACACCAGGGAGAACAACTCTTTGGCGGTGGAGAACGTGCTTTACCATTAAATCGGAGGGGATATTATTTGGGATTATATAACAACCCCCAGTATGGATATGGCGAAAATACAGAAAATCTCAATTATGAAGTTCCCTTTTTGACTTCATCTGCAGGATATGGTCTTTTTTTCGACAATGTATCAAAGGCCTATTTCGATCTTGGAAAGAAAAATAAAGACATCTTGGAATATGGCGCTTTCTCAGGAGCATTGGATGTATATGTTATCTTTGGAGATTACAAAACCATCCTTCATTCCTATTATCAATTGACAGGGACACAACCTATTCCTCCACGTTGGGCATTCGGCAATCTGATGAGTCGTTTCGGTTATTCCAGCGACACCCAAGTACGGGGAATCCTGGCAAAGATGACTCAGGATACCATTCCAGCAGATGCCGTGATCTTCGATCTTTTCTGGTTTGGCGACAGCATTAAAAACACGTTGGGCAATTTGGATTGGGAGAATAAAACAAATTGGCCGAATCCCAGGAAGATGATTTCCGATTTCTCTAAACAGGGCGTTAAAACGATTTTGATTACTGAACCCTATTTGGTAGAAGGCACTGAAAATTATGAACACTCACTACCCTATCTTGCCGTTGACAGCACAGGCAAAAAACCTTATTATCTCACACAGTTTTATTTTGGAAAAGGAGGTCTGCTCGATCTTTTCCGCAAGGATGCTCAAGATTGGTTCTGGCAGTTTTACAAACGACAAATGAATAATGGAGTCGGAGGCTGGTGGGGCGATCTGGGAGAGCCTGAAACACATCCTGCCACCATGTATCATAACCTGAAAGATTTAGGCTTTAAGCGGCTCTTTAGCGCTAATGAGGTGCATAATTTCTTCGGGCACACATGGACAAAGATGCTGTTTGAAGAATATGCCAAATATTATCCTGAAAAACGGTTGTTTAGTCTCAATCGAAGCGGTTATGCCGGCACACAACGTTACTGCATTTTTCCCTGGACAGGAGATGTAGGGAGAAACTGGAGTGGATTGCGTGCACAATTGCCAGTCTTGCTTGGTATGAGTATGAGTGGTGTTCCTTATGTGCACAGTGATGCAGGAGGATTTGCCGGTGGTGATGGAGATGGAGAGTTATATGTACGTTGGTTGCAGTTTGCAGCTTTTACGCCTATCTTCAAACCTCATGGGACAGCTCTTTATCAAATAGATAAGTCGGCATTCAGCTACCCGAGCGAAGCCACTTTGATTTCAGAACCATTTCGTTCGTATGCCAAACAGGCTATTTATTTGCGTTATCGCTTATTGCCCTACAATTACACGTTAGGGTATGAACAAGCAAAGAACGGACAACCGTTGATGTCGCCTTTGTATTATTCATATCCAAACGATACCAGTGCAACAAAGCTTTTAGATGAATATATGTGGGGAAAATCCATTCTTGTTGCACCGGTAATTGAGAAAGGCGCTAAAACACATGTCTATTATTTACCGTCAGGAGATTGGTATTCAGCATTGAGAAAACAGATGTTAGCAGGCCATCAATGGTATACAGATAGTTGTGCATTGACTGACATACCTTATTTCTACAAAGAAGGAAGTTTTGTTCCTGAGGACAAAACGCTCGAATTGGCAGGACATTACTCAGGGAATAACCTGAAAGTGATCTATATTCCTTCGTCTAAGCCATCAGGATATGATCTGTTTAACGATGATGGTGTTTCTAAAAGCAGTTTAAAAGACAACCGGTACGAATTGCTGCATTTTACATCCAGCGGATTCAATCAACAAGGAGGCACTATTACCGTTTCATCCAATCATGGTCATTACAAAGGGCAACCACAACAACGTAGCATAGAATTCATCATACCGATGAATGCTCAAAAGCCCCTTGTTTTCTTCGTAAACGGGAAACAACTGAAATCGAAGACTGCTGAATTGGCAAAAGACAACCAACGCATTAGCTATGAACAAGGTGTGCTGCACTATTTCTTTACATTTACCGGAAAAACGATCATACTCAAAATAAAGAGGTAGCAAAACTATTATTCAAAATATGAATATAGCATGCCTGAAGGAACATTCTCGTATGTAAATCAATTTGCCCTTTGCAGATAGCTAAGGATAAAATAGATATATTTGTCTGGAAAAACGATTAAAACTTTTTTAAATGCCTAAGTTATCAATCATCGCTGCCATTGCAGAAAACAATGCCATTGGTAGAAACAATCAACTATTGTGCCATATTTCTCAAGATTTACAACGCTTTAAGCAGCTAACGCTGCATCATACGGTAATAATGGGACGAAATACATTTCTTTCTCTTCCCAAAGGAGCATTACCACAAAGAAAAAACATTGTAATAACAACACAATCGCTTGCATTGCCCGAATGTTTGGTTGCACACTCACTTGAAGAAGCATTGAAATTATGCGAAGAAGAGGAGGAGGTTTTTATAATCGGAGGAAGCTCTCTGTATCATCAAACAATTCATCAAGCTGATAAACTGTATTTAACCTGCATTCATGAGTCATTTGATGCAGATGCATTCTTTCCTCCTTTTGATCTAACTCAATGGAAAGTCACATACACAGAAGAACATCCTTCTACTGACACAAAGCCATATTCTTTTTCTTTTATCAATTACGAACGAATATGATGACTGATAATTGAAACACGGTGCTATTCTGTTGACTTCATAGCGCCAATAATATCATGAATCGACTCAAAATGATGGCGTTCCAGATAGTCGTTTATGCCATGAACCACTTGAAGGCTGATTGTTGGATCAATAAAATTGGCAGTTCCCACTTGAATTGCCGTTGCTCCGGCTAAGAAAAATTCAATAGCATCACGTGCATTACTAATTCCACCCATCCCAACAATTGGAATTTTCACTGCATGAGCAACTTGCCAAACCATACGTAAAGCAATCGGTTTCACACAAGGGCCGGATAATCCTCCGGTAATAGTTGATAACAAAGGTTTTTGTGTCTCAGCATCTATGGCCATTCCTAATATTGTATTAATCAGAGAGACAGCATCAGCCCCTTCATCTTCAACCGCTTTTGCAATGGATGCGATATCGGTTACATTGGGTGATAACTTCACAATCAATGTTTTACTATACACTCTGCGAACCTCTTTTACTACTTCAGCCGCCATCTCTTTGTCTACACCAAATGCCATGCCACCTTGTTTTACATTTGGACACGATATGTTTAGTTCAATGGCCGGAATATGTTCTAACAAATTGATTTTAGCAGCCGTTTCAATATAATCTTCTAACATGGAGCCTGAAACATTGACCATAAATGCTGTATCAAATGCTTTCAGACGTGGATATATTGAATTAATAAAATAATCAACACCCTTATTTTGCAATCCCACTGCATTCAACATGCCCGATGGAGTTTCTGCCATTCTTGGATAAGGATTTCCTTCCCGACGGTGTAAAGTAGTACCTTTGACACAAATGCCCCCTAATTGGTTGATGTCTAAAAAATCAAGATATTCTTCTCCATATCCAAAAGTACCGGAAGCAGTAATGACGGGATTTTTAAGCGTAAGCTGACCTATTTTTGTCGTTAAGATTGCCATACCAACCCCTTTATATTAAACACAGGTCCATCAGTACATACACATTGATTTCCTTCATGTGTTTGTGTTACACAACAAAGACAAACTCCAAAACCACATGCCATTTTATTTTCGAGAGAAACTTCACATTCAATAGATTGAATTTCAGCAAAACGAGCAATGGCTTGCATCATAGAAGTTGGCCCACATGTATAGATTTTATCAAACGAATTTTTTAAGATAAAATGATCGGTAACAAATCCTTTTTCTCCGGCTGATCCATCTTCAGTTGTTACAAAGACTTCTCCAAATCGTTGAAATTCTTGCAATTCAATCAGAGCATCAACATTACGTGCACCAATCAAGAAGGTAGGTTTAAAGCCATTTTTAACCAATTCAGCGCCTAAAAATAAAAGAGGCGCAACTCCAACACCACCTCCAACTAACAACAACCTTGACTGTGTGGTTGTTGGCATTGAAAACGAATTTCCCAAAGGAAAAATAAGGTTTAGCGTATCCCCTGTTTTATACTTACTCAAAGAATTGGTCCCATCGCCTACAATTTGGATAAGCAACCAAATCTCATTTTTTGAATAATCCACATAATTTATTGATAACGTGCGTCTTAAAAAGACAGAAGGAGTATCATCTATCTTCACCTGAACAAATTGACCGGGCATCATAGACGGTAAAGGCTCTGATTGAGTCAATTTCAATAGGAAATGATTATTTTTTAATGGAATATTCTCTGAAACAACCAAATCTTCGATAATTTTTTTCATCTTTTGCTTCTATGAAAATAGCGATTTGACAACAAAAAACAATTCAATACACAAGCTAAATACCTAGCATATCTCATGACAATTTTATTGTTTGCAAAAGTAGGCAAAATTCAATATACGTGCAAGAGCCAAAACAATGCAACCTGTTTCTAAGAAATAGTATTTGAAGGTACAAATTCTTCAAAAGTCATGTCAGAATAATACACTGTTATTTTCTTAATACTCTTTACGTGAGGCAACTGGGGTAGTGTACTATTTGATGTTGCAGCGGGTTCATCTTTCGAAATGGCTTTTGCTTCCTTCCCGGGATTTGGTGGAACATTTGTATCCGAACGTTTTGATACCGGACCTTGCATATCAAATAATGTTGTTTGGCCAGAACCTGAAGATGGGCGGTACATAGTACCAAATCCTAATATAAGCCAGTCAGGATTAATTGCAGGAAACGTTTCAAGAATTTTTTGAATAATTTCCATGCTCGGCTTGTTTCTTCCATTTAATATGTGAGAAATAACAGAAGGTTGCGTGCCAATAGTCAACGCAAATTTACCGGAAGTGATATGCTCAGACTCTATTATTTGTACAATTCTTTCTTTCATAGAGATAAATATTAGATCTCAATTACACTACAAATGTAAACAATATAATTTACAAAAGACTCGCTACGCAAATGTATCTAATGAAATATTTACTGTACAAATGTATCTCAATGGCAACAAGAAATAATAAGATCAAATAAATTGATATAGAAATAACTATAGGCCAAAACTAACAATTTAAATTATTGAATTAATTATTGATATAATAGCCATATAATAATGATAATAAGCACATTTAGTACTATATTGAATAGATAAATGGGGTTATATGCAGAATTCATCAATAACAAATGAATATAGCTTAATCGAAACTTAATATATAATTCATAATAAATTGATTATGAATTATATATAGCAAACAAAATAAGAATTGATAAAAAAAAGAAATATCGTTTTGTGATTTTGTAAATTTGTTGTGAATTACATTTATATATTTCATATTGTATATAGTAAAAGCATTCTGCATGTACATATGTACTTGAATAACTTCTATACAAATGTATTTAATGCGTGAATATTGATTTTATAAAAAATCAGATTCAAGGGTTTAGCACTCCTACTCTCATCATTCATGTTTATCTGTAACAAATCCACAATTTACATAACGACATAGAAAAATGCAACACTATGTTTTGTGCATCAAAATACAGTAATTCCGACGATGTTTGATTTTTTCTTTCCTGCTCTCCTTTTTTCTATTTAAAATTTCAAGTTAACAACTTGTTATTTTAGATGTTACCCAAATATTAAACGACAAATGACCTGCTGAGAATTCAATATTTTCTTAATCAATAATGAGGGATGAATATTTTGCCTCTATAAAGAGGGATTCCGTCCTATCCCTTTTGGATAGCCCGAAATAAATATTTAATTTTGCAAATAAAAAAGCAATCACGTGAGAAATGTAAGAAAACAACTTCCAGTTTTGACAGATGTACAGATAGTAGATTTTGCTGCCGAAGGGAAAGCAGTTGCTAAATTAAACGATTGGGTAATTTTTATTCCCTTTGTGGCACCTGGAGATATAGTCGATGTTCAGCTTACAAAAAAACGGAAAAATTATGCTGAAGCAAAAGTGATTGCATTTCATCACTATTCCAATGAACGAATTGAACCATTTTGCGAACATTTTGGAACATGTGGTGGATGTAAATGGCAGCATATAATGTATGAAAAACAATTGTACTATAAACAGAAACAGGTCGTAGATAATCTCCAACGTATAGGAAAAATCATTTTACCTGATATTTCTCCCATTCTTGGAGCTGCACAAACAACTTTCTATCGCAACAAACTTGAATTTACATTTTCGAATAAACGTTGGATGACTGCAAGCGAACTTCAATCCGATGAAAAATTTGAAGGTAATGACGCACTCGGGTTTCATATTCCAAATTTGTTTGATAAAGTATTAGACATTAAAACTTGTTGGTTACAAAGCGATGTGTCAAATCAAATTCGAAATGCAATCAAAGAATTTGCAATTGCTCATCAAATGCCATTTTTCGACATACGAAACCAAGAAGGTTGGTTGAGAAATATGATCATTCGTACCACATCAACAGGAGAATTGATGGTCATCATGGTGTTTTATTATGAAGAGATTGAACGCAGACAAGAGCTTTTGAAATTTATTGTTAATGAGTTTCCGCAAATCACTTCATTAGTTTATATCATCAATGAAAAAGCCAATGATAGCATCACTGATCAACAAGTATATCTATTTCATGGACGTGATTACATTTTAGAACAGATGGAATCACTCCAGTTTAAGATTGGTCCAAAATCTTTTTATCAAACCAATTCGAAACAAGCTTATGAACTTTATAAAATTGTACGTGAGTTTGCAGAATTAACAGGTAATGAATTGGTTTATGACTTGTACACAGGCACAGGAACAATTGCTAATTTTATAGCCAAGAATACGCGTCAAGTTATTGGTATTGAATATGTACCTGAAGCAATTGAAGATGCAAAATCAAATGCACAACTTAACCATATTGAAAATACACTTTTTTTTGCGGGTGATATTAAAGATGTAATGAATGATGTTTTTGTTAATGAATATGGAGTACCTGATGTTATTATTACAGATCCACCAAGAGCCGGTATGCACAAACATGTGATCGAGAAAATTTTAGACTTAAAACCAAAACTCATTGTCTATGTAAGTTGTAACCCGGCAACACAAGCAAGAGATCTACAGTTATTGGATGAACAATATATTGTGACAAGAGTCAACCCAATTGATATGTTTCCACATACACAACATGTTGAAAATGTAGTACAATTAAAATATAGAGCAAATGGATGAAAAAGATGAATCAGGATATAAATCAATCAAATAACAAAATCGAATTAGATCAAAACATTAAAAACATGAATGCCTCCATCGTGCGTTTTGATCAACCTTTCGAGATGATTGCCTCTCTTGTGGATTTGTTGACACAGTCATTTGTTGTACATACTATTTATATAATAGATAATTCGCCTATTAAAGAACCAAGATTTCAATTATTACCTATTCAATACATTACAAATGATCGAAATATTGGATTTGGTCGTGCCCATAACATAGCTATTAAAAAATCAATAGATTGTAATATTAAATACCATGTCATTGTTAACCCTGATATTTCATTCGATTCTAGAATCTTAAGCAAAATAGTGAATTTCATGGAAATGAATAAAACTGTCGGTGCCTTAATGCCCAAAGTATTTTATCCAAATGGAAGTCTTCAATATATTTGTAAATTGCTCCCAACTCCAATTGATTTACTGGCAAAACGTTTCTTACCAAAGAATTGGGCGAATAGAAGGTTGAATCGATTTCAATTAAAAGATTCAGGATATAATAATACCATGAACATACCTTATTTGTCTGGATGTTTTATGGTATTACAAACTGATGCCTTAAAACATGTAGGATTGTTTGATGAACGCTTTTTTTTATATCCTGAAGATATTGATTTATCGCGAAGAATTCATGAGCATTATGAAACTATGTTTTATCCGGAAGTGAGTGTTATCCATTCTCACGAGCAAGGATCTTATAATAACCTAAAGCTCTTTGCCATTCATTCGATCAATATGATACGCTATTTTAATAAATGGGGATGGATAAACGATAAAAAACGAAAGCAAATTAACCAGCAAGTCCTCGAACAAATTTATTTCATAAATCACAATAAATTATGAATATCAACATTATAGAAATAACAAGCGCTTTTGTCGTTTTGTTTGCCATCATTGATATATTAGGATCCGTTCCCATTATTTTAGGCATTAAACAGAAAAACAATCAAATCAATCCTTTAATGGTTACGACTGTTTCATTTATCGTGATGCTTGGATTTTTGTTTGCAGGAGACATTGTTTTAAAGTTGTTTGGCGTTGACATTAAATCGTTTGCCGTAGCTGGTTCAATTATTATTTTTATTATGGCTTTTGAAATGACACTGGGGGTTGAAATATTTAAGATGGACGGACCTGCTAATGTTGCCTCTATTGTGCCTTTAGCTTTTCCATTAATTGCAGGGCCCGGATCATTTACTTCGTTACTTTCGTTACGTGCCGAATATCAAACTATCAATATTATTATTGCATTAATGTTGAACATGATCTTTGTCTATGTTGTTCTTCGAATGACCGATAAGATTGAACGATGGATTGGTAAAGGTGGAATTTATATCTTACGGAAGTTTTTTGGCATTATTTTGTTAGCCATTGCTGTAAAACTATTCGCAACAAATATCGCATCAATTTTTGGCGTATTAATGCATAAATAACATGTTAGAAACAACACATCATTCATTTCATCGATTTGTAAAAAGTTTTAGCTTTGCTTTTCGTGGACTTAAGATGGCATTCAAAAAGGGTGAAGTTAATATTAAAATTCACGTTATCATAGCAATTGCAGCAATAATAATATCTTATTTATTATCTATTAGTCTGTTAGAATGGATCGTAATTATTGCTTGCATTGGGGTAGTCATTACAGCGGAGCTATTCAACACAGCCATTGAAAAATTTGTAGATATTGTTTCCCCCGAGTGGAATCCAAAAGCTGGAATTGTAAAAGACATTGCTGCCGGTGCAGTATTAGTTCTCAGTTGCATGGCTGCATTGATCGGGATACTAATTTTCTTACCAAAAATAATAGCACTTTTTCGTTGAGTTGTGACTCTCTGGAAATTAGGATACAATATTCTCTAAAAGTTTCTGAATTTCTGTGTCTGTCTCAAACAATTGTGTCTGACAATGATGGATCAAGTCAGTCGCTTTTTTGACAATAACCGCCAATTCTTCCATGGGAATCTCATTGTTTTCCAACTGAGATAATAAGCCCTCTAATTCTTCAATTGATTCTGAATAGTTTTTTTTCGATCTCGCCATGATGCCATTTATATTTTATAAGCTATGTAATCAATGCAAATTATATTGCTTAGCATAGTATTGCTGATAAGCACCTGTTGTTATATTTGTAAGCCACTCTTCATTGTTTAAATACCAATCAACCGTTTTTTCAAGGCCTTCAGCAAATTGTAACGAAGGTTTCCAACCTAATCCTTGTTGCAATTTCGAGGAATCAATGGCATAACGTAAATCATGTCCAGCACGGTCAGTAATAAAAGTAATAAGCTTTCCCGAAGTTCCTGCTTTTCGTCCCAGCTTTTTATCCATGATTTCACACAAAAGCCTGATAAGATCAATATTTGTCCATTCATTATTACCTCCAATATTGTAGGTTTCGCCATTAGAACCTTGATGGAAAATAATATCTATAGCAGCTGCATGATCATTAACATAAAGCCAATCACGTATGTTCTCTCCTTTCCCGTAAATAGGTATTGGTTTATTATACTTGATATTATTAATAGCTAAGGGAATTAATTTCTCGGGAAATTGTCGCGCTCCATAATTATTGGAGCAATTTGAAATCACAATTGGCAAGTGAAATGTATGATAAAAAGCCCGAACAAAATGATCGGAACTTGCTTTCGATGCAGAATATGGACTTCGTGGATCATACGATGTTGTTTCTTTGAATTTTCCTTTACTGCTGTTCAATGAGCCATATACTTCATCCGTTGAAATATGATAAAATCGTTTCCCTTCAAACGAATTTTTCCATAATTCTTTTGAGGCCTGTAATAAGTTTACTGTTCCCAGTACATTTGTTTTTACAAAAGAAAGAGGATCAAGAATGGATCTATCAACATGAGATTCCGCGGCCAAATGAATCACACTGTCAAATTGATACTTATCAAACAAATGACTAATGGTGTCTGCATTTGTAATATCTTCTTTCACAAATGTATAATTTGGCTTCTCAGAAACACCTTTCAAATTTTCCAAATTACCTGCATAAGTTAGTGCATCAAGAACTACAATCTGATAATTTGAATATTTTTCTACAAATAGGTCTACAACATGTGATCCTATGAAACCAGCACCACCGGTAATAAGAATTCTTTTCATTGTCAATTGATTTGATATTTAAAAGGAAATGGCTGCATTTGATAAATCAATATGCAAAAATACAAAAACAAAAAGAGCTTAAACGCTTTCTAATTCATAAAAACAAATAATAATTATTCGTTGATATGCCATATTGACTAATATTTTATTTATTGACATGGTTCAAAAAAATCTGCAGGAAGTGCATTCCGGTCAAGTTGTTCACCATTTCTAAAAAGATTTGGATCTATTGTGTTTTCCTGATTTTCAATTGAAATGACTCCAATCACTTTAAATTCAGTACGTCGATTAGCTGCATTTTCTGCTTCAGTACAAGGTATTCCATTCTTTGAAATAAAGAGTAAATGTCTCTTTCCATACCCTTTAGCAACTATACGTGATGGATCTATACCATTTTGTACAATATAATTTGTAGCCGCTTCTGCGCGTCGTTGTGATAAACGGTCATTATAGGCATCTGATCCCCTTGAATCAGTATGTGAACTTAATTCTATTTTTATTGGGTAAGTTTTCATTAATGTGACAATACTATCAAGAATAGGTCGTGCATCCGTCCGAATATTCCACTTGTCAAAATTATAGTGAATATTATTAATTTTCAACACTTTACCTATAAAAAGTTTTTCCAACAACAAGTCTCGAGATATCTTTTGAATAGAATCCTGTTGAAAATGAACAGCAGATAATATTAAACAATCACTGATTGTAGATTTGTCAATAGCTTTAATAACCCCATCAAAAGGAATACGAATTTTTATTTTAAAGTAACCCTGTTTATCCGTTTTAGCAATATACACTTTTTGGTCAAGTTTGTTATATAAGAAAATTGTAGCGTTTGCCCATACATTCAACGTTTTCTTATCTTTTACAAAACCTTCAATATAAGAGGATTTCGAAATAAGCATAATATTGAAATCAACATGAGAAAGACTCTTCGTTTGCGTTGATACTGTAAATGTATTTGAATTCCAATATGTCCATTGAGCAGGAAGAGATGCCACAGGAGCTTTCATTCCCTCAATACCAGGTGTTGTAGAAAGTATTAGTGGCATATTTGCGCCATTGATTGGACAATGTGCCAATTCATATGTTCCATCTGCATTTACAGGAGCTGATGCAAAAATTGTATACGTTGCTGGATCAACTAATATCACATTCAAGCCGCCTGCATTTGTACCAATGGGGTCAACTTTTCCAAACGACTTATCCCAAACTGTACCTTCAATTGAAACACAAGTAATTTTTGTCATTGAGAATGAACTTAACTCAACACCCCAAAACCAAGAATTTATTGTTCTCACATTTCCAAAATCATTTGCCTGAAAGTAATCTTCATCATTTTTATTAACTGCAGGCGCAGGAATTGTTTGAGAAAAATTTCCATCACCATTCCAGGCATGTGCAGGCGTTATTGATCCAATAACACTATTATATAATCCTGCACCCGTTAAATTATTGAGATTATTTTTTAAGCTTATTCCTATTTTTGTCAAATGGCTATCATCCCAATAAATTTTAATATGATCAATATTAATTGGAGCAATGCATGCAATATTAAATCCGCCTTTATTGATTTCTGCATCATAAATTGGTAAGTTTCCCCGCCCACTATTATAAATCAATGACACACCTATTTCTGTACTCGCTGAGACAACATTTCCAAATCCATCTTTACCATCCCAAACATACGTATTCAATCCTTGTTTGCAATTAGGAATATCAATCATTTGATCCGTAGTGTTGGCTTGGTAACCTGATACGCCATTCATATCTAATAATAACCGACAATCACCCGATTGAGAAAGATAAAATCGAATTGTATAAGGGCCAGGATAACAACCTATAATGCCTGGATTTGCAAAAGTTGGTTTTGGAGGCAACGTTGCATATTTATATACCTTTGGATCAGGTGGATTCAGAAAAATAGGATAACCTCCATTTAAGGAAGGAGACACGACATCATTACGCGATATTCGATCTTTTAACCAATTACCTGTGTTAACAATCCCATACCATGTCATTGCAACAGTAAAATCAATAGGTTCAAAGCCATCTTGAAAAGAAATCTTATAAACCACACCATCATCCGTTATCGGGTAAAGTACAGGTGAACCAGAAGCTAACGGATCATTTGCAAAAGTTTGAGGTTGTATAGCTATAAAACCCCATTTTCCACAATGAACACGCCCATTATGTACTTCACCAGCATCGGTCGCTATCGTTAAATCGAAATATGGAGAATAAGACCAAACTTTATTCAACGTTTGAGTCTTTCCTTTAGTTAGACTCCTGTATAACTCAATCCAATATTCTCCATTTGATTTAGGATTAAAAATCAAAGGCAAATAACCAGATAGATTGGTTTGTCCAATTATCGGGCCAGTCACCGCCTTGGTATAAGAATCAATAAATCCAGCACCAGAACTCGGTAATTGAAGAGGTCCTGCAGCAAGAGATCCATCAGGTGCAAAAATTTTTATATACATGTTTTTGAGTGTTCCTCCACCATATTCTTGCCAATCAAACCCATAAAATAACTTTTCAGTTTGATAATCCGTAATTCTGAAATAGATACGATTACTTTCACCACAATTTAAATAATCACCATTTTGTCTCGAAGGTAAAAGCGATAATGCTGTACAGCTATTCGGAGATGGAGAAGCTGTCTTTGTTCCTTCTGCCTTAATTTGATTTGAAAATATGGATATGGAGCCCAAAATAACAACTAGAAAGATTGCAATTTTGACAAAATTTCTCCAATAACAAAATTCTTGACTTAAGTTATTACATAATAATTTCATAATTAAATATTTATATGGTTCCGTACAACGCATAAATATCTTCAAATTCCAATATTTGTACTTGTGTTATTATGATCAACAAAATTAATATTCAAGGCATCCTATTTCTTAAACATAAGAATAGCAATATAAGAGATAACATATTAAATGAAAATGGTTTCTCTACAAAGATAGAGACAAATCATTCGATTCGATAAAAAGTTGATAAAAAAATGACTTTATATGAAGAAGATGAATAAACTCAGTTTTGTTTACCCACCTCTTCATATAAAGTCGTTAGAAATTCTTTTTCAAATTTAACTGATTTAGTTTTGACTTTTCATCCTTCAATCAAAACATTCCACCCGTATTTATCTGGAGCATCTCCATTTTGAATAGCGCGTAATTTTTCATACAAAAGAGTACATACAGGACCCGCTTCTCCATTTTTGCTGAAATAATACGAAATATTCTCCACAACATCATCAATGCGTAAAATTGGACTAATAACAGCTGCAGTACCACAGGCACCAGCTTCTTCAAAAGTACTTAACTCTTCAACATGCACACGCCGTTGCTCCACCTTCATTCCCATGTCACGAGCCAATTGCATTAAACTTTTATTAGTAATTGATGGTAAAATAGAAGTCGATTCGGGTGTAATGTAAGTGTTGTTTTTAATGCCAAAGAAGTTAGCAGGTCCACATTCATCAACATATTTTTTTTCTTTGGCATCTAAATACAACACAGCTGAATAACCCATCGCATGTGCTTTTTCACCAGCAACCAAACTGGCAGCATAGTTTCCACCTACTTTATAAATACCTGTTCCTAAAGGAGCCGCACGATCATATTGACGAAGAATTACCATCGGTGTTGGTTTGAACCCCTCTTTGAAATAAGGACCAACCGGAGTTACAAAAATCAAAAACAAATATTCATCAGCCGGTTTCACACCTACTTGCGAAGAGGTTCCAATCAACAAAGGACGAATATAAAGTGAAGCACCTGTTCCATAGGGAGGCACAAAACGTTTGTTTAGAGAAACAACTTTAATGACGGCGTTGATGAACAAATCTGTTGACATTTTTGGCATCATAATTCCATCACACGTTGATTGCAACCGTTTAGCATTTTCATCTGGACGAAAAATACGAATTTTTCCATCTTTTCCCATAAAAGCTTTCAACCCTTCAAAAGCTTCTTGTCCATAGTGTAAACTTGTTGCTGCAATGTGCATAGGGATTGTGACGTCAGAAGTAACTTCAAGAGTTCCCCATTTATCATCCTTATAAACACAACGAATGTTATAATCTGTAGGCATATAGCCAAATGTAAGCTGTGACCAATCAAGCGTATCCATACAAAAAATGTTCAAAATTTGAATACAAAGATATGATTTATTTATGAATGATAAAAACAAAATTCTGATTTATTGTCTTAGAAATGGCTTTTTTATCCTTCTAATTTTCAAAGTAGAACATCTTTAAATAACTATCCAAATTAACAAATGCCAAGATAAGAAAATCGTCATACATCGTTAAAATGAAAAATTATCCTTATTTTTGTACTATTCTCATCGGGTATATTTTAAATCAATTTGCGCTATGAAGAAAAATTGTATCTTACTGATTTTATTTGCTTTATCATTTTCATTCGTTGGTCAAACTTTGAAAAATGCTCAAGCACTCTATAACCAACAGCACTATACAGAAGCTGGAAAACTGTTTCAATCATTATTAAAAAGGAGACCAAACGATGGTATTGTTAATTATGGATATGGGATGAACTTGGTAAAAAGCGACCAACAAGAAACAGCCCTTCCTTATTTGCAAAAGGCTGTTACAAAAAATATTTCAGCAGCTTATCCCACTTTATGCGACCTATATTTTCAACTCTACTATTTTGATGAAGCCGTAACAACCATTCAAGATTATCTGGCATTACCTACTATATCAGCCGCCGATTCAAAAAAATATTCTGCTTTATTGATTAGAGCTAAATTAGGAGCTGACATGATACAACATGTTGAAATTGTTACTATTGTTGATAGTCTTCAAGTCAACAAAAAGAACTTCTTTCAACTTTATAAATTTTCAAAAGACCTTGGAACCATTTTTCCATCTCAACTACTTGATAAACATGAACCTACTGATATGTTAGCTTTTCGTTCCCAACGAGGTAACCGTATTGTATTTGCTGACTCTCTTCATGGTAAAGCAGCTTTATACAGTACATTTCAAATGGTTGACCGATGGAGTGATCCGATGCCTTTGAGTAATGTGGTAAATGATTATGGAACTGCTTTAAATGATCCGTTTGTTTCATCCGATGGCATAACACTCTACTTTGTTGCAAAAGGTGTCCATTCGTTAGGTGGATATGACCTATTCATAACACGTTACAACATGCAAGACAACAAATATTATACACCTGTTAATTATGGAATGCCTTTTAATTCGATTTACAATGACTATCTTTTAATAATTGATGACGTTAATAATATCGGATGGTTTGCAACTGATCGTTTTCAACCAGCAGGTAAAGTAATGATCTACACATTTATTCCGAATACTGAGCGAAAGATCATTAAAAGTGACGACAAAGCCTATATTCGCAATGCAGCACAACTTAAAACATACCGATGGGGGGTAATGCCAAAAATTCATAATATGATTACAATCGATTCATTAAAAGATTCAACCACAACAAATAATAACATCATGCATTTCGTAATAAATGACACATTGATATATTCATCACCTACTCAATTCAAAAGCGACCAAGCACGTCAACTCTTTATCCAGGCAGATACATTATCGAAAAACATTACAGCATTACAACAAAAGCTTATTGCAAAACGACAAGCCTATTCTGATGCCCAATCACAAGAAGAAAAGACAGTTCTGGAACCTCAAATTTTAGCTCTCGAGCAACAAGTAATAAAATTACGTTCACAACCGATGCTTTTGATAAATAACGCCCGAGATTTAGAAATTAAAGCATTGCAGGGTTCACAACAACCATGATTTCTTCTAAAAAGAGTCTTCGGAAAGTGGTACAATTTATCCACGATCAAAATCTTACTCCCATTGGAAACCGACTTATTGTCGGTGTGAGTGGAGGTCGTGATTCCCTAATGTTATTGCATATTCTGCATCATATTGGTTATCAATGTATAGTTGCTCATTGCAATTTCCAGTTGCGCAAAGATGAATCAAATGAAGATGAACGTTTTGTGCTTGGAGTTACACAACAAATGAATTTGCCTTTTTATCATGTTTCTTTTGAGACAAAAGTATATGCTCAAAAAGAAGCAATCTCCATAGAAATGGCAGCCCGTGATTTAAGGTATAAATGGTTTGAAACATTACGCCAAACTCTTCAAGCAGATGCTATTGCAATTGGTCATCATGCAGACGATGTTATCGAAACATTTTTTATTAATTTAACACGAGGTACCGGATTACGTGGGTTAACCGGGATTTCCGCACATAATGGATTTATTATCCGTCCATTACTTTGTTTGAACAGGAAAGAGATTGATCAGTATATTGAGGAAAATCAACTGACCTATCGCACCGACTCGACCAATAATGATTTAACAATTCAAAGAAACAAGATACGTCATCAAGTAATTCCATTATTGGAGGCAATGAATCCATCGTTTCGTGAAACGATGCAAAAAAACATAGCACAACTTAGTGCCGCCTTTTCCATTATTCATCACGAAATAGAGCAAAACATATCAAAGTTGATGCAATTTGACAATGAGAAAGTTACGATTCCATTAGCAACTTTGATGCAAGAAAAGAATCCACATTTCACTCTTTTCGGACTGCTTCATCCTTTCCAATTCAATCCGGCCACTATTGAATCCATCTATGAAAGTTTAACAGGAATTTCTGGAAAGCAATTCTTTTCGCCGACACATCGATTGATTAAAGACCGCAACCAATTGCTCCTTTTTCCTATTAATAAAGAAACAGATACATCTTTCTTTATCAACCAATCAACATCTGTTTTACCAATAAGTAATCTCTTGACATTAGAGATATCACGACCATTATCATCCACTAACATCACTATCGAAAAACAAAAAGAAATTATTTTTGTGGATACCAACAAACTCTGCTTTCCTCTGGAAGTAAGACACCCTCGAACAGGTGATTTCTTTTATCCTTTTGGTAATAAAGGGAAGAAAAAACTCAGTGATTTCTTTATCGATCAAAAATGGAATTTGCATCAAAAAGAAAAATGTTGGCTTCTGCTTTCGGGCGATAGTATTGTTTGGATCATTGGAGTTCGCCTCGATAATCGATTTAAAGTCGATGAACAAACAAAAACAATTACGAAAATAAGAATATTGTAATAGATGATATATAAATAGAAAAATTTATGTACCTTTGCAACGCAAAATTTCACGAATAACTTCGTTTTTTGTATCCAACAACATTACCCCTATAACTTGTTCAATCCAATAAGCACGGAACTTCCCACAAAGTCCGAAATATGATTAACATGTGCCAAAATGTCACATTTATCTCCTTTTTTATATGTATAATATTTTAGAACTCAGAGAGAAAGAACTTGTCGAGCTAAAAAAAATTGCAGCTGACATGAAAATTAAACGCTATGAATCTTTATCCAAAGACGAATTAGTCTATCGTATTTTGGATGAACAAGCCATTTCAAAAGCTGCCGAACAAAAAGACACCACAAACGATGATGAAGAAGCGAAAAAACGTCGTATGAGGATGAAAACACCAACTAAAGTGGTTTCAAATCAAACTGATCAACAAAAGAAGCAGGTTAATGTGATACAAAAAGCTGTTATTCAAGAAGTAATTGAACAAAAAACATCTAAGCCTGAAGTCGTATTACAAGCTTCAAAAGCCGAAAATAAACCAGTTACTGACATTATCACACCAACTCCTGCTCCAAGCCGATCACATCATAAAAACCAAACTCCGAAAACTGTAGTACAACCTAAACCGGAAATTATCAACAAACAACATGTGAAAGATACGGATACTTTGTTGAATGAAATCGTTGACGATGAACCGGAACAAACAGAACCTGTTGTTTTAGCTCCAGTGGTTGAAAATCAAGAGAAAAAAGCCGAATTACAACAAATCAATCCGAATAATAATAGCCAGCCTTTACAAAAAAATCAGAAGCATCCAAATAATCGGACAAACAATCCAAATCAAAATCCAAATTATCAAAATCAGAACACCAATCAGAATCCAAATCAAAACAATCAAAAAAAGAATAATAACGAAAACGGTGAAAAAGCGTATGAGTTTGAAGGCATTTTGACTGGAACAGGTGTTTTTGAACCAATGCAAGATGGTTATGGGTTTCTGCGTTCGCCTGATTACAACTATTTCACATCACCAGATGATATTTATGTTTCTCAATCACAAATCAAACTTTTTGGACTAAAGAAAGGTGACACAGTTGAAGGCACTATTCGCCCACCTAAAGAAGGCGAAAAATTCTTTCCTTTAGTAAAAGTCACAAAGATTAATGGTAGAACACCTGAATTTGTTCGTGACCGATTGGCTTTTGATCATCTGACACCATTATTTCCTGACGAAAAATTTAATCTCATCACTGGAAACCATGATCCGCTATCCATGCGAATAGTTGATCTCTTTTCCCCTATTGGGAAAGGACAACGAGGTCTTATAGTTGCTCAACCAAAAACAGGTAAAACCATTTTACTCAAGGATATTGCAAACGCAATTGCTGCCAATCATCCCGATGTGTACATGATCATTTTGCTTATTGACGAACGTCCTGAAGAGGTAACTGATATGGAACGAAGTGTCAATGCAGAAGTCATCGCGTCTACTTTTGATGAACCTGCAGATCGTCACGTGAAGGTTGCTGATATCGTTTTAGAAAAGGCCAAGCGATTGGTTGAATGTGGTCATGATGTCGTGATCTTGTTAGATTCTATCACCCGTTTAGCACGTGCTTATAACACTGTAGCACCTGCATCTGGAAAAATGCTTTCCGGAGGTGTGGATGCGAATGCACTACACAAACCCAAACGGTTCTTCGGTGCTGCCCGTAACATTGAAAACGGAGGTAGCTTAACCATTATTGCTACAGCATTGACCGAAACAGGTTCAAAAATGGACGATGTGATTTTTGAAGAATTCAAGGGAACGGGCAACATGGAATTGCAGCTTGACAGAAAACTTTCAAACAAACGTGTCTTCCCCGCTGTTGATATCATGTCATCAAGCACCCGTCGTGACGATTTATTGCATGATCCTGAAACATTAAACCGCATGTGGGTGTTACGCAAATATTTGTCTGACATGAATCCAGTCGAAGCGATGGAATTTTTGAAAGATCGGTTGGAGCGCACCGAAAGTAACGAAGAATTTTTGGCTACAATGAACGGATAAAACCAAAATTCCGGCACATCTTATTTATTCATATAAAATCGAGGCAGCTTTTTATGGGGTGTCTCGATCTTTATTTTTAATACTAATATGCCATTACGTTATACTGATTACACTTCGCTGCTTCGAGAACAACTTAATGGACGTATTCAGAAAATCTCGATTAATGCGGGCTTTACCTGCCCGAACCGTGATGGAACATTGGGGTTTGGAGGATGTACCTATTGCAACAATCAATCCTTTAATCCCGACTATTGCAAACCATCAAAAAGCGTGACCGAACAATTGGAGGAAGGCATTCGGTTCTTTCGAAAGAAACATGAGGGACAAAAATACATTGCTTATTTTCAGGCCTACACAAATACCTATGCACCACTTGACGCTTTGCTGAATCTTTATGAGGAAGCTTTGCAATATCCTGACGTGGTTGGAATTGCTGTTGGTACACGCCCTGATTGTGTAAATGATGACTTGTTGAACTATTTTGAAGAACGTTCTCATTCACGCTATGTCATTGTAGAATATGGAGTAGAATCAACACGCAACGAAACGCTGCAATTCATCCACCGCGGACACACGTTTGAACAAGCCGAAGAAGCCATTCATGCCACTGCTCAACGAAATATCTTTACTGCCGCACATCTCATAATCGGTTTACCACACGAAACGTACGAAACGTGGTTACAACATGCCATAACACTTTCTCAATTGCCCATTTCCGTTTTGAAGCTACACCAACTTCAAATCATTCGTGGTACAGCAATGGCCAAACAATATGAACAACATCCCGAATGGTTTCATTTAACCACGATAGAAAATTACATCAACGTGGTGATTGACTTTCTGGAATTGCTTTCTCCGTCCATTGCTATGGAACGTTTTGCATCACAATCGCCTCATGCATTACTGATTACTCCCGATTGGGGAACTAAAAACCATGAATTCGTGGTGAAACTGCAACGACGTATGGAAGAACGTAATACATACCAGGGGAAGAAATGGCAACCCAACGCTGTAAACCACAGTTTCGGGAAATAGTAAAATCGTTGCTTAACACATCGGGCTCGTTGGATGATTGAAATAGATGGATTATTCAGTCTGGGAGGTTATCTAATAAACTGTAGCATATTGTTTATGTGGATTTTATCAACTTTCCCGTTTCCCGTGAAGAAGTAGGTTAACAGCATCTTGCAATGAGCCGGCTTTAGTTACTGAACCGGAGTTGATAAAAAATATTTCATCTGCATTCTCGATGGTGTTCAAGCGATGGGCAATTATAATACGCGTAGTGGTTTCAGGTAGTTTTTGCAAAATTTCTTCAAGTAGTTGTTCTGTAACAGTATCAATATTGGCCGTTGCTTCGTCTAGAATCAAAAGATCGGGTTTGCGTAATACGGCACGAATAAAGACTATCAGTTGTTTCTGACCTAAGCTGATGCCATCGCCTGATGATTTGATTTCGGCATTTAGTCCTCCATCGAACCGTTCGAGCAATCCATCTAACCTCGATTCAGATAAATCCTTCGCCAAAACCTCGTTGGTAACATCTTTGTATTGAGCATTTCCATAAAGGATATTATCACGAATAGTTCCGGTGAAAAGGAATGGTTCCTGCAGGATAAATCCAATTTTGGTCGTGCGTGTTTCAACATTCATAGAACGAATATCGACCCCGTCAAGCATGATCTTTCCATTAGTAGGATCATATAAACGTGCCATCAACGAAGCGGTTGTAGTTTTTCCACCACCTGTCGGGCCAACAAAAGCGTACGTTTTGCCGCGTTCCAAGTCGAAACTGACATCTTTCAGAATCTCATTGCCTATGGAATAAGAAAACGAGACCTGACGGAATGATAACAAACAAGAAGTTTCTTCTTTCACCGTAGTTTCAACCACAGGCAGGTTATTTTCCAAAACAAGAATCTGCGAAATACGATCCCAGCCAGCTAGTGCAACCTGAAAGTTTGCCCATAAAGCGGCAAGTTGGCGAAGGGGATTGTAAAATTGGGCGATATAGGCTAAAAAACTGATCAACAAACCCACTGTAAATTGTCCGGAAACAATCAGATAAATACCAAATGCAAGCACTACCATTTGTCCGATACTTGAAGAGAATCCGAAAACTGGCGTGAACATGTTATTTGCAATACCAGCTTTCACGGCGTTTTGATAGTTTTCGGCATTAACTTCTGCAAAGCGTTTGCGAAAATAATCACGGCGATTGAAGGCAACAATAACTTTAAAGTTATTCAGGCTTTCCTGAATTTCAGCGCTTAACATTCCGGTGCTTTTCATACTAGACGTGTTGCGATGTTTTACCCATGGCGAAATGCTCCGTGTGAATAGCCACAACACAAAAGCTGGTGCCAAAGCTGCCAGTCCAAGTTTCAGATTAATGGAAAGCAGAAAAATTCCAGCTCCTACCATCGTGAAAATGCTGCTCATAAACTGCACAAACGACTGCGAAAAGAACTGATTGATTTTATCAGTATCATTGTTTACTCTCGAAATCAGGTCCCCCGCTTTATTTTGGTTGAAAAAATCAATCGGTAATTCCTGCAATTTATTGAAAACCGTATTCCGCAAATTAAACAACATGCGCTGTCCCACCCGACCCATCAATTGTGCCTGAGTGTAACCACTTACCAAAGCCATCAAGAAAACGCCAAACAAGATAATAGAGTATTTAATCACACCCTCGTAATGTTTGGTTATGATGAATTTATCGACGGCGTGTCCCACCAAATAAGGACTAACAAGATTTAAGCCCGAATTGATAAAAATAAAAATCAATGCAATGTACAGATTCTTACGCTCCTTGTCCATCAGCGTCAGTAACCGTTTGAAAGTGGTTGCCGTACTAACTTTCTCATAGGGTTGTAATCCTTTTCTTATATTGAGGTTATAGCTCATAATGATTGGTGCTGCGTTGCGAATTAAAAATTTGAACATACTCAGGACTGCCATCCATCAACGATTCATGCGTTCCGCTTGCCAATATTTCTCCTTCTTCCAAAAGAATGATTTGTCCGTAATTCAAGACAGAAGCAATTTTTTGTGTCACAGAAAGCAGCGTGATGCCTGGATAATTTTCTGCCACATTTTCCAGTATTTTTTGCTCGGTCTTACTATCGACACGAGCTGTAAAATCGTCAAGCAGAAGTATCTTTGGATTAAGCGCTAATGCTCTGGCCAACATGATACGTTGTTTCTGCCCACCGGAGAGATTTGTACCGCGTTCGCTCACTATAGTGTCTAATCCTTCGGGCAAAGCATCGATAAAATCGTTCAAATCAGATGTTTCAATGGCTTTTGTCAACAATTCATCAGTAACCTTTTCATTGAATGCAATGTTTTCACGAAGGCTCATGTTAAAGATGACACTATCCTGAAACACAAACCCGATCTGGTGCTGAAAAGTTTCTTTATCATATTCGTTAATATCGATGCCGTCAAACCGGATGGAACCGCTTGCCGGTTGAATCAATCCAGTGAGCAAATAGAGCAGTTGTGTTTTTCCGGCTGCAGTAGGCCCAATCACTGCCGTTCTGGTTCCGGCTTGCAAGCTTAGAAAAACATTTTTCAATGCAGGCTTATCTCCGTAAAACACCGAAATATCCTGCATCTCGATACTTCCTTTCAAAGGCGTGTTCGCAATTCCTGTATCGCGCGTTTCAGGAGCATTCAACACACTGTAAATCCTACCATACGAAACTGAAGCCTGCACAATGAAATTACTGATAAACCCAATCACGATAATCGGGAAAATTAGAATCACCAAATACGAACTAAATGCTGCAAAGTTACCTAACGACATGGCACCGGTGATTACAAAATGTCCACCCAAAGCCAAAATGGTAAGCGAAGCCATATTACCTACAAACACAACAATAGGTATCAATGTAGCAAAAAGTCTGAGTATGGATATTCCTAAGTTTTTAGCATTTGTGTTCGCATCCAGAAACTTGTTGTATTCCAGCATTTGTGAGTTCAATACACGGACAAGTGCTGCACCCAGAATGCTTTCGTTGATGATTTTATTCAGCCAGTCAATTACTTCACGGCTTTTCTTAAACAATACCCGTACTTTACGAAACACAAAGAAAAATGATCCGCTGATGATCGGAATGATAGCCAATACAGATAAAGCTAATTTCCAATTTATGGAAATTAGCAATATACTTGCACCAATGATTATAAATACGGAGGAAGCAAGGGATACCACCGCCATTGAGACGAACATTTTCACTGAATCAATGTCTGAGGTAAGATTCGTAAGCAGTTTCGAAGGGTTTGCCTGCTGAATAAACGCATAACTCTGACGGGAAATTCTATCGGCAAGTTTCGTTCTCAAATCACGTGCCACCCTTTCCGAAGCATAGGTCTGCAAAATGCCCTGTAAAAACGTAAACACGAAGATGATAAAAGCTGCAACTAAAAATTCGATAATGATCTTCTGATACGAAAAAGATCCTTTCGTGAAATCGTCAATAGCATGTGAAATCAGTTTCGGAATCACTAAATTTACTCCGTTACTTACCAATGCAAAAACGATCAAACTGAAAATCATGAGCCTATAGGGCTTCAGTACAGCAAATATATTGGGTTTATCCGGTTTTCCTCCTGTTATTTTATCATTTCGTCTCTTTGTCATCCCTATGCAATCTTTTCTTTGAATATGAAAAGGCAAAGTTAGGCATATTTCGACAATGGATCGTTGAGCGAAGTCGAAACGATGATCTTTTTATTTTTCACTTCGACTCTCTTCTTCGCTCGATGAAGTGGTGCGATTAGCTCTTGTCTTAAAGTTATCTTTTCCAAAACTATAAGAGAACGTAATATTCAAACTGCGACTGTTCCAACGATTGATCAATAGAATATTGACATTGTCATATTTCGCGATATCACCTCCTTTATTGGTATTAAACAAATCATTAACAGACAATTTCAGAGTGGCTTTGTTATTCATCAATCGTTTCTGAATGCCTAAATTAACCTGATATTGTTGTAAAAGAATAACATTTCCCCACAACTGTTTCGATTGATATTGCCCACTTAGCTCCATGCTCCAATCTTTGGGTAATGTAAAAGTGTTCGACATATTACCGCTGTAACTCCATCGTGCAAACGTGGTTGCTCCTGCCACATCGGATACTACCCGTTTATACATCCCTATTGCCGTTGCATTCAAATGCCACCATTTGGTGATATCAAGCTGTGCTGTCTCCGAAACATTGAAATCGATGGACTTGCTTATGTTTTGATCCGTCAGATAAACTACATTTGTTTGATCGTTTTGTTGCAACACTTTAGTAAACAAATCGTGTGTATAATCATACCCGACAGAAGTAATCCATTCTCCCTTATAGGTATAGTTAAGTCCTAAAGCGTGCGTAAATTGAGGCTTCAGAAATGGATTTCCTTGCAGGTATGTGTATGGATCAACCATAAATAGAAATGGATTCAACATGTCATAACTCGGACGACCGATGCGATAACTATAGGAAAAGCCCAATTGGTTATTTTGATTCAATGCCTGTTGTACAAACAAGGATGGAAACAAGTTGGTATAATGTTCGGAATCAATCTGGTTCAGCGATTCCGAATTGCCTTTTGAATTGGTATTCTCCACACGGAAACCTAACTGAACGGAAGTCTTGCCATACTGTCCATGTCCGCTGATATAAGCTGCATTGATATTTTCGTTATAAATAAACCGGTCGTGTTGGTGCAACCCGTTGTTCCAGATAATTCCCGTAGGGTCGTTTACGAGAATATCGTTACTCCCGTCATTCGTCACAAAGCTGGTCTTGATGCCCGATTCAATCGAAATTACTTTGCTGATGGGATACACATAGTCAGCTTTTGCCGTCAAAATATCGATGGTACTATTTTGAGATTGAGCCAGACTGAAATCACTATTTAAATCCACTCCGGCAGCATTAAAAAAGCTACTGCTTTGCGTGTTGAGGGCATTGTAAAAATACCGGGCATAATCGGCATCAATAGTCAACGACTGTCCAGTGGTATCGATATTCCACTTGTAATTCGCGTTGTAGGTGTAGTTCTGCCAATTGTCGCTCATCCTTAAATTAGTATTCAAAGTTGAATCCAATTGATGATTGCTGTTCAGGAATGCATTTTGTGTATTACCGGGGCCGTTATTAAAACCTGTCGATCCACGAAACATCACACTCAGCACCTGGTTTTTACTTATGTTGTAATCGGCTCCGATCTTAAAGTTATTTGCATTACCATGAAAATGATTGTATGAAGTAACTTGTTGATAAGCTCCTTGATTGCTGCCGGTCATATACTGACGTAAGGCATCTAACGTGTTCCAGCCTCTCCATTCATAGAACGAATAGTTGCCGTAAAGATTGAACTTCCCCGTGTGCATACTCAAATCTATACCCCCGTTTTCTCCCAACTTACTGTCAAGACTCAACCCGCCAAACACATTCCCATTGAAACCGGGCGCCTTGTTATGTTTGGTTTTGATGTTGATAATTCCCGAGTTGCCTTCTGCATCATAGCGTGCCGACGGATGCTCGATAATCTCGATACGATCTACATTTTTTCCCTGCATGCCCTTAAGCAAATTAGCCAACTGGTCAGCGGAAAGATAGGTCGGTTTATCGTCAATCATCACGATGACCCCTTGTTTACCTTTCAAGCTGATGTTATCATTGTTATCAACCGAAACTCCCGGCAACTGTTTCAAAATATCCATGACATTGTCTGTCGACATTAAAATAGAAGCATCGGGATTAATCACCATTTTATCAACCTTTTGTTCAATAAACATACGGCGTGCCGTCACGGTAGCTTCGGCTAACTGCTGTGTCGATTCATTCAGCACGATTTGCTTGTCAACCACCAGATGATTCTTGTCAGCTAATGCAAAAGCTTCCGTTTCCACCTTTTGATAACCCACCATGCTGACCGCTAATTTGTACTCGCCAACAGGAACCTTGTCAATCACGAATTCGCCTTTTTCATTGCTCACGCTGCCTGTCACCAATTGATTCGTCTTTGCATTCAACAAAGCCGCCGTGGCATACTCAACAGGCTGTTTTTTCTGATCGATGATGCGCCCTTTTACTTTACCCAGGGATGCCGCTGATGACACCCATGTGCCTGCCATAAACACTGCCATTACTAAATACCCATAAAGCACTTTGCTAAAAATCGTTGTTCTCATACCTCATTTTGTTTTGATTTATGGCTGCAAAGTGAGCACATATTTCATTAGATTACAAATGATTGGGATATACAACAATGATTTGTTACTGATTGAAAGCAAAAGAAGGCTTACGGGGTAATTTGTGTGACGAGTGGTAATTTTCTGTGACGAAGTGATAGATTACAAGCACATTTACACGCATTAGTGCAAGCAAATCAAGCATAACCACTCATTTTCCTTGCACCTCATTTTTAATAACATCTTTCAAATCCTGAAAGGATACTATTTTAAACATCAATAGCTTTTAATGATACTGAGTAAGCAGTTGATTGAAAGGTTGAGTATAAGATCGTGAGACTGGAATCTCAGCATCGATGCCGGAGATTTTCAATCGATACCCCAACGTGCTTCCCTTTTTCATGCGAACCTCTTTTACATTCACAATAAAGGCTCTGTGTGTTCTCATAAAATATGGGATATGGGATAATTGTTGTTCAATGTCACTGATGGAGTTACGGATAATCTCTTTCTCAATTTTATTGTTACGGTTCAAATAAAACAGCACATAATTGCCATCGGATGTAGCATAGAGTAACTGACCCGGATTGAAGCTTAATTGTTCTTTCTTGAGTTTTGAGATGATTTCTATGTTTTCTTGAACCGTTGCCATGAATGCATTATCCTCGCTTTCCATGAAAGAGAGAGTTTGCATCCCAAACGAACGATAATTGATGATGGTGAAAAACAGGAATGGAATGATATTAATCAAAAAAGCACATTGAAAAGAATCGAAAAAAACAGGAAAATTCCATCTTGGAACAGATGGTTCTACTATAAATCCCGTAAAATATACAGCAATCCCAATGCCTGACAAAATCAGTAAGATGGAAATCAACTCCTTGAAAAGCGTCCACTCTTTATTGTCCGAAAAATAACGGACTTTTTTCAACAGCTTTATTACCACAAAGAATGAAATTACAGAGACAAAACAATAAATAGCCATCGTTTCCTGATAGCTCAGGTTTTGTGTGCCATGCGTGCCAAGTGGTTTATAGACAGATAGAAATCCAAAGCAGAATAGAAAGATGATAAAAGCCCCAACATAAGGCTTTTCCAAAATATAATTCTGTTTATATTTCTTATTCAGCCATGTATAAATCAAATGTCTCATGTTGTTATTTCAGTAGAAAATAAATCAATTCCTTTGGCATTTTTATTACTCATTTTACCTGTTAAGAATAGCATCAATCTTAACTAATTGGATCGGAAAAGAATCGATTGCTTATTATCCGAACCTAAATCCTGAAACACTTACTCTCATAAGTATCTCTGAAAAATCACGGTGCCCTGCATCTTTTCCTGCAGCACCAGCTATCACAAACAGAGGAACCAGGTGCTCACTTCGGGGATGACAATATCTGGCTCCAGGGGCTTGTCTCCAGTCTATTAGGGTTGCATTTCGTATTTCAGAGTCATGAATGGAGACTGTATCGGCAAGCCAATCATCAAACTGTTTGGATGCCATTTCAACAGTAGGATTGTCAGACATAAAGCCACGCATGTTATGATAACTCATGCCCGAACCTATAATAAGCACCCCTTCAGAGCGCAATGATTCAAGCGCTTTACCAATTTCGATATGTATTCCAGGATCAAGGCCTTGTACTAAAGATAGCTGAACCACAGGTATCTGTGCTTCCGGAAATGCAACCATTAAAGGCACAAAGGTACCATGATCATATCCTCTTTCGGTTTCCCGTTTGGTTGTAAATCCAGCTATTTTCAAAAGCCTTTCAATGTTCACCGCGAGAGCCGGATTACCCGGGGCCGGATATTGAAGACGATAGGTTTCTGAAGGAAACCCATAATAATCGTAATACATGGAAGGATTAGATCCAAAATGAATTGTAGGCACAGCCTCTTCCCAATGCGCTGACAGAATAAGAATACTCTTTATTTTGCCAATGTATCCTTTCCCCAGTGCAGTGAGATAATTCCGTAACAATCCATATCCAACGGGATCTCCTAAGCCATCTTTCATCACGTTCCAGGGACCACCTCCGTGAGGGATGTAAAATACCGGTAATTTATCTGAATCATTCACGCCATTATCTCCTTTTATTGCAGCTTTTCCGTCCATGGTTTTACAAAAAATCCGGCTATTTTCCCCTGATAATTCAACACAACCCTGATTTCTAAAAGATTACTAACTCCAAAAGTTCCTTTGAAACGATAAATTACTAAATGAGTATTGGCGTCAAACCAAGTCTGAGCAAATTCAAGCGATTTAAAGTCTCCAAATCCTGATTTTAATTGGTCATAAACTTCCTTTTGTTTATCAGCCGTTAAGCCCTTTATCATTTCGGCAGTTGCTTCCTTGTCAGTCAATGAATAATAACCGCCGGCAACTTGTTTTGCAAAGTAATCATCAGAAAATTTTTTAGCAAGCTCCATTTGCTTTTGATTCACTTTCGCATTATCGAGCTTTTTAAACTCCTGGCTATAACCGTTTACACTAAACAACATACACATTCCTAACAATAATACTGTTTTCATTGTGTTGAAAATTATTCGTTAAAAAATAAAGCCTTGATTGATAATAAAGCCGGGGTTAAACCCTTTTTTGTTTTATCATCAAATTACCAACAAAAATACAATTAAAAAACAAAATGAATGGCATCTTAGAATCGAACATGACACTTTTAATTTAATAGAGTTTTATCACAACAAAGCGTATCAAATAATTGGAGGTTAAAAAGAAAATTATGACCTTTGAAAAACGAAAAAGAAAACTTATTTTGACTTACAATGAATGTAAAAACCACAATAATACAACCCAATTATTCGACTATAAAACTATTTTATGTCTATGGAATAAAAATCAAGACTAAAGAACATCTGCACGAGTAAAAACACAAACGCAATAAAATTATACAGCAAAGGAAATGAAACACAAGCAATTCAAATTAAGCATATTAATTTTCTTAGCATTAGAAATGATAGGACTTAAAGCACAAGATTGTAGAAATATGATGCTGACATCCGAAACTTATTCAGAAACAATCAATATGCAAAATGCTATCCGGCACGAATTCGGAGATAAAAGTTCAATTGCTGACTGGTCAGATTTACAAGCAATTCGGAATATTGACGCATGGATTTCTTGCATGGGATTACAAAAAGGGGAAACATTCTTTTTAACAAAAAACAACAATTTCACTTTTAGAGAGAACAGACATTATTTTGTTCTATACTCTCCTAATGGCAAACTCCCCTTAGGGTTTCTTGCTCACGACCAAATCGACAACAAGCTTTTCCTTGGTTCATGGTATGGTGTAAAACGAAATATTCTTGCAATTAGAAATAACACATATATAGATGATAATAAAAGAAATAAATCGCACCATTATGTAGATTTGAAAATAACATATAAGCAATATAACGAAACTGAAAATTTGAATGAAGCTATCCGGTATGAATTTCACGGTAGATGTTTCATTGCTGACTGGATAGACTTAAAGTCTCTTTCAAATATTGACGCATGGATTGCATTCATGAATTTACAGAGAAACCAAACATTCTTTTTAACAAGGAACGGTAATTTTACTTTTAATGGAAATAGACATTATTTTGTTCTATACTCTCCTAATGGACAACTTCCTTTCGGATTTCTTGCTCATGACCAAATTGATAATAAACTCTTCCTATATTCATGGTATGGTATAAAACGACAAGTGCTGATAAAAGAATATCCTCAACGATAAATCTTTTCAAATGATCAGACAATGGATGTTTAAAAATAGGGAGTAAAAAATATCGAGACAACAACAATGTATCCTACACATAGAAAGCCCCCTGCAAAAAGCAATAATGCTTATTTTTTGCAGGGGGTGCATTCTTCACTAAAGCAAGACAAGTTTAGTAAAAATCAACCATTATATCTATTGAGCTTTGCCTTTCTCACCACAAACACCAGCCATGAAGCAACATCAGTTTGGCGCTCATGCTGATTAGCAAGAAGAAACCGGCAAGCCATATTAAAAAAGCTACCCATTTGGCAGTTGTCGACAAATGCATATCTCCTGAAACCATTTTAATAGCTGCATAAAAAAGCATATAAACCGGGACACCGATAAACATCAACAAAGACACCAACAGTAAGTTCAAATTACTCCCCGAGGACCAAACAAGAACATTTTGCAACTGATCAGATGTGTTGATAACTAACCAGGAAGGTGCGGCAATAGCAATAACCAAAACAACAAATAAAGCAATAACAATTACGGCTCCAGCAAAACCTACTATCCCTGCTATAACTGCCAACAAGATCTTAAACACTCCATGTAAAGTTCTGCCAACGTTATTCGTCACCTCACGCACTTCTGACGAACGGGCATAGTTGCCCACATTCTCTTTTACACGTTGGGCTTCAGATTTTATTTGTTCTTTTTTTTTATCAAACGACTCAGAACTAACATAGTCTTGAAATCGTTCTTTAATCTTATTTGCTTCAGCTTTCAAGTTTTCGACGGTTACATCGATTCCTTGCATTTCAAGACGTTGTGCTGTTGTTTCCGCCTTTGGAATAACTAACCATAACACTAAATATATAGGGATAATCGTACCAACACCCAACAAAACCATGATCACAAAAATAATACGTAACCATACCACATCAATATTCAGATAGACGGCAAGACCACTTAAAATTCCTGCCACCAATGCTTTTTCAGGATCACGATAAAGACGACGTGAGGTTTTATGATATGTTTGTTGCTTTTCTGTTGAAGCAGTAGAAGATGCTTCTTCTTGTGAATCGTTCACATAATCGGAAGGACGACCCATAATCTGCATGATCTCGTCTACCATTTCGATGGTCACCACCTGGCCAATACGATTTATTCGTTCAGTAAACAATTCAGCAATGCGAGCTTCGATATCGTTCATAATCTCTTTTTCTTCCGACTCATTACTTAAATGTTTTGCCACTGCTTCTAAATATTCGTTTAGTGCTTCGTAAGCATCTTCATCTATTTGGAAAATACTACCATTAAGATTGATTGAGACTGTTTTTTTCATCTGTTTGAAATTTGATTTTTTAGGTCAGTAAAACGCTATGACAAAATATGATTGCTTTGTGAAAATAGAAATTCTAAACTCTTTAGTCTTATCTGTTTTATTTATTGATTCGTTTTTAAAGTCTGATATTCCATATCAAATATATAATGAAGTCGTCTTGACTTTTCCGATAATAGCTATTTTTGATATTTTTGAACTCATAGAAACCATCTTTTTATAGTAAAATCATCTTTTTGTGTCCGTTTTCTTCTGAAAATGATATAAAATTAGGCTGAAAAAACATGAAAGTCAGTGGAAATTTTTCTAAAAACAAAAAGTCAAGACGACTTCAATTTGAAATGTACTTGTTTGATTTACATATCATCTTTTGCTTTCAATGCATTGATGGTAGCACTCAACTCATCCCACGAGTTTTCTAGTTCACATAAAAAGCTTTTACCGGTTTCAGTCAATGAATAATATTTCCGGGGAGGGCCTTGTGTTGATTCTTCCCATTGATAAGCTAACAACTCACTGTTTTTCAATCGTGTTAACAAAGGATACAATGTTCCCTCCACAACAATGATATGAGCTTGTTTCAACGTATTAATAATGTCAGGAGCATAGGACGGTTCTCTATTTAGAATCAACAAAATACAATATTCTAAAATACCCTTCCGCATTTGCGACTTGACATTATCGACTTGCATCTCTTTTGGATTAGGCTTAGTTTGAATCATAATCATCTTTCCTTCAGTTCATCGTTTAATTGATAGTACAAAGATAGGCACAAATAAGATACTATGTAATACAAACTACTACATTTAATATTATTTATGATTTTACTCTGCAAAAAATATGGAAAATAGCAGAATCATTGTCGATAAGTAGTAAAAACAATATGATGTCGTGCTGTATTTCATTGAGAGTTTTGAAATTTTCTCCAAACCATTTCAAAGAACAGGGAGCGGTGGTTAAATAATGATGAAATCATCTAAATCATTTACAACAATATTTCCAGGTTATTTCTTAGCTGCAAGTTGATTCTTGAAAATCATGATTTTATTGGAATTGAGATGCTTGTAAATGTATAGATATTCAATGATTTATTCAAATAAAACGGGAGATTGCTCTATTGATAATCAAAGAATTGACATAAACATGAATGAATCATAGATTCATAAACGAGATGTTTATTCCTCGATAATCCTCCATTGTTTGTTCTATATTCGGTCTATTCTGGTTTTAAGATAAAACTTACATAATACATATATAAAACTTATATAAAACATAGATAATACTTATTTATATAGATATGTATTATCTATGTTTTATATAGGTGTCATATATATTTATATTTTATAGTATCTATGAACCGGTTACGGGGGAGCATCGAAGGAAAGGCGATGTTGTTATTGGTGAATGTCAGTTGAAGTATATATACCTTGCTTTGGGTGAAGAAATAGTTGCTGTTTCATTGTCTGATTGACAATCTGGTAATAATACAAGTTAATAAGTTTCATGTGTACCTTTCTAAGGCTTCAATTTCTTCTGCTTTTAGTTTTATAGATCTCATAATAAGACCAATATACAACTATTATGCCACGGCCAAATAATTACGACATTAATTACGTCCTATTGATATTTAGTATAATAATGATATCAAAGTTTTGAATAAAGAGATAAGAAAGAAGCAAATCTTATTGCATAACAGCAAAAAGTCTAAAAAAGAGAAGCAGTAATTGAAACTACATTAAAAGTGAGTAAATAGATCGGCTAACTGTTGCATAATTGCATTTTTGTGAATAAATTTGCAACCTAAATGAATAAAAATTCACTATGGCTAAAAAAGAACGTCTTGACAAAATCAAGGAAATCATCGTTTCATTCACTATCAGTAGTCAGGAAGAACTACTGAAGGTACTGCAATCGAATGGGTTTGGGTTGACACAAGCCACTTTATCACGTGATTTGAAGCAACTTAAAGTATCAAAAGTGCCGACAGCTAATGGATATCGTTATTCATTATCAAGCAAAGTGGTTGATTATGGAAGATCAAAATCCGTATCAAGTACCAACTTGCCGGCACAAGGAGGCATTCTTTTTATTGCTTTTACAGGGTCATTGGCCGTGATTAAAACTCATCCAGGTTATGCAAGTGCATTAGCATGGAGTATTGATAATTATTCCGATGAGCGAATTCTAGGAACTATCGCCGGAGATGACACCATTTTCATAGCCATCAACGAAAAAAACACGCGTAAGGAAATTATGAGTCTATTAATCGAAATTTTCCCTGAACTTCAAAGCGAGAATTAATCAGCAAACTGAAACATACTGATTAAGAAAAGATTCAGGACAATCTACTTCAAAATTTATTCTAAATAATTCAAATCATGTCAGAAACTGAAAATATTGTAATAACCATCGCGAATGAAGATCATCTAAAATATATAGATACCATTTTAGAAACAATAAGCATAGCAGCGGCAAAACGAGGCACTGGAATAGCAAAACGTTCTCCTGAATACATTAAAAGTAAAATGTTGGATGGTAAAGCAATCATTGCCTTAAATGGTGAAGCGTTTGCAGGATTTTGTTATATTGAAAGTTGGAGTGACAAACAATTTGTTGCTAATTCAGGTTTGATTGTTGTTGAAAAATACAGAGGGCAAGGGTTAGCAAAAGCTATTAAAAAGAAATCGTTTGATATTTCTCGCCAAATGTACCCAAATGCAAAACTTTTTGGATTAACTACCGGATTGGCAGTCATGAAAATAAACTCAGAATTGGGATATCGCCCTGTAACCTTTTCGGAACTCACGCAAGACAAAGATTTTTGGAAAGGGTGCAAAGCATGTGTCAATTTCGACATTTTGACCCGAAACAGTAACAAGATGTGCCTCTGCACAGGCATGTTGTATGATCCTGTAGAACATGTCTCAGTTTCAAAAAAACAAACAGCATGGAAAAAAGTATTTGCACAACTTTTGCCTAAACCAGTCAAAAATCAAGTAAAAAAATTAGCACCAAAGCACGATACGACCATAAAATCACATTGAGTTTATCTGTTTTTAGTGTTATAATTTTTAAAAGCCTATTTAAAGGTTATATTCATGATACACAAATAAAATGGGTTACATCACTCCATTAAAATCAATTTGAATCACGAGGAAATGAACATGACAAAATATATTGACAAACAAATGAATACTTATATTCTGTCATAGAGTTCCTTCCATACGATCATAAAAAAACAATTACATCCAAATGAAAAAGAAAGTAGTTTTAGCTTTTAGCGGAGGTTTAGATACCTCTTTTTGTGCCACTTATTTAGCAAATGAAAAAAATTATGATGTATACACCGCCATTGCTAATACAGGTGGATTCAGCGAAAAAGAATTAATCGATGTTGAGAAAAGAGCATATCAATTAGGAGCTTCGCATCATGTCACCCTTGATGTGACTCAAGATTATTATGAGAAGAGCATTAAATACATGGTTTTTGGTAATGTATTGCGTAATGGCACCTACCCTATTTCAGTTAGTTCTGAACGAATTTTTCAAGCCATAGCAATTATTGAATATGCAAAAAAAATCGGTGCTCATTATGTGGCACATGGCAGTACAGGTGCCGGTAATGATCAAGTACGTTTTGACCTAACTTTTCAAGTGCTTGCTCCAAATATTGAGATTTTGACACCAACACGCGATTTGAGCCTCACTCGCGAACAAGAAATAAAGTATTTGCGCGAACATGGTGTAACGGATATGGATTTTTCTAAAATGGAATATTCCATTAACAAAGGACTTTGGGGCACTAGCATTGGTGGTAAAGAGACATTGAAATCCGACAAAACGCTTCCTGAAGAAGCATATCCAAGTCAAATAACCAAACATAAAAAAGAAACATTAACGATTGATTTTGAAAAAGGAGAAATAGTCGGTGTCAATGGAGAACAATTTAATGATAAAATAGCAGCCATTCGTGCTGTTGAACAGATAGGCTCAGCTTTTGGTATTGGACGAGACATGCACATAGGCGACACTATCATTGGCATCAAAGGAAGAGTGGGATTTGAGGCTGCAGGAGCATTGCTGATTATCAATGCACATAAAATGTTAGAAAAGCACACCCTCACAAAGTGGCAACAATATTGGAAAGATCAAATTGGCACCTGGTATGGCATGTTTTTGCATGAAGCTCAATACCTTGAACCAGTGATGAGAGATATGGAAGCCTTTTTAGCTAATACACAATTGCATGTCACAGGACAAGTAACTATCGATTTGAGGCCTTACTGTTACACATTGGTAGGTGTTGTAAGTCCATACGATTTGATGAACAGTAGTTTTGGCGAATATGGTGAAGTAAACCGGGCATGGACTGCCGATGATGTCAAAGGATTTACAACTATTCTCGCCAATCCTATGAAAATTTATTACAGTCTGGAAAAACACAAATAAAAGCATATCTATTATTATATTGAGACCGTTGCAGGGCAAAATATATCATATTATTTTGATATATAGATAATTATATGTATATTTGCGTATGAAAACACAACAAACAATAGGATTTGCTGACCTGGCAGCAAGCAGGCGTAAAGTCAA